>Ga0255343_1000319_pt1 | contig 80390 bp, 77 predicted proteins | sample wastewater_treat_4_FD_192413 | JGI IMG/M metagenome (GOLD analysis project Ga0255343, IMG submission 192413) | Wastewater microbial communities from Lulu Island WWTP, Vancouver, Canada - plant16 | ecosystem: Engineered > WWTP > Wastewater > Unclassified | place: Canada: Vancouver, British... | reverse complement strand
CGCAAACGTCTGCATTCCTCTCTCGGATACAGACCACCGGTGGAATTTGAAGAAATATTTTTTAAAAACCATAAACCCTGGCCGACTGCCCTAACCCAATCTGTCTAACCACAAGGGTGCAGTCCAATGCAATTATAACTCTTCTAAGCATTTTTTTTGGCTTTAATATATTTGGGTTCAAGAACTATTTAGCTGCAAAGATTAAAAAGGCCGTATACAAATTCTTTTCGCATTAAAAATGCTAGCTCATAATAATTATATTCAGCGCAATCGGTTCCTTTTTTCTTGATAAATAAGTTAATTTCTTTCAAATAGTAACTCTCAAATCCGTCGACTGCCCAATGTTATACAAATATCATGTTAGACCAATAAACTAATCCTGCACTGTTAGACAATTCCCTCAAAATAAAATATAATTTATGATTATGGGTAAAAATATTCTTTTAATCAACCCCTGGATTCATGATTTTGCCGCCTATGATTTCTGGCTCAAACCTCTGGGGCTTTTGTATCTGGGCGGGCTTTTATGCAAAAACGGGCATCGCGTAAGTTATATCGATTGTCTCGACCCATACCATCCGGAAATGCTCGCGCGCGGTTTAAATCCGCGGCGGCACCCTTTTGGACGGGGGAAATTTTACCGCCAGATTATTACCAAGCCGGAAAAGCTAAAATTTATGCCCAAAAATTATTGCCGCTACGGAATCCTGCCGGAAATGCTGCGCGATGATTTAAAAAAACATCGAGATACGGACATTGTTTTGGTCACTTCCATGATGACATACTGGTATCCGGGCGTGTTTGAAACAATTAAAATTATCAAGGAAGAATTGCCGCGCGTTCCAGTTGTGTTGGGCGGAAAATACGCGATACTTTGCCGCGAACATGCCGTTAAACACTCCGGCGCTGATTATGTTATCTCCGGCGCAGGTGAAACGCAAATTATGGAATTGCTAAAAAAACTTTTTGGCGAAAAACCGACACATCTTCCCGATGAAGAAAATCTCGATTCGTACCCCTACCCTGCTTTCGATTTAATCGGTAAAACACAGCAACTGCCTGTAACAACATCGCGCGGCTGTCCTTACCGGTGCAGTTACTGCTCATCGCACATTCTTTACAAAAAATTTCTCCGGCGCGATCCGATAAAAGTTGCTGATGAAATGGAATACTGGCAGAAAAAATACGGCGTGATTAATTTTAGCTTTTACGATGACGCGCTTTTAGTCGAGCCGGGAAAAATGATTATTCCCCTGCTTGCCGAAATCAAAAAAAGAAACTTGACCTGTCAGTTCCACTGCCCCAACGGCCTGCATCTGCGGGAAATTGACGCCGAGCTGGCAAAACTTCTTTACTCATCCGGTTTCAAAACTATCCGCTTCGGTTTTGAAACAGCGGATTTCCAAAGGCAAAAAGATACAGGCGGAAAAGTATTTAATAAAGAACTGGAAGATGGTGTAAGGCACTTAAAAAACGCCGGTTATAAAACCGAGGAAATCGGCATTTATTTGCTTTGCGGCCTACCCGGCCAGCACGTAGCGGAAGTTCAAGAAGGCATTGATTTTGTTAAGAAATGTGGTGCCAAAGTTATGCTCGCGGAATATTCTCCCATCCCCAAAACAAAAATGTGGTCGGATGCCGTGGCGTCATCACCCTTTGACATTCAAGGCGAACCGCTATATCATAACAATTCATTATTGCCTTGCCGCAATGATGATTTTACTTATGAAGTGTATGCAAAAATAAAAGCGGATTTAAAAAATAATTAAAGGATATTCATGACAACATATCTCATCTGGCTAAAAAATATCGCGGTGCTGGCCGTTTCCGCGGTCTTTCTGATTTACGGTATTAACATAATGTCCAATGCCTTCAAGCTGAACAATCCCATGGAATTTGTCATGGCCTTTTTTTCCGCATCCCTTTTGATTCTGGTTTGCCTCACCGGACTTATCTATTGCTATTTCCGTTTTTTCCCTAAAAAACCACAAAATGAAGTTGACGATGAAAAGAAATAATCTTTTTTTGCTTTTTATTATTCTAGCCTTTTCTTTGGGCCTGAACGGAAAAGCCTTCTGTTTTGACCTGGAAAGCAGAGTTATCAAAACAAAACTGAAAAACGGCATCACGGTTTTAATTATGGAGCGCCACATCAGTCCTACCGTATCTCTGTATATCCGCCATCGTATCGGCGCGGTGGACGAAGACAAAGGCGAAACCGGCGCCGCGCATATGCTCGAACACATGATGTTCAAAGGAACAAAAACCATCGGCACGAAAAACTACGCCGCGGAAAAGAAAATACTGGAGGCAATAGAAAAAACAGGCGCGGTGCTGGATAAGGAAAAGCAGAAAGGCGATAAGGCTAACGCCAAGACCATCGAAGAGCTTTCCTCCCGACTACGAAAATTACAGGACAAACATAAAAAATACTTCATTCCCAACGAAATCGATCGTCTTTACACGCAAAACGGCGGGCTGGACCTTAATGCTTCCACTGGCCACGACGTCACCACTTATCAGGTTAGTCTGCCGGCAAACAAATTAGAACTGTGGGCGCGTATCGAATCCGACCGTCTGCTCAATCCCGTTTTCCGCGAATTCTACACGGAACGCGACGTGGTTATGGAAGAAAGAAGACAGCGCACAGAAACAAATCCCGCCGGAAAGCTTTATGAACAGTTCATGAGCGTCGCTTTTTCCACTCACCCCTATCGCAATCCGATTATCGGCTGGCCGCAGGATTTAATGCGCCTCAGCCCCGCGGCCATGAAAAAATACTTCGAAAAATACCGCGCGCCGCACAAAACCGTCATCGCGGTGGTGGGCGCGATAAATCCGGAGCAAACTCTCAAGCTGATTGAAAAATATTTCGGCGCTATCCCGCCCTCAAAAGAAATAAAGAACATCATTGCGCCGGAACCGAAACAAACCGAAGAGAGAAGAACGGAAATTATTTTCGATGCCAGTCCCGCTATGATTATCGGCTTTCACAAGCCCAATCCACCCGCTTACGATGATTATGTCTTCGATGTTCTGGAAACAATCCTTGCCGATGGCCGCACAAGCAGGTTATACAATCTGCTCGTAAAACAGATGCAAGTGGCGGAAAGTGTAAGTGCGTACAACGGTCTGCCCGCTTCACTCTATCCTAATCTCTTTGCGATATTTGCCAGTCCGCGCCACCCGCACACGAACGCCGAACTGGAAAACATTATTTTGCGGGAACTGGAAAGATTAAAAACCGAACCGGTAACGGAGGAAGAATTAACCAGAGCAAAAAATCAACTGCGCATGAATTATATAAAGAGCCTTGATTCCAACGCGCGTATCGCCTCAATATTGTCTTATTACGAAGTATTACTGGGAGATTACCGCTATTTTTCCGATTATTTGAAAAACATCGACAAGGTTACCGCTCAGGATATTCAAAATACGGCAACAAATTATTTGAAAAAGGAAAACCGCACAATCGCCACTTTAGACAGAAAAAAAGAATAATTATGCTTGCAAAAAAAATATTAAATTTTTCCTTTATATTTTTACTAATTACAGCAATTTTCCCCGGCGCTGCCTCAGCCGCTGATTCTCGGATGATACCGCCGGATAAAATTAATTTCCCCGCGCTTAAGTTTGATTTACTGCCGGCCGAGCGGTTGGTTTTGGAAAACGGCATCATAATCTATATTCTTGAAGATCATGAACTGCCTTTGGTTAACATCGAAGCTCTGGTCAGAACAGGATCAATTTATGATCCGGAAGGCAAAGAAGGAGTCGCCGATTTGACGGCATATGTAATGAGAACCGGCGGCACGGAAAAATTAACAGGCGATGAAGTCGATCGGCGTTTTGATTTGCTGGCCGCTTCCGCTGCCGTTTCCATGCACACGGATTACGCCACTGTTGATTTTTCTGCCTTGAGCAAAAACACGGAGGAAGGAATTGACCTCCTGGCACAAATCATCACCGCTCCGGCTTTCGAAAAAAACAAGCTGGAACTTGCCGTACAGTTGAAAAAAGAAGAACTGCGACGGCTGCAAGACGATCCACAGAGACTGGCCTTTCGGGAGTTCAACCGTCTTATTTACCGAAATAATCCCCGGGGCAGAATGTTTTCATCTGCCTCTCTGTCCAATATTGACCGGGAGGACTTAATAAACTTTCACCGGCGCTTTTTTCAACCGAACAACATCATGTTTGCGGTAACCGGCGACATAACAAAAGAACAGGCAATAAACTTGTTTACGAAATATTTCGGGAAGTGGAAAAAAGGCACACCCGCCAATCAAACGTCGCTCCCCGCGCCCACTCTCCAAGCCGGTTTATATTTTATAGACAAAGACATTCCTCAATCCACGATTGTTTGCGGACAATTCGCACCGGGCAAACATGACCCTGATTATTACGCTTTTACCGTTCTTGAATTCATTACCGGCAGCGGCGGCTTTAATTCGCGTATTTTCGACGCTGTGCGCAACAACAAAGGACTGGCCTACAGTGCCGGCAGCCTCTACCGCCCCCGCTCAACTTTCGGCCTTTTCGTCGCTTACGCCTTCACGAAAACTTCTTCCACCATGCAGACGCTTTCTTTAATCAACACCATCCTTGACGATATAAAAAGAGGCACCTTAACGGCGAATGAACTTGACTGGGCCAAGCAATCAATCAACAACGGTTTTATTTTTTCTTTCTCCAGCGTTCAGGATATAGCCTGGCAGCAGATGAAAAGTGAATTTGAAAAAATGCCGCCCGATTATCTTGCCCGTTATCGCGAAAGGATTGAAAAGGTAACGCTTGAAGACTTAAACCGATTGGCCGGTCTTTATCTCGACAAATCAAATAATATCGTGCTCATTTTGGGAGATTATGAAAACTTTGATAAACCCGCGGATATAAACGCGGAACCAGTTATAATAAAACCGCAAGAATAATAATAAAGGATTTGTTATGCACAAAAATTTTAAAAAGATAACAAAAAGAATCGATTCGTACCGCGAGGACATGGTTAGGCTGCAAATCGCCCTTACCGCCACAAAAGCCGTAGGTCCGGATAACGGGGGAGCGGGAGAATATGAAAAAGCGCGATTGCTGAAAAAGCATTTAATCAGTCTCGGTTTCAAGAATTTTCGCCCATATGACGCGCCGGACAAAAGCGTGCCTTCCGGCATACGGCCCAATTTTGTCGCCACCATCGAAGGAAAGAACAAAGACAAGTTCACCTGGATTCTAACCCATCTGGATGTCGTGCCTCCCGGAGAACTAAAGCTCTGGAGCCGCGACCCATACCAGGCCTACGTAAAAGACGGCTGCATCTTCGGCCGAGGCGTGGAAGACAACCAGCAGGATATGGTAGCCTCTATTTTTGCCGCCAAAGCTTTAATGGATGAAGGAATTCTCCCGGGCAATTCCATAGGCCTGGCGTTTGTCTCCGATGAAGAAACAAGCAGCAAACACGGATTGCGCTATATCCTTGAATGCCCGGATCAGCCTTTCCGCCGAGATGACTTAATCATCGTTCCCGACGGCGGCAATCACAAGGGCACGTTAATCGAAGTTGCCGAAAAAAGCATGCTCTGGCTGCGTTTTAAAACAACAGGTAAACAATGCCACGCATCGTTGCCGCAACTGGGAAAGAACGCTTTTGTCGCGGCTTCTCATCTGGTGACTAAACTGGATATTTTAAAAAAACGTTTTGCAAAAACAGATAAGTTATTTAAACCGCCTGTCAGCACTTTCGAGCCGACAAAAAAAGAAGCAAATGTAGGCAATGTCAACACCATACCCGGTGAGGATGTTTTTTATCTGGATTGTCGCGTCCTGCCGCAATACAATTTAAAAGACATTTTGAAGGAAATCAAAATAATAACGCGCTCCGTAGAACAAAAATTCAAAGTGAAAATCGAAATATCGGAGGTGCAGAAACTCCAAGCGCCTAAACCGACATCTGCCGTCGCGCCGGTCGTCCATGCCCTGCAGAAAGCCGTGAAAACTGTTTACGCGGTAAATGCATCGGCAGGCGGTGTCGGCGCCGGAACCGTCGCCGCGTTTTTTCGGAAAAGAAATTATCCCGCCGCCGTATGGTCGAAAATCGATGTAACCGCCCACCAACCTGATGAATACTGTAAAATTGACAATATGTTAGGAAACGCCAAGGCGTTCGCGCATATATTTTTACAGGAGTAATTTGTATTGCTTTGACCGCACCGAAATGATAAATTTACGGATAAGGACTAAAGGCAAGAAAAAAAATCATTATAAATGACAATTGTTAGGAGCAATAAAAATATTTGAAGGAAACAGAAAAACATACGTCCACAGAAAAAATATTATTTGACGATCAAAATCTCATGAAAAATCTCTGTGGCGAACATGACAAAAACTTAAAACTTATCGAGAAACTAGAACCGGTAAAGATTAAAGCGTGGGGTAATCACATATCGGTTTCCGGCACCGACGGACAGGTGCACAAAATCAGCACCATGCTGCGTCAGCTTTACGCGATAATGGACAGGGGATGGCGCATCCATCCTTCGGATATCGACTACGCCCATCGCATTCTGTCTGAAGACATCTCTTTTGAACTGGCCAATGTTTTTCTGGATACAGTTTTCGTTTCGTCCCAAAAAAGAACCATTACTCCCAAAAGCATCGCCCAGAAGCTCTATATTGAATACATGAGAAATTTTGACATGGTTTTTGCCATCGGCCCCGCCGGCACCGGAAAAACTTATCTGGCTATGGCCGTGGCCGTGTCATATTTACTCGAAAAGAAAGTTCAGCGCATCATTTTGGCCCGTCCCGCGGTAGAAGCGGGCGAAAAACTCGGTTTTTTACCCGGAGACATGGCGGAAAAAGTTAATCCTTACCTGCGCCCCCTCTACGACGCGCTTTATGACATGATTGATATGGAACGAGCTTTAACGCTCATCAACAAAGGCATGATAGAAGTCGCGCCTCTTGCTTTCATGCGCGGGCGCACCCTCAATGATTCTTTTGTCATCCTGGACGAAGCGCAGAACACAACATCCGAACAAATGAAAATGTTTTTAACGCGACTGGGATTCGGGTCAAAAGCAGTAATAACAGGCGATGTCACCCAGGTTGACCTGCCGCAGGATAAAGGCTCCGGGCTGATCGAGGCAGAATCAATCCTCAAAAAAATCGATCGCATCCGCTTTGTCCATTTTTCTGAAATCGACGTGGTTCGGCATCCTCTGGTCAGCGACGTCATCAAAGCCTACGCCGCTTTAGACGAAAATAAAAAAAATAATCACAAAAAGTAAAGGCCATGAATATTCTTTTGTCATTTAGAAATAAATGGTTAGATATTTTCGAAAAACTCTTAAAAAGACACGAAAAAACACTGGCCCTGCTGACGGGCAGCTCTTCTCAAAAATGGACAATCGCGATCGCTCTTAGCCTGACCATGGCTTTCATCCTTACACCGGAAATACATTTCTTCGCGCCCAAGTTTGAAGAGGGGATGATCGCCGAATACGATATCAAAGCCAACCGCGAATTTCTTGTTGAAGATAAAAAGGCTACGGAAGATAAAATAAACGAGGCGGCACAGAACGTTCTTCCTGTTTTCGATTATGACAGCGAAGCCCCGGCAAACATTAATGCAAAACTTGCCCATTCTTTTTCCCTCGCTGCCGCCGAACTGAAGAGCACACGGAAAGAGAAACAAGATGAACTCGCCAAAATTCCCGTCTCACAAAAAAGCAAGCAAAACCTGGAAGCCAATCTGGGAATTCCTCTGACTGTTGAAGAATTTTATATTTTGCGCGAAAAAAAATTTTCGCCGACTTTACAGCGCAACCTTTACCGGGCAATTTCCTATTTTTACGACAACAAACACATCACCAACATCCCTCTGGACAAAGCTCAAACGGCAAGGGGAATCATCATAAGGGATTTAAAAACACAAAGCGAGCAGACGATTAACGATTTATCCGGCATTTTAAACATTCAGGAGATTAACGAAGCGCTGCAGGCAAAAATCAACTCGGTTTTCAGCTATGAAAATTACACAACCAGGAGAGTTCTTTTTTCCCTCGCCAGAAAGCTGCTTACACCCAACCTTACTTTCAATATGGATGCAACGGAAAAGAAAAAAATAGCGGCGATGGAAGAAGTAAAGCCAACTCTTTTTAAAGTTCAAAAAAATGAGATGATTGTCCGCGAAGGAGAAAATATTGATTATAACACTTTGCTTAAGCTTGAAGCCTTTTACAAATCCACAGGGAACAACAAATTTTACGGAATCGCGGTCCTTATCGGCATTTTCTTTATATCCTTGTTTTTGTGCATTGTTTTGTATTTCTGGCGAACCAGAAACTGGGCCAAGCCTGCCGCGCGTTCCAACCTTGATTTCCTGGTTTTAGGCATTCTGGCCGTACTGCAAATACTGTTCGTTAAAGTGGGCATTTTTATTTCTCTGGCTATCAACAGGGCTTTCCCTTCGATATCCGCGGATGCCTGCTATTTTGCTATCCCTTTCGCTCTGGGAGCTATTATTACCGCGGTCTTAATCAACCGGAACGTCTCTATGGTTCTAACCGTGTTTGTTTCCTTCATGATCGCTTTTCTTTTTGAAGAAAAAATCGTTTTCCCCTTTTATTGTTTTCTTGGTTCCATCGCTGCTTCCTACAAGGTCGTACACACTCACCAGCGCTCGGCATTTCTTAAGGTGGGAGCTTTCTTGGGACTGATTAACATGACCGCAATAATAAGCATAAATTTATTCAGCGGAAACCTTTTCAATGATTTGTTTGTCCGGCTGGCCATGGGCTTTATCGGCGGATTTCTAACCGGCATACTCGTGGCGGGAATTACCCCTCTTTTTGAAAGTTTATTCGGTTACATAACAGACATCAGGCTCCTGGAGCTGGCCAATCTCAATCAACCCCTGTTTCAGCGAATGATTATTGAAGCTCCTGGCACATATCATCACAGCATCGTTGTCGCTTCGCTGGTGGAAGCGGCAGCCGAAGCCATCGGGGCCAATTCCCTTCTGGCAAAAGTCAGCGCCTATTATCATGACATCGGCAAGCTTACGAAACCTCAGTACTTTATTGAAAATCAACTCAACGCTGAAAACAGGCACGATAAACTATCCCCAAAAATGAGCAGTCTGATCATCATTTCCCATGTCAAGGACGGCTGTGAACTGGCGACGAAGGAAAAATTAGGCCAACAAATCATAAACATCATTCGTCAACACCACGGCACAAGCATCGTCAGCTACTTTTACGACAAGGCGAAAAAAAATAAGGACAGGACGGCAAGCAATTTGTCGGAAACAGATTTCCGTTATCCCGGTCCGAAACCTCAAACAAAAGAAGCCGGTTTGGTAATGCTCGGAGACGTTATCGAGGCCTCTTCACGCACTCTTTCCAACCCAACGCCGGCAAGAATCCGCTCGCTGGTGCGCGAAAGAATAGAACGTATCTACATGGATGGACAATTGGATGAATGCGAATTGACGCTGAGAAACCTCAACACCATCGCCGAATCATTTATTAAAATTCTCACGGGGATATTCCACCATCGCGTCGATTATCCGGAAACAACGCCGAAAGAATCAAACGGCAAAAAAGAAGACAATGAATCTGCAGATAAAAAACAATCAAAACAGAATTAAAATAGACAAAAACAAAATCAAAAACACGCTTAAAATAATCATGCGGCGGCTCGATTGCGCGGACAAGGAAATAAGCGTCAGTTTTGTCGACGATGAAACGATTAGAATGCTCAATAAACAGTACCTTGGCAAAAACAAGCCCACTAATGTTCTCTCCTTCTCCATGCGTGAAGATGAATATGGAGATATCAACCCAAATGTATTAGGCGACATTGTTGTTTCCGCGGAAACAGCAAAAAAAGACGCGCAAAAAGGCGGGCTAACCCTGGCCGAGGAAATAGATTATCTTCTGATTCACGGCCTGCTCCACCTGCTGGGTTATAACCATGAAAAAACAACGCAAAACAAAGCCCGAGAAATGAAGCAAAAAGAAAAAGAGCTGTTTGATATCGTTTCCGTCAGGCGCATACCTTTGACCTGATAAAACATAATTTGTGTTGCCTTTTTACCGCCTTGACATATATTTTTATTTTTTTTATCATGACGTCATTCTGCATATAAAAACTTCATCAAATAATCGTTCAGGAGGTAACTCGCCATGGATTTATCATTAAAAGACAAGGTTGTACTCATCACCGGTGCCAGCCGCGGTATCGGCCATGCAGCGGCAATAGGAATTGCAAAAGCAGGAGCGGATTTGGCCATCGCCAGCCGCAAACTTCCCGACCTGGAAAAAGTAGCCGCTCAAATAAAGGACATGGGGAGGAAGTGCCTGCCCGTCGCGGCGCATGTCGGAAGAACGGAAGACATAAACAATCTGGTAAAAAAAGTGACGGAGGAATTTGGGAAAATCGATATCCTGGTAAATAACGCCGCCACAAATCCAAGCATGGCTTCGGCCATGGATATAGACGAGCGCGCCTGGGACTCAATTATGAATCTCAATCTCAAAGGCCTGTTTTTTTTAAGTCAGACGGTAGCTAAAATAATGAAAGGGCAAGGCGGGGGAAAAATTGTTAACATCGCCTCCATTGCCGGCATCACACCGGATATACTGCCGGTTTACTCCATCAGCAAAGCAGGCGTAATTATGGCGACAAAAGTAATGGCCCAGCAATGGGCTCAGTACAATATTCGCGTCAACGCCGTGGCGCCGGGTCTTACAAAAACAAAATTCAGCGAGGCTTTATGGAGCAACAAAGACATCCTCACCATTGCCATGAGCAGAACGCCACTGGGGCGTCCCGCCGAACCGGAAGAAATGGTCGGCGCCATACTTTTTCTTGCCTCTGATGCGTCAAGCTATATTACGGGTCAAGTAATTGCAGTGGATGGCGGTGCCACCATTTAAATATAAAATAACAGAAAGGGAGCACTATGTTTAATTGGGCAAAAATTTCTGAGGAACTGAAGTCATTGTTGCGTTTGAGAACGGAGCCGGTCGCCTTCAGACGTCTGGAAAAAGCCGAAGAACTGAACAGCATTAAAAATGTCACGCGGTTACAAAGAGGGTTTACTTATTGTCAGGTTCCCTTTCTGGTAAGAGCGATGGAACAAACTATCGGCATTACCAAGGAGGATCCTCTCGGGGAGAGATGCATGCGCATCCACGGTTTACGCCATGCCACGGAAAAGAGCATGAATGCGGAGGCAAAAATGCTTGCGACAACATGGTTCGGCTCGCCGGAAGAAGCCCTGCAGCAACAGCGTGAAACCCCGCGTATTCCAGTCGCGGAAGCGATTGTTAGCGCGCCGCTGTATAAAGAAAAATTCGAACCGGAAGTGGTCTCCATTTACGGCAACCCCGCTCAGATTATGATGTTCTTATGCGGCCTGCAAAAGGAAAAATATGAGCGCTTCCATTTCCATTTTATCGGAGAGGGAGCGTGCGCCGATTCACTGGCGGAGTGTTACCTTACCGGCAAGCCGGCGCTGGCTATTCCCTGCTTCGGTGAAAGATCCATGGGACAGGTTGCCGATGATGAAATCGTTGTCGCTGTGCCGCCTCAGGAGTTGGAACGCGCAATTTACGGCATGAAAAAATTGGTCAAGATTGGTTTCCGGTATCCCGTTTGTTTCATTGGAGGGCTTACAGATCCGACATCGGTTCTGTCCCAATTTTATCCTCAGGCAAATAAAAAATAAATGGCTGTTTTTTATACTTGAACAAAATATTTCGATTTATTATAATACATTAATGCAAAATAAGTCGGTTATGTATCACAAAAACACTTGTAAAAAATTATTTTTACATTGTGTTTTCATTGTCTCATTTTTATTTATTTCCATGACGGTTATGCTTCCCGGCGTATCGGCAGACATATACAAATACGTCGATGAAGAGGGCGTTCTGCATTTGACGAATGTTCCGTCTATTCCCAACGCTAAATATATTTTAATTCTTAAAGAAAAACGGGTGCATTTTCACTCCGACATAGATGTGAACAAATACGACCATATCATTGCCAAAGCTGCCAGCAAGTACAAAATTGACCAAGCCCTGATTAAAGCCGTCATTAAGGCGGAATCAAATTTTAACCATCGCGCAGTATCGCCTGTAGGGGCACAAGGACTTATGCAGCTGATGCCTTCAACGGCTTATGCCCTGCAGGTAGACGATGTATTTCAGCCGGAAAACAATATCGAAGGCGGTGTCCGTTACCTGCGCTATCTCCTCAATGTATACAAGGGTGATTTACGACTTGCTTTGGCGGCCTATAACGCGGGAGAAACAGCAGTAGCCAAATACGACAACAACATCCCGCCTTTCCGCGAGACGCAGAATTATATCCGGCGTGTTCTTAGTTACTACGACGACTTCAAACAAAAATAAAAGACTGCTTTTAAGACTGTCTCACGTATAGATATTTTCTTAAGCCGGACAACCTTTTCTCCTTAATGCCCTTAATGAGCTTCAATTGCTCGATGTTTTTAAATCTTCCGAGTTTTTCACGCAGTTCAATAATTTTCCCCGCCGTCGCTTCCCCGATTCCATCTACAAGAATCAGGTCATTCCTGCTTGCCTTATTAATATCCAAAGGCATACCCAACGCAAGCCTTTGCGCGGCATTCATTTCAGAAACAACAACATTTGTTCCGGAATCATTTTTGTCAACAATGATACTCATCCCCTCACTAAGAACAAAATCCTGCGTGTTCAATTTACCCAAGCCGGCTATCTGAAAAAACTCGCCGGCAGAAGTCCCCGGTTTAAGAAAATAAATTTCCCCTCTTTGTTCTTCCTGGATTATTTCCACGGCCATCGCGCCGATAAACTGTTCCGTATAATCAGGTGCTTCATAACTGAGACGAGAAAGATAAAATAGATGAAAAAAGGGAATAATCACCAAAATTAAACACACGGCGACTATTCCCTTCAATTGATTAGGGGAAATCGTTATCCAGTTATTTTTCCTTTTCCAAACCAAACGCGTCATGAAGCACAGACACCGCCAGTTCCGTATATTTTCTCTGAATCACGCAGGAAATTTTAATTTCCGAGGTGCTGATCATCATGATATTAACACCTTCGTTAGCCAGGGTGGAAAACATTTTTGCCGCAACACCAGAATGGCTGGCCATGCCGACGCCGATGATGGATACCTTCGCCACTTCAGCGTCCACCTGGACTTTTTCCGCGCCGATTACTCTCGCTGCTTCCTCAACAATCTTCTGAGCGTCCTTCAAATCTTTTTTAGAAACCGTAAAAGTCAAATCAGTAAAGCCTTCCAGGCTGGCATTCTGGATAATCATATCCACATTGATATTTTTAGCCGACAGAGGTGAAAACAGCGCCGCCGCCACTCCCGGTTTGTCGGGAACATGAACAACTGTGATTTTGGCCTGGTCTTTATCGTATGTTATCCCTGATACTATTTCTTTCTCCATATCCTTATCCTCCTTCGTCACTAGCGTCCCCCTCCCTTCCGAAAACGTTGATTTAACGTAAACAGGAACATTATATTTTTTAGCCATTTCCACCGAACGCGGCTGTAATACCTTAGCACCGGTGATAGCCATTTCCAGCATTTCATCGTAAGATATTTTGTTTAACCTGCGCGCCTTACCGCAAACATTCGGGTCCGTAGTATAAACACCGTCAACATCCGTATATATGTCGCATCTGTCCGCCTTAAGCGCCGCGGCCAGCGCCACCGCACTGGTGTCAGAACCGCCTCGCCCCAGCGTGGTTATATTATTTTCTTCATCCACACCCTGAAACCCGGCAACAACCACTATTTTCCCGTTTTTCAGTTCCCGGCGAATAGCCTTTGCCTCTATGTATTTTATACGCGCTTTTTTATATGCCTGATCAGTTTTTACTTTTACCTGAAATCCCAAAAATGACTTCGCCCGATAACCCATGGAAACCAAAACTATCGACAGTAGTGAAACGGTTACCTGCTCACCTGTAGAAATCAATGAATCAAATTCCCTTTCGTCAGGTGATTCAGCTGCCGAATTGGCCAAAGCGATAAGCCTGTCTGTTTCGCCAGCCATAGCCGATAACACCACGACCACATCATTGCCGGATTCTTTCTCCTTGATCACCTTCCTGGCTACATTTTTTATTTTTTCGACATTCGCTACCGATGTGCCACCAAACTTTTGAATCACCAATGCCATCTAACCGACCTCCGTTCCCAAATCTCGGGACAACTCCTTTACCCTGCCCGCCAATCCATTGATTCTTATTTTACGCCTGTTTTCATCGATATAATCGAATTGAACCGAAAAAATATGCGCGGGAAGAATTGGCGCAATCTTCTCCGCCCATTCGATGGCAACAATCCCATCTCCCCAAAAATACTCTTCATACCCCAATTCTTCAAATTCAGCGCATCCGCTTAAGCGGTATACATCAAAATGGTAAAGATTGCACCTGCCCGGATATTCATTTATCAAAGTAAACGTGGGACTCGTTATCTTATACTCTTCGCCGATTCCCAGTCCTCTGGCCAAGCCGGAGACAAAACAGGTTTTTCCGGTGCCAAGTTCTCCTGACAGGGCCAGAATATCACCTTTTTTTAATTTGCCGCCGATAAGGCAAGCTATCTCCTTCGTCTGTTGTGCGCTTGATGTTATTATTTCAATATGCGAGCTTTCCCTTTTCATTGATTAAGCATCTTAATACAATTCCTTCTCCTTTTCCAACACAAGAAAAGCAGCGGCATAATTTTCAGTATGGGTCAGACTCAGGTGTATCCGGGTTATTTTATTTTTATCGATTTGAGTTTTTGCCTCGTCATGCACGACAATTTCCGGCTTTCCGTCGCTCCCGCGCGTAACTTCTATGTCCTTCATTTTCACGCCCATACCCAGACCTATGCCCAAGGCCTTCAGAAAAGATTCCTTGGCCGCAAAACGGGCAGCGTAATGGGGCGCATTATGGACATGTTTCGCGCAATATTCCACCTCACGGTCACAAAACACCCTTTTCAAGAATTTACATCCCCATTTTCGGATAATCTTTTCAATGCGGTTGTTTTCTACAAGGTCTATTCCGATACCGTGAATCATTATTTTTCCCTTTATGCGTGGATAATAGAGTCCGCAACAGCAACGACTTTTTTCATTGCCACTACATCGTGGACACGCACGATATTGCATCCGTTCATGACTGCCGCGGCAACTGAGGCCGCCGTTCCCTCCAGCCTTTCCTCGGGCTTATCTCCGGTTATTTTTCCGATGAACGCCTTGCGTGACGTCCCGAGCATCACCGGCAAGCCCAATAACTTAAGCGCGGACAGATTTCTGATGATTTTATAATTATCCTCCGAAGTCTTTCCAAAACCAATTCCGGGATCAACAATCAAGCATTCTTTTCTAACACCCGCCCGCGTCGCTTTGCCGATGCTTTTTCGCAGACAGTCGATTATCTCTCTCAACAGATCGTCATAAATCAAATCACCTTTCTGCATCGTCTTCGGCGTGCCGCGCATATGCATCAGAATCAGGCCTGCTCCGGTATCAGCCGCCGTCTTGGCCATATTCTTATCACCGCTTAACGCGCTAATATCATTTATGATTTCGGCTCCTGCCGCCAGGGCTTGCGCCGCCACCTTTGCTTTTTTTGTGTCAATGGAAATGGGTATTTTAATCTTTGCCGCCAACGCTTCAATCACCGGTATCACACGCTTTAATTCCACGCTTGTCGGTACCGCGTCGGAACCGGGCCGCGTGGACTCACCCCCGATATCGATAATATCCGCGCCTTCACCGGCCATTTTCAGTCCGTGCTCAATCGCTCTTTCCTGCCTGTAAAAAAGACCTCCGTCAGAAAAAGAATCCGGCGTTACGTTAAGAATGCCCATAACCAGAGTTTTATCGCCGATTCTGATTTTGCGGCGTGATGTCTTCAAAATAAACTTGTTTTTGTTGATGTTGTGCAGCAGCTCGACCAAATCGACGGAAATTTTGCTCAAACCGAAGGGCTGGTTTTCAATTTTTTTCGCCAGAGCAAGAATTTGTTTTTGCGTTCCCATAATCAAAACATCGCTGGATTCTAAAGCGCAGGAAACGCTGCCACGCGCCACGGCGGCATCCCCTCCCACGGAAAGCATTTCCTGTTTAATGATGTTGGCTACTTTACATGGCTGCCTTCTCAGCAGGATGTTGACGTTAACAGTTTTTTTGGCCATGGCGGCGATTCCATAAGGATCAACACCGATTTTCCTGAAAATAACCGCCGCCTCGGATATATTTTTTATATCTATGGTTCTCACAAAAAGCACCAAAACAAATATCTTAATTGAATATTATCGATATGTATCACGCAGATATTCATCAAGACGGTGTGGGAAAAATCAACCAGCTGATCCTTCCGGCAGGGCATCGCCGATCATCTCGTCAATTTCCGCGCCGGTCAATACTTCCTTTACCAGAAGTTCTCCGGCTACTTTATGCAATAAATCTATATGTTCACCAAGGAGTTTCTTTGCTCTCTCATAGTTTCGCATGACAATGGCGATAATTTCCGCGTCGATATTTTTTGCCGTCTCTTCGCTGTAATCCTTGTGTATGGCAAATTCACGCCCCAGAAATATCTGTTCTTCTTTTTTCCCGTAACTTAGTGGTCCCAATTTGTCACTCATGCCCCATTCACAAACCATCTTTCTGGCCAGATTAGTCGCCCGTTCGATGTCGTTTCCCGCGCCGGTGGTAAAATCATTCAGAACCAATTCTTCGGCGGCGCGCCCGCCCAACAATATAGAAATATTCTTTTCCAGATATTCCCGCGGATAGGTATGCTTTTCGTCAATCGGCAATTGCTGCGTCACACCCAGCGCCCTGCCCCGGGGGATAATTGTCACTTTGTGAATGGGATCCGTCCCGGGAATGAGCCGCGCCACCAAGGCATGGCCTGTTTCATGGTAGGATGTGTTGCGTTTTTCCTGTTCACTGATTACCATGCTTTTACGCTCCGTGCCCATCAGAATTTTGTCCTTGGCGAACTCAAAATCACTCATGGTAACCTTGTCTCTGTTGGCCCGCGCGGCATTAAGAACAGCCTCGTTAATCAGATTTTCTATATCGGCTCCGGAAGTACCGGGCGTTCCCCTAGCCAGAACCGCAAAGCTCACATCCTCGGCAATAGGCGCATGACGCGCATGGACTTCAAATATTTTTTCCCTTCCCTTTACATCGGGAAGCGGCACAACTACCTGACGGTCAAATCGTCCCGGCCGCAGAAGCGCGGGATCCAAAACATCCGGACGGTTTGTAGCGGAAATAAGAATTACGCCTTCATTGGATTCAAACCCGTCCATTTCCACGAGGAGCTGATTGAGCGTCTGCTCCCGTTCGTCGTGGCCTCCGCCAAGACCGGCGCCGCGATGACGGCCGACTGCATCAATCTCATCGATAAACACTATACAGGGGGCGTTCTTTTTCGCCTGACTGAACAAATCCCGCACACGGGAAGCTCCCACACCGACAAACATCTCCACAAAATCAGATCCGCTGATGCTCAAGAAAGGCACATCAGCTTCACCGGCAATAGCACGGGCCAGGAGTGTCTTTCCCGTACCGGGCGGACCTACCAGAAGCAATCCCTTGGGAATCCTGCCCCCCAGCTTTGTATACTTTTTGGGATCTTTCAAAAAATCAATAACTTCTTCCAGCTCCGCCTTGGCCTCGTCAATACCGGCGACATCGGCAAACGTCACTTTTTTCGATTTATCGGTAATCAACCGCGCCCTGCTTTTGCCGAAAGACATCGCTTTTCCACCTCCGGCCTGCATCTGCCGCATGAAAAAAATCCACACCCCGATAAGAAGCAAAAAGGGGAACCAAGAAATAAAAATCGTCATATACCAGGGGGAATCATCCACCGGTTTAGCCGCTATTTTCACGTTTCTTTCCCGCAACTTCGCCACAAGTTTGTCATCTTGAGGCGCATACGTCCTGAACATGCTGCCGCTAGTGAGTTTACCGGTTATGCTGTTGCCCTGAATGGTCACTTCGCTGATTTCTCCCGCCTCCAGATATGACAGCATCTCGCTGTAAATTATATCTTTCTGGGACGTTTTGGGCTGATTAAAAATCTGCCAGACCAGTAAAAACAAAAGCAACATGGTCAAAATCAACGCTATATTTTTTGAAGATTGATTCAATATTGTCTCCTTGTTTTTCCAAGTTTATTTGTTAATCTTTATAATAATATCCATTTTAACTCAAATATTTTCTAAAAGCGCTTTGGGATGACCCAAGAGTCATATCCAGCTGCTTCAATAATTCGCACTTCCAAAACACTTTTTGTTTGATTAGTTATTTTTACCCTTTCGCTCAAACGCATTTTTTCCACCCAGACAACGGAAACCGCATCGACAATCAGCATGATTACATCCCTTTGCGTTCGCGGAACTTTTTGATCAATAAAAAAATCTTTTAATTTCTTGCGGCCGCCCACGCCCATAGGCTCGAACCAATCTCCTTTCCTTCTGTTCCTTAATAAGAGGGGCAGCTGCAGGGCATCCAAATCCATGTAAACCTTGTTTTCCGCCTTATAATCAATATAATCCCTACTTACCTTTTGTAAACAAACATTAACACCTTTTTCCCTGATATAAAAAGAACCTTCTGTTGTTATCGGGTAAGCATATTCCATTTTTTTCGCGTTAAGATCCTGTTTTCCCAAAATTAAACGGCCATATTCAAGCCTGGCCTTAATCCGGCCGGGCAAATGAATCATTTTCCCCGACTTTTTTAACTGTATCATCTCCTCCAGACAATTTATATGAACATAAGACAATCCTTTGGATCCCGAATACATTTCGTCCAAAATAACTTTAAGCAATCTGCCCCGCACGGCAGGATGCAAACTGCGCACGTAATTAACATTGAGACAAAAAACGCCTTGTTCCCTCGAAATGAAGGGCGATTCCATGGCTTCAGAAACAAAACCCTTTATAAAATCATCTTCTCGACGCAGTACCTGCGCGGTTTGGGCCAGATTTTCTTCAATGCGCGGATTAAATTCCCTTTTCAGCAACGGAACCAAATCCTCCCGAATTCTGTTGCGCAAAAATCGCCTGTTTTCGTTGGAACTATCCTTCCGATAAGGAATGTGCCGGCTATTCAGATATTCGATAATCTGCCCGCGGGAAACGTCAATTAAAGGACGGATAAACCTGTTTTCACGCACCGGCAGAATTCCTTTTAATCCTTCCGGCGAACTTCCCCGCACGAGACGCAACAAAATTGTCTGCGCCTGGTCTTGTAAATTATGCCCGAAGGCGATTTTCTGCGCCTGATTGCTCCGCGCAACTCCGTCTAAAAAAATATACCTTTGGCGACGGTAAAAATCTTCGGGAGATTCACCTTTCAATCCTTTTGTCCTATCCATTTTCCCGCCGAAAAAAGGCAACCTGTATTTTTCGGCCAACCGCCGACAATATTTCTCATCCTCATCCGATTCCGACCCGCGCAATCCGTGGTTAAAATGGCCTACGATCAATTGCAAATTCATTTGCGGGGCTATTCGAGCCAGAACATCCAGCAGCGCCACCGAATCCGGGCCGCCGGACAAGGCCACAACAATTTTTTCGCCCGGATGCACAAGGCCCTGTTTTTGTATGGTTTTTTTTACTTTATCTATCATCTGAACAAGGAATTTATCTCCCGCAAGCTTTCGCAATAATAATCCGCCTCACCGGCAAGCAAATCTTTTTTGTTTCCCAATCCGCTTAAATAAACAACGCTCGCAATACCCGAATTTTTTGCCACGTAAATATCGTTGATGCCATCACCGATCATAACCGCTTTATCCCTTTCCACCTTATATTTACCCAGCAGATAGTCAATCAAGCGGGCGTCCGGCTTTTTGTAAGGCAGTGAATCCGCGCCGATTATTTCCGAGAAATACCGCTCTATTTTCAGCCCGCGTGCGATGGTTAACGTGAAATTGTAGCATTTATTGGTGAGGATCACCTTGATTTTATCCGCAAAATTTTCCAACACTTCCAGCGCATACGGATTAAGTTTGGTATTATCCAGAAGATGCTGGGCGTAATAATCACTGAATACAGCCAGGGCTTTTTCCACAACGCTCCCATCTTGGCTCGCCAATGCTCTTTCGATAAGTCTTCTTACGCCATCGCCCACAAAACTGATAATTTCTTTTTCTGTTTTCGGCGGCAAACCCAGCACTTTGAGCGTGTAATTAACAGAGTTAACCAGATCAACGCCGCTGGAAACAAGAGTGCCGTCCAGGTCAAAAATCATCAAATCTATTGTTCTCATTGCTACTCCCCTTTGCAATATAGCCAACTGCTCATCTAAACACAAGTTCGTTTGTGTAAAAATAATTTGACCCCGCCGCCTGTTTATGTTATTCACTTAGCAACCGCTTAGATCCCCTATGCTGACTGAGACGGTATTGTATCAAAACCATCAAACAGAGGTCTTCTTTTGCGGAAGACCTTTTTTTATTTAAGGAACTTCATGCCGACGGCAAGAAAAAAGACGCATAAAAAAAACAGATTTGCCATCATCGGTACCGGAATGGTAGGGACAGCCATCGGAATCCTATTGAAAAAAGCCGGTTATAAAATTACCGCCGTCTGTGACCAGTCCCCCGCCGCCTTAAAAAGAGCGGTGCAATATACCAAGGCCAAACCTTTTTCCGATCCCACGGAAAGTCTGCGCGAGGCCGATTATCTTCTGATTACCACGCCGGACGACGCCATATCGTCCGCCTGCCGGGAAATTTCACGTTCGCCGGAGATAAAGGGGAAATATGTCTTCCACATGAGCGGCGCGGGAGGGCTAGACCTTCTGGAAGAAGCGGCGAAAGCGGGCGCCTATGTCGGCAGTATTCATCCCCTGCAAAGTTTTTCCTCTATTGATAACGCCGTATCCAATATCCCGAAAAGCTATTTCGGAATTACCGTAGATAAAAAAGCTGGAGCTGTCGCGAAGCAAATTGTCGCCGACTTGAAGGGTGTTCCTCTTTTTATCTCCAACGCCCAAAAACCTCTTTACCATGCCGCCGCCTGTGTTGCCTCCAATTATTTGGTTTCCCTGCTTAACGCCGTCGAATCCATCTATAAGGCGACAGGCATCAAAGAAAAGCAGGCCAGAAAAGTTTATCTGCCCTTGGTTTACGGCACGCTGAAAAATATCGAACGCTCCGGCTCCATTTATGCCCTAACCGGCCCTATCGCCAGAGGAGACATCGGAACGATAAAAAAGCACATGAGAATAATGAAAAAAAATCTCGCTCAATTCGTCCCTCTGTATTCCGCATTAGGATTGATGACGGCAAAAGTGGCCATGCAAAAGGGGTCTTTAAAACCGGGAACGGCGAAACTAATCAATGATGTTCTGAAAGGAGTCAAACCATGAGTACCCAAACCAAAATCAGCCGGAAAACCATCTTAGACATAAAAAAAATGAAGGCAACCGGAGAAAAAATAGCCATGCTCACCGCCTATGACTTCGGCATGTCCTCCATTATCGACGATGCCGATATCGACATTATTCTGGTCGGAGATTCGCTGGGAAATGTGGTATTAGGGTATGACACGACTCTTCCCGTCACCATGGAAGATATGTTGCATCACACAAAGGCTGTCGCCCGCGGCGTACAAAAAGCCTTGCTTGTGGCTGATATGCCCTTCATGTCCTATCAGATTTCGCCGCAGGCAGCGCTGGCCAATGCCGGAAGGTTCCTGCAGGAAGCAGGAGCACAGGCGGTAAAACTCGAAGGCGGCGAAGAGCAAGCCCAAAGCATCCGCAAAATCACGTCCGCCGGAATTCCGGTAATGGCGCATCTCGGATTGACACCTCAATATATTCATCAGCTGGGCGGTTACAAAATTCAGGGGAAAAAGGATGACGCGGCGGAAAAAATGATGGCTGACGCTAAAATTTTGGAAGAAGCCGGCGCTTTTTCCCTGGTCCTGGAATGCGTGCCCGAAAAGCTTGCCGAAGAAATAACAAAAGAGCTTTCCATCCCCACAATAGGCATCGGCGCAGGCGTTCATTGCGATGGTCAGGTTTTGGTCATCAACGACATGCTGGGCATGTATGAGAGAATGATACCGAAGTTCGTCAAAAAGTACGCCAATCTCAGCGCCGATATCAAAAAAGCGGTCAAAGCATACGTCACGGAAGTTAAAAGCGCCTCTTTCCCCGGTCCGGAACACAGTTTCACATAAGGCGTTTTTATGACGGCCGCCGGATCTTTATAAAAAACCGCGCGGTTGATTAATTTATAATTATTTCTGCTTTCGACCTCAACCTGTCCATGAGCGCGGCAAAAGCTTCTGTCTGTTTTTGTTGTTCCAAATATTCCGATATCTTTTCTTTAACTTCATTTAAGGCTATCTTCTTTTCCGGATTGCGCTCAAGCACTTCAATTATGTGATAGCCGTAGTCCGTCGATATAACAGGACCAACAACATTTATTTTTTGCGAAAAAGCCGCGTCTTCAAAGGGCTTTACCGTTTGCCCCTTGGTGATAGTGCCCAAGTCGCCTCCGCTTTCCTTACTGGGGCAATCCGAATTTTTCTTGGCCACTTCGGCGAAACTCGCTCCTCCGATTATCTGCTGGCGAAGATTTTCAATTTTTGTTTTCTTTTCCGCTTTTGTTTTATCATCATCCTTTTCCTTTATCGCGATTAAAATATGGCGAAGATGAACGCTTTCCGGGACAATAAACTTTTCTTTATTTTCGTCGTAGAATTTGCTTATTTCCTTGCGCGTGGGTTTCGCTTTATCCCCGAGCTCCATGGCAACAATTTTTTTGACCTTAATATCATAGGCTATATTTTTATTCAGCTCATCCATCGTCATCTTGTTCGCCTTGAGGAATTCTTCCAGCTTCTGGGCCGGTTCAATATTCGCTTTAATCCCGTCCATAACTTCTTTAATTTCTTTTTCTTCGGCCACAACATTTTTCTTTTTAATCTCGTTTTCCAAAACAGTGCGCATAATGAAATTTTCTATCAACTGTGTTTTTATATTGGCCTGAGCTTCCTTTATTTTGTCTTTTGGTATTTGTTCCTGGTAGGTTTTCATTATATCTTTAATCTGCTTTTCCAGCTGCGCCTTCATCAAAACTGCGCCATCGACACTTACGGCAACATCGTCGGGGAGAACTTTTTCTTTCGCGGGCGCAGATTTGTCTTCTAAAGATTGTGCCTGGTCCGTTTCTCCAGCGGCAGGAGTTTCCTTTACATCCTTATCTTTTGAGCAACCGACGACAAAAGCAATTAAAATAATTAGCGCTATCCAAATTAAATATTTTTTATTCTTCATGATTTTCCTCCCCTGCAACAAGCCCCGCGTTTTTGGGGCTAAAACTAAACTATATGTAAAACACCTATCCGTCAAGAAGATTATCTGTTTTTTCAGCGCCAATTTATGCGTCAGGTAATTTTTCTCAGATATTGCAATATTCGCAACTGCTCTTCGAGCACAGGCGATTCTCCGCTTGCCGAAAAATCAAAATCGCAACGGCCAGCCATGCTCATAATACCTCTCGAAGCCATAAAAATATTAACCGGCGGATATGCTTCTCTTGTAAAATAATTGAATAATTTCAATGCCTTAAAGGCGTCAAACCAGTATTGAAATTGCCTGCTCAGCATCTCCTTCTTTGCCCGGCGCCTGACTTGAATCCAGAACATTTCAAAGCGGCAATTAATTAAATATTTTTTTAGTACAGGATGAATGTTTTCGGCTTTTGCTAAAATTTGGACCGCATCATAATCATTAGAACGGCTGATTAGTTCCAGCCACTTTTTCAGAATAAAAAAAACGCGGGGGTCATAAACAGGATATTCCCGGTGCCCGCCGGATAAAAATCTGCGCACTCCCTTGCCCGTACCGAAAGGAACACGTGTTGAAGGACGGGCGGAAGGAAAGACGCGAGTTTCTTTCACGTAGCCGATTTTCCCCAATTTGGCCAGTTTGCCCAGAAAATAAAAATCCTCGCCCGCCTGCCGTTTATTCATTCCTCTCGCTTCCAGATATGCTTCCGCGGTGGTAACGATGGTGGAACCGATGGAATGGTAGGCATAAGGCGATTGAGCATATTGCAATCCCAACACCCAGTAGCGCAGGAATATTTCGTAACAGTATATGGCCGCTTTCGTCTCTTCGTCCGGGGGTGTTTGATGTTCGTAGGCCACAATCGCCGTTTTCACTTTTTTAGTGAAATAATGTTTTATGGAGGATAAATAATTGTTCTGCACCAGAGTATCCGCATCAAGACTCAAAATCAGTCTCGTGTCCAAAGAATCGCCTGTCCATAAGCGCAGCGCCGCATCCATGCCGATTTTTCTGGCCATACCCACACCCCCGTCTTTTTCCGGCAGTTCATAGCCAGGGCTGGAGACGTCAACATAAGCCAGCCTGATTTTTGAATCGGCGAGCATCGTCAAAAAGTGGTAGATGTCGCCATCGGAACGATATCCTCCCAGACGTTTTCTGCCGATAAGTGCTTTGAGCATCGCCAGCGTGTCCTGATTGTTTTTTACATCCACCGCCGGCGAATTGCCTTTATTGTTTACGACGCAAATTATCAGGGTATCTTCCAAAAAAGAAACCGGATTTCGCGCGAGAGAGACCAATGTGGAAAATATCGATTCTTTTTCCGCGTAGGCGGGCACGACAACCGCGGAGGAAATATTTTCATGGTTTTCCGCGACCAACCGCCACTTTTCATCCGCCGCGTATTCATGCAGGTAATCGCATAGCAAGGATGGCTTTTTCATTCCAGGTATTTCATTACACTTTCTTGCAATAATTTATAGTCATCACCGTCAATCCATTTAATGCCTATTCCTCTTTTTTCCATACGCCGGAACCATGTCTCCTGCCTTTTTGCAAACTGATGAATACCTGTATTCAATTTCTTTACCATCTCCTGATAATCAAGCTTCTTTTGCAGATACATGGCAATAAAACGATATTCCAGTCCGAAGCTCTCCAGACGCGGCCAGGATATTCCTTTATCATGCAGCGCTTTAACCTCCTCGACCATTTTCTGCCCCAGTCTTTCCTGCAGCCTGAGCGTTATGCGTTGCCGGAGAACCGGCCTTGGCCAGCGGATGCCGAAGACAGCGGCGTCGATTACCGGTTTTTCCTTCCCACGCAGGTTCATCATCCTGGCCGTTTCTATTTCAATCGCCCGGACAAGTCTCCATGTGTCTTCCAAATCCGTTTTATTATGCGCCTGCGGTTTTAAAGACAGGAGTATTTCCTGAAGCTCGTTTATCGTTTTCGCGGATAACGACCTGCGCAATTTCCCGTTTTCCGGGGCCGGCGGCAAATCATAAGCAGCCAGTATCGATTCAATATAAAGACCTGTCCCTCCAACCATAATCGGCAATACTTTTCTTTGATTCAGGCGAGAAAACACATCGTAAAATTTTTGCTGGAAATCAAACAGGCTGAACTCTTCGCAAGCATCCACGATGTCGATCAGATGATATCCGACTTCTTTTCCGTCAACCACATATTGATTCAAGTCTTTGCCGGTACCGATATCCATGCCGCGATAAACCTGCCGGGAATCAGCGGAAATTATTTCCCCGCCAATCTGGGCGGCCAATCTGGCGGCAAGTTTTGTTTTCCCCGAAGCGGTAGGACCAAGAATCACTATAAGATTTTTCGCCATTATCGCCTTGAAAATATAATTTATTGCGTGTAATCAAACACAGCTTCATAATAGCATCGTTACAAGACATTTTACCACAACGGATGTGGAAATGCTGAAAAGAGTGGATTTGGGCAAGGAAGCAATCCTTCCGCTCATTCTAAAGATGAGTTGGCCGTCGATAGTGGCGATGATCGCCATGTCCGTTTACAACTTCATCGATTCCTTCTGGCTGGCGCGGCTCAGCCCACAGGCGCTGGCCGCCCTTACCGTCTGTTTTCCTGTTCAGATGATTTTCGCGGCCATCGGCGTCGGAACCGGTGTGGGAGCCGGTTCTTTTTCCGCGCGCATGTTCGGCTCCGGCAAAAACATGAAAGCCCAACAAGCCGCCGGACAGATATTCTTCTTGTCTTTCACCTTCGGCTTGACGATTATTGTCTGTGTTCTGCTTTTTCCTGACCACATTCTCAGGTTGTTCGGCGCGACAAAAGAAATACTGCCTCTTTGCCGCGAATACCTTTTAATTATTATTTTCAGTTCGCCTTTTCTTATCTTTTCCATGATGTCTAACAACCTTCTGCGCGCCGAGGGTAGACCTCTCTTATCCATGTATGTTGTGCTCACCGCGTCAATCACCAGCGCTGTTCTTGACCCCTTTTTAATCTTCGGCTTTTGGATTTTTCCGCAAGTGAGAATTAAGGGAGCAGCCGCGGCATCGCTGTGCGCTCAATTTATCTCTTTTTTCGTTTTCCGTAAATTTCCTCTGCCTGAAGTCATCGAAATACGAACTGAGCCGTAAATATTTTCGCCCCAATTTATCGATAATTAATTCAATTTTTTCCACCGGTTTTTCTTCCATCATCTCGCACTTGATTATCAGTTTGGTGTTAATCGTTTGCAATCATGTGCTGGCGCAGTACGGCTCTCCCGCCATTGCCGCGCTGGGTATATGTTTCCGCGTAAACGGTCTGGTGATGATGATTTTGTTCGGCATCGGTTTCGGGTTAATGCCGATTGTTGGTTACAGTCATGGGGCCGGACTTTACCAAAGACTCCGGCAAGCCGTTTTCGCCGCCATAAAGGCTTCCGTCTCCGTTGCCGTGTTTTCCACGATAATACTGACAATATTCGCCGACTTCATCGTCGCCGTTTTTTCCAATGATCCGGTACTGACGGCAATTGCTGTGCCTGCTCTGCGCATCTATGTTTTGCTGCTGCTTTTTCTGGCACCCACGCTTGTTTTCATAAATATGTTTCTGGGTCTGGGCAAAGGATCCCTGACCATGTTTATTTCCCTTTTCCGCGACACGGTGCTGCTGATTCCCCTGTTGCTTTTGCTTTCCCGGTTCGTGGGAATAACAGGTGTCTGGATGGCCATGCCCATTGCCAACTTTTTTACTTTCTTCCTGACTTTTTATTATGCGCGGCGGGAAATAAAAAAATCCAAATCATTGGAAAGGAATCGGCAGATCCCCTAAAAAATACTGATAATCATGTTAAAAAAAATGCCCCGCCTCGGCGGGGCATTTCCTGGTTAATAAAATTTCTCACTTTTAATTATTATAGCGGCTGAACATTTGCTGCGCTTGGACCTTTACTGCCCTGTTCTACATCAAAGCGGATTCTCTGCCCTTCGTAAAGAGTCTTGAATCCCGCCCCCTGAATGGCGCTATAATGTACAAAAACATCTCCCCCTTCATCACTTTCAATGAAGCCAAACCCTTTTTTTTCGTTGAACCATTTTACTTTTCCTTCTGCCAAAACTAACCCCCCCTTTCTGATTTTTTTCCCCGTCTGTCACAGGAAAATAAAAAAACCGCATGAATTCTCTTTCTGCCACAAGAACTCAATGCGGTTAATTTTTTTTGTCGCAATCCCTTAACACTAACAATTTCCCGATACTCGCCGCTTAATTAAATCCTCAGAATATCGCGGCTTTTAACATCGTGAATTTTATAACACCATTTTTATTTAAAATCAACCTTTTTTTCGCAAAAAATTCTACCTTATTTTACGAGATGTTTACGTAAAATATCTTCAATTTCCTTCTCCTTACCCCAGTAAAAGTGATCAGCTCCTTGAATTATTTCCAGATGCGCCCCCGTCTCCTCTATCCGTTTTTTTATATTTTCCGCATTGCAAAATTCATCTGAGTTTCCACAGATAATCAAATTGAGCTTGTTTTTTAACTCATTAAAATTAAAGGGAAAATAATTGTCAGGAGGGGAAATAAATAATGAATAAGAAAATTTTTTCTCGCGTTGTTCCATTGCCATAGCGCCCACCCACGCTCCGAACGAATAACCGGCAAAATATATTTGAGATAACCCAGATTGTTGAAGATAGCGGCAAACGGCGATAACGTCACAGCTTTCTCCTTTCCCTTCCTCGTAACTGCCGGTGCTGGCGCCAACTCCTCGGAAATTGAATCTTAAGGTGGTAAAATCTTCCGCGGCAAATGTCCGGACAACCGCCTCGACCACATTATTATGCATGGAGCCGCCCATAAGCGGATGGGGATGGCAAACAATAACTCCCCTCTCCGAAGCCGACTTATGTATCAGTGCTTCAATAATGAGGTTTTCGTTACTGATCAATACTTTTTCTTCTGCAACCATGCTTCTTTTTGCCTATATCTCGCCCGCAAAATGGCAGGCGCAAAATATTCCCCGGTCAATCTCTTTCAAAACGGGAATATCTTCAAGACAAATTTCTTTCTTGTACAAACAGCGGTTATGAAAATTACATCCTCTGTCGCCGCCCGCATCCGCTTCTCCTTTCACCTGTGCTATTCCGCTTTTTCCGGCAACAAAACTTGAGGGTGCGGCGGCAAGCAAAAGGCGCGTGTAAGGATGAGACGGACGAAGATAAATATCTCTACTGTCAGCCAACTCCACAACCCGTCCCAAATACATCACGGCAACGCGGTCGGACATATGGCGGATAACATTAAGGTCGTGAGAAATAAACAAGTAAGTCAGGCCGAAATCTTTTTTTAAATCTTTGAGCAAATTCAAAATTTGCGCCTGAATGGATACGTCCAGTGCGGATACCGGCTCGTCGGCGACGATCATCTCCGGCCGCAAAACAAGGGCGCGAGCAATGCCGATGCGCTGCCTCTGACCGCCGCTGAATTCATGGGGATACCGACCGGCCTGCTGTTCGCTTAAGCCCACTTTTCCCATCAAATCCAAAACGGTTTTGTGCCGCGATTCCTTATCGCCTGTTTTGTGTATAATCAGCGGTTCGCTGATTATAGAAATGGCCGATTTGCGGGGATTGAGGGATGAATAGGGATCCTGAAAAACCAGTTGAACGCTGCGGCGGTATTTTTTGAGCGCATCTCCGCTATAATGGAAAATATTTTCACCCCGAAAACAAATACAGCCGGCCGAAGGTTTTTCCAGCAAGGTCATCATCCTGGCCAGCGTCGATTTACCGCAACCGGATTCGCCAACCAGACCGAGCGTTTCTCCTTTGTATATGCGCAGATCAACGTTATCCACGGCGGTAATGACCCTTTTCTTGTCTTTCCACGCGGTGCCGGCAATAGTATATTTTTTGCTGAGCTCTTTTATGTCAAACAGTGCTGCGGTCATATAATTATTTATTTCCCCTGTTCCAATAACTGCCCGGCTTTCCAGCAGGCGACAAAATGCTCCTGTTCTATCTGCTCCAGCGGCGGGTGCACACGCGCGCAATGGTCATCTCCGTAGGAGCAACGCTCATAAAAGCGGCAGCCCGGCGAGAGATTATAGAGGTCGGGAACCGTGCCCGGAATTGCCTTCAGATATCCGGGCGTCTCGGCATTTTCTTCCGTACCGGCCATAGGTATTGAATCCATCAACCCCCGCGTGTAGGGATGAGCGGGACGGGGGAATATTTTTCCCGCTCCAGCGCTTTCCATAATTTTCCCCGCGTACATGACGGCGATTTTCTGCGCCGTCCGGGCAATAACGCCCAGGTCGTGCGTAATCAGCATCACGGCCATTTTATTTTTGTTTTTCAGTTCGGAAATCAAATCGAGAATCTGCGCCTGAATGGTGACATCAAGGGCGGTCGTCGGCTCATCAGCCAGAAGCAGCCGCGGGCGGCATGACATCGCCATCGCAATCATCACGCGCTGGCGCATGCCGCCGCTGAGCTGATGCGGGTAATCGCGCGCCCTTTTTTCCGGATAAGAAATCCCCACTTCGCGCAACTGTTCCACTGCCATTTCCATCGCTTCGCGAGACGGAATTTTTTTATGCAGTCGAATAACCTCGGCAATCTGCTCGCCCACGCGGAAAACGGGATTTAAAGAAGTCATCGGTTCCTGAAATATCATTGATATTTCGCTGCCGCGTTTTTCCCGCATTTTTTCTTCCGAAAGCGTCAGCAAATTCTTTCCGGAAAACAATATTTCGCCCTGGATTATTTTACCGCCGCCGGGAACAAGACGCATGATGGAAAGGGCAAGCATTGTTTTCCCGCAGCCCGATTCGCCGACGATACCCAGCGTTTCGCCGGAATCGACGCTCAGCGACAACGAATCCACGGCCTTAATCCTTCCCTGCGCCGTGTCAAATACGGTCGTCAGATCCTTTACTTCCAGAAGCGCCATTTTTAAAAGCCCTAAAAACTTGGATTATACAATCGCGGCGCGACGAGTCGCCTGGGGAAAAAAGACGGCAGATTTTATTTTCCTGCCCGTTTCTTCAAAAATTCAACCAGCAGCCGCACCGGAATTCCCGATGCTCCTTTGGGAATATAGGGTCTGTCCTTTTCGAACCAGGCTGGCCCGGCGATATCCAGATGCACCCAGGGGAAATCTCCGACGAACTTGCTCAGAAACATTGCGGCGGTAATGGTGCCGGCGGCCCGACCGCCGCTATTCTTGTAATCGGCGATGCCGCTTTTGATTTGCTCGGAATAAATGTTCCAAAGCGGCAGTTCCCAGACCAGTTCACCGCTTTCCCGAGCGGCCTGGCTGATTTCACATTTAAGTTTTTCATCGGTTCCCAGCATGCCGATAACATCGTCACCCAAAGCAACCACGCAGGCGCCGGTGAGCGTGGCGATATCGATGATTGCCTGCGGTTTAAATTTGGAGGCATAAGACAGAGCGTCAGCCAATATCAGACGGCCTTCCGCGTCTGTATTGACAATTTCAATTGTTTTACCTGAATATGATTTTAAAATATCGCCGGGTTTCAGAGCACTGCCGCCCGGCATATTCTCCGTGGCGGGAATCAGTCCGACAACATTAAGCGGCAGGCGCAAATCAGCCGCGGCCATTATCGCGCCTATGACCGCCGCTCCACCCGCCATATCCGTTTTCATTTCATCCATTTTTTCCGCGGGCTTTATGCTGATACCACCGCTATCAAAGGTGAGACCTTTGCCGACAAGCACAATCGGCGCACTTCCTTTCTTGCCGCCCGAATATTCCAGAATAATAAATTTTGGTTCCTGCGCGCTGCCGGAAGCGACGCCCAGAAGAGCGTTCATGCCCGTTTTTTTCATCGCCGCTCTATCCAGCACTCTGCAGGAAACATTTTTTCTGCGGGCTACTGACCGCGCCTTTTGCGCCATAATCACCGGCGTCATTTCATTGGCGGGCGCGGATACCAAATCCCTGGTGAAATAAACGGCCTCGGCAAGGATACAGACTTTTTTTGCCACATTCTCCAGCAAAGAATCATCCCCCGCCGGCACGATAAAATCTAGTTGTTTGATGTTTTTTATGTTTTCACGCTCCACAGTTTTAAACGGCGTATATTGATAAAGGCCCAGCACGGCTCCTTCCAGCGCCGCCTGCGCTACCTTCTCTTTCGAACCGGGAATTATATTGAAATCCAGGGACGTCGCCGCCTGCGTAACGTTAATGGCGCGCAGATTCTGCATGACTTTGGCATAAGCGCCGCGCAGTGTGTCCAGCTTAAATTCCTTTTTTTTGCCCAAACCGACAAGCGCAATTCTTTTCGCCGGCTTTAATCCCGGCGCGTAAACGACAGAAACCTGCGACGGTTTTGCCTCAAAATCACGGGCGCGTATAAGCTCAGTAACTAAGCCGCCGTGTTTTTCATCAACCTGACGCGCCAAACCGCTTAATTTTTTCCCCTCCTCAAACAATGGCAGAATTATCGCTTCGCTTTTTGTCTGCGCCAGTATTCCTTTTCTGACCGATATTTTCACTTTCTTCCTCCTTTGCCTGCTCGCAAAAATATGCGCTCACCGTTTGTGGAAGATAGCATATGCCTTAAAAAAGTCAACGCATTAACGGGGACAATTTACTGAATCGTTACGGCATTGCGCCGCAGGAAAATACCGAGGTTTTTCTCGTTGTGCTTAAGAACAAATCTCAGGTAATTTATATTCCCATCGATTGCTTCCTGATATATGTTTTTTCCCATATTCCACCTGTCCCGGAAATGAGAGACCATGAAGCGCTGAACATTGCCCAAATCCTTTGTCAGACGCGTTTGGACAACATGATAGAAATTTGATGTTTTTTTGAGCAAATCATATTCGCTGGCGAAACCGGGCACCTTGCCCTCCTCAAATTCCTTAAAAAGCGGTATCAGCTTTTCCAGATAAAGACGGTCGGCCATTTGTCCCAGCAGGTCCGCCGTGCCGAGCATCTTGCCCAAAACTTCCATGTTGGCCGAGGCGAACCTTATGCTGTCCATGCTGACGCTGATGGCCGTGCAATTTATTATGTCGCTGAAGTTTGCCAACTCATCCTGAAAATACCCGTCATTGCGGTAATGATTCCGGACGAACAAAATGCTTTTTCTGACGTGCACAAGCGTATATTTCGCACCCGTCCCTTCGGTATCGTCCTTCGGCTGGATGTAACCGGTATCATGCATCAGCGCGCTGATTAGACCCAGGTTTATTTCCTTTTCGGTAAAACTCATTCCCTCCAGCGCCGCGCCGTGCATCAGGCGGGCCATGGCCAGCAAAACATGCAGTGTATGCCGGAAATCGTGATAATCGGTATTGCAGGCGCGGAATCCGGGATAATGACCGCGGAAAAGCCTTTCAATATCGTGGAAAGCATGTTCGAAATGGCGGAAATCAAACTGGGGTTTGATGGAAGAAACGGTGTATTTTGTTTCTTGAATAACCATATTTTTATCACGAATATCCAGCAGCTGCGGATACAAAATCTGTCCTGTCGGAATCACTTGCGCTTATTGCTCCAAAACAATTGATTTACTGTTTATAAGCCTTATCTGCACGCATAAACTATTTAGAATGTGTCGTCAAGAAAAAGACAAAATTTGGCCGGTCAAGTCAAAAACTGACAAAACCGACCAAATTTAAAAATAGAACAATTATCCAAGAAGTTAACGGTGCCTAATTTATCCTTCTAACGGTTAACGATCACCTAGCGTGTCGTTACTGTTGTAGTTCACCACACAATTGCCGTTAGAATCAGCAGTTACAGCGTCCGTGTAACCGGCAGAACCTTGCCCCCAAACGCAAGACCTGTCTGAATTACCATACCTGGTAACCGTTCCGCCTGAAGTCAGAGTGCCGGGGATTGCAGAGTTATTGCTTACCCTGCTACATGATGAGCCGCTAATTCTGAAATAGCGCCGCTGCCCTGTGTTATTATAAACTGTGTAGCCTGAACAGGCGGCGGACTGCGTCACCGTGAATACTGTAAATGACAGATGGTCGCCGATTGTAATTGTACCAGTCCTCTGCGCGCCGGTATTATTGGCGGTAATGCTGTAGGTGACAATTCCGTTGCCGGTGCCGCTGGCACCGTTTGTAATTGTAATCCAATCATCATTGCTTACCGCTGTCCAGGCGCAGGTAGAAGAAGCGGCTATTATACTAATAGTTTGATTGCTGGCAGCGCTTCCTGGATGTGACCTGCTTGCTGGATTAAGCGTATAGCCGGCGCAAACATAGGGAGACTGCGTCACGGTGAACGACTGACGACCAATCGTTATCGTGCCGGTTCTCTGGGCGCCATTATTAGCGGCAATACTGTAAGTAACACTCCCGTTGCCGGTGCCGCTGGCACCGTTTGTAATTGTAATCCAACTATTATTGCTTATTGCTGTCCAGGCGCAGGTGGAAGAAGCAGCCGACACATTGATTGTCTGGTTGCTGGCGGAGCTATACGTATGAGACCTCCCCGTTGGTTCAATCAACGTGGTGGGAAAATAAAAGACGAAGTTCTTGATTTTCACTCCCTGCAATGATTGGCCGGTCGCTACGGAAAAGCCAAAGATTATATTATCAAGCATGCTGTCAAATGACGCGGATAGCTGCTGTGTTCTGTTTATCTTAGGTGGGTAACTGCTGTTATCATAGGGATTGAAAAGGTTTTCGAAATATTGATATTCAGTTGCGGGACACGCGTTATAAGGCGAAGAGTAAGTCTCGCAATCAACCCATGCTTTTACCTGATACGTGTTGGTGGATGGTGTGCGGATAACTTCAATACGAACGTTATGCCAGTCGCCGTCTTCCAGCCAGTTGTATGTGGACTTTGTCCGCGAGTAGTAACCGCCCAATCCGGAGCCGTTGCCGCTGCCCGCGGAGTTATAAGGAGATGAAGTGGTTCCGCTGCCGGCGCCATGAACGTTGTCATCAAAGCTGGCACGGGGAAAATAACGTCCGGCGGTGGAATATCGGCTACACATTTCATCGCTGCCGGGATTTTCCCCCCAAAACATAAGCGCGACATGGTTGTTATCATTATAATCGTTTCGGCCACCGCTACAGCCTTCATAAGACATGCTTGTGTCATTGGGAAAGGTATCAAATTCAATGCCAATTTTGGGAGGTTCAATGCCTAATCCATCCAACGGTATTGCCGCTAATGGTTCTGTTGAGTCTTCATGCGTATTCCCCGGCCCCGCGTAACCCAGTAACTCACCCATCGTGAATGAATCGTTCGGAGCACCACCCCTTTTTGTTTTATCATTGTTGGAAGCGTTCGCAATAAAAAAAGTGAAGCCGTCGCCGTAGTCGGTGCTTCTGCTTGAAGCATCCGGCGTGTCAAATTTAAATTTGAAATAAGCACGCAAGCCAAGACCAAAAGTGCATACGCCAGAATTACAGGGATTGCATCCTTTTGTGGTGCCCCCGTACCAGATAACACCCGAACCGTCATTTAACGGTTCGAAAGAGATAGTTCCGGTCTCCGGGTCAACAGTGATAAGAGGGTCTTCCTCGTCGTGCGGTACAATCTCCGGAAAGTTCGGATCTTCCGGGTCTTTTGGTACTACCTCATCTGACCCCATTATCACATTTATATTCCTGTCCCATACATAAACGGCTTTCGGTTTTTTCGCGGCAAATAAAGCTGCCGGCAAACTAATAATCATCAATAAAGCCAAAAAGACAATGGTTGTCTTTTTCATTTTTTCTCCTGAATATTTTTAGTGACCATATTCCGGCATTGTTCTTACGGCGATGCTTTTACCAATATATATCTCTGTCGGCTTTCCTCCTCCTACAGTCAGGGGAAAATCAGCCTGAGCGCCCTCAACACGCCGGACGTTGGTAAAGGTTACCTCTGTTCCATTCACAATACGGGCATCATAACAATAGAGATATGAAACATTACTGGAAATAATAAAAATTGTTCCTTTCTCCGGAGGGAATACTATTGGCCAATCTTCATTTTCCAGATCTATCGTCAGATCGTCTCCCTGGTTTACCGACACCTCCGTGGAATCATATACACATCCTATATAAAACTCGTCTCCCGGCTCTATGTCATCCGTAAAGGATTGCTTTAACACAAATGTAACCGGTGTACCACCGCCGGCCGCGTTGAAACTTCCTATGCTGGCCGTGGCATAGTCGGCCTTTTCCTCCGGCTGCCCTTCCTTCTTCAGGATTAGCATGCCGTCATCAGGAAACGTTATTCCTGCCTCTCCATCCGCTTCCTCTGGCGGCACGTCACCGGGCAGACATACGGTTATCGTCGTTGTCCCGACCGGATAAGGCAACACCGCACGAAACCAGTAAGCGTAAGTACTGAGAGTAATTTTCCCCTTGTTATCCGGCAACACAAAAATCTGGCCATGAAGTTCTGTCAACACGTCATTAGCCGCCGTTGTGCCACCGGCAAGGAGAGCGGCTTTGTATTCACTGACCACAATCCTTGCCCCGGATTCCGACAGGTACAATAATTTTGCTGTTTTCTGCGCCGCCACCTGATTCATGAAGGTGGTAAAATTAATGGCGCATATGCCTACCGTCAAAGTGGCAATGACGACGATGAAAATGACAACAACAATCAGGGCGGCGCCCGCTTGCCTTTTTATGCCGCTGATATTTTTTCTTCTAAAAATTTTCGTCAAATGCATTTCCCCTAATCGTTTATCTTTGGCAGCACCGGAAGCGGGCGCGGAGCAATCGAAGTTTCAAAAGACAAATCATCCGTTCCCGAAAAAGCAAGAACTATGTTCACCTTTATCAGCGCCAAATCATTTATTGAATCCGTTTCCGGCGACCAGGCGCCGCCGCCCGTCTTGTAATATGTGAGAAAATTTTTGCCGCCGTTATTTTCCGCCAATCCGTCTATCAGGGGCCTGGCGTCCATTTGCGGATTTATTCCCCGCATGTTTACGGCGTTTTCCGACAACTCAATCCTGTATTCATCGCCTTTGGCTTGTTTGTACTGTACGGATGACATATCGGCATCACTGATACTTTTGGCATCCACCAGTTCCTTATTTATCCGGGCCAGGGCAAGCTGAGCTTTTTGCGCTAACTGGTTAGCCTCACGGCTAAAAAAATAATTCCGCACGCCGTAAAAAATGGTATCGCTGAATCCCACCGCCACAATAGACAAAATAACCAGCACAACAATTATTTCCAACAAAGTAAAACCCTGCTTTTTGCCCGACTGGGAATAACTCATTGCTTTGCGCCTATGGGGTAAAAATACTTACCACAGTTTGGTTCGCCTCCGCGTCTGAAAGCGTGACGATCAAAACTTCCCTCGTGGTATAGGTGTCACTGGCCAGCGTGGTCTTGACCGCGTTAGCCGTGTCATAGTTTTCTTCTATATATTTTTTAAAACTATCCAGATTCAACGTCCCGTTGTTTATTTTCTCGCGGTATTTGCTGGTAATAGATTCCATCTGCCCAACAATCGCGTATTGCCTGGCCACCATGCCGGAAGAAGCGGTGCTCTGCACTGCGGGTATTCCCATAGCCACAACGAGAGCGGCGGCAACCGCAAGAAGAGTTAAAGTGGCGATGATTTCAATAAGCGTAAATCCACGATTTAATTTCATGGCACATATCCCGTGAAAGGAGTGACCTCAATGTTAACGGTGAAACCGTTACCGCTGCTTGGTTTTACCTCTATTATTGTGCCCGGCCATGGCGTTGCAGGATAATCGGCATAGGGAATTCCCCGTTCATCAAAAAAAACCGTAAAATTGCTTACAGTGATTCTTTTTTTGTTTAAATTTATGGTGCTGTCGTCCGCATTCAGATATTTTTCGTCATCAGGCAGGCGTATGATATCCGCGTCCGGATCTGTCCCCCTGAACAACCAGTAACTGCCGCCGGAACAACTTATTCCCCAAACTGTTTCATCCCCCGCGTCAGGATTGGAATTCATCGCCATGGTCTGCGCGTAACGCAGATGCACTTTTAAAGTGTCCGCCCCGGTAGTAACTACCTCGGCGTCAAAATTATTTATACGGCTTGCCGCCACTGCCGCCAGAATACCCAGTATAATCAGCGCAAGGACAATTTCCCAGAAAGCAAATCCTTTTTGCGAAAGATTAAATACCTTACGCAAAGCTACCTCTTTCCTCATCAGGACCCGTTCTTAGAAAACAGAAGATGTAATGTTTGGTTTTCCCGCATTTTTTTACTGCGGACCCGCATATCAATCCGCTAAAATACCTTGTTCCTACCAGCAACTAGCAGATATAAGACCTATTATTTATTATAAATTTTAAGCTACTTAAACATTATCGTCAAGTGAAAAAACTCACTGACTTTTTTCACTTCGTTCCCTTTTTCCGTTCTTCTAAAAGCTGCCGGTAATACGCGGTGCCGCGGAAGTTTTTGAAGTCTTTGTCTTCCGATAAAAGGTCGAAAACGTCAAAGCCGTCATTTAAAGCTTTTTCCAGCAGGCGGCGGGATTCTTCATAATTTTTCCGCTGCGCGTACACCCCGGCCATTTTGTAATAAACAAACCCTTTTTTATCCGGCACAGTCTTATCCAGAATGTCGTACTGGGCCAGCGCCTCCTTATGGAGACCTCTTTCCTGATAGATTTGCGCCAGATGGAGGCGGGCGGGAATGTGGCGGGAATCTTTATCCAGCACAAATATAAGATGAGATATAGCTTCTTCATGCCTGCCCTGTTTCGCCAGTATATCGCTGTAACTAATCCGAACACCGAAATCGTCCGGCTCTATTTCCCTGGCTTTGTCCAAAAGCTGCAGCGCTTCTTTGTTATCGCCCTGACGGCTGCGGATCATCGCCAAACTGACGTACGCTTTGTAATATTTCGGGTCCAGTTTAACCGCCTGCTGAAAATAAAAAACGGCTTTTTCATCTTCTTCCTTCGCCACCAGGCTGGCCCCGTAATTATGGTAAAATCCGGGCGACTTCGGGTAAAGCTTGATTCCCCGCTCCAGATATTTCATGGCGTCATCATGGCGTCCCAGATAGCCGAAATGCACGGCGATGTTATTCAACGCGAGGGCGTTGTCTTTAACCACTTCCAGAGACCTTTTGAATAAAGAATAACTGTTGGAATAGTAAGTGTTCTGTATTCTGGTCAGAAAAGCGAGATAAATTACGGCCACGACACAGAGAACGATTTTCAAAAAATCCGCGTAACGTCCCTTCAATCTCTCGTCCACTTCCCAAACCAGCAGGACAAAAAATCCCATCAGGGGAAGATACATAAACCGGCAGGCAAAGGCCGGCCAAAGCCCCGCCTGAATCAGTCCGCTCACGGGCAGCAAAGCGACAATAAACCAGCACCAGCCGGCAAAAAGCCACGGCCGCTTTGTGCGCAGGTAAAAAGCGACAAACGTCACGCCGACGGCAAAAAGCAGCGCCGCCAGAAAATACCAGGGGACAATTTGCTGGGGAAAAGGATAATAAATGGATAATTCCACCGGCCAGAAAATGAGGCGCAGATACTCCAAAACGGAAGTAAAGAAATTGGCGACGCGCAGATAAAAAGGTATGATTTTATAGTGAACAACGCCTCCCTCTTCCATCAGCGAAAGCATGGATATAAACACGGAAAGCATGGACAGCGCGTACAAAGGCAGTTTTTCCCAGATAATGATGCGCAAATTCAGCCGGAAAAAAGCGGCAAATTCCCGCAGCCAGCCGCGCAGTTTCGACGCCGTCTCGCCACTGGCGGCGGCAGGAATCTTGAATCGGGCGAGCGGCCAGTAATCCATCACTAAAAGCAGGAGCGGAAAGACGATAATTACCGGCTTGGCCATCAGCCCCAGGGCAAAAAGAGCCAGAATCAACCCGTACAGCCAGCGGTTTTTTTTCTGCGTGTAAAAAACGTAGGCGTATAAGGCGGAAAGCAGAAAAAAACCGCTCAGGACGGCCTTCCTCTCCACCATCCAGGAGACGGATTCTACGTTAAGCGGATGAAGGGCAAAAAATAAGGCCGCCAGCGCTGACTTGCCGCGGGCGCCGGTCATTTTCAGCAGAATCAGAAACAACAGAAGAGCGTTGAGAATATGCCAGACGAGATTTCCCAAAAGAAGCGGTCCGGGCTTGTGGCCGAACAAATGGCAGTCCAGCATCAGCGAAAGCCAGGTCAGGGGATGCCAGTAGCATTTGTCGTTAAACCCGAACGCCCACTTGAAATTCTGCCAGCTCAAGCCGTTTTTGATGTGCTGATTGCTCTGGACATAAAGGTCATCGTCGAAATTAAGAAACTCATGCTGATGAAGACCCCAGTAGGCAAGAACAATGCATCCCGCAATTGCCGCCATCAAAACGGCATTCATCAAAAAAGGCGATGATTTGAGTTTTTCCTTCCCCATGGTCATCAAAATAAAAGAGATAGCCAGCCGCAAAAAACCGGCTATCTCTTTTTTCTTTGTGCTTGCGCCAGCTGCGCGGCAAAAAGTCAATGTCGCGGTTATACGATTCCGTGTATTTGATTTATCAATACAACGAGAATGACTTTGAATTCGTCCCGGCGCTGCTATTGAACCAGGACGGGCCCGCCGTAATAGTAATGGTCACCGCACCGTCGTTATTGGCAATAGTTCCGGTAAAGTCGCCCACGACAACCGGGCTCGTCGGTGTATAGGTAGTAGTTGACGGGGTGGTCAGCAGCTGTTTGGCATAGTCCATCGTCACCGTTGACTGCAGGGCGGCCAGCGCTCCCTCGACGGCGTATTGGCGGGCCTCCGCCTGCATATCGACAAACTTGGGCACGGCCACCGCCGCGATAACGCCCAGGATAATCAACACGGCGATAATTTCAATCAGCGTGAAACCTTTCTGGTTTCCCAACAATTTTTTTCTTTTCACGATTTTACACCTCCTTAAACATATTTAATAAAGTTTAATCGTCTTTGTCAGGTAAGACGCGCCCGTATCCAGCCAGACGGGACCGCCGGTCACGGTCAGCGTTACTTCCCCGTTATCCGCCTCAATCTTCCCCGTAAAGTCGCCCACGCCAACTTCGCTGTTCGTCGGCATGTATTCGGTGTTAGTGGGCGATTGCAACAATCTGTAGGCGTAATCCATGTATGCTGTCGCCGCCAGCGCCCCTAACGCGCCCTCCACGGCATACTGGCGCGCTTCTTCCTGCAGAGCCATGTAGCGCGGCACGGCCATCGCGGCCAGAATGCCCAGAATGACCAGGACGGCAATCATCTCAATGAGCGTAAAACCTTTTTGATTTCTCAAAAAGCCTTTAGTATTCAAGATGTTATCTCGTTTTTTAACTCTTGCGCAGACATTTTTGCGGACAAAACCGGCCCAAAGAATATGCGCAACCTGTATTGGAAAAGTTACTAAACTTTATTCATATAGGGCAAAGGATTTTGAATTTTTCGCGATATTCGTGCTCCACCAGTCCGGTCCACCCGTAACCGTGACCGTTACCACACCGCCGGCACAGGCAATATTGCCCGTAAAATCCCCTACCGTAACCCCCGTAGTGTTTACAGGGGCACCCTCACATCCCGTACTGGAAGGCGATTGCAACAATTTGTAGGCGTAATTCATGTATGCAGTCGATGCCAGGGCGCCCAGAGCTCCCTCTACCGCGTATTCCTGCGCTTCGCTCTGCATATCCACAAACTTCGGCACGGCCACCGCCGCCAGAATGCCCAGAATGACCAGGACAGCGATAATTTCAATCAACGTAAAACCTTTCTGATTTCTCATTTTTTTCTCCTTTTCTTGGGTTAATCTATAAAACATCTTTGCATTTATAATGCAGAAATTATACCGGCGCATTTAAATTTCAAAAGATAAAAAATAATTTTTCAACATATTGATTTAACTAAATTTATCATTTATGTCCATGAACAGGCAGTGCATGCGCGTTGCTCTTCCTTCGAAGTTATATGCAAAAATTGTTGCTGTATCTACAATTATTGTAGATGCTTGACGCTGTTGACGTCAATATTGAGCTTTTTTATTCTGTGCCAGAGGCTCCTTTGATTGATGCCGAGGATACCGGCCGCCTTTACCTGCACGCCGCGGGCGGCCCTCAAGGCATCCAAAATCATCTCCTTTTCCAAAATCATGAGTCTTTCGTTAAGGCCGATATCGTTATTATCATTTTCCGCCAAAACGGCCGCGGGAAACCGCCGCCGGAGCGCTTCCGGCAGGTGATACGGTTCAATCACATCTTTATCCGCCAAAACAGCGGCCTGCTCCAGGACATTGCGCAATTCGCGGATATTCCCGGGCCAGGAATAACCGATTAAAATCTGCAAAACCCCCGGCGACAAAGCAACCTTCTTCGGCTGTTTTTCCAAAAAGAAACTGGCCAGAAGCGGAATGTCTTCTCTTCTGTCCCGCAGCGGAGGCAGGGAAACGGAAAAAACGTTAAGGCGGAAGTATAAATCCTCCCGGAAAAGCCTTTCTCTGATTAAGCGGGGCAAATCCTTGTTCGTCGCCGCGATGAAACGGACATCGACGCGGATAGGGGCGGAGCCGCCTACTCTTTCAAATTCCTTCTCCTGCAAAACGCGCAGCAGTTTCGCCTGCGTCGCCAGAGGCATATCGCCTATTTCATCAAGAAATATCGTTCCGCCGTCAGCCAGCTCGAATTTCCCCTTTTTCTGCGCAACGGCGCCGGTGAACGCCCCCTTTTCATGACCAAAAAGCTCGCTTTCCAGGAGACCCTCCGGAATGGCCACGCAATTGATGGTGATGAAAGGCTTGCCTTTGCGCGCGCTGTGCTCGTAAATGCTGTGCGCGATTAGTTCCTTGCCTGTCCCGCTTTCCCCGCAAATGAGCACGGTGGAATCAGTGGGCGCCACTTTGGTAATCTGCGTGAAAAGGTTGCGCATCGCGGGGCTCGCGCCGACAATATCCGGAAACAGTTCCTTCGCCTCGACCAGACTCAAAATGTTCACCACATTTTTGAATACCTTTTCCAAACCCTCGACATCGTCGGTTATTTTTCCCGTGCTTTCCGGAAAAGCATTTTTTAAAACAGGGTTTTTCTGCGTGTGTTCGAAAAACTGAACAAGTGGCTTCAAAAGACGGCGGATTATCAGCACGCTTACGGCAAATGTCAGAACACTGAGCAAGAGGACTAAACCGGTAAAACCAAACACGCCGGGATAATCGCCGCCCGCGGCGTATCGGCCCGAGAGCCGCCAGGCCAGAACGGCGCCAATAATCATTATTCCGGTGTAAATGAGCGGAATAAGTATGTAAAGATTTACATAATATTTCTTTTTCATTCTTTATCCTATCGTCTGACCATCTTCGTCAAATCCCACATGGGCATAAAGATGGCGAGAGCGAAAAAACCAACCACGGCAGCCAGACCCACAATCAGTATGGGACCAATCGCGTCGGAAAGTCCCTTAACCGCGTATTCCACTTCGTCATCATAATGCTTTGTTATTTCGCGCAGCATTTCGTCGAGGTTTCCTGATTCCTCGCCAATGGCGATCATATCCACCACCATGGGCGTAAAATAGTGGGAGGTTTTCAGCGGCGCGGAAATCCCCGCTCCTTCTTCAATGCGCTCGCGCAGATGCTCAAAGGTGCGCGCGATCGCCTCGTTGCCGATGGTTTCCGATAAAATGGAAATCGACTGCAGTACCGGGACGCCGCTGGTCTGCAAAATGGCGAAGATGCTGGCAAAACGGGAAAGAGCCGCCTTCTGAAACAGCGACCCCAGAACGGGAATCCGCAGCAGAAAAGAATCGCGCACGAATTTGCCCTGCGATGTTCTGAAATAAGCGGCCAGAGCAAAAATGACTACCACCACCAAGCCCAAAATCACATACCAGTAATTGGACAGAAAATTGTAAAGCATTATGGCAATCTGCGTGGGCAACGGCAATTCCAGCCCGGTTTTTTTAAACATGTCGGCAAACACGGGAATAACAAAAGTAAGAAGCACAATAAAGGCGATGCTCAGGGCGATGACAACGATCAGCGGGTATCTCAGGGCGGATTTGATGTCGTTTTTTACCTTGGTCTCGTGCTCGATGATATAAATCAACCGGTCAAGGACGCTGGGCAGATTACCGCTTAGTTCTCCCGCTCTGATCATCGCGCAATACAGGGGGGAAAATATGCGGGGAAACTTCCGCAGCGCTTCGGAAAGGGTCGCGCCCCCCCTGATATCCACAATGATTTCTCCTATCGTGTCTTTCAGCACGCGGTTCTGCGTCTGCGTTTCCAGCACCTGCAAAAGCCTGAGTATCGCCACGCCCGCGCTGAGCATGGAACGAAACTGCTTGGTAAAAAGTATCAGGTCCGCAACTTTGACCCGACCGGGAAAAAGCGCCATCCCGGATTTCATCCCCGCGGTCCTGTCTCTTATCTTTTCGGGAATCAGACCGCGCGCGACCAGTATACTGGTCGCTTCCTCCACGGTGGCCGCCTCGACTTCCCCCGTAACTTTATTACCGCTCTCGTTTAAGGCCTTATAACCGAATGTCGGCATTGCATTTCTCCATCATTATCACGTCATAACGGCGGAAGCGGCTTCTTCCAGCGTGGTAATACCCCGCATTACCTTTTGCGCCGCATCTTCCTTGAGCGTTCTGAGCCTGCCGGTTTCGAGCGCCGCACGCGCGATTTCCTGGCTGGATTTCCGCTTCAGAATCATGTCCTGCACCATCTCATCGTTCACCAATACTTCAAAAATCCCCGTTCTTCCCTTGTAGCCGGTGTTTTTGCACTGATAACAGCCTTTGCCGCGCTGAAAATTCGCGTTACGCGCTTTTTCCGCCGTGATGCCGAAAGAAAGCAAAGCCCCTTCCGGCGGCTGATAACTTTCCTTGCAATAGGGACACACCGTGCGCACTAAACGCTGGGCAAAAGAAACCAGCAGAACCGACGAAATCAGGAAAGGCTCGATGCCCATATCCATGAACCTGGTTATCGCGCCGGCGGCATCGTTTGTATGCACGGTGCTTAAAACCCGATGCCCCGTTTGCGCGGCCTGCACCGATATGGCGGCGGTTTCCGCGTCGCGAATTTCACCCACCATAATCACATCCGGGTCCTGACGTAAAACGGAACGCAGCCCGCTGGCGAAGGTCATGCCCGCCTTGCGGTTGAGCTGCGCCTGGCGGATGTTGTTGACGCGGTACTCCACCGGATCTTCCAGCGTGATGATATTGATATCCGGTTTGTTTATGGAGTTTAAGATGGCGTAAAGGCTGGTGCTTTTGCCGCTGCCGGTCGGCCCGGTGCTCAAAATCAGCCCGTAAGGTTTGCCGCTCATTCTTTCTATCTTCTCCATATCCTCGGCGGACATACCCAGACGGTCCAGCGTGTAAATTCCGCCGCTCATGTCCAAAAGGCGCAGCACGAGATTTTCGCCGTAAATGGTAGGCAGGGAAGAAACCCTGACGTTGATTTCCTTTTTTTCTATTCTCAGCGTAAAGCGTCCGTCCTGGGGTATTCTGGATACGGTAATGTCCATGTTGGCCAGAATTTTCATGCGGGCGGCAATAGGCAGAAAAAGAGATTTGGGCGGAGAGGGAACGTCCAGCAGCTTGCCGTCAATGCGAAAACGCAGCTGCACGGTATTCTGCTGGGGGCTGATATGAATATCGCTGGCTCCGTCGCGTATCGCCTGGGCAAAAATGGAATTGACCAGACGGATGACCGGAGCTTCGCCCGCCATATCCTGCAGAGTGTTTATCTGCACCTCTTCCTTGGCCTGCTCTTCCGCCGCGGCCTGACCATTTTCTTCTATTTCCATTGTCTCCATGATGCCGCCGAGACCGGACTGCATGCCGTAAAGACTGTCGATAATTTTATTAAGTTCCCTTTCCGTGCAGATTACCGGTTCCACCTCGGCGTTGGCCAAAACCTCGATAGTGTCAAGGGCATTGATATCCAGAGGGTCAACAACGGCGACGCTGAGCAGCCGCCCTTTTTTTTTCAGAGGAGCGACCTGATATTTCTGGGCTGTTTCTATGGGTATGTAATTCACCAGAGAAACATCCAGGGGAAAATTATCAGGATGATACTTTTGAATGCCCAGCTGCCGGCTGAGCAGGTCTATTATCTCCTGTTCGTTGACGATTCCCGAACGCGCCAAATACTGGCCGAGCTTCAGTCCTTCCTTTCTTTGTTCGACTAAAGCTTTTTTCAGGTTCTCCTCGGACAAAAGACCGGCTTCCACCAGCATTTCACCCAAACGCTTTTTTACTCTCATTAAACCTCCCGGATATCTCGGCGCTCAGCTCTGCAAAGCTCGATGATTTAAGAATACCGTACCCTCATCCCACGATGATACGATTCTCGCCCCGCTGGCCAATTCCGGCGGTAGCCTTCTTATTGCCTCCACCGCTTCTTCGGCGGTGTTGAAATTCCTGTCCAAAACCACGGCAAATTTGACGGAATTTCTTAATGCGTTCCAGCAAGGAGAAAAAACCAGGGGCGGGGAAATGCTGAGATAACGGTTTTTATTAAAAAAATCATAAATTTTTTCAATATCTTCACCTTCTTCCAGAAACACGACGAATTTTCCGTTTTTAAAGGTGGAGGCCTGCGCTGTAATTAAAGGAAGGGTGATTTTACATTCCTGCTGCATCTGCTCCTCGTTCTTAATCTGCGGATTAACTTCCAGCACCGCATCCATTATCTCCTGACCCGTGTCGCCATACATGTCATAAAGAATCCACCAGAGAGTCATTCCTTTTTTCATGGTCATCACGCCGAGAGAAACAGCCGCATTCCCCTCCTGCCCTTTCCCTTGTCCGGTCACGCCCCCGTCCGGAAGCGAAAAAGAACTGCCGGCGACAGCCGTTGTCTGGCCATCACCGGCGGCAACCGACATCGCAGACCCCTTGCGTGCTTCCTGAAGCTTGTCATATTCGGAAATGATTGCTCTTGCGGAAAAAACAAGCGCCAGTATAACCGCCAAGCTTACCGCCGCCCACTTTTTCTGGAATACGGGCGCCGCCATGTCTTTCACGCAGCTCCGGACAAAGAACCAGCCCGCCCTCTGCCGGTTACGGATAATCAGCTTGATGATTACGTCATGACACAGGGAAACGATCTTGCGCGGATAACCGCCGGTGGACAAATATACCGCCGCGAAACCCAGCCAGCTGAATACGGGAGGCGCTATTTCGAAGTTTCTGGCCACGGACAGACGGTACTTTATCATGGCCTGCGTCTGTTTGAAATTCAGCGGCTTTAAATGATAAAATACATTGACCCGGTCGGCAAGATTCGGGCGCTTTTTAAGAAGCGCTCTGAATTCTTTTTGCGCAAAAATTATTATCTGCAACAGTTTGCAATCGTTCGTTTCGTAGTTGAGAAACTCCCGCAATACTTCCAGGCAGCTTTCGCAGATTTTCTGCCCTTCATCGATAATCAGAACAACAATTTTGCCCTCGTCAACGCCTTTGGCAAAAAGATAATTTTTTATTTTTTCTTTCAGCTCCCATTCGCTCTGCTCGTTCAGACGGTCTTTGATTCCCAGCATTTCGCAGAACTTCTGCAGAAATTCGATATTGTTACTGAATGACGGATCGAGTAAAAGATGGGTTTCGATTTCCGCGGGCTGAGCTTCCGTGGGGGATAAATTCTGGATGAGCTTGCGGCAAAGGGTTGTCTTCCCCGTGCCGATATCTCCGATAACCACGCTTAAACCCCGGCGCAGCCTTACCGACAATTCCAGCTTTTGCAGACAGCCTAAATGCTGCGGGGACGAAAAAAGAAATTCCGGCTCCGGCGAATTGGAAAACGGCTCTTTTTTAAAATTAAAAATATCGTAATAGGCCATTTTAAACCGCCATTATTTTTTTTTCTTTCATCAAGCGGCCGGCGGATTATACCGTTCCGTGTTCTTGTTTTATTCTTTTGTTAAATGCTTTTGCTCCTACTCCTTATTTCGCTCCCTGCGCCGGTGTCTGACTCGAACTCAGCGCCGTCTGCAAAATATGAGGCGTGATAAAAATCAGCACTTCTTCCATATCTTCACTTTTGCTGTCCGTTTTGAAAAGATAGCCGAGTACCGGAATATCCTTGAACAAGGGCCAGCCGGCATCTCCCGTGGCCGTTCTCTGTTTGGTCAACCCGGAAATAACTATGGTTTCGCCGTCTTCCACAATCAAAACCGTTTCCGTCTGCTTCTTGATGATGTAAGGATTGCCTTCCACGTTCCGCTGCGGGTCCACTTCGTCTTTTTTTACGAGAATGGTCATCTTCAGATTTTTGCCGTCGATAACATGGGGCGTTATTTCCAGCCGCAAGACGACGTCTTCAAATTTCACCGTTCTGGTTATATTGCCGCTGGCATCAGTTTCTCTGCTCACGTAGGGTACTTTTTCCCCGTTCTCCGTGTACGCCTTCTGGTTATCCAGTGTGGTGATGGAAGGGCTGGAAAGAATATTCAGTTTGTTGTCCTGCTGCAGCGCCTGGAGCTGAATTTCCAGTAAATTGCCGCCGATTTTTCCGATAATCAGCCCCAAAGAGCCGGCTCCCGTGGCCGACGCTATATCGGCAATGGGGAAATAGGAAGCGAAACCGTGACCGCCAATGCCTTTCGCTCCCACCGTAGGGTCATACTGGCCGGGGCTGCCTCCTTCAGGCTGGGTTCCTCCGGAAGTCAAATAAACATCTCTCTTCGTATACATACCGCCCCACATAACGCCTAAGTCGCGGGCGACATTTTTGGTGGTTTCCACGATATTTGCCTTAATCAATATCTGCGGCGTCGGTTTATCCACCTCTTCAATAATTGCCAGCATTTTTACCAGATCCTCCTCAATGGCGGATATAATCAGCGAGTTGGAGTGTTCGTCGAGCTTGACCGAACCGAGCGCTTTGCCGTCTTTGTCTTTCGTGAAAAACTCCTGCAGCATCTCGACAAGTTTTTTCGGGTCGGCGAAGTTTATTTTTATCACTACCGGCTGCAGCAACGGCTCCACCCAGCGGATATCGCGCATTTGGACTTTTCGTTTCAGGTCCTGCTCAATATCGTCGATCGTCTTTACCAAAAGCACTTCTCCTTCCCAAACGTAAGACAGCGCGTGCGTGCGCAGAAGGCCGGTAAAAGCCTGGTCCCAGGGAACGCCCTGGAAGTCCACATTAACTTGTCCCTCTAAATCATTTTTCACCAGAATATTTAAATCAACAGACTTGGCCATCGCCCGCAGTACGGAACGAAGATCCGCCTGTCTCATGGTAAGATTTATCGGTTTAGTCGGCAGTTTCCTGCCTTCGGTCACCAGCGTGGAAGCGACTTTGGCCCTGGCTTTCAGATTATTCACGTCAATCTTTCTCGGCTCCATCGCTACGGAGTGCCCCTGCGATGTTTCGGCCATCGTTGACCATTTTTCAAAAAAGGCGTCTTTCTTTTGTTCTTTTGAACTGGCGCATCCGAAAAACAGCAGCAGCAAAAAAACAACCGACGCTCCCTGCAACATATTTTTATTAAAGCTTAAGCATTTCAAGATAAAAACCTCCCCCCGCTGATTTTTATTCTTGTATGGGAACCTCTATCTCGCTTCCCGTGTTTTTGTTTACAATCAGGATATGAAACGGCATAATCTTTTTTAAGAAAAACCCCTCCATTTCCAGTTGCTCACCCTCGCGGTATTCACAACCGTTGATAACGGCCAATCTCCTTCTCCCGGAATCAACGTATCCCGAATAGACTATCCTGGTTTCGGAAGGAGAAACTGGCGCGTCTTTTGCCGCCCATTCTTTAAATGCGCTTTTTTCCCAAAACGGATTCTTCTGCCAACCTGCTTCCGCCTTCGCTATAATATAAGCGTCTGTTCCGGCAATAATATTTTTGGTCAAATTTTTTTGTAAATTGTTCACTAAAGTATCTACATTTGCGGAATCCACTACGCTTGCCGCTTTTTTACCGGCCGGGCCGACAATCAATAATTCGTAAGCCGCATATAAAACCGCCAACGCGGCGACGGCCAAGATGATAATTTGTCTTTTGTTTAATTTAGCCATATAAAATATTACTCTAAAGACCCGTAACAGCCAGCCAGATTTCCGCCTTTAGCTCCATCGTATCGGGAAGCTGCTGGACACTGATTTCCTCAATTTTTTCCAGGTATGGCACCTTTCCCAGCTCAATTAGCAGGTTTCTGAAATCGGCAAACTCCCCCCTCACCACGGCATGTTGCAAAAGATAGGGCGGCTTTTCCGTCAGCATGCGCAAATCCGGCGTAATCGACACCATTCGCAAACCGGATTTTTCCGCTATCGCCTTAAAAACCTCGGGAAACTTTCCCGCTTCCTCGCGTAATGCCGCTCTTTTTACCGGATAAGGCAAAGTAAACTCTTTTTTGCTTTTCATTGTCGCCATCAGCTTCAGGTAAATAGGCCCCAGCTCTTTTTGCGCGCGCAGCTGGCTCTCCAGATTATTAATTTCCTTGGCCTGACTGGCATTGTACCTGTAAAGAGGGAAAATGCCGACTAAAATAAGCAACAGGATAATTCCGCCGCAGACAAGCAGATACCAAAGACTTTTTTGCGGTATGTTAAAATTAAATTTATTCATAACGGCTAACCGACCAGAGCATTTAGAGTAAAATGAAGCACTTCGCTTTTTCTAAAAGTGTTTATGTCTTTCTTCTTCACTGCGATTTTCGCAAACAGCGGCGAGTTCTCAAGTTTCATCACATACTGCGCCAGCAATGATTCGAGCATTTCGCGCTCTCCAAAAATTACTCCTTCCACAACAAGATCTTCGGGAACCTGCGGCGCCGCTTTGCCGGTGACCGCCGCGGTTGCGCCACCCGGCATACTGACTTTCAAATTTATTAGTTTTATATTGTCCGGTGTAAGAAACGAAATCTCCCCTATCGCTGCCATGCCCAAGTACCTGCGCGCGTACTGCTGGGAGTCTTGCCTGTATTTTTTTACATCGTCATCCATTTGGGACATTTGCTGCGGCGTCAAAACAGGGTTATACATGGAGAGTTCCTTTTCCTTCTGCGTGCGCTTCGCGCTCAGGCTGCTCATTTCGACCGCCTGATACACTATAGCAATAATACACACAATCAAAGCCGCGGCAAAAGAGGCGAATATCCCCCTGTTGATGCGCGCTATCCGTATCGCCTTATTTTTATCCAGATAGGTAAAAATCGCGTTCGGGGTGCGTTTACTATCGGACAGCGAAAGACCCAAAGCGGAAACCAGCAAAATCCTTTCCGATAGGTTCAGCGATTCGGCCGCCGGATATGATGCCGGATCAGAAAAAAGGTCAAAATATTCAGTTGTTATACCCAACTGGTCGTTCATGTAAATGACCAGCGGACTGTAAGCGTTCATGCTGGAAGCGATATAGAAACTTTCGACTTTTTTATAGCCCACCGAAGACGTATAATATTGTAGTGTACGCTCAATCTGGCGCGCCAGCCTTTCCCATACCGGAAAGATCATTTCCATAATTTCTTCTTCGCGCAAACCAAAGCCAGCATCTGTTCTGGACAGTTTTTCCGAATCGGAGCCAAGACTGAAAAGAATTTTTTTTGCCTCGTCCGCTTCCAGTTTGAACTTTTTTTCTTTTTCGACATACGCATCGGCAATGGCCTCCACCATACTGCTAATGCCTGTTTTGACGACGCGATTCATGGCGAGATTCTTCCTATGATAAATGCTAATATGGGAAAAATCATCACCGATATACAAAGTGGCAAAAGCGCCTTCATCATGTCCCATCCAGCCGGAACGAAAAACATTCTGAACAGCAAAAGGCGCCAGTGTAATTCCGGTTAGGGGAACTCCGATATCCGAAAACAAAGCTTTAATGCCCTCAATTTCCGCTTTGGGCGCCGTGTAAACCATCACCAGGTATTTGGGGATGCCCTGGTCCGTTATTTCTCCCTGCAACTCAAAATCAAATACGGAATCCTTATCGTCAAAGGAAAGCTCCTTTTTTGCCGTCCAATAAACAACATTTTGCAATTGCTTTTTCGATACGCGAGGAACTTTTAAATAGCTGACATTGGCCTCGCCCGTGGTAACCATTGTCCAAATGCTGCAGTTAGCGAAGGAGCCACAAAAAGAATTCAACGCTGACTTCAATAGGGAATTGAATTCAGGTGAGTTTTTTGACGTTAAATGGTCATACTTAATTATTTTGTGATCAAGCAACATCGGGCGGCCGTCCGACGTTTTAACCGTTTTGGCTAAACTGATGAAGCCCTGTCCAAAATCGACTCCAATTGTGTAGCGTTTCTTGTCCGTGGTGCTTTTGAACTTGTAAATACCTGAAATATTTTCCATTTTTTTTCGTGAAGGGGGAATTTTCTCCTTATCCCGCCTCCCCGGCAAGCCCTGATCTTGCCCACGGATTACATTGAGAAGTTTCTCTGTTGAATCAATATCACTAGTGCGAGCCAAAATTTCTCCTTCAAAAATTTTATTTTGAAAACGTGCCGCACAAATAAATATTATTAATTATATCAAGATACTTCGCTTAATGCAACAAATTTTGTTGCCTTTCCATCATTTTTTAAAATTTTTACTGCTGCCTCTTTCCTCGTCATTTTTTCGATGAACATCTCGCCATCTTCTTTTTGCTTACGCCTCAAAAAGAAGCCGATTCTTTGCGAATCGGCTTCTTGGTTTAAGTTGGAGGCGGCATCCGGATTCGAACCGGAGAATAACGGTTTTGCAGACCGCTGCCTTAGCCACTTGGCTATGCCGCCTAAAAAGCAATGGAGCGGGCGAACGGATTTGAACCGTCGACGTCTACCTTGGCAAGGTAGCACTCTACCGCTGAGTTACGCCCGCTCGTTAAAACGCACAGTAACTATCTAAAAAGAATACTCTTGTCAACAAGAAAATGCCCCGTTACCGCTAAGCTTCTATATAAATTTAATGATTTTACCCGTCCGCATCCCTTTGTCGGCCCGTTTCTGCGTATAAATAATTGTGCGCTTGAATTATTTTTCCGAATAATGACGGTAATATTTTATAAAATAATCAGCTCCAGAAATAACAGTGAAAAATAACGCGACATACAAAATTATAATACCCACAGCATGGGCATTAATGCCGAAAATCGTGTAATGAATCAGCAACGCTGTAACGGCGATGATTTGGGCCAGCATCTTTTGCTTGCCCAACAAGCTGGCCTGGATGACAAATCCCTCTGAAGAAGACGCGGTTCTTATCCAGTCCACAAGCAAATCCCTGATAATGGTTATGGCTACAATCCACGCGGGTATCCTCCCGATAGGGATCATCAGAATCATCGCCGTGTTGACCAAAAGTTTGTCGGCAATCGGGTCCAGAAATTTGCCCAGCGTGGTAACCATAGAATACTTTCGAGCGATATATCCGTCAATCAAATCGGTCAAAGAAGCAACGACAAACAATATCGCCAGAACCAGACTCCAGAATTTTCCCGGCGATAAAAGCAAAGTGAAAAGGAAGGGAACCATTCCGATTCTTATCATTGTTATAATATTCGGCAGGCTAAATATCTCGCGTTTGATAAACATGTTTCAAAACCGTATTTTTTTATTTCAGGGGAACTTTCTTCCAATCTTCCAAAAACATTTCAATTCCCTTATCCGTAAGCGGATGTTGCGTCAATTGTTTAATCACCTTAAAAGGAATGGTGGCGATATCCGCGCCCATTAGAGCAGCTTCCAGAACATGCCGGGGGTGCCTGATACTGGCGACAATGACCTCCGTGTCAAATCCATAATTGTCAAAAATTGTCAGGATTTGTTCCACCAGATCCATGCCGTCATGGGCAATGTCGTCAAGACGCCCGACAAAAGGGCTGACGTAACGCGCGCCAGCTTTTGCCGCCATCAACGCCTGCAGAGGCGAAAAGATCAATGTTTCATTGACGTCTATACCGGCAGCGGCGAACATTTTCGTCGCCTTAAGTCCCTCCGTGCAAAGAGGCACCTTAATGACCACGTTATCTCCCCACTGCGCCAGTTTCTTTCCCTCCTCGAACATGGGTTTCGCTTCCATGCTCACGACTTCCAGGCTTACAGGGCCCTCCACGTTTTTTAATATTTCCTTAACAACAACTTCAAAACTTTTTTTCTCCCTGGCAATAAGCGACGGATTCGTGGTCACGCCATCCACCATGCCCAGCTTCAGACCTTCCTTTATCTCTTCAATATTCGCGGTGTCGATAAAAAACTTCATAGCCCCTCCCCTGTTTACCTGTTTTCCGACGACATATATTTATCACAACAGTGCTTGGAACAAAAATAATAAATCCTGCCCGAAATTTCTTTCTTATAGGCCTGACTTACCGGAATGTTCTTCCGGCATACCGGGTCTTCCGCCAAATCTTCCGCCGAAGTCCGCGGGAAAATGACCCGTTCCGATTCATTTTTCGACAAGCGCGCCCGCCGCATGGAAGTTATTATCCTATACACCAGAAAAATCAAGATTATAAATATCAATACCCGTAAAAACATTAGTGTCTTCCCTGCGTTACCGGTCTTTCAATCAGCCACACGCTTTTATTATCATCAAGTCTTTCCTTTAAGCCGCGTACGGAAACACCATAAACCGGATGGATAAAATAAGAGGCTATTTCGTTCAGCGGCTCCAGAACAAAACGACGCTTGTGCATTTCCGGATGCGGCACGGACAAATCGTTTCGTTTTATGATATCCTGCCCGTAAAATAGTATGTCCAAATCGATTACCCGCGGGCCTCCTTTTATCGTTCTTTTCCGCCCCATGCCTGCCTCGATCTTCTGCAACGCTTTCAATAATTCTTCTGCGCTGAGGGTTGTCATGATTTCTACCACAGCATTGATAAAATAATTTTGCCTTTCATCACCCACCGGATCAGTTTTGTAAAACGAAGAGGAAGCAATCAGCGATACGAAGTCTGTTCGTGAAATTTTTTCCACGGCGCTCTTACAATTTTCCAGGGCATCTCCCAAATTGGAACCAATTCCTATATGACAAACAACCGAACGCAACTTAAAAAGCGAACTCCTTATCTCAACCCCAAAACATCTTGCATATCGTAAAGACCGTTTTTCTGATTGACAACCCATTTTGCCGCGCGAATTGCTCCTTTGGCAAAGTTATCCCTGCTGTGGGCGCGATGAATGAATTCCAATCTTTCCCCCGTTCCCCCGAAAATCACCGTATGTTCTCCGACAATATCACCGGCACGAATCGTCTGTATGCCTATTTCATTTTTCGTTCTTTCCCCGATTATGCCCCGCCGCATATAAACCGCGTCCTTTTCCAGGTCACGTCCCAATTTTTCCGCAATAACTTGGGCCATCCGCATCGCCGTTCCGCTCGGAGCATCCTTTTTCAGGTGATGATGCGCCTCGATTATTTCCACGTCGTAATCGTCATTCAGTATCCCCGTGCAGTATTCCAGTACTTTCAAAAGCACATTAACGCCTACACTCATGTTGGGCGACAGGACACAGCGCGTGTTTTTCGCCAGCTCCCTCACCTCCTTCATTTCCTCGGCGGTAAACCCGGTCGAACCGATGACAATAGCGCGGTTTCTTTCCCCCGCGATTTTTAAATAATTCAAAGACGCTTCATGATTGGTAAAGTCAATAACTACATCGGCCTTATCTATGCAATCGGTTAATTTATCGCAGGCCAAAACGCCGGTTCTTCCCAGCCCCAATGCCTGGCCGACATCGCGACCAATAATAGGATGACGGGCTACTTCCACCGCGGCCACGACTTTGATATCCTCCAGAGGAGAGATGAGACTGATGATCCTTCCTCCCATTTTCCCAGCGACTCCCGTAACGACGGCTTTAACCATACAAATACATCTCCTTTTATTAATTATTGACGCCGAAATAATTAAATCAAGCCGTAATCAGTCATAACCTTTTTCAGTTTTTCCCGGTTAACATCGGTCATTTTGCAAAGCGGCAATCTGTATTCTTCTTTAATCTTACCCATCATAACCAGCGCGGCTTTTACGGGAATCGGATTGACTTCAAAAAAAAGCGCCTCCATCAGCGGCGACATTTTATGATGCAAGTCTTTCGCCTTTTTTATGTCACCGGCAAAAAACGCGTCCACCAGTCCGGCCATATCCGCCGGCGCCACATTGGAGATCACGGAAATCACTCCCGCGCCCCCCATGGCCAGCAGGGGTAAAGTAAAATTATCATCACCGGATAACACCGCAAAATTATCCGGACACATCTCAATTACATCACTCATCTGCTTAATTGATCCGGATGCCTCTTTGATTCCCACAATATTTTTTATTTTAGCCAGCTTCGCCACCATCGGCGGCAGAAGATTAACTCCGGTACGGCCGGGAATATTGTACGGAACTATGGGAATGGGCACGTTTTCAGCAATTGTTTTAAAGTGCTGATAAAGCCCTTCCTGCGTGGGACGATTATAATAGGGGCAAACTACCAACGCGCCGTCGGCACCAACCCTATGGGCGTGTTTGGTCAGTCGCAAAGCTTCAGCGGTGCTGTTGGACCCCGTTCCGGCAATAACCGGCACGCGCTTTTTTACGGCGTCAATTGTTATTTCGATAACCCTGTCGTGCTCCTCATGGGAAAGAGTGCTGGACTCACCCGTAGTACCGCAGGGAACGATACCGTCCGTCCCGTTGGCAATTTGGAATTCAATAAGATTCCTCAGTGCTTCTTCATCCACCTTCCCGTCTTTAAAAGGCGTAACAATGGCTACTATCGCTCCTCTGAACATACAATACTCCTTGGTTATTTAAAATTTACCTGAGTCGCGGGCTTATCCTGACAAACACCCGCGATATCACAAAGCATTAAGCGGTAATTGTATATTTTGCCTTTTTCCACTTTTGTATCGACAAATCCCTGCTTCTTTGTTTTTTGTTTTCCCAACAATGGCTTGCTTATCTCCAGATGACCGATGCGCTCAAACTTCTGCGGGCATTCGGGACATTCGTTGCCGGCAGCGCCCTGCTCGCTTCTTTCGATGTAAATATTTTTTATTAACGCATCCTCATCGTTAATTTCCCAACTCAATACCACAGCGTCATCCTTTGAAACGGCCTCGATTTTGTCGATCATAGGGCGGTAATCAATCATGGATGTCCGGGGAATCGGATTGCTCTTGATGCCGCACCCGAAAGAAACAAACACCAACGCCAGCACAACACAAATTTTATATTTACTTGGTTTTATTCTCAATTTCTCTTATCCTCTTCGCAACAACCTCTGTCGCCGTCCCTCCGGTATGCCGGCGGGCATTTACCACTTTATCGCTTTTAATAATATCATGAATATCCGTGGGAAAACCGCCGTAAAATTTCCGGTAATCTTCCAGCGACAATTGTCCGAGCGTCTTTTTGTTCTTCAGGCAATAAGCAATGATTTTGCCGACAATTTCATGCGCTTTACGAAAAGCAACCCCTTTCTTCACCAAATATTCGGCGATGTCGGTAGCCGCACAAAACCCCTCTTCCGCCGCGACACGCATTTTCCCGGCCTTGAATTTGGTATTGGCCAGCATCTGCGTAAAAATATTCAGACAGTCTTTTGTTGTATCCACCGCGTCGAACAAGGGCTCTTTATCTTCCTGTAAATCGCGGTTATACGTCATGGGCAAACCCTTGAGCAGCGTCATTATCGCCATGAGGTCTCCATAAACCCTCGCCGTCTTGCCCCTGATCAGTTCCGCCACATCCGGATTTTTTTTCTGCGGCATAATCGAACTGCCGGTTGTATAGGCATCGGAAATTTCCACAAAACCGAATTCTTCCGATGACCACAAAACCAAATCCTCGCAAAAACGGCTCAAATGCATCATGGTCACCGCACAGTCAAAGATAAACTCACTAATAAAATCACGGTCTGCTACCGTGTCCATACTGTTTTCGCTGACTGCGGAAAACTTTAATATTTTCGCTGTCTTGCGCCTGTCGATGGGCAGGCCGGTTCCGGCCAGCGCGGCCGCTCCTAGAGGTGATATATCAATCCTTTTTTTGCCGTCGGCAAATCGCGCCGCGTCACGGGAAAACATTTCGTAAAAAGCCAGAAAATAATGTGCCAAGAGCACCGGCTGGGCTTTTTGCAGATGCGTGTATCCGGGCATGATTATCTTTGCATTTTCTTTTGCCAATTTCACCAATAGTTTCCGCAGCGATGAAATAAGCCTGATAATGTCCTGGGTCTGTTCACGCATAAAAAGACGCATATCCAGAACAATCTGGTCATTGCGGCTTCTGGCCGTATGCAGCTTGCCGCCTACAGAACCTATGCGTCTGGTCAATTCCCGCTCTATGGCCATGTGGATATCTTCATCGGCGGGATCAAACTTGACTCTGCCTTTTTCCAGATCCCGTAAAATGTTCTTTAAACCAGAACATATTTTATTTGCCTCGGCGCGCGATATTATCCCCTGCGCGGCCAGCATCTGCGCGTGCGCTAGGGAGCCTTCAATATCATAGGGATAAAGGCGGCAATCGAAATGCAAAGAGGAAGTAAATTTTTCCACCTCTTGGGCTGTGGCTTTTTGAAAACGCCCGCTCCATGGTTTTTTATTCTGGGCCATAATTTCATTCCCCGCGTTTTATTTTTTGCCGGTTTTCCTTTTCAACAGATGACGGATTTTCAGGCGCAGGCCGTTCAGCTTGATAAAACCGATCGCGTCCATCTGGTTGTACACCTGATCTTTCTCAAAAGTGGCGAAATCTTCACTGTAAAGCGACTGCGGCGCTTTGCGTCCCACCACCGAACAGCTTCCTTTATACAATTTCATTCGTGCCGTCCCGGTAACATTTTCCTGCGTGGCGTCTATGTATTTTTGCAGCGTTTCCATTTCCGGCGAATACCAGAATCCGTTATAGACAAGCTGCGCGTATTTGGGAATGAGTGAATCGCGCATCAGCATGACTTCCCGGTCCATCGTCAATGATTCCACGGCGCGGTGCGCCGCCCATAAGACCGTCCCGCCGGGTGTCTCATAAACACCCCTTGATTTCATGCCGACAAAACGGTTTTCCACCATGTCCACCCGCCCCACGCCGTTTTCACCGGCGATCTGATTAATTTTATCCATGAGAACAGCCGGCGACATTTTTTTGCCGTTAATCGCCACGGGATTGCCTTTGACAAAGTCGATTTCCACATATGTTGGCTTATCCGGAGATTTTTCCGGTGATTTGGTCAAAACAAAAATATCTTCCGGCGGCTCCGCCCAGGGGTCTTCCAGAATTCCCCCTTCATGCGAGATATGCAAAATGTTGCGGTCAGAGCTGTAGGGCTTTGCCTTGGTCAAAGGCACGGGAATTTTGTGCTTTTCCGCGTAGTCGATCATTAACTCACGCGAGTTCAAATCCCATTTCTCATCTTTCCAGGGCGAGATAATCTTTATGGACGGATTCAGCGCTATATAAGTCAACTCAAAGCGCACCTGATCGTTGCCCTTACCCGTCGCACCGTGCGCCACGGCATCGGCTTTTTCCATTTTGGCGATTTCGATCTGCCTTTTGGCAATCAAAGGCCGCGCCAGGGAAGTGCCCAGCAGATACGCTCCTTCATATATCGCGTTGGCGCGTAGCGCCGGAAAAACGAAATCACGCGAGAATTCTTCCCTCAAGTCTTCTACATAAATTTTACTGGCGCCGGTATTTATCGCCTTCTTTTTTAATCCGGTCAATTCCTCTTTCTGCCCCAGATCGGCGGCGAAACAGATAACTTCACACCCGTATGTTTCAATCAACCAGCGAACTATCACGGACGTGTCCAATCCGCCCGAATAAGCCAAAACTACTTTCTTTATTTTTGCCGACAAGTTTCTTTCCTCCTACAACAATATTTCCAGAATCGCTTTTTGCACGTGCAGGCGATTCTCCGCCTGATCAATGACAATCGATTGCGGCCCTTCGAGCACTTCGGCGGTTATTTCTTCTCCCCGGTGCGCCGGTAGACAGTGCATAACCATCGCGCCTTTTTTTGCTTCTTTTAAAAGAGCCGCATTGATCTGGTAATTTTTAAAAACTTTTTTCCTCACCTCGTTTTCCGCTTCCTGGCCCATGCTTGCCCAGACATCAGTATAAAGTACATCGGCTTTTTTTGCCGCAGCAGAAGGCTCGCGATAAATTTTTATCCCTTCTTTTGATTCTTTAACAGCCTTGGCCATAACGTCAGCGTTAGGGTCATAACCTTCCGGGCAGGCAATCGCCAGTTCAAACGGCAATTTGGCGGCAGCTTCTATCCATGAGTTGGCGATATTATTACCGTCACCAATATAGGCGACTTTTATCCCTTCATACGAACCTTTCTTCTCTTTTATGGTGAATAAATCACTCAATATCTGACAGGGATGCAAAAGATCCGTAAGGCCGTTGATAACGGGAATAGTAGCAAAACGGGCAAATTCTTCTACCGCTTCCTGAGCGAATGTCCGGATCATGATGCCGTTGAGATAAACGGACGCCATGCGCGCGGTATCCGCGATAATTTCGCCGCGCCCGATCTGTGTGTCGCGCGAACTCAAAAAAAGCGCAATTCCGCCCAGCTGATACATGCCGACCTCAAAGGAAATGCGCGTCCGTGTGGAGGATTTGTCAAAAATCATCCCCAGCGTTTTCCCCCGCAACGAGGCGTGTGGCCGGCCTTCCTTTAAATCTTTTTTGAGTTTTGCGGCCTTTTCCCAGATCAACGCAAAATCATCCGCTGTCAAATCATGGAAATTGAGCAAATCTTTTTTCATTTGCCCTCCATCACTTCATTAAGAATATCAACAGCCTGGTCAACATCTTTATCGGTAATAATCAATGGCGGCACGAAGCGCAATGTTTTTCCTCCTGTGCTGTTAATCAATAAACCTTTTTGCATGCATTCCCGGACAATTTCCGCCGCTTCCATATTCAGCGTGACGGCAAGCATCAACCCTTTTCCCCGGACATTATTGATTAGGGCATGCTTTTTCCCCAGTTTTTTTAACTCCTTTAAAAAATAATCCCCCGTCTTCCGGCAATTATCCAGAATGCCTTCATGCAGCATGATTTCCAGCGTGGCCAAAGCTGCGGCCATGGCCAGGGGATTTCCGCCGAAGGTGGACGCGTGATTTCCGGGCGCGAAAGATTCAGCTATTTTATCCGTGGCCAGCATTGCCCCAACCGGAAAACCGTTGCCCAAAGCTTTGGCCAGCGTCATGATGTCCGGCTCAATCCCCGCGTGTTCATAGGCAAACAATTTCCCCGTGCGACCAATACCCGTTTGCACTTCATCCACAATAAGCAAAATTTTGTGCTCATCGCAGAGCGAGCGCACTTCTTTCAGATACCGCGCATCAGGAATATTAACCCCGCCCTCGCCCTGAATCGGCTCCACCATCACGCCGCAGGTTTTTTCATTAACCGCCTTTTCCAAAGCTTTCAGATCATTGAAAGGAACATAGGTGAATCCTTCCAGAAGCGGCGTAAAACCGAATTGAAATTTCTCCTGACCGGTAGCCGTGATTGTGGCCATCGTCCGGCCATGAAAAGAATCTTTCATCGTGATAAGCTCAAACTTATCCGCACCGAGATTTTCGTGCGCGTATTTTCGCGCCAGTTTAATGGCCGCCTCATTCGCTTCCGCGCCGCTGTTGCAGAAAAATACCTTGTCGGCAAAAGAATTGTCCACCAGGAGTTTAGCCAGCCGCGCCTGCGGCTCGGTGTAGTACAGATTGGAGACGTGGGTTAATTTTTCCAGCTGTTTCTTCAACGCGTCAATCACACCGGGATGAGAATGGCCCAGATTGCAAACGGCAATGCCGGCGACAAAATCAAGATACTCCTTGCCATTTACGTCCCACACCTTCTGTCCCTTTCCTCGGGTCAAAACGACAGGAAACCGCCGGTATGTATGCATAATATTTTCATCGGCCAGAGCCGTGATTTCTTTTTCCTTCATCTTCAACAGTTTCTCTTTCTTTTTATAAAGCTATTTCAGTACCGATTCCTTTGTCGGTAAACACTTCCAGCAAAATGGCGTGTTTGAGCCGGCCGTCAACAATATGCGCTTTCTTCACGCCGCCTTTGAGCGCTTTCAGACAACATTTCATCTTGGGATACATGCCGCCCTCGACAACACCTTCATCGATCAATTTCTGCACCTTTTGGGAACTCATTGTATTGATCAACTTCTTGTTCTGGTCCATGACGCCCGGCACATCGGTTAAAAGCATCAATTTTTCCGCCTGCAGGGCGGCGGCGATTTCTCCGGCAACGATATCGGCGTTGATATTATACGTTTCTCCCCTTGCGCCAATTCCCGTGGGCGCGATAATGGGGATGAAACCGTTTTGCGCCAGGGTGGCAATAAGTTGGGCGTTGATCGACACAACTTTACCCACCAGGCCGATATCAATAATTTCCGGCGGCGTGTGCTTGGCCTTGTCCTCACTTAAAAGATATTTTTCCGCCAGAATCAATCCGCCGTCCTTGCCGCTTAAACCCACCGCCTTGCCGCCGTGGTTATTAATCAAACCGACAATCTCTTTGTTTACTTTTCCGACCAAAACCATTTCCACAATGTCCATGGTTTCTTTATCGGTAATGCGCATACCCTGAACAAATTTTGATTCCTTGCCCAGTTTTTTTAAAAAGTCGCCGATTTGCGGCCCCCCGCCGTGCACAACAACGGGGTTAATTCCTATATATTTCATCATGACGACGTCTTTGGCAAACCTATCTTTCAGATCTTCGTCAACCATGGCGTGGCCGCCGTATTTAATAACAATCGTTTTATTATAGAAACGCCGGATATAAGGAAGCGCTTCCAGAAGAATGTCCGCCCGCTCCATCGAATCCAATATATTGTCCATAAATGTTACCCCGTTTATAAAATATATCTGCTCAAATCCTCGTCTTCAATGATATCTTCCAGCTTTTTTTCCACCGTTTTGGCGTCAATTTTTATTTCTTTGTTTTTCATATCCGGCGCGTCAAAAGAAATATCGTCCAGTAATTTTTCCATAATTGTGTAAAGACGTCGCGCCCCGATATTTTCCGTCCTCTCATTGACAATCGTGGCTATTTCCGCGATGGAGGCAACGGCGTCTTTGGTGAAAATTAATTTTATTCCTTCGGTTGCCATCATCTCCGTGTATTGCTTCACCAAGGCGTTATTCGGCTCGGTAAGTATCCTGATAAATTCCTCCTTGCCGAGGGAATCCAGCTCCACGCGAATCGGAAAACGCCCCTGCAGTTCCGGAATCAAATCCGAAGGCTTGGAGGAACTGAATGCCCCCGCGGCGATAAAAAGAATATGGTCTGTTTTTACCATACCGTAACGCGTATTGACAGCGCAGCCTTCCACAATGGGCAGCAAATCTCTTTGCACTCCTTCACGCGAAACATCCGGACCGTGCGACGAATCACTGCCCACAATTTTGTCTATTTCATCCAGAAAGACAATGCCCGATTGCTCCACCCTGTCGATAGCCGTTTTTGTCACCTTGTCCATGTCGACAAGTTTTTGCGCCTCTTCTTCCGCCAATACTTCCAGCGCTTCCGGAACTTTCAGCATTCGCTTTTTTCTTTTTTGCGGGAATACATTACCTAACATATCCCTGATATTCAGGCCCATATCCTCCATGCCCGCGGCGGAAAATATTTCAATCATGGGACCGCTGCGTATTTCACTAACTTCCAGCTCCACAACGCGGTGGTCAAGTTTGCCTGCCTTGAACAATTGCCTTAATTTCTCCCGTGTGGCATCGAAACTAAGGGCATGTTCTTCCAGCGACTGACCTTTATCATGAGAGCTGCCTATATCGGCCAACATGTCGCCAACTTTTTTTTCCGCAGGGCGGGCCGGAAGCAACAAATCCAGCAGTCTTTCTTCCGCGATTTCTGCGGCTTTGGCGCGGACGCTTTCCTGCTCCTGCATTTTGACCATATTAACCGCTATTTCCACCAAGTCGCGAACAATCGATTCCACATCGCGTCCCACGTAACCAACTTCGGTAAACTTGGAGGCTTCCACCTTCAGAAAAGGCGCATTATCCAGCTTGGCCAGACGCCGCGCTATTTCCGTCTTGCCCACACCGGTGGGTCCGATCATAATGATATTTTTCGGGGAAATCTCGTCAGCCAGCTCTCTGGGCACATTCTGCCTGCGCCAACGATTGCGCAGAGCAATGGCTACAGCGCGTTTCGCCTGCGCCTGGCCGATGATATGCTGATTGAGCCTTTCCACTATTTCCCGCGGTTTTAAAGTAGTCTCCGTCATATTTTTATTGCCTCTTGTCTTTACTGCTTTTCTTTTCTTTACCTTCCGTGTTGATTTCTATTTCTTCGATGGTTATGTTCTCGTTGGTATAAATACAAATTTCCGCCGCAATTCTCATTGCCTCTCTGACAATCTCCGATGAAGACAAGTTTGAATGCCGTACCAGCGCGCGCGCCGCTGCCTGAGCGTAAGGACCGCCGGAACCAATGGCGATAACATCATCATCAGATTCAATAACATCGCCGTTACCGGAAATAATCAGCGAATAGCTTTTATTGACGGCAATCATCAACGCCTCCAGATGTCTTAAGACACGGTCGGTGCGCCAATCTTTGGTCAGCTCCACAGCCGCTCTCAGCAGGTTGCCGTTGTATTGCTCCAATTTCTGATCAAACCGGTCAAACAGGGTAAAAGCGTCCGCCGTCGCGCCAGCGAATCCCACAATAACTTCATTGTTGTAAAGGCGGCGCACTTTACGTGCTCCGTGTTTCAGAATCGTCGCTTCCAGTGTAACCTGACCATCGCCGGCTACTGTGATTCTACCCTTGTGCCTCACCGCCAGTATGGTCGTGCCTTTTATCTTCATCGTTTTCTCTGTCTTCTCCATGTAATTTAATCCTTAATAACTCGCCTCCGCCCGCTCACGATAAATTCGACTAAATCTTTTTCTTCCATCTTTTTCCGGGGAAAAGGTCTGGCCTCATTTGCTTTTGGCGCGCGGATGAGCTTTATCGTAAATTTCCATTAAACGGTTAATATTTACCGCCGTGTATTTTTGGGTTGTGGAAAGGCTCTTGTGGCCGAGCAATTCCTGAATGGCGCGTAAATCCGCGCCCGCGTTCAAAAGATGCGTGGCGAAACTATGCCTGAGCGCATGCGGGCTGATCTTGCGGCCAAGTGAGCTTTTTCCGGCTGCCTGGTCAAGGAAACGGGCAATGCTTCGTGTCGTTATCCTCTTACCCCGGCTGTTCAAAAAAAGCGGTTCGGCAAAAACATTTCCACCAATATTTTTTCTCAACTCACCTGTTTTCCCCAAATATTCCCTGATCGCCTGCAACGCCATTTTACCCACGGGAACGATTCTTTCCTTTCGACCTTTGCCCCGAATTTTGACCAGCTGCTGATTAAAATCTATGTCCGTCACATTGAGTGCCGCCAGTTCGCTCAAGCGCATGCCGGAAGAATAAAATAATTCCATCATTGCCCGCGTCCGCAAATCTAGAGAATTTTTGCCTTCGGAAGCGTTCAAGAGTTCAAACGTTTCATCAACCGACAAAAAAGTGGGCATGTATTTTTCGGTTTTGGGCGACTGAATCATACTAACGGGATTCTTCTTGATTTTACCGTTGCGTAACAGATATTTATAAAAAGCCCGCAAGGACGATATTTTTCGGTTAATCGTTACTTTTTTTACTTTTTGCCGGTACAAATGCCCCAAAAAAGCCCGGACAGCCTCAGCTTCCACATTTTTTATCCCGCGTCCGCTTTTTACCAAACCGCTGCTTTGGAGAAAGGAAATAAATTCCTGAACATCAGAGATATAAGCTTTAAGCGTGTTTGACGAAACATTGCGTTCCACTTCCAGATAAGTTTGAAAATCCTGCATTAGGTTTTCCATAATTTTTTACATTTTATACTTGCCGAAATCCTCTGCGGAAAGATTTTCCAAGAATTCCTTTATCTTATCCTCCTTTAACTTATCCAAGTCGCTTATTTTCATACCGAAATCAATACTGCGCGATTTTTCCAAAACAATTTCATTCACGAATATCGGAGCGCTTGCTCTGAGAGCCAAGGCAATCGCATCACTCGGCCGGGCATCAATGGTATAATCCCTGCCTTCCTGACTTAAATAAATATTGGCAAAAAAAGTGTTGTTGCGAATATCTTCAATAACTATTTTATTTATCGCCACTCTCAGACTTTTCAAACACTCGCTGAATAAATCATGCGTCATCGGCCGGGAAAAAACAATTTTTTCCAGTTCCGTGGCAATAGCGCTGGCTTCAAACAGGCCTATCCAAATTGGAATCGCTTTGTTGTCCTGAATACTTTTCAATATAACAATAGGCGTATTGGTAATAGGATCTATGGTCAATCCCGAAACCTTCATTTCAATCAGCATTACCAGTCTCCTGTTCCTTAGATAATTTCCCCTCTTAAAGAGTGCACATATGCATTGACTATCTTTACTTCCACCAGCTTACCCAATAGCTCTGGCTTACCCCTAAAATTGACTATTTTCCACGAGCTGGTCCTGCCCATCAAATCATGGGAAGAATTTCTACTTGTCCCTTCCACCAATATTTTTTGGCTGCTACCCTCCATTTCTCTATTCTTTTGCAGGGTATATTTATCCTGCAAAGATTGCAATGCTTTTAAACGCCTCAGTTTTTCCGCTTCTGCGACTTTTCCTCCCAACCCATAAGCGGCCGTGCCTTTGCGTTCAGAATATTTGAACGAAAATACTGAATCAAACCTGATTTTTTCCATCATGTCAATCGTTTCTTGATAATCTTTTTCGCTTTCTTGCGGAAATCCAACGATAATATCAGAAGTAATACTTATCCCGGGGCAAACGCGACGCAGACGAACCATTTTTTCCACATAATCCTCCACTGTATAACCGCGATTCATCAACGCAAGAATTTTGTTCGATCCCGACTGTACCGGCAGGTGAATATGCTTGCACAACTTCTTTTCCTCGGCAAAACAATTAATCAGTTCTTCGGATAAATCCTTGGGATGCGATGTGGTAAAGCGTATTCTTTCAATGCCAACGACTTTACTGACTTCTCTAATCAAAGCGGCAAAATTAACGTCACGCTCAAGGGTCTTGCCGTATGAATTCACATTCTGCCCCAACAGCGTGACTTCTTTAATGCCACAATCGGCGAGTTTCATTATTTCTTCAATGATATCTTCCGGGGAACGACTTATCTCCGGCCCGCGCAAATAAGGGACAACGCAGTAAGCACAAAAATTATTGCATCCCTGCATGATTGTGACAAAAGCGCTCACCGCTCCTCGCGGCGGCGGCGCGAAAATGCCCACTGAATGCACAACCGGATGAAAATCGATTCTGGTTATTCTTTTACGCTTTTCCTCCACCGCAGAGACCATCTCCGGCAGAAGATGAATATTGTGCGTGCCAAAAACAAAATCCACATCACCACAACGCTCGTAAACATGAGCGCCCAGATGCTGCGCCAGACAGCCGCCAAAGCCCACAATAAGCCGCGGATTGCGCTTTTTTAGCGTTATCAGCCGGCCCAGCTGGCTGAATGCCTTCTGCTCCGCTTTTTCCCGAATCGAACATGTGTTGAACAAAATCAGGTCAGCCTGGTGACAATGCTCCGTCAGCTTATAACCACAGTTTGCCAAAAGCGCCGCCATCTGCTCCGAGTCATGGACATTCATCTGACAACCAAATGTTTCAATATATAAATATTTATTTTTCATGTCTTTTCAATAATTTGCCTTAGGCATAGCATTAATATTTGAAGATAAGTTAGTCAACTAATTTTTGGAATTACTGATGTTTTTTTACCGGTCGCCAGAATATTACACAGCCGTCCGAATTCGCAAACGGATAAAGTTTCCGCTCTTCTTTTACCGTCGATTCCGACGGCATTCAGCGCCTTGTTTAATTCCTCATCCGTCCATCCTGTCAGCAAATTTGTCCTCTTCAAATTATTTATCAACATTTTCCTGCGCTGGGCAAAGGCTGCTTTCACCAGCCGGCTAAAAATTTCTTCGTCAACAATATCCACAAGAGGTTTTTCACGAAACTTCCCCTGAATAACGGAAGACGTTACCTTAGGACGGGGATAAAAACATGTCTCGGGGACATCGAAAAGCCTTTCGACCTCCGTAAACATTTGCAGCAAAACAGAAGGAACACCGTAATTTTTGTTATTCGGCGACGCAATCAGCCTGTCCACAACCTCTTTCTGCAGCATCAACGTAAAATCGCTGATAGCCCGGCGATAAGACAGCAGGTAAAAAACCAAGGGGCTAGACAGGTAATAAGGAACGTTGCCGACAACCTTGAGCTGGACATTGTGTTTTTTCGCCGGTAAGCTGAAATTGAATTTTAATATGTCCTGACAACGAACTTCAATATTGCCGCAGTCGGCAAATTTATTCTCCAGCAGCCGAACCAATTTCTCGTCCAGCTCCACGGCAATTACCCGGCGTGCCAGGGAAACAATTTCTTCGGTAAGCACACCTGTTCCCGGTCCGATTTCAATAACAACATCCTCAGGAGAAATTCTCGCCGCAACGGCGATTTTGCGAATAATATTTTTGTCCAAGAGAAAAGACTGCCCCAGTCTTTTTCTCGGTTTAACACAGTAGTGACGAATTATTTCTTTGGGGGTAGCCATGTTTTACTTCTGTGCGGAAAGAGGCCAGCGTGAAACTGCATTCAGGTCAAGCCCATCACGCCGACCGCTTTTTAATAAAATTTCACCAATCGCTGCCACCATCGCCGCATTATCCGTGCATAAAATCATTGGCGGAATGAATAAACTTAAATTCTCTGAGGCGGCTGCCCGGGCAAATTGTTCCCGCAATCTGCTGTTGGACGCAACGCCACCGCAAACCACAACTTGTCCGACGCTATTTTCCTTCGCCGCCCGAGTAGTTTTCTCCACCAGCACGTCAACAATAGCCTCCTGATAACTCGCCGCCACATCCGGCATCTCTTCACTACTGAAATTACAACCTCGTTTTTTGAGCATGACCAGCAGGGAAGTTTTGAGGCCGCTGAAGCTAAAATCCGGCAAATCCTTCATCGCTCGCGGAAAAGCGTAGGCGCGCGGATTCCCGCTTTTGGCCAGCTTATCAATCACCACCCCGCCGGGGTAGCCGAGATTGAGCAGTTTGGCGGCTTTATCAAAAGCCTCTCCAGCCGCGTCATCGCGCGTCTGCCCCAACAAAGAAAAACTTTGAAAACCTTTCACCAAATAAATGCTGGTATGACCGCCGGAAACGACCAGGGCGACAAAGGGAAATGACGGCGTTCTGTCCGTGAGAAATATCGCCGCGATGTGCCCTTCCAAATGATTCACTCCCACAAAGGGAATATCCAACGCCCACGCCATAGCTTTAGCCGCGGATAAACCGATTAAAAGAGACCCGACCAATCCCGGCCCGCGTGTTACTGAAATCCCCTCTATATCCTTAAGTTTCACGCCCGCTTCGGACAATGCCTGCTTAATTACCGGACTTACCGCTTCAAGATGCTTGCGTGAAGCGATTTCCGGAACAACACCGCCGTAAGGGCTATGTTCCTTTATCTGCGACGCAATTACGTTGGAAAGGATTTTCCCCTCTTTAACCACCGCCGCCGCCGTTTCATCGCACGATGACTCTATGCCTAAAACTATCAAATTATCTTCCTGACAAATAATTTTCTTTGCTAAAAATCTAAAATCTTTATATAAAAGCGCAGGCGTTTTGTAAATAAGTTTTACCTGTATTAGCAAAGCGGTATCTCCGTTATGGAATTTAAAACAGATTTTTTAATCATTGGCAGCGGCATTGCAGGGTTGAGTCTGGCCATCAAAGCAGCTAATCTGGGCAGTGTTGCGATTGTCACTAAAAAGGAAAAATCCGAGTCAAATACAAACTACGCGCAGGGCGGTATCGCCGCGGTTACGGACAAAACCGACAGTTTTGAAGAGCATATAAACGACACTCTTATTTGCGGCGCCGGACTTTGCCACAGAGATGTGGTGGAATTTGTTGTGAAAGAAGCGCCACCCCGAATTCAAGAGCTTATCGACTGGGGTGTGGAGTTCACAAAATCAGAGGAGCCGCCTTATACTTACGATCTCGGACAGGAAGGCGGTCATACCCGCCGACGAGTTTTGCATGCCAAAGACTTGACCGGCCGTGAAATCGAGCGCGCCCTGCACGAAAAAGTCGCCGGGCTGAACAATGTCAAAATCTATGAAAACCATATCGGAATTGATTTAATCCTGCAAAAAGATGCCTCGGGCCACACCATAAATTGCCTGGGCGCCTATGTTTTAGATATTGACCAGGACGAGATCCACACCTACCGCGCAAAATATACCATCCTTTCCACTGGTGGCGCAGGCAAGGTCTATCTGATTACGACTAATCCCGATATCGCCACGGGAGACGGTGTGGCGATGGCCTATCGCGCGGGAGCTCAAATCGCCAATATGGAATTTATCCAGTTTCACCCTACATGCCTTTATCACCCCGAAGCAAAAGCTTTTCTCATCAGCGAAGCTGTGCGCGGCGAGGGAGGAATTCTCAGGTTAAAAAACGGCGCGACTTTTATGGAAAAGTATCATCCGATGAAGAGCCTCGCGCCACGGGACATTGTGGCCAAGGCGATAGATTCAGAAATAAAAAAATCAGGCGATGAATACGTATTGCTGGATATCACGCACCGCGACCGTGATTTCCTAAAAAACCGTTTTCCGAACATTTATGAAAAATGCCTCGAATTCGGAATAGACATCGCCGTCGACCCGATTCCCGTCGCACCTGCCGCTCATTACATCTGCGGCGGCGTGGCGGTTGACCATTGGGGAAAAACCTCTATCGATAATTTGTTCGCCTGCGGCGAAGTTGCCTGCACCGGCCTGCACGGGGCAAACCGACTGGCCAGCAACTCGCTTCTGGAAGCACTTGTTTTCGCGCACCGGGCTTTTACAAAAATAGCAAAATCTTTTCGCCAGACAGAACTCAGCCGCATACAAATCCCACCGTGGGATCCCGGAGATGCAGTGATCAGCGACGACAATATAGTCATCACCAACAACTGGGACGAAATACGACGCTGTATGTGGAATTATGTGGGAATCGTCCGCTCCAACAAACGCCTCGAACGCGCCGAACGCCGTATCGACCTGATTCAAAAAGAAATAAACGAATATTACTGGAACTACCGGGTAACAAAGGATCTGATTGAACTGCGCAATATCACGACGTTGGCCAAGCTAATTGTCCAGTCCTGCCGCCGGCGTAAAGAAAGTCGCGGCCTGCATTATAACGTCGATTATCCTGAGACGAGCGCGGATTTTGAACACGATACGGTTATCAAAAAGCAATAATCAGCACATCAGTTATTTCTATTTACCGAAAACACGGCTGAAAATAAAATCAAGATTAATTAAAAAATTGTTCACGTCAAATATTTTATCTAAATCCTGCGGCGCCAAGCGTTTTTTTATTAGCATATCCTCCGCCAGCAGTTTCTTAAAATCCAATCCTTCCTGCCATGATTTCATCGCATTTTTCTGCACAAGAGCATACGCGTCTTCCCTGCTCACTCCTTTTTCGATAAGCGTCAGCAAAACCATTTGTGAGAAAATAACACCACGCGTCATTTCCAGGTTGGTCAGCATTCTTTCAGGATAGACAACAAGCTTATCCATCAGATTGGTAAATCTGCCCAGCATAAAATCCAGGACAATTGTCGCATCCGGCGCAATTACTCTTTCCACCGAGGAGTGGCTGATATCTCTTTCATGCCACAAGGCAACATTTTCCAGCGCCGCTATCGCATAAGATCGAACAAGGCGGGCTAACCCCGATATGTTTTCCGATAATACAGGATTGCGTTTATGCGGCATCGCTGATGAACCTTTCTGCCCGGTTGAAAAAAACTCTTCTGCCTCACGCACTTCCGTTCTCTGCAAAAGGCGTATTTCCTGCGCAAATTTATCCAGCGAAGAAGCGATAATCGCCAGCGTGGTAAAAAATTCGGCGTGGCGGTCACGCTGAACAATTTGCGAAGATACAGGCGCGGGTTTTAATCCCAGCTTTTTGCAGACATATTCTTCCACAAAAGGTTCCACAAAAGAGAAAGTGCCCACCGCTCCGGCTATTTTGCCATAGCTTATTGTTTCTTTCGCCCGCACCAGACGCGCGCGGTTTCTTTCCATTTCCTGATACCACAATGCCATCTTCAGGCCGAAGGTTATCGGTTCGGCATGAATGCCGTGCGACCGTCCGATCATCAGAGTTTTTTTGTGTTCAAAAGCTTTTTTCTTTAAAACTTTCAAAAACTCGTCAATATCGTCGAGCAAGATTTCAGCTGCTTCTTTTAAAAGAACGGCAAGTGATGTATCCAGAACATCAGAGGAAGTTAATCCCATATGAATGAATCGTCCGTCTTCGCCTACTTTTTCCGTCAAAGAGGTCAGAAAAGCGATGACATCGTGCTTGGTAGTTTCTTCTATTTCTTCGATACGCGCAACGTCAACAGAGGTCTTCTGGGTAATGTTTTCCAGAGCACCCCGGGGCATTTTGCCCAGCTTAACCATCGCCTCGCACGCCGCTATTTCCACGTCCAGCCATTTCCGGTAACGGTATTCCGGACCCCAGATTTTTTCCATTTTTTCCCGGGAATATCTCGGTATCACTTGCCCCTCCTTAAAAAGTAGCCTTAAAAACTATTTTTACTCATGACCGGCAGGCCAGCACGCGTGAGCATCGCGCTTTCTCCTCCTTGATTTTCATTATTATTACGATTTTTATCCTTACGTCAAGACCTATTAATGAAATTACTGTCCGAAAAAGATTGACAAATTCGCAATAACAAAATACGTGACCAGTGTGGTTTTAAAAATATGAAAAAAAACATTGCTCTACCCGGGGAAAAGCGTACCCTCGTATTAGAAGAAATATTCAATAGTGCCATTCACGGAGCAGGCGCGTTCATCAGTCTGGCCGGTTTGGTGCTGCTAATTGTCTTTGCCAGTTTATACGGCGAAGCCCGTCATGTCGTCAGCTGTACCATTTTCGGTTTCACCTTGGTTCTGCTTTACACAGCGTCAACCCTTTATCACAGTTTCCGCCAACCACGCATTAAGCATATTTTTAGAATCATTGATCATTCCTGCATTTATGTGCTCATCGCCGGCACATACACCCCGTTTATGCTTGTGGCGGTGCGCGGCGTTTTGGGCTGGACTATCTTCGGCATCGTTTGGGGTCTGACCGTTTTGGGAATATTGTTTAAAGCCTTTTTTATTCACCGTTTTAAAATTCTTTCCACACTAGCCTATATTGCCATGGGCTGGCTGGTTATTTTCGCCATTAAACCTATCTTTCTAAATCTTTCCGGAGGAGCAATTTTCTGGCTCGTTGCCGGAGGCATCATTTACACGGTGGGCACAATTTTCTACGCCTGGAAAAAACTGCCTTTCAATCACGCCATCTGGCATTCCTTCGTCCTGGCCGGAAGCATCTGCCATTTTTTTGCCGTGCTTTTTTACATAATTCCTCTGGATACTTAGCCCGAAACTTGAATTCACCAAATCATTCTTGTATTATAAGCATTAAAATGCTAGAAGCCCCCCATATTTAAACGTAAACGTTGAAAAAAAGGGAGATAATCATGAAAAAATATTTCAAATTTATCTTTTGCCTGAGCATTCTTTTTCTGATTACCGGTTCGCTCTGGGCAAAAGATAAATATACGGTAACAGTTTTGCCTTTTGCCACACACAGCGCGGAAAATATTGATTATCTGAAAGATGGAATTAGTAATATGCTCTCGACGCGTATAACTGTTCCCGGGAAAATTAACGTCACCCCGCAAAACTCCACGCTGGAAGAAATTAAGAAAATAAAACTCAAAGACTTGACATCAGCCGATGTGCATAACATTGGTAAAAACTTAAGATCGGACTATGTGGTATGGGGAAGTATAACTAAAATAGGCAACAGCATCAGCATCGACGGCAAATTGGTGGACATTAACGCCAACAAATCCGATGTCAGCATCTTTACTCAATCGCAAAACATTGATGACGTGTTGCCTAAAATCAATGATTTTTCTCAAAAAATAGTTCAGCACATACTGGGAACAGCTCCGGAGCAGACATCGTCGGTGACAGTTCCCCCTGCACCCCTCACAGGGGAAAAGACTGTCTCACGGCCTCTTCCTCCGGGAACCTCGCGTGAAGCTCAAATAATCGCGGGCATGCGAACAAACAAAAGAGGCACATTAACTTCCGCCATTAATACGGAATACATCAACTCTCCCGAACCGATCAACCGCCGCGGCTTCTGGATGAGCCAGCAAATACCTACTATGTTCAAAGGAATGGACATCGGGGATGTAAACAATGACAAGAATAATGAAATTGTGGTCATAGATAATAACAATATTTACATCTATCAGAAAAAAGAGAAAGAGCTATGGCTTATAGAAAGAATCTCCGGAAAGGCTTATCTCCAATATATCTCTGTTGATGTGGCGGATATCAACCGCAACGGCATACCGGAAATAATTGTAACATCTATAAACAACAAAACACTCGAATCATTTGTCCTCGAATACAAGGATGGCAAATATCAAACAATAGCTTCCGGTATTCGCTGGTTTTTGCGCGTAATCGACACTCCCTCAGGCATACCATTATTGCTCGGACAGGATTTCGGCATGGATAAACCTTTTGACACGCAAATTTATGAAATCGTCTGGAAAGACGGGCAATACGTTCCCGGCCAAAAGATGAAAATACCCGTGGGCCTGTCTATTTACGGTCTTACCATCGCAGATGTAGGCACCGGCGGAGGGGAAAAAGTAATTGCCTTGGATGAACTGGACTATCTGTGCATTTTTGAAAAAACCAATAAGCACTTGACCAGAATTTTCACTTTAGGCTTTTCTGCCAACGAAGACCTCATTTGGCGAAGCGACAGCCATTACGGCGGAAGCAATAATTATATAGCTAACATAGACAAGACAAAACCAGATCAAAACGAAAGAAGCGCTTACGCCAATCTGCGCATTTTGACATTTGACACAAACAATGACGGTAAAAAAGAAATTATTATTGTTAAAAATATAGACTCCAGCGGACGTTTGTTTAAACACATTAGCCTGTTTACCGCCAGCGAAATCTACAATCTCGAATGGGACGGATTAGGCATGATTGAAAATTGGAGAACAAAGAGGATAAACGGCTATGTTACCGACTATGCTTTCAAAGATGTGGATAACGACGGTCAACCGGAAATCGTGCTTGCTCTGGTTTTGTCCGCGGGTATTTCCCTGAAGAATAAAAGTGTGATCGTTGTTTATGAATTGGAGACCACCGATTCTGAATAATTTATTGACAAACATCGCGCTCTTGGATATAGCGTCGCGCAAATCCATGTTGCCGCCTTCTTGGGCGGACTGATAACCAACCACCACAGGCGGTGTAGCTCAGCTGGTTAGAGCATACGGCTCATATCCGTAGTGTCCGGGGTTCAATTCCCTGCACCGCCACCAAAAATCATGGTCTGGGCGCATGCTCAAACCCTTTTTTATTTACCAGGGTTATGAAAAAATTATTGGAAAGTGATAAAAATAATTTTCGGCCTTCTCTTCTTATCAGAAATCCCCACATACAATCAATTCTGGCCAGTTCGAAAATCCGCGTACTGGCCAAACAAGCGCTACTGCACCATTCCGAAGAAATAATCGTTGCAACTTCCACCGGTTCAAGACTAATTGCTTTTCTGACGCGGGCCGACACGCCTAAAGGCCTGATCATTCTGCTGCACGGATGGGAAGGTTCTTCTTCCTCCGCCTACATGGTCGATGCTGCCGCCTTTTATTATAAATTGGGTTTTTCTGTCTGCCGGCTTAATTTAAGGGATCATGGAGATTCTCATCACCTGAACGAAGGCCTTTTTCACGGCGCTCTGCTGGAAGAAACATTTGATGCGGTGCATTACTTGACGAGCCTATCTTCAGGGAAACCAGCTTATTTAATTGGTTTCTCCATGGGGGGAAATTTCGCCCTGCGTATCGCGCATAAGTATTCTTCCCTGCCGGACATCGCTCTCAAACGCGTTTTTGCCGTCAGCCCGTCTCTGGACCCCCATAAAACAACACTGGCCATTGACAGCGGTTATTCTTTTTACCGCAAGTACTTCCTGAAAAAATGGAAGCGTTCCTTAAAAAAGAAACAAAAACTTTTCCCTCATAAATATGATTTCAGCAAAATGATGAAAGCACAAACATGCATGGAGCTGACGGAAGCAATCATGCCTTATTACCCGGAATTCACTAATTACCTTAGCTACTTCCAGCTGTACACTTTAAAAAAAGATTTTTTTGAAAATCTTCGCCTTCCCGTAACAATATTCATCGCCGACGACGACCCCGTGATCCCGCGGGAAGACTTCGCTCATCTTGAAGATAATAATTATTTAAAAATTTTTCGGCTGAAATACGGGGGGCATTGCGGTTTTATCAACTTGTTTCCCATGGTCTGCTGGTATAATAAAGTAATTGCCGACATCATCAGCCAAGCGGATTAATTATGGATTTATCTATTCTGCAGCAAAAAGAATTATTCCCACCTTTGATTCGTTCAAAATTAGCATCAATAGATTTGGATTATGTTGAAAAACATGGCGCTATTAAAAAAATCAACAAGAAAAAAACTTTTCATTTGGAAGCCAGTGTCGTTGTTCTGATAAATTACAAGACGGTGGGGGGGAACGCAGAGTATGTTTTTCAGCTTATTAAACGTTCGGCAAAAGTGGCCCAGGGCGGCGATATCAGTTGCCCCGGAGGTATGCTTTCTCCGGCAATAGATAATTTCCTAAGCTGTTTTCTGAAAACGGGGATAATCCCCATCATGAACAGAGCTTGGACGGAGGACTTAAATCTTCGGGACAGGAAAACTTGCTCGCTGATACAACTTTATTTAACCAACGCCCTGCGCGAAGCATGGGAAGAAATCAGGCTAAGCCCTTTCAACGTCTCCTTCTTAGGCGCCCTGCCTTCCTATTCTCTTACATCATTTCCCAGAACAATTTTCCCTCTCGTCTGCCTGACTCACAGGCCTTTCAAATATAAACTCAATGCGGAAGTGGAAAAAGTGCTGGAAATTCCTCTTAGTTTCTTCTTCGAAAGATCAAATTACGCCTGGCTGCATCTAACCACACCCGAAGGGAAAAACACCTACGGTGAAAAGAGCAGATTCCCCTGCCTGGTAATCTCGGATAACGACGGCAACGACGATATCCTTTGGGGCGCTACTTTACACATCATCACCAATTTTCTAACTGTTGTTTCCGGCGGTCAATTACCCACTAACATTACCGGCAAAAAACTTAAAAAAATAATAACAAAAAATTATCTTTCAGGAAGCCGCTAAATCAATGTCCGTTCTAAAAATCAATGGCAGCATAATCGAAACTGTAATCTTTGATTTTGATGGCACGCTAGTCAAACTCAATATCGATTTCCGGCGTATGCGCGAGGAAGTGGTCAAAATCATCGCGTCGTACGGCATACAGACCAGTCTGCTCAAAACAAACTTTGTTCTGGAAATGATTAACTTGGCGACAGACATCCTAAACTCCAATTCACCACAAAAAGCGAAAATGCTGAGAAAAAAGGCCATGACATTCATTAAGAACATAGAACTGAAGGCCGCTGAAGAGGGTGAGTTATTCGCTCGTACCAGAGAACTGTTAACTTTTCTTAAATCTCACAATATTTCCCGCGCTGTGGTATCAAGAAACTGCGAAAAGGCAATATTCAAGGCGTTTCCCGATATACTGTCTTATTGCGACGCCGTTGTTTGCCGCGATCTTGTCGAAAATGTAAAACCTAATCCCCAGCATCTGCATACAGCAATGGAAAAAATAAAAGGAACTCCCACGAGCACTCTCATGGTCGGAGATCATCCTCTGGACATAGAAACTGGTCGTCAAGCCGGAACTTTTACTGCCGGTGTGCTGACAGGACATTTTCAGGAAATTGATTTTTTGCGTGCCAGTGCGGATCTTGTTTTACCCCGCGCAGTAGATTTGATAAAAATGATCGGCTGAAGATTAGTTCTTTATCCGCCGGAAATAATATTTTCTGTTTAGGAACCATTGTTTCCACATAAACTGGCTTGTTTTATCTTCTCTATTTGACAGATTATCCTTTTTTACCTATGATTAAAGCAAAAAGGACTTTTGTTTAATGAATCCCAACGTGTTTCGAGAATATGACGTAAGGGGAATTGTCGGTGACGACTTAAATGAAGAATTTGTCTTTAATCTCGGCCGGGCGATCGGCACATACGCCTTGCGACATAAAATAAAAAACATGGCCATCGGACGTGATTGCCGTCTAAGCTCAAAAGGATTTGCCGATTTTTTGATTCACGGCATAAATCAGTCCGGCATCAATACGGTTGATATTGGCCTTTGCGCCACACCCATGCTTTATTTTTCCATACGTCATTTGAATGTCGGTGGAGGAGTAATGGTTACAGGAAGTCACAACCCCCCCGAGTTCAACGGCTTTAAAATTTGTATCGGATATGACACCATTTACGGAGAGCAGATCCAGGAACTAAGAAAAATAATGGAAGGTAAAGCCTACTCCAACGGCAGCGCCTCTTCAACTCAGCAGGATGTTACCTCCGCTTACCAGGAATATCTTTTCAAAAATGTAAAAATAGACCGTGCCATAAACGTTGTTGTTGACGGCGGCAACGGTGTCGGAGGGTATTTTGCCGTTCCCCTGTTACAGCGTTTCGGTTGCCGAGTAACAATCATCAACTGTGAACCTGATGGAAACTTTCCCCATCATTTTCCCGATCCTACAGTGGAAACAAATTTGACGCAACTCATCGAATTTGTCGGCAAACAAAAAGCTGAATTGGGGATTGCTTTTGACGGCGATGCTGATCGTCTTGGCGTCATTTCAGATACCGGTGAAATTATCTGGGGCGATAAACTACTTATTCTCTTTTCTCGCTATATCCTTAAAGCTACCCCCCATGCCACAATTATCGGCGAAGTGAAATGCTCGCAAACCCTCTACAATGATATCGCAAAGAATTCTGGGCGCGCCATTATGTGGAAAGCCGGGCATTCTTTAATCAAAGCAAAGATGAAAGAAGAAAAAGCTCTTTTGGGCGGCGAAATGAGCGGCCATTTCTTTTTTTCTGACCGTTATTTCGGCTATGATGATGCTATCTATGCTGCCCTTCGTCTGTTGGAAATTCTCTCCAAGGAAAATAAAAGCATCAGCGCGTTGCTTTCCGATATACCCAAAACCTACGCCACACCGGAAATCAGAGTAGATTGCCCCGACGATAAAAAAGCTTCCGTTGTCGAAAGAATAAAACAACACTATCAAAACAATCCCGGCCTCATCGACATTGACGGAGTGCGCATACCTTTTGAAGACGGATGGGCGCTGGTGCGCTCTTCCAATACGCAACCGATTATTGTCTTACGCTTCGAAGCCAACTCAGAAAAAAGTCTGAGCAAAATACGCAAGGAAGTCGAATCTTTGTTGGCCATTCCAGAATGGTAACTCAAGAAATCCATTATTTTTTCTGTTGAATATTTTATTATTATTGTGTAGTGTATGACACATATCAAACACTTATGTTAAGTGACGGGGTTTTCCCGTCAATCGTTTTCGTCAGCGTAACAAGTAACTTGCAGGGTAAGGAGGAATATTTATGAAAATTGTTTATCGCTTGTTATTCGTTTTGCTAATAAGTGCATTAGTATTTGCCTGCGGAGGCAAAAAAGATGGTGGTGTTGATGGAAAAGTAGTCAATGGACAAGGACAGCCCCTGTCCGGGGTGACTGTAGTCTTTAACCCGGCGCAACCTACATCCGACGCCAAGCCACAGGCAAGAACTGGCGAGGACGGAACATTCAATATCGTTGGGCTAGTACCCGATTCCGAATACATCATCACTCTGGAATCCGACACTTGGAAAACAAGAGTAACCAGAAAAATTAAAGCTCCCGACAAAAGAGGGTCTTTAACTTTGGATACTCCCATCGTTGTCCGTTTTCAATTATTGAACAATGGGACGGTCATCGACTCGAAAACTGGTTTGCAGTGGTTAATTTACACCGCGACAGACATCAGCGCAACGAATGTATTGAATACGGTAAAAAATATTCGAGAAGGCGGATTTAACGACTGGCGGCTTCCCACCAAAGCGGAAATCATGGCTCTGAAAGACGTCACCGCCTCTGCTCCCCAGGAAGAACCACAAATCTCCAGTGAGGCCTGCTGTGTTTGGACGGCGGAGCTGAATTCGGATAAAATCGAATGGGATTTTTATGTTGAAGACGGAAGCGATTTTTGGAGTTCATCCAAAATGCCGGCAAACGACAGGATTATTGTGGTCAGAACCTATGGCGCGCCTCCCGCGGCCCAAGCGGCAACTATAGTAGTTCCTTCTCCTGCTGCTGGTGGAACCCAATAAGACGACAATAGCAAAAGCTTAGGATAAACTAGGATTTTATGCTAAAATTAAGGGTGCTGCCGGCGGCATCCTTCCTTATTGAAGAACGTTCCGATGTAGGGGGTGGGAAAATAGCCACCACGGCAGATTCCGTCAATCTGGCCCTGAACACACTTACCGCCATACAAAAAATGAGGCGCAACGACACAATATAAACGCGGGAATAAAAGGTGTGGACAGTACCAAGCCGGTGGCAAACAATAACACACCGAAAGGCCAAAGCAAAAACCGCCGCGATGAATTAAATTTTTTTGCAAGATAAAAAATAATCAAGAAAATTGTTCACTTTTTTGCAAAACCCTTCGGAAAAATAAAATAGCCGGAGGGTTTTTTTAGGGTTTCTTGACTACTTCAAATAACCTTCTATTGGTCGCAATTACTGAACGCAGTGCGAACCTTTTTTGAACGGACACTTGCACCCTGACGGGCGCAAAATCTGACCGCTCGGGCGGGGCGGGAAGGAAAGGGGGTTGGGGTGGGACTACCCCCAGTTATAGTGCCACTGAGCATTAGAGTTTTCCAATAACATAGTTTCTTCTTTTTGTGCAAATTCCTTTGGCGTGAGAAATCCCAGCGTACTATGAGGCCGGGTTTCGT
>Ga0255343_1000317_pt1 | contig 80915 bp, 67 predicted proteins | sample wastewater_treat_4_FD_192413 | JGI IMG/M metagenome (GOLD analysis project Ga0255343, IMG submission 192413) | Wastewater microbial communities from Lulu Island WWTP, Vancouver, Canada - plant16 | ecosystem: Engineered > WWTP > Wastewater > Unclassified | place: Canada: Vancouver, British... | reverse complement strand
GGATCACTTTGACACCGGTAGTTGAAGGTACTGGTCTGAAACTGGTGGTTGGCCCGACGAGCAACTACGCGGTAGGTCCGGATGACATAGTGACCCTGACCTTCCGGGTCGAGTTCAACACGGCTGGCAGCTATCCTGTGACAGGTATTTTGTACTGCCATGACAGTGGAACAGCTGTTGAGATTGGCCGTTTGACTGACACAATGGTTGTATTACCACCACCAAACGTAGCACCTGTTGCTGTTGATGATGCTTATACGACATCAGAAGACACTTTGTTATCGGTTGATGCCCCTGGCATTTTGTCTAACGATACAGATGCAAACGGAGATGAATTAATTGCTATCCTAATAACTAATGTTAGCCATGGCACCTTGACTTTGAATGCAAATGGTAGCTTTACTTATATGCCTGAAACGAACTTCAACGGTACTGATAGCTTCACTTATAAGGTGAATGATGGTGAACTGGATAGCAACGTTGCCACAGTAACAATTACCGTTACCGCTGTCAATGACGCACCAGTCGCGGAAGATATTACCGTGACGACACCAGAAGGCACCGCGATAGATATTACCTTGATTGGAAGTGATGTTGATGGTGACACATTGACCTATGCCATTGTTGATGGTCCTGCTAACGGCACCGTTACAATCGTGGGCAATGTTGTTACCTACACGCCCAACGCGAACTTCAACGGTACTGATAGCTTCACTTATAAGGTGAATGATGGCGAGCTGGATAGCAACGTTGCCACAGTAACGATTACTGTTACTGCTGTCAATGACGCGCCAGTCGCGGAAGACATAACCGTGACGACACCAGAAGACACCGCGATAGATATTACCTTGATCGGAAGTGATGTTGATGGTGACACATTGACCTATGCCATTGTTGATGGTCCTGCTAATGGCACTGTTACAATCGTGGGCAATGTTGTTACCTACACGCCCAACGCGAACTTCAACGGTACTGACAGCTTCACTTATAAAGTGAATGATGGTGAACTGGATAGCAATGTTGCCACAGTAACGATTACCGTTACTGCTGTCAATGATGCACCAGTCGCGGAAGACATTACCGTGACGACACCAGAAGACACCGCGATTGATATTACCTTGATCGGTAGTGATGTTGATGGCGACACATTGACCTATGCCATTGTTGATGGTCCTGCTAATGGTACCGTCACAATCGTGGGCAATGTTGTTACCTACACGCCCAACGCGAACTTCAACGGTACTGATAGCTTCACTTATAAGGTGAATGATGGTGAACTGGATAGCAATGTTGCCACAGTAACGATTACTGTTACTGCTGTCAATGACGCGCCAGTCGCGGAAGACATAACCGTGACGACACCAGAAGACACCGCGATAGATATTACCTTGATTGGAAGTGATGTTGATGGTGACACATTGACCTATGCCATTGTTGATGGTCCTGCTAATGGCACCGTTACAATCGTGGGCAATGTTGTTACCTACACGCCCAACGCGAACTTCAACGGTACTGATAGCTTCACTTATAAAGTGAATGATGGTGAACTGGATAGCAATGTTGCCACAGTAACGATTACCGTTACCGCTGTCAATGACGCGCCAGTCGCGGAAGATATTACCGTGACGACACCAGAAGACACCGCGATTGATATTACCTTGATCGGAAGTGATGTTGATGGCGACACATTGACCTATGCCATTGTTGATGGTCCTGCTAATGGTACCGTCACAATCGTGGGCAATGTTGTTACCTACACGCCCAACGCGAACTTCAACGGTACTGATAGCTTCACTTATAAAGTGAATGATGGTGAACTGGATAGCAATGTTGCCACAGTAACGATTACCGTTACCGCTGTCAATGACGCACCAGTCGCGGAGGACATTACTGTTACGACACCAGAAGACACCGCGATAGACATTACCTTGATTGGAAGTGATGTTGATGGTGACACGCTAACCTACGCCATTGTTGATGGTCCTGCTAATGGTACTGTTACAATCGTGGGCAATGTTGTTACCTACACGCCCAACGCGAACTTCAACGGTACTGACAGCTTTACCTATAAGGTGAATGATGGCGAGCTGGATAGCAATGTTGCCACAGTAACGATTACTGTTACCCCAGTCAATGATGCTCCTATTGCTGTTGATGATGCTTATACTGTGGCTGAAGATACTGTTCTTACAGTCGCTGCTCCTGGTGTGCTTGAAAACGATAGTGATGTTGATGGTGACGTGCTCAATGTCGCATTGAGATCAAATGTGAGCCACGGTGTTTTGGTTTTGTTCTCTGACGGCTCCTTTACTTACACACCTGACCCAGACTTCTTCGGTACGGATAGCTTCACCTATGATTTGATAACCTACCCGCAACCTCCACAACCTATGAGTGGTTGGACTGATTGGGCAACTGTAACCATTACCGTTACCCCGGTTAATGACGCGCCGGTCTTGGATGAAATTCCGGATTTCACTATTCCTGAATTAGCACCCTTCGCCTTTATCGCGACCGCGACCGATGTTGATGATACGGAACTGACCTTCAGTCTCACTAATCCTCCTGCAGGTGCCGCGATTGACCCTGAAACCGGTGAATTCACCTGGACACCCACCCATGACCAGGTTGGTGACCATGACATTACCTTATGTGTAAGCGATGGTGAGCTTGAGGATTGCCAGACCTTCAAGATTACTGTAACACCTGTGAATGGCTCGCCGGTGGCTGTGGAAGATGAATATACGCTCAATCAAGACGAAGTGCTGACTGTTGACGCTCCCGGTGTGCTTGAAAACGACAGCGATCCTGATGATGACCCCTTAACTGCTCGATTAGTTACCACCACACAACATGGTACGCTCATCTTAGGCGGTGATGGTAGCTTCATGTATATTCCCGATGCTGGTTATTATGGCGAAGATACCTTTACCTATAAAGCTTTCGACGGTAAGTATTACAGCGAGGAAGTGACAGTTACCTTGATTGTTGTTAAGAAACCTGTTTTGAACCTTTACTTCCCAATCATCAAGAAATGAGGTTCATAAACTGTAACTAAAAAAGTTACTAAAGCTGAGGCTGGCATAATCGACGAGGTTAGCCAGCCTCATTATTTACGCAATAAAGGCGCTGAATGAAAAAACAAAATCATTTTCTAAGCGTCCTGAAAACGTACTTACTTATGGTGAAAAAATAGGTAAAGAAAAAGCCCATCTCAAAACTTTGTCTGAGATGGGCTTGCTGTTTAGTGCTTTGTTGGGTTTTACTTTTACACTAAATTTTCTTTATTATGTGTAGATACTAAGGAAGGTAGGGGCAATCGCCATTGTTTTGTTGACCGCGTCTGCCACCGCCTTGACCCTGGCCTTGACCCTGGCCCTGACCTTGACCCTGTCCTTGGCGGGCACCTTGTCCATTGCCTTGTCCCGCGCCCTGACCTTGTGAACCAAGACCTAAACCACTTCCATCTCGCAAGCCATACGGAGGCTGTTCACCAGCTTCAATCTTGGCGCGAATGAGCGCGTATTGTTCTTCAGTAATCAAACCCTGGGCTAAGCGTTCTTCCAAGTTTGCCAGGCGATGTTCTATGCGTAGGGCTTCACATTCTTCTGCGCTCAAACCGATGCAAACACAATCTTCCGATTGGAATTGTTGTTGGGCTTGTCTTTCAGCACGCATTTGCGCACGTTGTTCAAAACGACTTGTGACCTGAGGTTGTGGCAAAGTATCTTCGGTGACAGGAGCTTGGGCTTTGACTGCGCTAAAGGCAATACCGCCAAAAACAAGAAGACCAGCGAGGATGACTAAAATGGTTGTTTGTGTTTTATGTTTCATTTTTTTCTCTTTCTGTAAATCGTCTTTGAAGTTTTTTCTTGTCAGTTTTATCGACTTACATGCTTATGATAGCAAGAACTTATTTAGAACTTATTTAGATGAAAAAATGGTTTTAGCCAAGTGAATTATTGTTTGGCTAATCTGATTTGCATGCTGGTTCCTTGTCCTAAAGCAGAAATAGCTGTTATTTCGCCTTTGTGGGCAGTGACGATAGCTTTGGCAATCGAAAGACCCAATCCGCTGTGGGAGGCGCTTTCCTGGCGCGAGCGGTCTGCTCGGTGAAAACGTTCGAAAATATAAGGCAAGTTGGCAGGGTCAATGCCAGGCCCAGAATCAACTACCTCAAGAAGCATATTCGCTCTTTCCTCTCTCAGGCGTAATATGATCTGACTACCTTCGGGACTATAGTCTATGGCATTGTTCAACAGGTTCGAAATTGCCTGAATCATGCGGTCTTCGTCAATAAGCACTTTTTGTGTTGTGGTTAACGGTTCAAGTTTTAGACTAATGGACTTTCGGGTGGCTTGGTTTTCAAAGAGTTGATAACAGTGCTCTAAGAGATCATTCGGGTTGGTGAGCTGTTTCTGAAGGTTCAATTCGCCAGCATCCGCAACGGATAAGAGGCGTAAGTCATCGATAAGTTTAGAAAGACGCGTGGTTTCGTCGGCGATGAGCTCCAGACGTTCAGTCGTAACTGGCAAATCGCCATCGCGCATTGATTCAACATAGCCATTGATAACCGTCAACGGTGTGCGCAGGTCGTGGGCGATATCGGCAGTCATTTGCTTGCGCAAACGGTCACTTTCTTCAAGGCGATCGCTCATTTCGTTGAAATGCTTCGCGAGCATGCCAATCTCATCTTTTCCAAGTTCGGGTACTTTTGTATCCAGTTCGCGGTTGGCGATGCGTTGGCTGGCTTTGCTCAAGGTCTCGATGGGCTTAGTGATGCTTCGCGCGATAATAATAGCAATAATGCTTGCAAGAATAATGGCACCTGCCAAAGCGATTAACATGGCCAGGTTGCTTGAGCGTACAAAGCGATTTTCAACTTCACTATATCCTGGAAGTTGATTAGGTGAAAGCAGGTAGCCTATTGTTTTCTCTTCAACGAGAATTGGCGTGCTTAGAGCGAGAGTTTCCGCATCCAAAACTTCGCCTGGATTTGGACTGTCAAACGATGGAATGAGGACTGTCCCATCTGGCGTGGCTAATCCAAAAAGCCGTCGCGAAATCAAAGAGCTTTCTTCTGTTTGACTGGTTTGGTGATGGGTGCTATCGGGTTGCCCTTGGCGTCGTCCTCTGCCTTGATTACCAGATCCCGTGCTTAGTCCTTGTCCCAAACCTTGTCCTTGTCCCTGACCGCGAGCCATGCTTGAAAAGTAAATCTGTGCACCATCCCAGCTTTGATGTTCCTTGTAATGATTGCTTAGGGCTGAGATCAGCTCCGCGCGTTGGTTATCAATAACAAATTGATTAAATTGCCTCTGATTAAAGCGGTTGAAAACAAGTGCCAGTACAGCACCAGTGATAAGAGCGACCAGGACAAAAGCGAATGTGAGTTTTGTTTTTAGACTAATTTTCATATCGTATCACTTGTTCAATCGATAGCCGACACCAAACACGGTGGTGATGAGGCTTGGATTTGCAGGGTCTTTTTCAACCTTTGAGCGTAAATTACGGATGTGCACGTTGAGGGTGCTTTCAAGTCCCATAAAGCCTGTTTCATAGAGACGGTCAACCAGGTCTGAGCGCGAAAAAACTTTGTTGGGAGAGCGCATAAGAATGCTCAAAAGTTCAAATTCAATGGGTGTTAATAGGACAGATTCCTTATTTATGTTTACGGTGTGAGTGGTCGCATTTAAGATTACATCACCAGCTTTGAAAATCTCTTCCGCTTCAACGCTTTGGTTCGCCCGGCGCAAGGCAGCACGAACGCGGGCAGCAAGTTCGCGCATACGGAAAGGCTTCAGCACATAATCATCCGCCCCAAGTTCAAGTCCCTGAACTGTGTCTGATTCTTCTGTTTTTGCGGTTAAAACGATGACGGGTATCTGACTCTCTTTGCGAAAGGCTTGCAGGAATTGATAACCATCCAGCTTGGGCATCATGATATCCAGCAGAATGAGATCTGGGTTTTCGTAGCGTGCCACAAAGAGCCCTTCTTGTCCATCTTTGGCGGTCACCACTCGGTAACCTTGCTCGCTGAAGTAATCTTTGAGCAATTGGCGCAGGTTCTGTTGGTCGTCAATAATGAGGATAGTTTCTGCCATGGTGATTAAGTATAGCGGAAAATCATTTAGATTTGATTTAGACTGTTCAAGAATAGTTTGTTTGTCCTAAGCGACAAAAGAAAAAAAGATTAGAGTCCTTCAACCAAACACGCCATGACTTGACTGATATCGCCAGCAATGACCAAGTTTGCCCAAGCGTCATAAGCGGTTGGGTCTTGGTTAATAAGAACAAGTTTATCACCACGGTAAAAGCGCACCAGTGATGCTGCTGGGTAGACTACCAATGAGGTGCCACCAATAATGAACATATCTGCCCGTGTGATGGCTTTGACAGCAGCGTTGAGCACATCGGTATTGAGCATTTCGCCATAAAGCACGATGTCAGGACGCACGATGCCGCCACAAACGCAGCGGGGGACTTCTTTTGTGCGCATGACATAAGCCACATCGTAATCCTTGTGGCAGCGGATGCAATAGTAGTGTTCCATTGTGCCATGAAGTTCCAAGACATTGGTCGAACCAGCGCGCTGGTGAAAGTTGTCGATGTTTTGGGTGATGACCGCTTTGAGCTTGCCTAATTTCTCGAGTTTTGCCAGGGCGTAATGCGCGGCGTTTGGCTGGGCATCGGGATAATAGAGATTCTCGCGCAGGTAGGTGTAAAAGCCTTGCGGATCAGCTTTGAAGTAGGCGTAGCTCAGCAGATATTCCGGTGAATAATTGGCGTTATGCGCGCGGTTATAAAGACCGGTCGCGGAACGAAAATCGGGGACACCCGAAGCGGTGCTAACACCAGCGCCGCCCAAAAAGACGATATCCTCTGATTCGATGATGAGCTGGCGCGCGCGGTCAATTAAAGCATTCATACTTTGTTTTGTGGATCTGTGGGTAGCTCGGGTGCAATCTCAACATGTCCCATCTTTTTGCCGAGTTTGTTAAGTGGTGGAAACCAGTTAACCAAAAGCGCTATCGCAATGCCGATAAGCGTGTCAGCGACACGCTCAAGGGTGTAAGCAATAGGGGGGACATCCGTTGTTTTGAGCGTAACAATCAGGTAGACAATTACCGTGATGGCTATTGGTCCAGGTGTTTTAATCCAGATCATGATGGTCATCAAGGGCAGGGAAAGCAAGGCGGTAACCAGGTAGTAATACCATTCGCGGGTATCAACGGTGACATTTGGAAAGATAAAAGTGAGCACTAAAAAGCCATAAATACCAGCGATGATGGTGCCGATGACACGTTCGCGGGCGGTTTTGGCAGTCGATTTTACGGTAGGTTGCATACAGACCACGGCGGCGATACTGCTGTGATAGACCGTGCCGGTTTTTTGGCGTATGGCTTCAACAGCAAGACAAATGAAGACCGCGATCATGGTTTTGATCACACGCATGCCTGGTGTGTTCTTGATGAGGAACTTGTTAAGCTGGTGGAAAAAGGCTTTCACCTTAGCGTTTTTTTGTGGGTCTTTGGTGACCTTTTCTGTTTCTTGTTGATTATCTTTATTCATAATCTCTTATGCTAATCATACCCTATGTGGGGAAAATTTTGTGAAAATATAAAAAATTCGGTTATTTGCGGTTACAATCTGCTATTCCTGGTTTTGCTTAGCAAATACTCAAGAGATCACAGGGAACGCATAACGATAGAATAGTAATTGATGAAATGATTAATAAATTCGCGACCTTCATCTGATGCTCATGTATAATAGTCGTGGAGGCAAATATGTTCCCAGTAGCACATCCCAAAACCATGCAAAGCGCGCGCGATTTGTTAGCCCTAAACCCCATTTTTTTAGATACTGAAACCACGGGTACGGGACCAAGTGATTTGATCATTGAGGTGGGTATTGTCGATGTGGATGGCAACACCTTGTATGATGGTCTGGTGAATCCAGGGATACCGATACCACCAGAGTCAAGCGCGGTAAACGAAATTACGGACGCGATGGTCGCCGGCAAACCTTACTGGAAGCAGATTTGGCCAGAGCTTGAGCCGGTTTTGCGCAATCGCGCGATTGGGATTTATAACGCTGATTTTGACATGCGCCTCTTGCGACAAAGTTGCGCAGCAGCCGCGGTACCATGGACTCTCCAGAATAACCAGGCTTTTTGCGTGATGAAACTCTTTGCTGCTTGGTATGGAGAGTGGAACCCGCGGCGAAATGGTTTTCGCTCACAAAAATTAGCTTTCGCGGGGGCTTTTTGTGGGATTGACTTGCCCAATAGTCATCATGCCGTGGATGACGCGCGTTTGACCGCCGCGCTTTTGAGATATTTAGCAGAATATGAGAAGAAATAATCCTTATCATGTACGCAAACAAACTGAATGAGATTTACCTAAAGCTGGACACAAGAAAGCGTGACATTCTTTCACAGTTATCACGAAATAAAGGTGAGTTTGATTTTACATACGGTTATTTTAATGGTCACTATGTGAGAAATGAGAGTGGGGGATATGAGATGAATGTTTATCCTATCCCAGTCATCAGTGTGCAGGATTTATGTGATATTGAAAATGACCTGGATAATGTTTGCATTTCAACAAAACTAAGCAAGCACAACGCGCTTTCTTTTAACTGTGACAAGGTCGCTCATCTTGAATTTGAAGTTTTTGGCGTTGAAGATTACTTAGCGGATTATTATTTACCAGGAGAGGAAATTTCAACTCTTCTTCAAAAGATTAAAAATTCGGAAGAAAAAGAAATTGCGTATTCCTTCATTTTCGACGAATCTTTCATTAAAGTATGTGATTTTCTCGTTTTCCTCAAACAAAATAAGTTTTATTATTAGATTTCACCATTTTTAACCGGATATAGCTTTTCTTAATGTTTAAGGCAAGAATTGAGAAAACAATTGCTTGCTAATCAAGCTTATTGTATAATATGCGAATATGAGCAAATACTCATATATAGTGAAAGGATAAGACGCATATGGCAGAGAAACATGATCATTCTGAAGGTGGAAAAAGACTTCGGGCTAAGCTGAGCGATGAAAAAGCGGAGCGCATGGCAGCGACCTTTAAAGGACTGGCAGATCCAACCCGTCTCAAGTTGCTGGACCTTTTGTTTGATGGAGAGATCTGTGTGGGCTGTCTCGCGGAAGCCACACAAGTTAGCCAGAGCGCGGTGTCGCATCAGTTGCGACTTTTGCGAAATTTACGCTTTGTTTCTTCAAGGCGGGATGGACAGCAAGTGTATTACCGCATCAATGACGAACATATTGGCGAGCTTTTCCAATTGGCTTTGGAGCATGCCTCGCATATGGATGAGAAAATCTAATGAGCAAACACAAGAATCACCATCAACAAAGCAGTTCCTGTGGCTGTGGCAGTGACGTTTGTGGCATAATAGTCACTCCCGGCCCGGAAGGCGTGAAACATACCAAAATATTGGATTTCAAGGGTTTTTGGCAGTATTTTTGGAACATGCCAGAGCTTAAAGTGATTATTCCAGGCCTCATTCTTCTGGGTTTGACCCTCTTTTTACCCCGATTTGGCTTGTCACATACCTGGGTGATTGTCATCCAAATGCTTCTCTTACCTTTGGCGGGTTGGTTTGTCCTAAGCCATGGATTTACAAGTTTGTTCAAACTACGCAAGTTGAACATGGACGTGCTGATGTCCTTCGCATTAATTGGCGCGGTGCTGATTGGCGAAGGGCTGGAAGCCTTGGTATTGCTGATCCTCTTTACTTTATCTGAGGCGATTGAAGGCTACACAGGTGCCAGCGCGCGAAAGGTTCTGACCGAGTTCGCGGATCTCGCGCCCAAACATGCTTTGCGTGTAGCCAACGGTGTTGAAGAGCTTGTCGCGGTTGGAGACCTTCGCGTTGGTGACCGCATTATGATTAGGGCGGGTGAACGCCTGCCCATGGATGGCATCGTTATCAGCGGGCAAAGTGAGCTCAATCAGGCACCAATTACCGGCGAAAGTGCCTGGGTGCCAAAAGGTATCGGCGATGAAGTGCTTTCTGGCACGGTCAATGGCAGTGGTCTGTTGGAAGTTGAGGTGAGCCGCCTGGTTGAAGATACCACCATGCAACGTATCATCCGTTTGGTGACTGAAGCCCAGGTGAGTAAAGCAAAGCAAGAGAAGTTTATTGATACATTTGCCAGTGTTTACACGCCAATTGTGATTTTGCTTGCTATATTGGTGGCTGTTATTCCAATCGCCTTTTTCAAGCAACCAGCTTTGAATACACACGAGAGTTATGGCTGGTTACACCGCGCGCTTTCTTTGCTGATGATAGGTTGTCCTTGCGCGTTGGTCATCAGCACGCCAATCACAATTATCTCGGGTCTAACCCGCGCGGCTCGTTCAGGGGTCATTTTCAAGGGTGGGGTATATCTTGAAGGTCTGTCGAAGATTAAGGTGATGGCTTTTGATAAAACCGGCACATTAACGCTTGGCGAACCCAGGGTTGAGTTAGTCAAAGCGGTGGATTGCCAAAACAGTGAGGAACCTTGCGAGCCCTGCGATAACCTTTTGGCATTGGCCAGCGCTTTGGAAGAACGCAGCCAGCATCCGTTGAGCAGTGCCATTCTGGAACACGCTGATGAGCGTGGCGTGCGCGGAAAAATCGCGCCTGCTGAAGAGCTCAAAGTACTTGGTGGACGTGGGCAAGAGGGCTTTGTGAACGGCAAAAAGGCGACCATTGGCAGTGTTCCCTTGTTTATTGCGGAACATAAACCCTCCCTTAGCTTGATTGAGGCTACCCGCCAGGCTGAAGCGGATGGACAAACCACGGTGATGGTTTGCGATGGTGATTCGGTGCGGGGTTATTTGAGTCTTCGCGACCAGTCCCGGCCCGAAGCGCTTGAAGTATTGCGATCGTTGCAATCATTTGGCATCCATACCGTCATGCTTACTGGCGATAACGCTGGCGCGGCGCAGCACATTGCCAACAGTCTGGGTATTGACGAAGTAAACGCCTCACTCTTACCAAACGAAAAATTAGACGCCTTAAGTCTTTTGCAAGAAAAGTTTGGCATGGTGGCGATGGTGGGGGATGGCATCAATGACGCTCCAGCCCTGGCGCGTGCTGATATCGGTGTGGCTATGGGAGGCGCGGCGAGCGGGCAAATTCTGGAAACCGCGGATGTGGTTTTGATGAATAATGATCTCAAACGCCTGCCTTTTGCCTTTCGTCTTTCCAGATTTGTGAACAAGCTTATTCGTCAGAACATCATCATCAGCTTAGGGGTAAAATTCGCGGTCGCGGCCTTGGCAATCATGGGGTTCACCCCGCTTTGGGTGGCGGTTTTAGCGGATATCGGTATTTCCTTGTTGGTGACGCTGAATGGTTTGCGGGCAACCGCGTTCGAAAAGGAAGATTTATAGGAATAGAAAAGCCAGCCTTATAGCAAAATGTCGCAGAACATTATTTGATGATGAAGTGCATATCCCATTCGTCTTCATCAACTTGCTCAATTATGCTGTCGTTGGTGGAAAGCGTTATCCATGTTCTTCCTGGCTTGAGCTCAAAGGCTTCTCCGTTGAGGTTGTAGAACAAGAAGGGTTGGTCGTAGGCTGAAGTGCTCCAGTTGATGTGATAAAGTTTGCCATCTCTCAACAAAATGCCGCGTTGTTGCGTATTGCCATCATCGAAATTGATGTCGTAAAAAAGGTCCCGATAGTTCACATATTTGGTGAAGAGAAAGACGATGTTATCGAAGGCGATTGGCTCATCGGTGTCACGGTCCTTTGATTCACTGAGTTTGTATCGTCCTTCAGAGACCAACTCATCCTGCCAGAGCTCATATTTTCCGCTTACCGTGTTGAAGCGCCAGTCCATCACCGAGAAATCCGCATAAAGATAACTGAAGCGTTGGGCGGTCAGATTTGAGTCAGGTGGGGTTTCGGAAAATGCCAAACCAAAAAGATTCGGTGTTTTATTGGCTTCATCAGAACTGGATAATGCGGTGCGTACTGCGGCGGTATCCACCCAGGTTTTACCTCCCTGAGCGACTGTGTCGGTACATATACCTGGACACGGGATGAAGCCACGCCGCGCGAAACGATCGACAAGAAAGTTGTCGAGCACGTTTTCAACTGTTTCATCCACTGTTCCAACGACCAAAACACCTTGCTGATGTTCGGTGAGGCGCGCGTCAACAACGCTGCCATCACCAAGTGGTCCAACATGAGGATGGTCGTCGCCGTAATACAGCGCGATGAGGTGGTTGATTTGCGCGCCATGATAATACTCAAAGACCATGTCGGCTTTGTTGAGGCCTTCGGCAGGTCTGAAACTCTGTGGCCAGTTAACGATTTTTACGAGTAAAGGTCTTTGGCGAAGCTGGGCGGGATCCTTGATTTTTAGACCGGTGAGGGGATTGGTGATGCCAAGCAGGTTTTCATGGGGCTCGGGCTGAGGGGTGTTGGTGGCAACTGGCCAGGGTGTTGCTGATGGGATGGGCGTAGGTGTGGCATGGTCAGCTAAAAGGGTGGCGATTTGCGTCGCATCCGCCTTGGCTTTGGTTTCTTCTGGTGATATTGGCGTTAGCAAAGGTGGGTTTAACTGGCAGGCGCTCAAAACAAGGCTCATTATAAAAATAATCAGCAGAAAGGCATTAACCTTGCGTATTCGGTGCCTATTCATGCTCTGATTCTATCACGAGCCCAGCCCAATCGTGGCTGGCTCGCCATAGGTTCTTTTGTAGTCGTTTATTCAATGCCATGGGAGCAGCTTTGGACATTTTATAGCGCTCAAAGTATTGCCCAGTAGTGGTGGCATACTTGGGGTTGGTGGCAAGATCAAAAATCGTCTTAGCACCGGATGGCACAGAAGACCCCCAGGATATTGGCAAGATGCGAATGACCTTGGTGCGAATAACGCCAGGATGGATACTGTTCACCGTGATGTTTTTACTCTCTAACTGGCGTGCCAATTCGATCGTCCATGCCACAACCAACAGCTTGGAACGGCAATAACTCACCCAGCGCCAAAAGAATGGACTGAATTTTGGGTTCTTGATGCTGTTCCAGACCAGTTTGTGGCCAATGGAGCTGATGTTGACAATCCTCGCTTCGGGACTAAGTTCCAGCAAAGGCAAAATTTCGTGGGTGAGCAAAAAGGCTGAGAGATAATTTACCTGCAAAGTGAGCTCAAAACCATCTTTTGTGATAACCCGTTTGTCTGGGTAAAGGCCAGCATTATTGATGAGAATGTCAATTTGCTGATGGTCTTTTTTGATGGCATCAGCCATCGCACGCACATCTACCAATGAGGCATAATCAGCTTGGTAGCTGTAATACTTTCCCTTGGGGTTTACTTCACGTAGTGTGGTAAGTGTGTCTTCAATTTTTTTGGGATTGCGCCCATGGATGAGCACAGTCGCTCCAACTTTGGCAAACATGAGCGCGGTTTCTTTGCCCATACCATCCGTCGCGCCGGTGATCAATACCTTTTTTTCATAGAGTTCCATTTTATTTCTGCTCTTTTTGCTTCTTTTCAAAACCTTAAAAATTATAGGCATATCGTCCTGGCACGTCAAATATCTTCAAGTATTTCAGAAAAATACACGACGAAGACAAATATTTGATAAAATTTAAGTGGAAGGAAGCCTATGGAAATTGTCATCGTTGGTGCAGGAAAATTGGGCAGCGCGCTTTGTCAGGATTTGGCGAATGAGGGGCATGAAATCGTCTTAATCGACCAGAACCAGGACAAAATCGATTCGCTGGTCGAAAACATTGATATCCGAGGTGTTCACGGCAACGGCTCCGCGATTGAAGTTCAAAAGGAAGCTGATGTTTCCAAAGCGGATGTCTTTATCGCGGTTACCCCAAATGACGATACCAATCTCATCGCCGCGACCATTGCGAATCGCTTGGGCGCTAAGTTCACTATAGCGCGAGTTCGCAACCCGGAATACGCGCGCGATTTGAGTTTTTACCAAAAAGAGCTCGGTATTGGCATGCTCATCAACCCCGATGCCGAAGCCGCGGCGGACATCACCCGTGTCTTTGACTACCCCGCCGCGCTGACCATTGAGCCTTTCGCGGGTGGCATGGTGGATATTGTGCAGATTAGGGTTAACCCTAAGTCAGCCATCATCGGACGGAATCTGGCAGAAATTCGCGCGGAGATTCCCGATCTTTTACTTTGCGCCATCGACCGTGATTTTGAGACAATTATCCCCAAAGGGAATACTACTCTTGAAGAACACGACACTATTCAAATGGTGGGCAGACCAAAGGCCATTCATCAGTTCAGCCGCCTTTGCGGACACAAAAACGAGCGCTGGCATACCGCTTTAATTGTTGGTGGAAGCCGTATTGCCTATTATCTTATTCCCGCTTTGTTAAAGCGTGGTGTTCGCGTGAAATTGATTGAAGTCAAAGCTGCAGTCGCCAATCATTTTGCTATTAATTTCCCTGATGCGGAAGTAATCATCGGTGATGGTACTGATCAAAAATTTTTGCGTCAAATGCACATCGCTAATCATGATGTAGCTATCACCCTAATCAATATTGATGAAGAGAACCTGATGCTCTCTCTTTTCGCCCATCAGCAAGGTGTGGCGAAAACGATTACCAAAGTCAATCGGCGCGAACTGCTAAAACTTCTCGACCAGGACCTTTTGGACACGATTATTACTTCCCACATATCCAGTAATGACCGCATTATCCATTACATTCGCTCGCGCGAGAAAACCGTTTCAAGCAATCTTGAAACTTACGCCCGGTTGAATTCCGAGAATACCGAGGCGCTTGAATTTATCGCCCACAAAAATGCCAAAATCTGTCGCGCGCCAATTGCTGAACTGAAATTCAAACCTAATATTCTTGTTGCCCATATCATGCGGGGCATTCGTCGCATTATTCCCAGTGGCGCTGACCAAATACAGGAAGGCGACCGCGTTTTGGTTGTGACCCTTGGGCATCGCATTTCAGAATTAGACGATATCTTGGACGACTAAAAGATGAACTTTGGTATCATTCGCTATCTTTTGGGCAGAATACTCATGATTTTGAGCGGGCTGATGGTGCCATCGGTCGTTGTGGGCTTGATTTACCGTGAACCTTTTCAGGTACTGAAGGGCTTTTTTATCACCATGGTGCTGTGTCTTGGGCTGGGTGCCTTGCTTAGCCGTAAAAAACCGAATAAAGACGATTTTTACGCGCGCGAAGGTTTGATATTGGTCGTGTTGGCGTGGTTGACGATTTCTTTTATCGGCTCATTACCCTACATTTTTAGTGGTGAAGTGAGCTCTTTTATTGACGCCTTGTTCGAATCTACCAGTGGTTTTACCACCACGGGAGCTACTGTTTTAGCTATTGAAGAAAATGTTTTGCCCCATTCTCTGCTGTTTTGGCGCAGTTTTTCGCTGGTGATTGGAGGTATGGGCTTTTTGTTCTTCATTATCAGCTTGCAACCAACCATTGGCCCAAGAGGTATTTTCATTATGCGTGCCGAGTTGCCTGGCCCGAGCTTTGGTAAACTGGAATCGCGCATTAGTAAGTCGATTCATATTCTGTATGCCATTTATATTGGCTTAATTTTGGCTGTTATCATTCTCTTGCGGATTGGAAAGGTAGACTGGTTTGAGGCAATTCTGCTGGCGTTTGGTACCGCGAGCACTGGGGGATTTAACATTGTGCCAGAGTCGATTGCCGCGTATGACAGCCAATTCGTGCATATGGTCATCGCAGTTGCCATGATGATTTTTGGCATGAGTTTCAATCTTATCTATCTTTTGATTATTGGTAAGTTTAAACAATTTTTTAAATCCGAAGAATTACGCTGGTATCTGGGCATCATTTTTAGTGCCGTTTTGCTGATATCCGCGAGTGTATTTCCGCTTTATACGAATGTTCTGAGGATGTTTCAGGATGTGTTTTTTACCACGAGTTCAATTATCACCTCAACAGCGTATACCACTGTTGATATTCACCAATGGCCTGTGTTCGCGCACATTGTCTTGTTGTTTCTCATGTTCTGTGGTGGGATGTCGGGGTCAACTTCATCAGGTTTGAAAATCGCTCGGATTATGATGTTTGGCAAGTCCATTAAGCAAGAACTCAGACGCATGATTTCCCCCGAACGCGCGGTACCCATTGTGATTGAAGGCAAGCAGGTGGATGCCATCAATCAACGTAGTACAACATTTTACATTATCACCTACCTGGCAGTTTTTTTAGTCTTGTTAGGTTTAATAAGCATCGAAACCAAAAGCTTTACCAAATCATTCAACGCGGTCATTGCCACGCTCAACAATGTTGGTCATGGCGCGGATTTTTTTGGGCCTGCGCTTCCGTATAGTCAATTGAGCGCTCCAACAAAATTGCTGATGTGTTTGGCGATGATTATGGGTAGACTTGAAATTTACCCGGTGCTTTTGCTTTTCTTCCCAGCCACGTGGCGAAAAACATAATAGATCTATTGAATCCCCACAAGTAAAGGTCTAAGTGTGTATATTAACTTGGTTTAATTCGTGTAAAATTGCACAAATCAAACAGGTATAGAGTAATGAAAAACAAAAAGAATACAACAAAACAAATCAGCAGAAAAGCATCCCAAAAGCGAAAACAACATAACCCACGGTTGTGGCTGTTGCTGCTGCTAATCCTTCCGATTGCTTTAGCATTCTTTCTCATTAATTATTATCGAAATAAAAATGTCCCTAACGTACAAAATGAAATACCAACAGAACAGGAAACGGATGCACTTCCTGCTGAAATCAGTGTTAGTGAAGCTTACGATTTATATACCAATGGCGCTTATATGCTTGACGTTCGCGAACTGGACGAATGGCGCGATGGTCATATTCCAGGCGCGACCTTAATCCCCTTAGAAGAGCTTGTAACCGCTTATCAGACCTTGCCGATTTCAGAACCAATTGTTATTGTGTGTCGTTCAGGAAATCGCAGTGCCCAAGCCCGTTATTTTCTGAAGAGCATTGGATTTACACAAGTAACCAGTATGGCAGGCGGCATGAATGAATGGAAGGCGGCTGGTTATGACTGGGTTATGGGTGATTAATCTTTTTCTGTACCGTAACCATGCCAGCATCTACGCCCTGAATAAAGCGAATCTCCAATGATATCTGCCTAAAAGCTTTTTTAAGGGTATCATTGGCCTAAGATAGGAGCAGATATCATGGAACCTCAACTCTTGGCAATCGATCTCGGGACGCAATCGTGTCGCGCGCTTGTTTTTGATCCAAAAGGCAATCTTATTGCCAAATCCCAAATCCCAATCGAGACATACTCAACCCCTGAGCCGGGTTGGGTTGAGCAAGATACAGAACTGTTCTGGCAAGTTGTTTGTGAGGCATGCCAGGCGGTTTGGGAGCTGCCAGGCGTTCGCAAGGATGCTATTCTGGGCGTTTCAATCACCACCCAGCGTTCCACAGTGATTAACCTTGACGCGGATGGCAAACCTTTACGACCTGCCATTCATTGGTCAGATCAACGGCGAACACCTGGGTTGAAGCCGGTTGGAGGTTTTTGGGGTATCGCGTTTTTTATAGCTGGTGTAAGGCCAACTGTCTCTTATTTGATGGCTGAAGCAGAAGCCAATTGGATCATGCGTAACCAGCCTGAAATCTGGGAGAAAACGCATAAATACATGTTGCTTTCGGGCTATATGCACTACCGTCTGACAGGTGAGCTGGTTGAGTCAGTAGGCAATATGGCAACCTATATGCCTTTTGACTACAAAAAACAGACATGGTCGGGCAAACTTGACTGGAAATGGAAAGCTGTTCCCATTGAAAAAGAGAAGCTGATGCCCCTTGTGCCTCCAGCCACTTTAATCGGGCACATTACGAAAGAAGCCGCTGAAGCGACTGGCATTCCAGAGGGTTTGCCTTTATATACTGCGGCTTCAGATAAAGCCTGTGAAGTGATTGGCGCGGGATGTGTTGAGCCCAATATCGCTTGTTTGAGCTTTGGCACAACAGCGACGATTAACACCACGCATTACAAGTATGTCGAAGCCGTGCCTTTGCTGCCGCCTTATCCCGCCGCGATTCCCAACGCTTACTCTCTCGAAATACAGCTCTACCGTGGTTTTTGGCTGGTTTCGTGGTTCAAGCGTGAATTTGGACACAACGAACAGCGTCTCGCACAAAAACGCGGCGTACCAACCGAGGCGCTCTTTGATGATTTAATCAATTCTGTACCGGCAGGCTCTTTGGGCTTGATGACCCAACCATACTGGGCACCAGGCTTAAAATTACCCGGGCCAGAAGCCAAGGGCGCGATTATTGGTTTTGGTGATATTCACACCCGGGCGCATGTGTATCGCTCGATGATTGAAGGCATTGGTTATGCCTTGCGCGAAGGTGCTGAGCGCACCAGCAGGCGCAGTCGCATACCGATTGAAGCTATTCGTATCGCTGGAGGGGGTTCGCAAAGCCCAGCTGCGATGCAAATCGCAGCAGATATTTTTGGCTTGCCAGCCAGCCGACCGCATGTTTACGAAGCCAGCGGTTTGGGTGCGGCAATCGATTTGGCAGTTGGTTTGGGCATCCATTCCGATTTCAAGGTGGCAGTTAACGAGATGTGTCGCGTCCATGATACATTTGAGCCCAACGCGAAAAACCAGGCAATCTATAACGAACTCTATAACCGTATCTATCTGGAGATGTACCGCCGACTCAAGCCGCTATATCATGAGATAAGTGATATTACGGGCTATCCGCCTTCAGATTAGAACCTGATTTTGAAAAAACTGAAAGAAAAGAGCTCTTTTTTAGAGCTCTTCTTTTGATCTGATAATCATGATTGATTTTCCTGGCACCTTTTTAAGGTCAAAGAAAGCCTTATGTTGCCGCACCAAGCTGGCTAATTGCTTGGCACCGTAACTGCGCGGGTCAAAACCGGGATCAATTCTGCGCAGGGAGGTGCCTACTTCAGAAAGACTTGCCCAGTTGTCATCATCAGTATCGACCATTTCGATAGCACGGTTGATGTTTTCAATAAGTTCAATTTCCTGTGTGCTTAGTTTCGCGGCGAGTTGTTGTCGTGCGGTAGCTTTTTTCTTTTGACGAGCGCGTTCTTCGAGGTTTTCTGTGTAAATAAAAACTTCACAAGCCGAAACAAAGGCGCGGGGTGTACTTTGTTTTCCAGTGCCAATGACCAGTTTGCCACTTTCCCGAATGCGCGTAGCCAAGCGGGTGTAATCGCTGTCGCTGGAGACCAGACAAAACCCGTCCACCAAATCCGAATGGAGAATGTCCATGGCGTCAATAATCATGGCAGAATCGGTTGAGTTTTTACCGGTTGTATAACTAAATTGTTGAAAGGGCTGAAAAGCATAAGAATTGAGCGTTTCTTTCCAGGATTTCATGTGGGTGGTAGTCCAGTCGCCATAGATGCGGCGGATGGTGGTGTTGCCAAAGCGGCTGGCTTCAACCACAATTTGTTCCATAAGGGAAGCCTGGGCGTTGTCACCATCAATAAGAATCGCGATACGTTTTTCAGTATTTCCGTTGTTTGTCGTAATATCTGTCATAACCCCATTATACCTGTAAAAAAGATGCTTTAGCGGCAATAACAGTCATCGTCAGAGACGACATTGTTTTTAGCGTAATAATCCTGGTGATATTCTTCTGCTGGCCATACCTGGCTGGCTGGACGTAGGACAGTTCGGATTTTTTCGGGATAAATGTTAGCAGCGTCAACCGAAGCCATGACCTGTTCCGCAATCGCTTTTTGCTCTTCGTTCAAATAGAAGATTGTGGATCGATATTGCTCGCCAAAGGTGTCTGATAGGATTGGGTTATGGGACTGGAAAAAGGCTTCAAGTAACTGTGTGTAACTAATAATATCTGTGTCGTAGTTCAACTGTACTGCTTCAACATGTCCCGTTTGTTGGCGGCAAACCTGGGCATAACTGGGGTTTTCAACAGTACCACCGGTATAGACAGCGAGTGTATCTGATACACCATTCAGCGCTTTTAGTTTTGCTTGCAATCCCCAAAAACATCCACCAGCCAATATGGCTTGCTCTAACATATAATGTGATCTCCAAATAAGTTTCGATTTTAAATACTATGGCAACTATATCATGAAGGAACGTTTTCTTCACGTTATATCCTTAGACATGAGCAAAGAAACTGTACATATATCTGAGGTGAAAGCGTGAAATAAAAAAGGCCGTAAAAGAAACATTACGACCATGTATTATAAGATGGGCCCGGATGGATTCGAACCAACAACCAAGCGGTTATGAGCCGCCTGCTCCGCCATTGAGCTACGGGCCCTTGATGGAATGCAATCTTACCATAAAACCGCCTGGTGTGGGAGGTTTTATGGCAAGATTGTCAGGCTTACTTTTGCATCTTCGCCCAGCTGTCCACCAAGGACAAGGTGCGAATCCAGACAGGTTTTTCTGGTGTGCTGGTGACGTGGTCAAGCGTAAAATAGCCATCACGCACGAATTGATAGACTTCTCCTACCTTGGCTTCAGCCAGAGAAGGCTCTAATTTGGCGCATAGCACCTTGAGGGAGTCTTTGTTGAAGTGATCCAAAAAGTCCTGATCCTCGGGCAGATCCTCGGGGTCTTTATCCAGGAACATTTGCTCATAGAGTCTGGTTTCAGCTTCAATCGCGTGTTTTGCGGATACCCAGTGAATGGTGCCACGCACTTTGCGGCCGTCTGGTGATTGTCCACCGCGTGAATCGGGGTCATAGGTCACGTGTATTTCTTTAATATTACCTGCTTCATCTTTGACGACGTCTTTATACTGGATGTAGTAGGCGTTCATCAGGCGTACTTCGCGTCCAGGACTAAGGCGGAAATATTTTGAAGGAGGCTCTTCCATGAAGTCATCAGCCTCAATGTAGATTTCCCGTGAGAAAGGTACCTTGCGGGTTGGGCTGTTTTCCGCGTCTTGGGGAAAATCAGGAACATCAAACCATTCTTCCTGCTCTTCCGGATAGTTATCAATAATGACCTTGACCGGTTCAAGAATAGCCATGCGACGAGGCGCGGTGAGATTCAGGTTATCGCGGACGACGTGTTCGAGCAATTCGACGTCGATAAAGTTTTCGCTTTTGGCGACACCCACGATATCGATAAATTCTCTGATTGCTTTTGGAGGATAACCCCGGCGACGCATGGCTGCCAGAGTGGGCATGCGGGGGTCAATCCAGCTATCCACCAAGCCTTCTTCAACCAACCGGCGCAATTTGCGTTTGCTCATCACGGTATGGGTTAGGTTGAGGCGCGCGAATTCGATTTGCTGAGGCGCGAAAATTTCAAGTTCCTGGATGAACCAGTCGTAGAGTGGGCGGTGATTTTCGTATTCCAGCGAACACATGGAGTGGGTGATGCCCTCAATCGAGTCGCTTTGACCATGGGCAAAGTCGTACATGGGGTAGATACACCATTTGTCGCCAGTTCGATGATGATGGGCATGCAATATGCGGTACATTACAGGGTCGCGCATATTGATGTTAGGCGAAGCCATGTCAATCTTAGCGCGCAGGGTTAACTCGCCATCCTTAAACTCGCCTGCCCGCATGCGCTGGAAGAGATCCAGGCTTTCCTCAATGGGTCGGTCGCGCCAGGGGCTGTTTTTGCCAGGTTCGGTGAGGGTGCCGCGGTATTCACGGGTTTCTTCGGGGGTCAGTTCATCAACATAGGCCTTGCCCTTTTTGATGAGTTTGATAGCCATCTCATAGAGTTGCTCAAAGTAATCTGAGGCATAGTATTCGCGGTCACCCCAATCAAAACCCAACCAGCGGATGTCTTCTTTAATGGCGTCAACGTACTCCACATCCTCTTTGACGGGATTGGTGTCGTCATAACGCAAATTTGTAAGACCGCCATAATCTTCAGCAATGCCAAAATCGAGCACGAGCGCTTTCGCATGGCCGATATGTAAATAACCGTTTGGCTCCGGAGGGAAACGGGTGTGCACCCTGCCACCAAAGCGACCGGTGCGGTTATGTTCATCAATGATTTCAGTGATAAAGTTTGATCTTCTTGGCGTTTCGTCTGTCATAGTTCTCTCCTTATGTGGCTTGAAAATTATACCTTATACAAGCCTGATTACGAAAAAAGCCCTGAAAGTTCAGGGCTTTTGCTTAGCTAAATACTGTGGCTTCAGCCCTCTTTTGATTTTCTTGCAACTTGTTGAGCGATTTGCTGGATGGTTTGGATGTCATCGGGCTTGGCACAGCCGACAAATTCCAAGGCACCAGCTATCTCCCAATTCAATTTTTCAGCGTAAGTTTCAAAAACAGGTTGCGCGCCACCTGACCAGGCATAGCTGCCAAAGTAGCCGGCTACCTTGTTTTTGACGCTCTTAATTTCGGCAATATTCAGGGCGTGAACCATGGCGGGGAACATCGCGCGTTCATAGGTTGGGCAAGCGATGAGGACACCTTTTTTGGTCCACAAAGATGGCAACATAAAGCTTGGATGAACTGTGCTTACGTTAAAGACTTCCACGGGTACGCCTTCGTCTTTAATCGTTTGCAGACAAGCTTCCATGGCGCGCTCGGTGTTGCGGTACATGGTACCGAACAGCACGGTTACACCGGGCTCGGTTTGTTCTGTGGCATATTTCGCCCATTTTTGGTAAAGCGACACGATTCGCATGGGGTCTTTGCGCCAAATCAAACCGTGTGATGGGGCGATGATCTTGAATGGATATGCCGCGGCTTTATCGATTGCCATCAAGGTGTTGCGACTGAAAGCGGCAACAATGTTGGTGTAATACCTTAAAGCTTCTTTTTCGTAGAAAGGCAGTTGGTCTTTGGCTTCATCGTCAAAAAGGATGCCATCCAAGGTGCCATAGGAGCCAAAAGCATCACAGCAGAACAAGATTTCTTCTTCTTCCAGGTAGGTAATCATGGTTTCGGGCCAGTGTACCAACGGTGTGAATAGGAAGCGCAAAGTGAATTTATCCAGGTTAAGCGTGTCTTCGTGCTTGACAACCATCACATTATCATCGACGCAATAGAAATCCTTTATCATCGAAATAGCTTTGCCCATTCCCACAAAAGTAGCATTGGGAGCAAGCTGGCGAATGCGCAAAAGAGCGCCACTGTGGTCGGGTTCCATATGGTTGACGATGACATAGTCTAATTTGCTGATATCGATGAGTTTTGAAACTTGTTCAACAAAATCGTCAGTGAAGCTTTCTTTTGAAAGGTCAATTAAAGCAGTTTTTTTATCTCGAATCAGGTAGCTGTTATAAGAGACACCCTGATCAGAGACCGGCCAAAGTCCTTCAAATAGGTCTGTGGTACGGTCGTTGACGCCTACCCAGTAAATGTTCGGTCGGATTTCAACAGGTCGCATTTAGGCTCCGAGAAATTTACGAACTTCCTCTAATTGGCCGGCGCTGCCCAAAAGCTCATTTTTGGCGGCGATAAAGTTGGCGTATTCGGACATGAAGATTTTACCGGGATCGCGCAGGTCAAATTTTTCTGGTTTGTCGCGGAAGAATTCGCGGTGTACGCGTGTCCACACCAGGCGACCATCGGTGTCGATATTGATTTTCACCACACCGAGCTCTGAGGCGGCCTTGAATTGTGTGGCATCCACGCCTTTGGCACCGGCGATATGTCCGCCTGCGGCATTGATGCGCGCAACTTCTTCTTCGGGTACAGAGCTGGAGCCGTGCATTACCAGCGGGAAACCAGGCAGGTTCTTTTGGATATCTGCCAGGACGTTAAAATGCAAGCTTTGTGAGCCGGTGAATTTGAACGCGCCATGGCTTGTGCCGATGGCAACAGCCAGCGAGTCACAACCGGTGCGTTCAACGAAATCTTTGGCCTGGTTGGGGTCAGTCAGTTTTGCGTCGGCTTCATCGACTTTAACATGCTCTTCAACGCCACCCAGCATTCCCAGTTCCGCTTCAACCACAATGCCTTTGGCATGCGCGGCTTCAACCACCCGGCGGGTTACAGCAATATTTTCTTCATAAGGCAAGGATGAACCATCAATCATCACCGAGCTGTAAAAGCCAGAATCGATGCAGTCGTAACAGGTTTGCTCGTCGCCATGATCCAGGTGTACAGCAAAAATAGCCTCGGGGTAAATTTCGTCAGCGGCGCGGATGAGCCCTTCCAGGAAGGTTTTATTGGTGTAAGAGCGCGCGCCCTTGCTGATTTGAATGATAAAAGGTGCCTGCGATTGCAGATTACCCCTGAACAAGCCTTCTATTTGTTCAAGGTTATTGATATTATATGCACCGATGGCGTATTTTCCATAGGCGTGTTCAAATAGTTTTTTGGTAGTAACGATCATTTTTGCTCCTTAAGTGCAGTTTCGATGCTTTGATTATACCCAATAAAAAGGCTTCTTTCATCTTAAATTGGACAATTCCATTATTATTGCCTGGACTTTTCTTATTCTATAGCTTTCTCGTAAATTTCCCGCAAGGATTAGCCATAGCGCACAGGATCATGCTGTGCCTTGGTTTTTTCAGACGCAGTTTGTCCTTTTTTAGCGATAAACACGGCTATAAATTGGATTATAGCCGTGTTTGGATAAGGTGGGTTTTTAGGAACGCTATGACTCGGTTAATTCCTGGAGTGGAAGCTCTTTTTGTGGCACGGGTTTCCAGAAAATGAAAAGGACGATCGCTATTGTTGCCATTGCCGCGCCGAAATAGAATGGCGCAGAGGGTCCAAATCCAGCCCATTTGCCAGCGCCACTCCACAAAAAGCCAGCAATCAATGAGGCAGGGAAATCCAAAATGCCTAAGACAGCATTGTAGGTGCCAAAGGCTGTACCACGCATCTCTTCGGGCACGAGGTCGCCAATCATCGCTTTGGCGGTGCCATAAGCCATGCCATAATAAACACCATAAGCTGCGTAGAGCAAGAAAACGTGGGTCACATTTTTAGCGAGAGCAAAGCCAAGATAAATTAGGGCGTAGGTTATCCAGCCTCCGATAATGACTTTTCGTCTGCCTATTTTGTCAGAAAGTCCACCAGCTGGGGTTGAAACAAGTGTGTAAACCAGGTTAAAAACCGCCAGCATAATGAGAATGTTAAGTACACTCATACCTCTTTCCTGGGCACGTAAAACAAGAAAAGCGTCGGATGAGTTGCCTAAATCAAAAATGCCAACGATGAGCATGAACATGAGGAAATTCTTGCCAAGACCCTTGAAGCTGATTTTGGGGGTTTGTCGTACGCCTTCAACTTTCACTTCACGGGTACCAATAATGAGTGTCAGGACAGCCAAAAAAGCAGGAATGATACTGATGAGCACAATGGTGCGGAAGGTATTTTCTTGTAAACCAACACCAGATGCCTGAACGCGCCACACAACTAAGGCAGCGATAACGATACCCAACATCGCGCCTGCTGTATCTGCCGCTCGATGCAAGCCGAATGCCAAGCCACGTTGTTCCGGTTTAACTGTGTCTGCGACCAAAGCGTCACGGGGAGCGGTGCGAATGCCTTTTCCAAAGCGATCTCCCCAGCGAATAGCCGCCACCGCGCTCCAGCTATTGGCAAAATAAAACAAGGGCTTGACGATTGCCGAAAGCCCATATCCCAAAACCGCTAACCATTTGCGGGAGCGCATTTTGTCAGAAAGCCAGCCTGAAAATACTTTTAGTATACTGGCTGTGGCTTCCGCAATGCCCTCAATGATACCGATGATATTGGTTTTTACACCCAATACCGTGGATAAAAACAAAGGCAAAATGTTAATCACCATCTCGCTGGAAATATCCATCAAGAAACTGGTTATACTTACCGCCCAAAGATTTCGGGGGAGGTCTTTGATGTTATTTTTAGGTTTCTCTTCCATGTTATAAATTCCTTTTATAAATGAAGTTTTTTCTTAGCAAGTTACGCGTTAGATGTTCTCTCACTAAAAAAGTTGTTCTTCATCTTGTTTGTGTGTTAGTCCTATTACTTATCGCAGCAAGCTGCGGAAAATGTTTTCTTTTGATTATATGACTGTCGTTATTTGGATAAAAGTTATTGTATAGGTCTGTTGGCTTTATACATGATTATTTGACCGCCTCAAAGGGCTATGGTAAACTGTTTGCATTACTCATCAAGAGAGGTGGAGGGAACGGCCCTGCGAAACCTCGGCAACCCTATAAAGTGGGGTGCCAATTCCGTCAGAAACAAACTGTTTTTGAAAGATGAGGCAAGAATCTTTTTGAGACGAGCCTCGCGAGAGGCTCTTTTGCTTAATGAGGCAGTTATGACACAAAGAGAACGAAACGATAAGACGGCTTACCTTGATGCGCTGAAAGAGCGTGTGCTCGTGTTTGATGGCGCCATGGGCACCAGTTTGCAAGCGATGCATTTGAGTGCTGAAGATTATGGCGGTGAAGCTTATGCGGGATGTAATGATGTTCTCGTGCTAAGTTCTCCTGAGGCGGTTGGCAAGGTTCATCAGAGCTTTCTGCTGGCAGGGGCGGATGTTTTGGAGACGAATACCTTTCGCTCTAACCGATTAACTTTAGCTGAGTTTGGGTTGGCGGATAAGACTTATGAAATCAACCATGCTGCTGCCCTTGTTGCCCGCAATGCCATTTTGCAATATGGAGGGGATAAACGCCAGCACTTTGTGGCAGGTTCAATGGGCCCCAGTGGTAAGTTGATTTCCAGTGCTGATCCTGCGATGAATGATATCAGCTTTGAGGCGCTTTCGGACAATTATTGTGAACAAGCCCGGGCATTACTTCAGGGTGGTGTTGACCTGCTATTGGTCGAAACTGCCAATGATCTTTTGGAAGTAAAAGCGGCGGTTGCGGGTATCGAAAAAGCTTTTGCCTACGAAGCATTCCGTGTTCCGGTTCAGGCTCAGGTGACCCTGGATGTGCATGGCAAAATGCTGATGGGCACGGACATCAAAGCAGTATTAGCAGTCCTGGAAGGGCTGGCGGTGGATGTGATTGGTCTGAATTGTTCTACCGGCCCTGAACACATGCGCCAGGCTGTTGCGTGGCTAAGCGCGCATAGCGAAAAACCAATCAGTATTATCCCGAACGCTGGTTTGCCCGTCAATATTGATGGCGAGGCTGTTTATACAATGAGTCCACAACGTTTCGCGGATGAGCTTTTGGGCTTCGTGGCGGATTATGGTATCCGGGTTATTGGAGGTTGTTGTGGCACCAGACCCGAACATATCCGAGCCTTGGTTGAAGGCTTAGCTAAGATAAAGGTTTTTGAACGCAAGCCAAAGCTCATTCCCAGTCTCGCTTCAATTATCACTGCCGCGCCAGTTCATCAGGAGCCTAAACCGTTAATTATCGGCGAACGCTTGAACGCGGCTGGATCAAAAGCATTCAAACGCTTGCTTCTGGCAAAGGATCTGGATGGTATTCTCCAAATCGCACGGGAACAGGTTGATTTTGGCGCGCACGCGCTTGACCTCAACGTCGCTCTTGCGGAAGGCGGAAACGAAGCGCAAACGATGGCTGCGCTTTCAAAACAACTTTCATTGGAAGTGCCAGTCCCTCTGGTGATTGACAGCGTTGACGTACATGCCATTGAAGCTGGACTTCAGGTAAACCCAGGGCGGTGTCTGATAAACTCGGTGCACTTTGAAGAAGGGGAAGCCAAGGTTCGAGAAGTGTTTGCTTTAGCGAAAAAATACAGCGCAATGGTGGTGTGTTTGACGATTGACGAACAAGGGATGGCATTGACCGCGGAGCGAAAATTAGCTATCGCGAAACGCTTTTTGCCACTTGCCAGAGAATTTGGCTTGAAAGCCCACGATTTGTTTTTTGACACGCTCACGTTCACATTGGCGAGTGGTGATTCAAGTTACAACAAAGCGGCGGATGAAACCCTTAAAGCAATTGCTTTGATTAAAAAGGAAATCCCGCAGGCGGGGCAAATTTTGGGTGTGAGCAATGTTTCTTTTGGTTTAAGACCGCAGGCGCGCAAGGTTTTAAACAGCGTTTTTCTGTATGAAGCTATCCAGGCGGGGCTTGACGCGGCGATTATCAATCCCGCCCAAATAACAGCGTATACCGATATCCCTGAAGAGGCGCGCGCTTTGGCGAGTGCCTTAATACATTACAGCGCGCCTAACGCTTTGGATGACTATGTGGATTGGTTTGAGAAAAACAAACTTTCATCGGCTGAACAAGATAAGCATACGGATCCCCTGCAGGATTTGACTCCTGAACAAAGATTGAAAATGAGAGTTTTATCGCGCATTAAAGTTGGTGTGGAAGACGATATCAGGGAGATATTGGATAATAAGGATAAAAGCGCCGCCGCGAAAGAAGCTCTCAGGATTCTTAATGAGATTCTTTTGCCCGCAATGCAGGAAGTGGGCGATGCCTTTGGAAAAGGTGACTTAATTCTGCCCTTTGTTTTGCAATCCGCGGAAGTCATGAAACAGGCGGTATCTGTTCTTGAGCGTTATCTGGACAAGAAAGAATCCTTGGCTAAAGGGAAAATTGTGTTGGCGACGGTTTTCGGTGATATTCATGATATCGGTAAGAATTTAGTCAAAACCATTCTTGAAAACAATGGTTTTGATGTTATTGACCTTGGCAAACAGGTACCCATTGAAACCATTATTCAACGCGCGATTGAAGAAGAAGCTGATGCTATTGGTTTGAGCGCGCTGTTGGTGGCGACCAGTAGACAGATGCAATTGGCTGTTGAAGCTCTGGATGCGCGGGGTTTGGACATCCCGGTAATCATTGGTGGAGCGGCAATTAATGAAGAATACGGGCTGCGAATTCTACAGATACGTGATGGTAACTTGTATAGTGGGGGCGTCTTTTATTCGAAGGATGCTTTTGATGGCTTGGCAGTGATGGAAGCCCTCGTTGAGCCATCCCGAAAAGAACAGCTCTATGCTGATTTGCACAGGAAAGTCAATCAGGATCAGCAGTCAGATCAAAAGGCGAAAAAACCTAAATCGCAAAGGGCGCGTGATTTGCTCCCAGCAGCGGATTCCATCCCCAAGCCTAAAAGCTGGAAGGTGAAGCATCTCAGCCTTTCAATCGCGACAGTATTGCCTTATTTGGATAAAAACGCGCTTTACCGGGTTTCATGGGGAGCAAAAGGCGTGCGTGGGGAAGAATGGCAAAGCTTGAAACAGGCATTTGACCAACGGCTTGAACGCATGTTGATTGAGGCTGAGAGCGAAAAATGGCTTGAGCCTCAGGCGCTTATGGGTTATTGGCCCTGCCAGGCACTTGAAGAAAACCTGTACATTTTTTCAAGTGAGCATTTGAACGGGGAGCCGATTGGGGTTCTGCAATTTGAACGTTCAAAAGGGAAGAGCGGTATCAGTTTGGCGGATTACTTCCTGGAGATTGGCCAAACACGAAAGGATGTTGTTGGTTTGCAAGTGGTAACAGTAGGTCGGGGAGCGACTGTAAAGTATGGTCAGCTTGAAAACCAGTCAGAATATTCGGAAGGCTATTATGTGCACGGTTTGGCAGTACGCATGGCAGAAGCGGTTGCTGAATATTGCAGCATCTTAATGCGCGAAGAGTTAGGACTGCCAGCGACCAGAGGCAAACGTTTTTCCTGGGGTTACCCTGCCGCCCCGGACGTGCGTGAACATTTTAAACTTTTTAGACTACTTCCCGCGGAGGAAAGATTAGGTATGAGACTGACCTCAGCTGGTCAGATGATACCCGAACAATCCACCGCGGCGATCTTTGTACATCATCAGGCTGTGCGATACACAGATTAACAGCCATTTAGGAGAAAAAATGACAACAAAATTTATTCATAGACTGGACACCAACCCCAAACCTCTTGTAGCTGACGGCGCGATTGGGACTGTTTTTCACGACCGAGGCATTAGCTTTGAGACTTGTTTTGATAATTTGAACGTGGAGCAACCCGCGCTTGTGGCGGAAATACTCAGTGAGTATATCCATGCTGGCGCGGAAATGATAAAAACCAACACCTTTGGCGCTAACAGGGTGAAACTGGCCAAACATGGCCTCGACAAGCAGGTGGCAAAGATTAACCGCGCTAGCGTTGAATTGGCACGACGGGTCGTTGATGCCTCATTCAAGGATGTCTTAATTGCGGGCGATGTTGGTCCTTTGGGCGTGCCATTGGCGCCTTTTGGGCGTTTGCAAGCCGAGGAAGCGCGTGCGATTTACCGTGAACAAATAGAAGCGCTTTTGCTTGAAGGGGTTGACCTTTTGCTATTGGAAACCATGGTGGATCTCAAGATTGTGGCTGAGGCAGTCGCGGCAGCCCGCGAGCTTGACCCGAACATGCCTATTTTGGCAAGTATGACCTTTTCGCGTGATAAACGCACAACTTTGGGCGATACGCCGGTGGATGTCGCGAATTTCCTCACCGATTTGGGATGTGAGGTGATAGGGGTTAACTGTTCGGGTGGTCCGGTTCAGCTACTGAATATTTTAAAGATTATGCGCCATGCTCAACCAGAAGCCAGGATATCAGTTATGCCTAACGCGGGCTTTCCTGAGCAAGTAGGTGGGCGCATCATGTATCCGGCGGTGGCCAGTTATTTTACTGACTTTGGCTTAGCCTTCTGGCAGGCTGGCGCGCGGGTGATTGGCGGATGTTGTGGCACAACACCCGAACATATTCGTGCTTTTCGCGAGGCAATTGATGAAAACGACCTTGAAACCATATTGCATGATGTGCAGGTTGAGAGCTATGTGCCAATGGAAATGTATACTGAACCGCTGGAACAAACCCGTTTACAAAAGAAGCTTTCAGAAGGCAAATTTGTGAGCGCGGTCGAAATGGACCCGCCCCGAGGGTTTTCTACTCACAAGCTCATGGCTGGAGCCAGTCTTCTGGCAGATGCCGGTGCCGACTGCATTGATGTCGCCGATAGTCCGATGGCGCGCATGCGCATGAGTCCCTGGGGAGTATGCCAGATGATCCAAAAAGAGTTGGGTGTGGACGCGACTTTGCACTTCCCAACGCGTGGGCGAAACCTGTTGCGTGTGCAAGGCGACCTTTTGGCAGCCCATGCGCTTGGTATTCGCAACGTTTTTGTTGTCATGGGTGACCCGACCGCGATTGGTGATTACCCAGACGCGATGGATAATTACGACCTGGTGCCAACCGGCTTGATTAAACTTATCAAGAGTGGATTGAACGCGGGTGTCGATCACAGCGGCACAAAAATCGGCACGCCAACCAGCTTTTTCGTTGGCGCGGCTCTTGATTTGACCCCGTCCAATGTCGAGCGGGAAATTAAATTAGTTCGCAAGAAAGTTGTTGCTGGAGCGGATTTCTTCCTGAGCCAGCCTGTTTTTTCACCTGATTTAGCCCGGCGTTTTCTTGAAAGCTATGAGAAAGAATATGGTAAGTTTGAAACACCGATTTTGGCTGGTTTGTTGCCGTTGGCTTCGGACCGCCATGCCAAATTCCTGCACAACGAAGTACCCGGGATTAGCATCCCAGACAAAATTCATGATAGATTACGCCAGGCTGGTGATAATGGCGCGAAGGTTGGCGTAAAAATTGCTGAAGAGTTGGTGGGTGAGATCAGAAGCTTTGCTCAGGGTATTTACCTCATGCCGCAGTTCAACCGTTTTGACCTTGTTGCTGAAATCATTTCAGATATAAACGCTTGAGGTTTATCTCAAGATATGTTGTCGAGCTAATGCCAAAATATGAGTGATGGAATAAGGTGTAAAATAAAGGAGAATATGTTTAGGAGTAGATTGATGACGATACGACGAGCCTTATTCATTGCTCTTTCGATGCTCATGCTGTTGTTGGCGGGATGCCAGGAACAAGCTAATCTGGTGGATGAAGATTCTCAGAATACAGAAGTTGCAGGGCTGGTTAGTGAGTTACAGACCCAGGAGTGGGGAAAAGACACAGCGCTGGCCACTGAAACGCCATCGCCTGAACCCAGTCCTACACCGACTGAGACAAAAATCCCTGATACACCGACAGTGACGTTTACACCAACTAAGGTGAGCTATCGTGTTGGTCCGTCTGATTTCCCGGATGATGTAAATCCATTAACCGGTTTGAAAGTGGATAATCCTGAAATAATGAATCGTTTGCCACTCATGGTCAAGGTGCCTAATTTTCCTGCTTATGGCAGGCCTCATGGGGGACTCTCAGCTGCGGATATTGTGTTTGAGACCTGGATTGGTGCTGGTGCCAACCGTTTCGTGCCCATCTATTATGGACAGAATTGTGATTATGTTTGGCCAATTCGCTCTGTGCGTATCGTTGATCCTGAGCTTGCTACACTGTATCATGCCGTGTTGGTTTTTTCAGGTGGTGATCCGGTAAAGGTCTTGCCGAAGGTCAATGATATTATGGACAATAAATACGTTATGGAAGGCACAACCCCCGGAATGTATTCTAATGGTGCTGATGTTACCCGCTTGCATGTTGATACAGCAGTGGTGACCGAAGACTTACAAAAACGAGGTGTCGACCCGGGTGAGAAACCAGAACTTGAGGGCATGCTCTTTGATGAGACAGTTCCCAAAGGTGGTGAGGATGGCAAAAAGCTGACCTTCCATTACAGTAAAGTAAACAGTGGCGATTGGGTCTATGACGAAAAAAGTGGAAAATACCTGCGCTGGATCGAAGATGCTGCAAGCTATGAAATGATTCCCTTAGTCGATAAAAACACGGGCGAACAACTGGCTTTTTCAAATGTGATTATGCTTTTTACACCGAATAATGAGATTGAGACTCAATTAATTGACATCAAGATATGGGACAATCCACAAGGTCGTCGCGCGATTCTGTTTCGGGATGGCAAAGCATATGAAGGCATTTGGAAGACCACCGATCGTAACGCGCCTATGCAGTTTTTCGATGAAGACGGTAATCTCTTCCCTCTCAAACCCGGCAACACATGGATCGCTATAACTGGCACAACATCCCCTGTGGAAGTTGAAGATGGTGAGTGGTTTGTGCAATTTAGGGTTCAATTGCCGTAAACGCTTATGCGCGTTCTAATCATCTCTGACATTCATTCAAACCTGACCGCCTTCGAGGCGGTTTTGGCTCATGCGGGTGATTTTGAACGCGTGATTTGTCTTGGTGATGTGGTTGGCTATGGTCCTGATCCGGAGGAATGTGTGCAATTGCTTCGCAGCTTGCCTGATCTGATATGCATTATGGGGAACCATGATGCCGCTGTATTGAACGTCATTTCAACCGGATACTTCAACCCGGAAGCGCGAAAAGCTTTGCTTCAGCAAAAAGATTTATTAAGTCAGGATTCAATAAACTTTTTACGAGGTCTACCTGATATACTTATCCTGGATGAACTCACATTAGCACATGGAAGTCCACGTGATCCAATTTGGGAGTATATTGACCAGGGACGTGTTGCCTGGGCGGCGTTTGAGTATTTTGATGGTCAGGGTTGCCTGGTGGGACATACACACACACCAGCAATATTTACAGAATCAGCGGATTTCAAAGTCCGTTTATTAAAGCCAAGTTCTGGCGACCGATGGATACCATCATGTGAACGTTTTATTTTAAACCCGGGTGCTGTGGGACAGCCTCGTGACCGTGACCCCAGAGCCGCTTATGTGATTTGGGATCTTGAAGAGAATAGTTTTATGTTTAAAAGAGTGCCTTATAATATATCTACCGTAGCAGAACGTATTGAGCAGCGTGGCATTCCCTCGTTGCAAGCCCGGCGTTTAAGTTTGGGCAGGTAACGGGAACTTATTTTGCTATATTTCGTTTAATGCTTGAAGCAATAGAAGCTTAAAAAGGAGAAGAAGATGAAAAAGAAAATGTTAATCGTTAGTTTAATTGCACTGCTGCTTTTAGGGGCATGCGCAAAAGCTCCCGCCCGAATGGACGAGTATAAACGCGATTTTGATACGGCATATGGGTCTGCTGCTGTGGCACCAGAAATGCCAAATCCAGGATCACAAAAGGAATCACTTTTGATGGATGAAGCTTTGTTAGATATGTCGGACTCTTCAGCACAAGAACGATTGGTCATCAGAACGGCTGAAATGCGTGTTTCAGTTGCTGATCCAATAGAGGCGATGTGGTCTGTAAGCCAATTGGCAGATCAGATGGGTGGTTTCGTGATTAGCTCAGAGTCTTCCAGTTCAACAAATTCGGATGGTGAGTACAAGACCGCATGGATAACCATACGTGTTCCTACTAAAAAATTGGATGCGGCGATGGAAGCCATTCGTCAATTGTCAGGTCAAGGAAAAGATGGTGTTTTGTTTGAGTCAACATCCGGTGAAGATGTTACATCGGATTATGTTGACACTCAGTCTCGAGTGCGGAATCTTCAGGCTGCAGAAGAACAATTGTTGGTGCTGATGGAAAATACGACTGACCTTGATAAGACTATGAGGGTTTTCAAAGAATTGACACGCACACGAGAGGAAATAGAAGTTTTGCAAGGGCATATCAAATATTTGAAAGAATCAGCGTCAATGTCGATGATTACGGCGACCTTTGTAGCAGAAGATTCGATAAAACCCATAGAAATTGGTGGGTGGAAGCCCGAAGGGACTGCGCGAGATGCTCTGCAAACGTTGATTAATATCAGTCAGGGTATAGCAGATTTTCTCATTCGCTTCAGCATTGTTTGTTTGCCCTTCCTGATTCCATTGGGTGTGGGCGTATTCTTCGTGGTGAAAGCGGTCAAGAAACGCAAGGCTAAAAAGCAAGCTATGATCGCAAAGAATTACGCTTTGGCTACCCAGGAAGCTTTATCTAAAGAGCCCAATAAAGAGTAATTTTACAAAATAATGAAAAAGAAAAATCGCGCCAAACGCCGTGGCGCGATTTTTTGTGTACTTAAATAATGTCAATGAGTTATTTCAAAAGCTAATTTTTATTTCCCAATGATAGATATTATTTTAGTCTCTGGAATTGCGCCCTGACGAGTGATTACAGGTGGCTTTTGTGTGCAATCGACAATGGTACTCGCCGTTGTAGATGAGAGAATGCCTTCTTCAATGAAAAGATTCAGGTGTGGATTAAGTTCTTCCACAATCTCAGCTGGGTCAGCATGGTTGGCATGTTCAGAAAGGTTCGCGCTGGTAACAGCGAGAGGACCTGTTTTTTGCAGCAAGCTGAGGGCAAAAGGATGGTTTGGCATGCGCACAGCGATGCCGGCAAAGGGGCTTAGCAAGGATGGCAAGCTTTCTCGTTTAGGTAAGATGAGGGTGAGCTTTCCGGGCCAAAACTGGTCCATTAGTTTTTCCGCACACTCAGGAATCTCACTTACCAGCTTAAGCAATTGCTGACGATTGGCTATTAGAACAGGCAAGGCTTTGGTATGACTGCGATGCTTGGCAGCATAAACCCTGGACAAAGCCTCGTCAGAATGAGGCAGGCAAGCCAATCCGTAGAGGGTGTCCGTCGGGAAGACGATCAATCCATGAGCATGCAATACCTCAACGGCACGTTCAAGAGCTTCGGGATGCGTGCTTGAAAGCCTTTCAAGCTGGTTCATTTGAGTACCTCAATTAGAAGCAGGCGACTCTTGCCTGCCAAATCATTAAGCAAGTGAATATCAGCGTTTGGGTAAAAGTGGCGCGCGAGACTAAAAGCGCTCTCACCAGTCGTTGAATCAATTTCAAGCAGGATAAGACCTGGAATGTCAAGATGACGCTGGCTTTGTTCAAGCAATTGCCCGATGAGGAAGAGTCCATCCATACCTCCATCAAGCGCGAGAGCAGGTTCCCAGTTAATCACTTCCAATTCAGCGAGGCTTGTTGTGGGAATATAGGGCAGGTTAGCGCAAATAAGGTCCACTTTTCCCTTGAAACTTTCCAACAGATTAGCTTGTACAAAGCTGATGCGGTTTTCCACACCATGCGTTTTTGCATTCTCTGCCGCAATTTTTAGAGCGTCCTCGGAAATATCGGTAGCTTTTATGGGGTTGTTATGGCTGTTTTTGGCGAGGCTGATGGCGATACAGCCTGAGCCGGTGCCCACATCAAGGATTTGTTTTTCATCAGGCTGGTCTTGTAACCATTTCAAGGCTTCATCAACGAGGAGTTCTGTTTCCGGACGCGGAATAAGTACTGCCGGGTTGACTTTAAAGTCGAGCCCGTAGAAACTTTGCTTACCAGTGATATAGGGCAATGGCTCGCCTTCAGCCAAACGTTCTACGAGAGCAAAAAAGGCTTGATATTGCGATTCAGATAGCGTTTCCTCTGTATATGCCAGAACCCAGGCTTTAGTCTGATTAAGCAAATGCGCCATTAAAATAATGGCGCTGAGTCGCGGATCGTCTATTGAATAAAGTTTTGCCTCTGCCTTTTTCAGGCAGTCATGAATACTAAGATCAGGCATTGGTTTCAAAACTTGCCAGCCGCTCGGCTTCTTCTACCTGCTGGAGTTCCTGAATGAAATCATCCAAACCATAGCCATCCAGAACGGCTTGAATATTGAATGAGCTTTGGTTGATGCGGTGGTCGGTAACGCGCGATTGGGGGTAGTTATAAGTGCGAATCTTCTCGCTACGTTCGCCTGTGCCAATTTGTGAGCGACGGGTGGCGTCTAATTCGGATTGCCGCTTTTCTTCTTCAAGCTCATAAAGCCGGGCTTTGAGCACGCTCATCGCGCGGGTTTTATTTTGCAGTTGCGAGCGTTCATCTTGACAGGCAACGATGATACCTGTTGGAATGTGGTGAATGCGCACAGCGGTCATGTTCTTTTGAACATTCTGTCCCCCCGCGCCAGCTGATTTATAAACATCGATTTCAATATCCGAATCGGGAATTTCAATTTCAAAATCATCGACTTCCGCCAATACAGCAACGGTAACCGTGGATGTGTGGATACGTCCCTGCGATTCAGTTTCGGGGACGCGTTGAACGCGGTGGACACCCGATTCAAATTTCAAGCGCGAATATGCGCCTTTACCTTTTACAGTAAAAGTGACTTCTTTAAAGCCACCTATGCCGGTTTCATTGGAGGATATAATTTCGGTTTTATAACCCTGGATGTCGGCATATTTGAGGTACATGCGCAAGAGATCAGCCACAAAGAGCCCGGCTTCGTCTCCGCCGGTGCCGGCGCGAATTTCGACAATAACGTTGCGATTGTCACGTGGGTCTTTGGGAACAAGCATAGCGCGCAGTTTTTCTTCCAGGTCATCACGATGCTGGATGAGTTCATCAAGCTCTATACGGGCAAGCTCAAGCAATTCACCTTCGGAAAGGTCAATCAATTCTCTTGTCTCGTCAATTTTTGCTATCGTATCAATATAATCTTTGGCTGCCACGGCGATGTCCTCAAGGTCAGCGCGTTCTTTTGATAGTTCAACCGCGAGTTGGTAATCTTCGCCAACTGTGGCCAATTGCGCTTCAAGATCGTTATAGCGTTCAAGTATTGCGTTTAATTTATCTAACATAGTCTTAGTGCCTTTTCAAAATTCAGCCCGATTATACCATTCAGGGCTTTGTATTACTATAAACCTTTCGTAATTTTAAGCAATCCGTGTATAATCAGCCCTTGGAGAAAGTTTACGATGCAACTATATTTTATTAGACATGCCCAATCTACGAATAACGCGCGGTGGGAAAGCGGTGAATTTACCGAAAACCCCCGTGTGTCTGATCCGCCTTTGTCTGCAAAAGGTTTCCAGCAGGCGCAACTTGTGGCGGAGGAATTGAGCAAACATAATCCAGATATAAAGACCCATTTTCTGGATCAGCAAAACCATCAAGGTTATGGCATTACGCATGTTTACTGCAGTTTGATGGAACGTGCCATACAAACTGGTTGTGTTATTGTCCGGCACCTGGGTGTGCCATTAACCGCCCTTCCTGATAGTCACGAAGTGGGTGGTATTTATCTTGAAAGACTCGTGGGCAATGAGCCCGTGATTAGTATGGAATATGGACTTACCCCAGCTTATCTTCAGGCGACTTATCCTTTTCTGCGCCTTGAACATCAAATCAATGAAAAAGGCTGGTGGATTGGTGGAAAAGAGAACCGTGATCTTGTTGCAGCAAGGGCTACACGGGTGATTGATTTTATCCTTCGTCGCCATGGCGAGACGGATGATCGCGTAGTTCTGATTACCCATGGCGGCTTCTTTAATTATCTGTTTCGGGCGCTATGTCGTTGTGAGATGAACTTAGCTACTGATAATCGATATCCTTACCGTTTTATGTACAATAACTGTGGTATAAGCCGTTTTGATATGCCAGATGAGATGGCACAGTTTATTTATCATAACAAAACGGACTTTTTACCAGCTGATATGATTACATAAGTTAAAAGCTTGGTAGAATAGCCTTAACGTTATGCAGATGTATACAGACTAAAAGAGGAACGCTTTGCCCATCATTTTTAATATCCTTTTAATATTCATTCTTTTTGGATTGAATGCTGTGTTCGCGATGTATGAAATCGCCATGGTATCATCCCGAAAAACCAGATTGGAACAGCGTGTTGCTGAAGGTAAGAAAGGTGCCGCCTACGCGCTTGAATTACTGAAAGATCCAGATCAAGAGTATCTTTCAGCGATTCAAATCATGATTACTATGATTGATACTCTTGCTGGTGGTATCGGTGGTGCGGTTATCTCGCAACCTTTAGCAGAACTGATGAAGAAGGTCAGTTGGTTGTCACCTGTCGCGGATACATTAGCCCTGTTGGTTGTAGTTATTTTAATTACCTATTTTTCGATTGTGCTTGGGGAGTTAATTCCAAAAAGAATTGCTGTCAGTAAACCTGAAAATGTGGTGACAGCACTTTCACCGATGGTGAGAACACTAACGCGGATTTTAAAGCCCTTAACACGGTTGTTGAGTGGATCTACTAATCTTGGTTTGCGTGTCTTGCGTATTGAGTTAAACACAGAGCCAACCATTACTGAAGAAGATGTCAAAGGTTTTATTGAAGAAGGTCGTCAAACAGGTGTTTTTGACCAAGCTGAACAAGAGATGGTGGATGGTGTGTTTCGTCTTACAGAACGGCGGATTGACGCTTTGATGACACCCCATACCGAGTTGGAGTGGATTAACCTCGAAGATGAACCAGAAGAGATTATTCGCGACATAAAGGCGAGTCCATTTTCGCGTATGCCAGTGGCTGAAGGGGATCTTGACCGTACGATTGGCATGTTGCATATCAAGGACCTGGTCGGTGTCGATATTTACGCGCCTGATTTTTCGGTGCGTGATCATGTCCGTGAGGCGGTGTTCTTGCCAGGCAATATGCAAGCAATAAAAGCTTTTGAGACTTTTCGCGAAAAAGCTGTGCATCAGGCTTTGGTTATGGACGAGTTCGGTGGTGTTTTGGGTTTGGTTACATTGTACGACGTGCTTGAGTCGATTGTGGGCGCGATTCCATTGAACGAGTTTGATCTCAATCAGGATGTTGTTCTGCGCCCGGATGGCTCGTGGTCTTTTGATGGTCTTTTGCCTATCGATGTTCTAAAAGATTTATTAAAAGTTGAACAGTTTCCTGAAGAAGACACCGCGGATTTCCAGACTTTGAGCGGTTTTATCATGAACCAATTGGGTCGAATCCCCAAAGTTGGTCAAAGTTTTGTTTGGGAGCAGTTTTCTTTTGAAGTCCTGGATATGGACGGTTTTCGGGTCGATAGGGTTCTGGTAACTGATCTTTCCAAACAACACGAGGAAACCGAGACGGTTCAAGCTGAAGATTAGTTGATTAGGGACTTAATCTCTCGACCAACGCGCGAAAGTAGCGCGGGGCAAAAAATGTCCTGCGCTTTTTTCTTTAAAATAGATTTGGCCAGCGACTGAGGTGCCAGTTTGATTGGTGAGGCATTGGATTATGGTTTGGGTTGTTGTCGGTTGAATACAAATCGGCGCGGTAACAAGAACGCAGTATGGGGTTGGTTCCAAAACATCTTTTAAGGCGTTTAACAATTCAGGCAGGCTTTTGAGGAAATCAGCATAGTCATTTTCTTGTTCTCTTTCAAAGCGCGGGAACTGCAACAGAAGGGCGTTATATATTTTTTCGCGTCGGGCTTCACGTTTTATAAACTTGAGGGGTTCTTCCTGAATGTAACGGATGGGCGCGTCTTTCATGCCTGATAGCTTTTGATTCGCCATTGCCCAAGCGATTCCATGCTTTGTGGTATCCACATGCGTCACTTCAGCTTTTGCTCGCGCAGCAATCAGATTGGCAAGGCCTGAATAAGCCCAGAGGTTCAGTAAGCGAATAGGCTGAGTAGACTTTTTAAGAACCTCATCAAGCCATTGCCAGTGGTTGAGTTTTTCAGGGAAAACACCAATATGCGGAGAAGTCCCAAGTTGGACCTGGAATTTCAGGGCATTCCAGCGCAATGGCCACGATTTCTGGGCTTTTTCATCCGTTTGCCATTTTCCGCCATATTGCTGAAGGTCTGCGATGTATTGTGCTGAATTTTGCTTCCAAAGGTCAGGGCTTGTTTTTGACCAAAAGGCTTGCGGATAAGGTCGGATAAGAACCATTTTTCCAAATCTTTCCAGGATTTTCCCATCACCGCTGTCTAAAAGCTCATAATCCTGCCAGGGCTGATTGATTTCTGTTGTGTGTGGTGCTAAGACATTTTTCATAAGTTTATCCGTTGAAGAGTTCGAAAAAGTGAGGGGCTAAAAAGTGAACCAAGAGGCTCAATGCGGCTGCCCGAATTAAAGCCTTTCGCAGACTTTTTGGTTCAAACGAGATTTTTTGTCCCTGACGAATTTGCTCTGTTATTTTAGGCAGAAGCATTATGGCTGATAGGAGTCCGAATAATATTATTATCCAAATGGGCAAAATGGCAATAAGGAAAAAGAGAGTAACGCCAATCAGTATAGCTGTCGTTAAGCTTGCTATAAGCCCAATTGTAACACCGCGTCGGGGCTTTTGGGGATATGTGAGCTGCGTGTAATCAATGAGGGTGGTGTAAATAAGTATTGTGCCAACAAAAGCGATGGATAGGAATAACTCTTGGTTGGGATGCGTTTGCAGGCTCAATCCACCTGCCAGGCAGAACAGGCTGTTCAATAGCCAGTGGTGAGGGTTGGTTTTGAGTAAAACAACACTGTGTAGACCCAGTTTTCTCCAGCTTAAGACAAAGGCGATAAGTATTATACTCAACCCTGTTATCAGGATTTTGTTCCCTGCCAGGGCGTAGAGGACAATCGCCATGATTCCAAGCATACCCCCAATTGTTTGACAGAATTTAATACTGAAAGTGCCTGCAGCAATGGGGTTTTGGACGCGTTTTTCTGGGTCAGACATGTCAACAGGCGCGAACTGTAGATTGCGCAATATTGAAAAGACCCAGCTCACCATGAGATTGGCGCACAGGACATAAATCAAACTCAAACTGGGCTCTGACTTTGTGCTTGCCGCGCCGAGAAGCGTTGAAAATAAGAGCACTGGCAGGCTTTGTTGAATTTGAACAAGTTTAATAAACGCGCGACATTTGCTTTTCATGAGTGTTGCTAAAAGTATACCAAAAGCGTGGGTCTGTTAATCACTTAAAAGTTAGTTGTTTTGCGGGATCACGATTTTAAAACTTACGGAAAGAGCGATGTCAAAAGATTGACGAATCACCTGAGTATATTGATTTCTTAGCGACTGAATTTCCCCTAAGATGCGAAAAATTGGTTATCATATCTGATGAATAATGAGCAAAATGGAGCATGTGACTATGAATTTTGATAAAGCAATTGACAGAAGACAAACTGAGAGCCTCAAATGGCGACGTTGGGATGCGGATATCCTGGCGATGTGGGTAGCGGACACTGATTTTGAAGTTCCCCAGGAGGTTATAGATGCCATTCGCGCGCGGGTGGATCATGGCATTTTTGGTTATGGTTACGCGCCGGATGGGTTGACCGATGTTGTCACCGATCGTCTGCAGCACTTGTATAACTGGCAAGTGAGTAATGATCAGGTGCAATATGTGCCTGGTATCGTAACCGGCTTTAATGTGGCGGTGCGAGGTTTTTGTAAACCGGGTGAAGAAGTCATTTACCAGGTGCCAGCTTATCCGCCCTTCATTCGTGCGCCCCGTGGCGCGGGTATGCAAGGGGTGCAAAATGCTATGTTCCTGGGCGAAAGTGGTCAGTACGAAGTCGATTTTGACCTTTTTGAACAACAAATTGTTGATAATCATGTGCGCGTTTTCATCCTTTGTAACCCTCACAATCCAACTGGTAGGGTGTTTCGTCAGGATGAGCTTGAGCGCTTTGCGGAAATTTGTCTGCGACACAATGTGACCATTGTTTCAGATGAAATTCATTGCGATATCTTATACGATGGTAGGGTGCATATTCCCATCGCATCGTTAAGTAAGGAGATTTCGGATATAACCATTACCTTACAGGCTCCCAGCAAGACTTACAATATCGCGGGTTTACATACCTCCGTGGCGGTTATTCAGAACCCTGAGCTACGCGAACGCTATAACGCGAGCAAGGCAGGTATTGTGAGCACGCCTTGTATTTTAGGCATGTACGCGGCAAAAGCGGCATATGAGCATGGTGACGCATGGTTGCAAGCGCAGTTGGCTTATTTGCAGGCAAACCGTGATTTGATTGATCAGGCTTTGCAAACCGAACTCGCACCCATCAAATGGGCGAAGCCTCAAGCCACTTTTTTGGGTTGGCTGGATTGTCGCGACTTGGGTGTGGAAGGCTCAATGCAAAAATTCTTCCTTGAGAATGCAAAATTGGGTTTGAACGATGGTTCGGAATTTGGTGAAGTTGGACAGGGCTTTGTTCGCTTGAATTTTGGCACGACCCGCGCGAACATTCAATTAGCAATCGAAAAAATGAAAGCAACGATTGGAAAAATATAGAGTTCTTGAATAGGACTGTTGCAAAAACAGATGTATAAAAAATCGAGCCAGTTCACTGGCTCGATTTGGTCATAGTAATCCTTAATTCTCGAGAGGGACGACATTGGCTGCTTGCTTGCCCTTGTCACCAATCTCAACACTAAATTCTACTTTCTGGCCTTCTTTGAGGCGTTTGTAACCATCCATTTGGATAGCGGTATAGTGAACAAAGATATCATCTCCATCTTCCTGACCAATAAAGCCATAGCCTTTTGGCGCGCTAAACCACCTAATCGTACCAGTACTGCGTTCTGACATTCTAAAAAACTCCACTTTCTTTAAAAAATATTTCCCTTGCTGATGCAAGTCCGATAAATTTATCATTGACCTCCCGAAACGTCAAGCTATTGTTTTCTGTGTGTTGAATAAAAGTAAAGAAATGTTGAAAGGTATAATATGGGTATGGAAAACAATCCGTTTTTAACTGTTGAAGAAAAATATAATGACACAACCTATCTAAAGGAAGAGCAATACCATAGCGCTGGAAATCTGAACGCACGGATTGAGATTCATAAACGCTTTAGTACAGGTAAGAAAGATTGGAATGATTTTATCTTTGAGCATTTACCACTGGCTCAATCCGAAATTCGAGGTTTGGCGCTTGGCTGTGGTAATGCTTCGCAATGGCGAGAAAATAAAGACCGTTTTCCTATGGATGTCCGCATTATTCTAAGTGAGTTATCTTTTGGGATGTTATGCGAACCGAGACTCGCTTTTCAGGATGACCCGCGTTTTCAGATTTGCACTATGGACGCCCAATATATTGCATTCAAAGATGCGCAATTCGATTTCGTTACCACGAATCACATGCTTTATCACGTTCCAGGGATCGCAAAAGCCTTATCTGAAGTCGCGAGGGTATTAAAGCCAGGTGGCATGTTGATGGCAGCAACGAATGGAGCACATCATATGCACACACTGGATCATCTTCTGGAAACTTTTGACCCGGTTTATCGAGGGGAACATGCCATGTCGAGTAGCTTTACTTTGCAAAACGGTGCTGAGCAGCTTGAGCCATACTTTGAAGAAATCGAGATCATTCCTTATCAAAGCGATTTGTGGGTGACGGATGGAGCCTTATTGGCGGACTATGCCTGGTCGACTCCCAAAGTGCAGATCTTGTTTAGACCTGAACAGAAAGAATCTCTTCAGAGATTCTTTGAAAAACGGATTGATGCCCATGGAGGCATCTATATACGCAAGGAAACAGGGCTGTTTATCGCGCGTAAGCCACGAAAATAACCACAATTGCTACCACCGCGCAATAAACTGCGAATGGTAATAGCGATTTTTCTTTGAGATAGCCAATGAACCATTTGATGGCGAAATAACCGACCACACCGGCAATCACAAAACCCAATAACAAGACGGGTAAAAACTCTAAAACGCCGTCTATCTTGAAGAGCTTTAATACACTTAGCAAACCCGCGGCGAGCATAATCGGAACAGACATTAAGAAAGAAAAACGAGCAGCAGCCTGGCGTTTGAAGCCCTGTGTAAGCCCGCCAGTGATGGTGGAACCAGAACGTGATACACCGGGAAATATGGATAAGGCTTGGAAGAAGCCAATAATGAGCGAATCTTTAACGGTCATGCTTTCAAGTTCGCGTGTCTTTTTAGACCAAAGTTCGCTAACGGTCAGCAAGATGCCTGTTACAAAAAGGAATACCGCTGTCCAAACGGGGCTGTCAAACAAGGCTTCAACCTGGTCCTGGAGCAAAAGCCCAATCAAACCAGCGGGAATGGTCGCCAGGATGATGTACCAACCCAGGCGGCTGTCTGCGTTTTCGAAGGGCTTGCGGTCTTTGATTCCAGCAAAAAAGGCTTTGAGGATGTCCAAGAGGTCCTGGCGAAAGTAGACAAAAACAGCCACCAAAGTGCCTACCTGTACGAGCACGTCGAAAAGGAAAGCTTTTTGTGGATCAAGGTTCCAGTTGAGCAGGAAGGGCACCAAAACCAAATGCCCGGAGCTTGAAACAGGTAAAAACTCGGTCAATCCCTGAACGATACCTAAAATAATCGCTTGAAAGTATGTCATAGTACCTCTGGTACGCGCGAAAGCTGTAGTTTAGCCAGGGCTTCATCAGCATAATCGTCCAGATAACCACCGATGATTGCCTGGCGCAAATCGCGCGCGAGCTGCACCAAAGTGTGCAGGTTGTGAATAGAGAGCAAGGTTGATGCCAGAATTTCTTTGGCAATCAGCAAATGGCGAATATAGGCGCGTGAGAAATGTTGGCAGGTATAGCAGGCGCAATCGGCGTCAATGGGCAGGGGATCACGCGCGTAGACAGCACTTTTCATGTTCAGTCTGCCAGTATTGGTCATTGCGGCGCCATGACGTGCCAAGCGGGTGGGGTGCACGCAATCAAAAATATCCACACCACGCAATACGCCTTCAATAACGTCTTCCTGGGTGCCAACGCCCATCAGATAGCGCGGTTTTTCCTGGGGCAATATCGCGTTCACGTATTCAATGTTGCGGTACATGTCCTCTTTGCTTTCGCCAACCGAGAGCCCGCCAATGGCGTGACCAGGAAAATCCATGCTGCTGATAACATGGGCTGATTCCTCTCGTAATTCCCTGAAGATACCCCCTTGCACGATGCCAAACAAGGCTTGATCAGGGCGTTTTTTGGCACGCAAACAACGTTCAGCCCAAGCGTGGGTGCGGTGCATGGCTTCTTTCGCGTAGTCATGATCGAGTGGTTTAGCACATTCGTCAAATGCCATGATGATATCCGCGCCGAGTTTCTCCTGGATTCCAATGGATATTTCGGGGCTTAGGCGCTTTTCAGAACCATCGATGTGTGAGCGAAAGGTGACGCCATCCTCGTCGATTTTGCGCGTACTTGCCAACGAAAAGACCTGAAAGCCACCCGAGTCAGTTAGCATGGGGCCATCCCAGTTCATAAAGCGGTGCAAACCGCCCATTTCAGCCACGATATCTTCTCCTGGGCGCAGAAAAAGATGGTAGGTATTAGAAAGAACGAGTTCAGGATTGATGTCGCTTAAATGAGCGGGTGTGAGCGCTTTGACAGTGGCTTGGGTGCCAACCGGCGCGAAAAGAGGCGTTTGTAAGGTGCCATGTGGGGTGGTAAATTCGCCAGCCCGGGCGTGTCTATCCGTCGCGAGTGTTTTCCAGTTAAATGTTGAATTCATGTTTATCGATTTACGCCTTGCTTTTCCCCACTTGGGGATATTCTTGCAGACCCTATTTTATCTTAATTTGGTGGTAAACGGGATTTGATTAAAGTTGATTGGATAGCTTCAGAATGCGATATAATTTGCGCGTTATGGAAAAAAATGAAAATAAGATCGTTCGAGCTGAATTTCACTGTCACACCGTTTATTCCCCTGACAGTTTAGTTAAAGTCACTGACCTTTTGGTAACTTGCGCTGAGAAGGGTGTTACCAAATTGGCCATTACCGATCATGGTGCCATGGGTGGCGCTTTCGAGGCGAAAGCTTTAGCTCCCGAGCAAATCGTTCTGGCAGAAGAAATTCAAACCACGGAAGGTGAATTACTGGCTTATTTTATGCGTGAGCCTATCCCACAGGACTTGCCGGTGATGGAAGTCATTGAACGTCTAAAGGCGCAAGGCGCGTATATCAGCATCGCGCATCCTTTTGATCCTTATCGGGGCAGCACCTGGAAAGATGGCACGCTTGAAGCCATCGCCCCTTTGGTGGATGGCGTGGAAGTGTTCAACGCGCGCTGTATCAGGCAAAGTTTTAATGATAAAGCCTATGCTTTCGCAAAAGCGCATGAATTGCAGACATTGGTGGGCTCGGACGCGCACAGTTTGCATGAAATTGGCAAAGTAACTTTGACCATGCCCGACTTTAACAGCGCGGATGAGCTGCGTGAGTCTTTGAAACAAGCTGAATTCTCCGGCGAGCTTTCGGGATCATGGGTGCGGGTTTTGTCTACGTACGCGAAATTCGCCAAGAAACTGTTTTAGTTCAATCTCAAATAAAACAAAAAACGCCATCAATCCGATGGCGTTTTAGCTTAAATCTTCCAAGTTACTTACATTACGCCAAAACGTTGCAGAATGTCGACAATCAGGAAAATGGCCAGCGCGATGTAAATAAGTGCCAAGCCCAGCTTGACCGCGGCGGCGTGTTTCTTGAAAAAGTCAGTCAGTTGTTTGGACGTTGTGCCGAAGTAAGCCAGCACAAACACAACCACCAGGGGAATGATAAACATCAGGTTATACAAGCCAAGCCACAAAATGCCCTGACCACGCATACTTTCCATGCTGATCATTGAGGTAATCATGGGCAAGTACATTTGACCGGTGCAGGCAAATTCCAACAAGGAAATCAGCAAACCTGTTACAAAGGCGCCCCAATAGTATCTGTTGACTTTGGAACCTTCGCGGATAGTCTTGTTGATGCGTTTGCGGATAACTTCAGGCAGGTTGAGTGCCATATCAGCGGTATCACCAGCGCGGGCTTTTAAAGAGTCTTTAATGCTTAAATAAGCAAATGTGAGACACAAGACAGCGGTGATGATGTTGATAATCAGCCCAATTGGTTTGACTATTGCGGTAAGTTTCTCCAAAACTTTATAAAAACCGATGCCAACGATAAAGTAAGCCAGGAAAACACCCAGGGTAAACATAGCACCGGTAATCAGGATTTCTTTGCCTTTACGGTTACTGATGGTCAAATAAGAAACGAAAAAGATAATCGTGGCAAAGGCGCAGGGATTCAAACCATCTATAAGTCCTGCCAGTAGCAGACCAAATTTTCCAAGGTCTTTGAATTTTTCAATCAGTTTGCTCTGTCCCTCAGAGGCGTTGTAATCATCCCAGAATCTTGGCGAGCCTTCGCTACGCATGGCTTCAAGGACGGGCTCCATCTTTTCCAGCCTGATTTCGTCATTGCCAATCCAGGCATGGTCACCGATGAAAACAGCAGGCGAACCAAAGTTAGGGTCAATGCCGGCATGCTCTGCCATCCAAAGTGCCAGCGCGGCAGATTCAGAATGATTAATTTTTTCTATTTCGAGATTGAATTTTTTCTCAAGCTGAGCGATTTCAATTTCAGCGAAACCGCAGTTATCACAACCGGCAGTGAAAAAATAGGCCACGTGAATTGGCGGGTCAAAAGCGCAAGCGCCTTGATTTTCCTCAGAACATAGTTCAGGATAATCCGACTCACTTTGACGCGGGTCTGAGCTTATCAATTCTGTTGAGTCCAAACCTGGAATAACCGGAAAATCAAGATGATTGCCAGAAATCGCGTTTTGGACTAAATTTTCCAGTTGGGTTTCATGCTGCTGGACGCCTACCAAAATCGTGTCGCCTAAAATACTGACAGGCAAGCCTTGGCTGTGGTCAAAAGTGAAATGCTTTTCGATTTGTTTCCAGGCAGCGAAGTTGTCATCAATATTGTAAAACTGCCAATCAACCTGCCAGGGATATTTTTCCATCAAGGGGTAGATGATGTTTTCAAGCACATGCTTGCAATTGCCACATCCATCGCGGTAGAAGAACCAGCCTTTGGCTAAAGCATCGCTGCGGTCGGGTGTGGGCGCGATGCTTGGACCGACTTCTTGTCGCAGTTGGCGCGCTTGGGCTAATTGAGGGGTAAGCGTGACAAAGAACGCTATTAGAGCGAGGAATAAAGCATATGTGAAAGCACGGTTTCGATTAGGTCGCATAAGAAAGTCCTATGGTGTCTATAATTAAAAATCTTACAAAAGATTATTCTAACACGCTTTTATAAACGGGAAATTAATACTGCATATATGCGGTGGTGAGATAAACCTGAATTTGTTGAGAAAAAGAATGTTAGAAAATTTAGGCGATTTCCACTTTGTCCAATAAAAAGGTTTTGTTTTCGTCAAGCATTTGATACAGCCCAGCGATTTGCTCCTGCGATAAGCCTGGCATAACCATGCGCAGTTGGTAGGTGCCATCTTTGAAGGTATGGTTGACGGTGCGCAAAATATTCACTTTCGATTTTGAAATCAGTCCCGCGATGGAAGCTAAAATGCCAGGACGGTTAATTTCGCCGGAGCCAGAAATGAGCAAAGAAGTCCAGCGTGGTGTCGTGCTGACGATGCCTACCAGATCGAGCGTATCTTCAAACTCGCGTAAGAGGATTGAGCCTTCGCCAATCGCGGCGTAAAGATCATCCACATTCGCGCAGGCAAGCATGCCTAAAAGGGTCGTGATGCGACTGGGCTCCAGGGCGGTGATATCTTCCAAATCTAAGATACCCCGTTTGGCGAGTACGGCGTGACTCATAGCCTTTCCTTTTTTGCTGGCTTCTTTTAGGGTAACACGGGCCAAGACGATGCGTAATCTGCGGGTGGTGCTGGCGTTGCAATGGTTTAACCACTCCGGTTCTGGTACTTTGGTTGTCCCCCCAGTGAGGACTTCAACCACGTCGCCCGGATTAAGCGCGTCATAGATATGGCGTTCTTCGCCATTGACCAAAACTTTGTTGATTTTATCAAGATAAAATTCCTGAATGGCTGCAACGCCGTCAAGTACGGTGGCAGGTTCCTGCAGGAAACGCGTACCTCCATAAGGGGTCAGAATTTGAACAGGGCTATATTTGCTGATGTCCTTGTTGTTGTTGATGCAGTAAACCACGCCCCAACTGTTTTCGCCTTCCATCTCATCGGTGGCGATAGCCACCTCCACTGCTCCGGAGCCTGGCAAATAGCTGGTAACTTGCAAAGCGCGGTAACCGTTTTGTGGAGCGGCGATGTAGTCGTCGAAACGGTCTTGATCCAGTAATTTGCTGAAATATTTGTTCACGCGCCCTAAAAGCTGATAACAGGCTCTTTCATCCGGCTGTTTGAGGATCATGCGAAAGCTAATGAGGTCATTGAGCGCTGAAAAATCCTGCAAGGATGCTCTGCGCGCGCGTGCCATGCGTTGAAGCTTATCCCAGCTTTGCCAGTAACCGTTCACCGTAAAACGCACTTCGCCTTCAAGTCCTTCAGCGGTCATTAGGTTGGCGAGTTCCGAAAGGTAATAGCGGATAAAGTTGCTGTTCAGGCGCGGGTCGGCGTCAATTTTGTCTTTTACGCGTTGATAGGAGTCGGGTTCAGCGTAAGGGAAGGACATATCTTCAATCCAGCGTCGCCAGCTGTAGCAATTAAGGATGCCGGCCAACTTGCCATAAGCGCGGATAGCCTCAGTCGCTTTTTGCCATCGTTTGCTGGGCGATTGGTGTTGTAGGGTCATCAGGTTGTGGCTTTTATCGGCGAGTTTAACCAGAAAAACAGCTGGGTCGCGGAACATGGCAATTTTGCGCAGGGTAGCAATCTCACGCGAAGACCCGTCGCGCGGACTGCTCATTTTGGTCAGTCCGTCGATGATGTGGCTCACTTCTTCGCCAAGTGGGCCAGGGAAGAGGTCCTTTATTTCTTCAAAGCTTTCGCCTGTATCTTCAACCGTATCATGAAGCAGCGCGGCGATGGTCCAGCTTTCGATACCAACCAGATTGTCAATAAACGAAGCGACCCACGCGCAGTGGGTCTCAAAATAAGGTTCGCCTGACAAGCGCAACTGGCCAGCGTGAACTTTTTGGCCCCAGTCCCAGGCTTTTTGAATATCGGGAGTTCGGGGCACAAAATTGCTCACGTTGAATTCGTTTCCCATCCGCGGACGGATTTCGTTGACATCTGCAATCGTGACCATAGTTGCACCTTAAACTATGACAAAAAGTATAGCTTAAAAATCGCAAAAAACCTAATTTTACTTAAATTTCTGGACTTTTGATTTTGTCAGGGATTTGGCAGGTGACCATGTTCACAATCGCTAAAAGCATTTGCCTAAAACAGGGGCTTATCTTCTTGAAATTCTCTATGACTCAGCTCGTGTACTTAAGGTATGATTAGGCTATGGACGAACGAGTACAACGTCTGGTGCCTTTGGCGCCGGTGGAAACTGAGATACGCGTGGTGAATTCACGTTTTATTGCCAGTTTGTCGCCTGCTAACAGTGTTGAAGAAGCGCGCGCGTTTGTGGCAGAGACCAAAAAACGTTTTCCGGATGCCACGCATCATGTGCCGGCTTTTGTCATCGGGCATGGGCAGAGCATCATCACGCATTGCACGGATGATGGCGAGCCTTCCGGCACGGCTGGCAGGCCGGCTTTAGCCGTTTTGCAGGGCAGCGGCTTGGGTAATGTTGTGGTCGTGGTAACACGTTATTTCGGCGGCACGAAGTTAGGCACGGGTGGTCTGGTGAAAGCCTATGGGGAGTCGGTTAAGGCGGTTTTGGAGCATGTTCAGCTGGCTGACCTGGTGCCGACCACAACGATTATGTTTAGCTTGCCTTATTCGCTTTACGAACTTGGCCTGCGCGCGGTGGAAGCCTGCAACGGCATCGTCCTGCAGGATGAGTTTGCGGTTGATGTGACTTTGACCGTGCAGTTTCAGGACTCTACCTTAGAAGAGTTTAAGACGCGTTTGACTAACCTGACATCCGGTCAAGTTGACGCGATTGTGATTGAAGAAAACCCAAATACGCCCTTTCCGGTTGCGGGTTTTGTATAAAAGCGTTACATCACTCTTGCTTGGGACTGCTTGCGTGCCGAGGTCTTTTCTCGGTTGAGGGCATAGGGGTTTTTAAAGCAATATGGCTGTTTTTCTGATAGTACTAAGCGCTGAAAAGTATTGCACACATTCGTGTAAAACACCCACCCCCTTGAGTCCCCCTCCTCAGGAGAGAGGGAACGGTCTATTGTGCTCTATTGTCAATATCAATTTTACAAGAACATTGTTTTATCATGCTCTATTACTAATTTTCATTGTACAGGGGAACGAACGAGACCCCGATTTCTGTTAAGCTTGGTCTTAAACGAGTGATTGCCCTCACGGATCCGCAAATAATAATAAACGCGCAAAAGGGTTTGACTTTTACGTAAATTTCGGGTAATATTTTTGGGCACTGGGCGAGATAGCTCAACGGTGGAGCAGTGGACTCATAAGCCATTGGTTCTGGGTTCAAATCCCAGTCTCGCCATTTAGAAAATAACAGGCAGATTAATCTCCTTTGCACAAGGAGATTTTTCTTTAATTCTGATGTTGACCCGCCAAGGTTTTTTGATGAAATGGCTTTGCACGTGGTCAAGAGACCACATGCGAACAGATGACGAACGGATAATCTTCTCATTGAAGAAGCAGAATTGTCAGGATTAGCCCGGCGAGGGGATAAGGTTCCGGTATCAATGATATAATCCACTTATCACCTGACAGGAGTAAAACGATGCCAAAATTTATTACCATTGAACAAATTGACGCCGCGACAGATGCTATCCGCGCGCGAACGGACAACAAACCCGAAATCGCGCTGATATTAGGCTCCGGGCTTGGCGAACTGGCTGATTCTATCGAAAACCCGACCATTATCCCCACGCGTGAAATTCCCCACTGGCCGGTCTCAACTGTGCCGGGGCATAAGGGGCGTTTGGTGATTGGCACACTTGAAGGAAAGAAGGTTTTGGTTTTGCAGGGGCGCACGCATTATTATGAAGGGCATGATATCTCGCAAATTGGTTTGCCCATCCGTGTGATGCAACGTCTGGGTATTAAAAGCCTGATTTTAACCAATGCCGCAGGCGGCTTGCGCGAGAGCTTTGTAACCACCGATTTAATGATCATCACCGACCATCTGGCACTCTTGCCGATGTGTGGGGTGAATCCCTTGCGTGGGCCAAATCTGGATGAGTTCGGCACGCGTTTTCCGGATATGAGCGCGGTTTATGACCCGGAATACATCCAACTTGCCCGCGAAGTGGGCAAGGAACAGGGCATTCCGATGCAGGAAGGCGTTTATGCCTGTCTTTCTGGACCGACTTTCGAGACACCAGCTGATTGCCGTTTCTTAAAGTTAGTGGGAGTAGACGCGGTGGGTATGTCAACCGTACCGGAAGCGATTGTTGCCAAGCATGGCGGTATGCGTATTTTGGGCATTTCTACCATCACGAATAAAATTGACCCGGATGGTACCAACAAAGCCACCCACGAAGAAGTGCTTGAAGCGGGCGATATTATCGCGCCTAAGCTGATGAAAATCGTCAGGACGGTGGTTGGGCGAATGTAATTTGCCCTTCGCGAAATGAAAAATGGACTCAGTCATTCGCTTTCTGGCTGAATTTGAGGTGCCCATTTACATCATACTGGGCATTGTCGCCGTTGTGTTTTTTCGGCGAATTGTTTTGGCATTTGAAGAAAAAAAGAAAGCTATTTTTGGATTGGAGCGTGAAGCTGCTCGTCGTAATATCGCTTCAGCGGCAACAGTGCTCATTTTGGTTGGTTTGTTGACCGCGGGAGAATTTGTTGTGGCAACATTTTTAGCTGGTGAACTTGACCAGGCACCCACATACGCGACAGCAACGATTGATGTCTTGTCAACGCCAACTGAAACGCTCGATCCAGCCTTTATTGAAGTCCCTGAAGATGCCACGCCAACACCTACCCGCTACCCGCAGGCTGAGGTTGAAGGGCTTGACACAAACTGTGTGGCAGGCATTTTGGAAATCACCAGTCCCCAGCATAACGACCACACCAAAGGTGTTGTGCGTTTTGAAGGCACGGTGAATACAGAAAGTTTGGGCTCGTATCAATTTGACTACTCCACGATGGGTGAGCCAAACTGGCAGACCATATCCGCAGGAAGCGGTGTAAAAATAGAGGAAAGCATTGGTAATTGGTACACCAGCGAACTTTTACCAGGACCTTATCTGGTGCGGTTGACCGCATTTGACAATCAGGGCATTGAATCGGATGTGTGTATAATCATTATTCATGTTGACGCGAACGATTAAGATTTGAAAGTGGTTTTATCAAGCGAATGAGGAATGAATGGCGAAATTAAATATTTTCCTGGCAGATGAAAGCTATTACGAGCAAATGTTGACGATGGAACATTTCGTAAATTGCCGTCACGCATATAAACAGGAAATTCGTAACGAAGAAAACAGCTCTCAGTTTACCTTTCAGCGTATTCGTCTACCAAGGGAAGTTAACCTGGCTTATCCCCGCGAACAGGACTCGTTGATTGCCCACTGGAAGCAAGCGGATATGATTTTTGTTGGTGTTGTTGAAGACCATTTATTGGCTTATATGGTTCTGAACGCGAATCGCTTGCCTAAGACACTGTGTGTAACGGACTTAGTAGTTGTTAATGATATCCGACGCAATGGCGTCGCCAGCGCGATGCTGGCAGTTTGTGAGACCTGGGCGCAAACAAATAAATGTAATCGTGTCCTCTTGGAAATCCCGCTTCGGAATGACCCGATGGTACGCCTCGCTCAAAAATTGGGCTACGCGATGAGCGGTTTTATGGATCAATACTTCCCCAATCTTGACCCCGCTGTGTTTTTTGAGAAAAGGATAGGATAAAGGTTTGTACCAGACAACTATCATCGTCAATCTAACCGCGGTTTTAGAGACGCTAAATCAAATTCTGACCGCGGGCGTTACCATAACAGCCGTCGCGCTATTAATGTATGCTTCAGGTTTTAACTGGCGCGATCGCATCGCGCAGACTTTCGGGCTCATTCTAATATGTGTGGTCTTAATTTACTCAAGCGAAACCATCGCGGCGATTTCTGAACAATACCTTATTATTCAATTTTGGTTGCGCCTTAAGTGGACAGGCTTGGTGATGTTGCCCGCGGTTTATCTGCATTTTTCTGATGTGGTGCTTACTTTGACGGGCAGGCCAAGCCGCGGACGACGGCGCAAAGTTGTTTACGCGGTGTATGCCATTAGCATTGTGATGGCAGTTTTGGTTTGGTTTGGAATCACGGTGGGTGGTTTGGCAGCTAAAAAAGCGCCTATGTTCTACCTTGAACGTAACCAAATTACTTACTGGTTTGGCTGGTTTTATCTTTTGGTGATGTTCCTGGCGAGTACCAACCTTATTCGAGCAACGCGGCGCAGTATTACCAGGACCAGTCGTCGACGCTTGATTTATCTCCTGACAGGTGCGGCTATTCCCGCTTTAACGAGCATCCTGTTCCTGTTTCATGGTAACGTGTTTCTCGCGGCGCATCCTAATTTATTTTGGCTGACTTCTATTGTTTTTGCCGGCATCACTATGCCAACTCTGGTCATAATGGCCTATGTCGTTTCCTTTTTTGGTTTGACATGGACGGATCGCGCCATCAAGAGCCGTCTGTTGCGCTGGCTTTTGCGGGGGCCATTTGTTGTTTCTATTGTATTGGGGCTCACTACGCTTGTGCGACGCTATGGCTTGAGCCAGGGTGATCCTTATAACCAATACATTCCGGTGGTGATGGTGACATCAATGCTTGTCCTGCAGTATCTGATTAATGTGCTGTCACCAAAGTTGGAACAAAAGCTTTTTTGGGGTGACGAAAAAGGGGACTTTGAGATTATTCAAAACCTGCAAGATCGCATGTTGACCAAAAAAGACCTTAATCAATTTCTCGAAACAATCGTAGCAACAATTTGCGACCGGGTGCAGAGTCCGGGATGTTTTATTGTGGTTTATGATGCTGGTGAGGTTGAGTTAATTGTTTCCGCAGGTGACAAACGCGTGCGCAGCAGTATACCCATGGGGGCAAACGCGCTTGAGGACATTAAACAATCCTTTTCAAATGACATGGATGTTTTAGATCGGGATGGTCTTTATCTTGTGCCACTCCTGGAAACCTCGGATATGGATGAATGGCAGATTTTGGGTTTGTGTGGTTTTTTGCATCCAGAGCAGCCGATGGGCCAGGAAGATAAAGACGCGGTGAAGCTGCTAACCGAGCGCGCCAATCTGGCGTTGCAGGACCGGCATTTGCAAAAGCATGTCATCGATTCGATTGCTTCCTTGCAATCCGAGGTGGATTATATTCAAAATTTACGCGCCAGCACATCCTATGACAGGCGTGGCTTATATCAATCAGGTGTGCGCGAGACGAATCCGGAGATTTTTTCCTGGGTGCGAGACGCTATGACCCATTATTGGGGCGGTCCAAAACTAACCAACAACCCGCTTTTGCACTTTAAGCTGGTGGACGCGACCCTGGATGAATTTGAAGGAAATCGAAGTAATGCTTTGCGGGCAGCTCTGAAAACAGCTATTGAACGCCTTCGTCCAGAGGGTGAGCGAAAATTCACCAGTGACTGGATTCTGTACAACATTTTGGACCTCAAATTTGTACAGGGCGAAAAAGTACGGGATGTCGCGCGAAAGTTGTCAGTATCTGAGGCGGACTTGTATCGCAAGCAACGTGTTGCCCTTGAAAATGTCACCCAAATTATTATCGAGATAGAAGAAGAATACGCGGCTTAAGGCTGATTTCTTAAGTTTTTTTTCCAAAATCAAATTCAACTAAGAGGCTTTTTGGCACGAATAGTGCATCATCTTCACCAGAAGCTATCTTAAGGATGGAGCATTATTGTGACTCAAGCAGAATCAAGCAGAAATAATCAACAAAACTTAGTTGTTCAAAGCCCCGGTTTTAAATTCCTGGATTTGCCTGCCAATGGCAAAACTAATCAGAAGGATGGCGACAAAGCTTTTAAATTTGCTCAGGACTTATTGGGCATCTTGTTACTGGCTTTTGGCGCGGTTTTGCTCCTGGGTGTATTGGGCTTGACCAAAGGCGGTTTTATTACACCTCTGGTGATGATTCTGAAACAAAGTTTTGGCATCGGGCGATTTTTTGTGAGTGTCGCGGTCATTGCTGCAGGTGCTTCGCTTTTGTTGTGGCGAAAGAGTCAGGCAAGGAGTGTAAGAATTGGAAAGGTTTTGCTCCTTGAATTATCCTTTTTCCTCTTTTTAGGTGTTTTATCGTGCTTTGTTGATATGTCTCAATCTCTCGCGATGGCTGTCAATAAGATCCGCGCGGGCGTTAGCCTGGGTGGCATTGTCGGTTTCGGGATGTCTATTCTGCTCGTTAATTTAGTTGGCAGGATTGTGGCTGGGTTTATTTTGTTGGCTGTTAGCGTTGTCTTGTTCTTGTTTGGCATTGATAAATTGGCTGCTATTGAACGTTGGGCTGCGCGGAAAGCAGGATTAAAGCAACTACCATCAATGCGATCTGCTGGTTTTGATTTGTTGACTGAGCCGGCTGAAACTATGGCGTTGCCCGATCCTGCGAAAATGAGCGCTGTTGTAAATGATAATGAAGATATCATTGATAGATCAGGTACCAGACAGCAGGCAAGCCAAGCTAACTCCTCCGAGTCTGATGTTGTTGAAACGGTCATTAGCCAAATTCGGCCAAGGGCGCGCAAAGCGCGTGAACAAGCCCGCGCGCCATTACCCGAAAGGCATATTGACTTGCCACCTCTTAGCCTCCTGGCAGTGGATAAAATTGTTGCCGAAAACCAGGCGACAATCAATATGAACGCGGGATTATTAGAACAAACATTGGCGGAATTTGGTGTGCCAGCCAAGGTCATTGGTTATCGGGTTGGTCCAACAGTCACGCAATATGCAGTGGAGCCAGGGTATTTGGAAAAAGCCGGTGATGAAAAACACAAGGTGCGCATCTCACAGATTTCCACGCTCTCCCGCGATTTAGCCTTAGCCTTGAAGGCGGAACGTCTGCGTATTGAAGCGCCAGTGCCAGGTGAATCCTATGTTGGGGTTGAAGTGCCCAATGCCGAGACAAGCACGGTACGCCTGCGCGCTTTGCTGGAATCAGCCGAGTTTTTGCGCATGAAAGCGCCTTTGGCGTTGCCCCTTGGCAGAGATGTTTCGGGTCAGCCGGTGGTCTCGGATCTCTCCAGCATGCCGCATCTTTTGATTGCCGGTACGACAAATTCGGGTAAATCGGTGTGTATCCAGGCGATTACGGTCAGTTTGGCGATGAATAATCACCCCGATGACTTAAAATTGGTCATGATTGACCCAAAACGCGTGGAGCTCAATCGCTTCAACGGTTTACCGCATCTCTTTGGCCAGGTGGAAACGAATACCGATCGTATCATGGGCGTTTTACGCTGGGCGACCACGGAGATGGATGTGCGCTATCAAAAACTTGAAAAAGTGCAGGCGCGAAACCTTGATAGCTACAATAACAGAATGCGCAAGAGTGGCAAAGAAACCATGCCACGGATTGTTATCCTCATCGATGAACTTGCAGACCTGATGATTAGCGCGCGCGATGAAACAGAAACCGCCCTGGTGCGTTTGGCTCAAAAAGCACGCGCGGTTGGCATGCATCTGGTGGTTGCCACACAACGACCAAGCGCGGATGTGATTACTGGTTTGATTAAGGCTAACTTCCCCACACGTATCGCGTTTACTGTGGCAAGCTCGGTGGACTCGCGCGTTATTCTGGACGCGAATGGTGCTGAAACACTGCTTGGGAAAGGGGATATGCTGTTCTTGCATCCTCGCACGGGTATCCCGCAACGCGCGCAGGGTGTGATGGTCAGCGATAAAGAGATTCAGAATGTTCTGGACTGGTGGGCGAAGAACGTGAAAACAGATAAGATTGCTCTGCCCATTCAGCTTGATGAATCCGAGAACATTAATAAAACAGAAAAGGCTCCCGTTGAAGATACCGCTGAAGAAGAAGCACCCTGGGAAGCGATCGTGCAGGAAGACAGCGAGAAAGACAGCGATGAGGCTATCATCAATGAGGCCATCACGTTGGTACGTAAGCAAAACCGTGCCAGCGCCTCATTCCTGCAACGCCAGCTGCGCATAGGTTATCCTAAAGCGGCATGGCTGATTGATCAGTTAGAGGCTCGTGGAGTGATTGGTGAAGCGCAAAGTGGCGGACGCGAGCGGGAAATCCTACCCGAAGAAGGCGAAGACGCGGCATAATTTATGGAACAAAAAGAAAACAAAAAATTCAGCTTTGAGTTGCTCCTCCGCAAGCTCTTCAAAGGCGTATTGGATGCGGTAGCCGGTTTCTTTTTGAAGATTGGACTCACGCCAAACGCGGTTACCCTACTGGGTTTAGCGGGTTCTATTGGAGCAGCGGTTTTGGTCGTCCTGGGAATGCCAATGTGGGGTGGGGTTGTTTTGTTACTAATGGCGCCACTGGACGCGGTAGATGGCGCGATGGCACGCCTTTCCGGAAAAACTTCAAAATTCGGCGCATTTTTAGATTCTGTAATCGATCGTTACAGTGAATTGATTCTCTACGCGGCTATCCTTTATATGTTCTTTGAGCAAGAACATCTTTGGGGTGTGATACTCTGTTTCGCGGCGGCGAGTGGCGCGGTTTTAGTGTCGTATACGCGCGCGCGCGCGGAAGCCCTGGGTTTTGACGCAAAAGTTGGCGTGATGACACGCGTGGAACGTTCAATTGTGATGATTGTAGGGCTTTTATTTGGTATTATTTTGATAGCTCTTGTTATAATTGCAGTGCTCGCACATCTGACAGCAATTATGCGGATGGTCACCGTTTGGAAACAAGCGAAATCCCGTGACCCCGAGCCAATATAGAAAGGATATATCTATGGATCCACGCTTTGGTTTTACGATTTGGAAATTTGAAATTCGCTATTATGCCTTAATCATCATCTTTGGTGCCTTGGTTGCTGCCGCGATTGCAGCCTGGCGTGCCAGGAAAAATGGTGAGGACCCCGAAATCGTTGTTGATATGATGCCATGGCTTTTAATTGGTGGCATTATTGGTGCAAGATTGTGGCATGTGTTTACGCCAGGCTATTTTGATGGCATTACAACCGCGGATTACTTCAGAGAGCCCTTGCGCATTCTCAAAATCTGGGAAGGCGGATTGGGTATCCCAGGTGCTGTGATTGGTGGCGCGTTAGCATTATTCATCTATACCAAAGTTAAAAAGATCAGCTTTTTAGAATGGGCAGATTACATCGCGCCTGGATTGCTTGTTGCACAAGGTATTGGACGCTGGGGTAACTTTATCAACCAGGAACTTTATGGTAAGCCGAGTAATTTACCTTGGGCGATTGAGATTGACCCGGAATTTCGCTACCCTGGATTTGAAAATATTTCTCACTACCACCCCTTGTTTTTATATGAATCTATCTTAAACGTATTAGCAGCCATTGTCTTATTGCTGATTAACCGGTTTTTCAAAAAGAAACTTTACAAAGGGGATACTATCTTGTTGTATCTCGTTTTCTATCCCGCTATTCGCTTTGGACTGGAATTTGTGCGCTTGGTACCCTCATTGAGTAAAAGTGGTATCAACATCAATCAAACCGTGATGCTGGTGGTTTTGATTTTGGCGATTGTCACGCTTGTTCTGCGCCATACCTTCTTCAAACCGAAACAAAGCGAAGAAGCTTCAGATGATGAAACTTTATTGGATGATGTGGTAGATGAAGAACAGATTGAAGACATGCAGGAACTCGACAGTCTGGATGTTGATGTGAGCGAAGTGTCTGAAGACCTTGAAGAAACCGAAACGCTTGAGCCCGTCATTGACGAGGTAGCGTCTGATTCAGACCTGCTTGAACAAGGCAGTCTTGAAGCCTTGCCAGAAAACGAAGACGCTCCAGAGAGCGAAGACGAAGAAAATTAAGCTTTTGCGACTATAAAAACAAACCACCCCGAGGTTTTTTGTTGATTTCAAGGGGTGGTTTTATTTTATTTGTTTAGTTAGTGGTAAAATTTTAGGCATAAAATCGCTGACCTGACGCCGAAAATCAGGGTCAGTAAACTGGAGGTAGCAATGAACATTGATGAGCGAGTAAATTATTTGATGCGAGGCGCTGAATATGGCGACCAGCAAGTTTTTGACGCGATGGCAGATGAACTTCGCGAGCGCTTGATTGAATCAGATAAGACCGGTGTACCCCTCAAAGTTTATTGTGGCTTTGATCCAACTTCTTCTGACCTGCACCTTGGTCACACTGTGCCCTTACGCAAATTGGCTCAGTTCCAGGAGTTAGGGCATGAGGTTACTTTTGTTATTGGTACCTTTACCGCTTTGATTGGTGACCCTTCAGAGCGGGATAAGTCGCGCCCTTTGGTTGGCTTGGACACCATCCTTGAAAACGCGAAAACTTATCAGGAACAGGCTTTTAGAGTGCTTGACCCTGAAAAAACACGTGTTGTTTACAATGGTGACTGGTTAAACAATATTCCTTATCATGAAATATTCAATGTGCTGACCAATTTCACCATTCAGCAAATGCTTAGTCGCGAAGGCTTACAAAAACGTTGGGAATCCAACGAGCCGATCTATTTGCACGAAATGCTTTACCCAATCACCCAAGGGCTTGACGCGCATCATTTGGATACCGATGTGCAAATAGGCGGTACTGATCAGCTTTATAACGTCATCACTGCTTCCCGAAAAGTGATGCAGAGTTATGGACAACGCCCGAATATTGGTATTCTGATGCCCTTATTGCCCGGCACGGACGGCGTGCAAAAGATGAGCAAATCATTGGGTAATTACATTCCCATTAATACCACCGCGGAAGATATGTATGGCAAGGTTATGAGCATTCCTGATCATGTCATGGGACAGTATGCCAAGCTTGTTACCAAGTGGTCAACGCAGGAGCTTTACAACTTCCTTGGCGCGCTTGAAACCAATTCAATCCATCCACGCGACGCGAAGATGAAGCTGGCTTACGCGATTACATCAGCGTTTTACGGCGATTCGCTGGCAGATGAAGCCGAAAACCGCTTTGTGACGACTTTTCAGAAGGGTGATATTCCTGATGATATGCCAGAAGTTCAGTTAGAAGCAGGCGTGCACACCGTGTTGGACGTTTTGGTGGACCAGGGTCTGGTTGCCAGTCGCAGTGAGGGTCGGCGGGTTATTTCGCAGCAAGGGGTTAAGTTGGATGGCGTGACTGTAGGCGATCCAACTGATGTCATCAACTCCGCTGCCGTTTTGCAGGTTGGCAAGAGAAAGTTTTTACGTATTAAAATGTAATTAAACTCGTTGGTGATTACTGGCTGAAGGCTTACTTATTGATATTGGGAATGAGTAAGCTTTCAGCTATTTTTATTGCTAAAGCAGGATCATTAGCCTCAATCGCGATTGCGATGGCCAATGGCGTAGGGGAGGACTCGTCATTTGTGCCGCCGATGTACCAGGTTATGAGCTGATTGTTATCCATAAAACCGTGCCCAAGCGCGTACCAGATGGGTTGGGCTTGGTGACTTAGAAAAACACGTGAAGACTTCGCTAATTGGGCGGACAGAACCTGAGTTGATTTATTGGGCTCGGTGTGGCTCTTCCAGTTACCATCTTCCGTTTGATAGGCGTTGACTAATGTGGGGCTAATCTGGTTGCCTCCGTTGGTGATGCTTGCCGCAATGAGAACCATTTGTAAGGGGCTTACGCGGGTTTCAGGAATGTGCGTTTTTAAGGTGTTGAACTCGTTTTCGTCAGGCATGGCATCTGGCTGGGATAACTCAATTGAAAAACTTGGCATATCATAAATGCCAAATTTATCCAGCTGTTCAACTAAACCGAGTGGGCTTGTGTCTTCAATAAGCATCCTGCCACTTGATTTACAGCCATTTTGAATCATGTTTGTACTGCCTGTTAATTGCATCGTGATCTCGCAATAGGGGTCAGGTTCAGTCATATCAATAATTGGATAATGTCCCGGATTGCCTTGTTGAGCCCAATGCGCGTTCAACGCCAGTATGTTGGAAAGCGTGCCTAACGGATAGCTGCCTTGCGTAACCCGGTTAAGCAAGGGCGCGTCTTCGCGTTGACGCCAGCTTTCCCAGTCATCAGCTATGGTGGTGTCGAAATAGGGATGAGAGACCATCGCGTAAACTTCGCCGGTTTTAGCGTTCAAAAGCACAATCGCGCCTTTATGCTTACTCAGCAATTCATCAGCCTTCGTCTGAAAATCAAGGAGAATGTTCAGCTTAACATCACTACCAGGAGGGGGCTGATTGTATAACAAGCGGTGCTGGCCAATAGTTTCGGCATCGCGGGTAGCGACACCCCGCAATTGCTTATAAAGACTACGTTCCAAACCAGATTTTCCAAGGATTGGATCTGTATAACCAATGGTTGTGCTCAGGCTGGGTACGAGCAGCTCCCGCTCATAATCCCCTGGTGTGCCAATGGTGCGTGTGATCGTGTTGCCACTTTGATCGAGAATATCGCCAAGCGGAGAATAGCGGTCGTCTATTGACCAACGCGTGTTCTCTGCTTTGGCAACGATGGCTTCCTGCTTGAATATTGCCAGGCTGCTGTTAAAACCAATTATGAGCACGAGAACAACAAGAACAACAGCAGCAATTCTATGATAAGGCTTGCGTGTTTTATCAGGCAGTGGAATGGTGCTTGAATCCGTGCTGATTTTCAGCAAGATTAGAATAGCCAGGAGGCTTGTGAGTAAAGACGAGCCGCCATAAGAGATAAATGGCAGGGTTACACCGGTCAGTGGGAGTAAGCCCAAATTGCCACAGATAATCCACAAACTTTGCAAGGCTAAGAACATGGAAATACCAAAGGCGAGATATCGCCCGTAGGTGGTTTTGGATGCCAGGGCGATATTGATGCCACGGATGATAACGATCGCGAAGAGCAAGAGCAGCGCGGAGGTGCCCAGGAGTCCTGTTTCCTCAGCGATGGCTGTAAACACGAAATCTGATACCGCGACAGGCACAAAGCCTGGGCTGCCCAAACCCGGTCCTGTCCCAAACAGACCGCCTGAGGCGATAGCAATTTGCGCTTGAGCGATTTGATAGGAGCTTCCCGATGTGTTAAGCCACGGATTGAGCCAAATATCCACACGGGTTTTGACGATGTCAAGCGTGAAATAGCCAATAACGACAGCGATGATGGCAAGCACGGGCACAAGCCACAGGTATTTGCGGCTGTTGGTGCTTACCGCGAGCATGAGCACATAAAACCCTAAAAAAAGTACGGCTGTGCCTAAGTCGCGTTGGCTCATTAGCATGATACCAGTGATGGCAATGATGATAAGGGTAGGCAAAATGCTTGAAATTAAGGAAGTGTTGGGCTTTACCTGATCCGCGAAGTATGCCGCGATGTAAACCAGAAGAATGAGTTTGAGCGGTTCTGATGGCTGAAAGTATAAGCCAAAGGCATTCAGCCATCTTGTCGGACCCGAACCGCTGGGGTTAACACCAATCCAAAAAGTCAGTCCGATGAGAATCAAACCGAACAAAAGCCATAAGTATTTTAATTTTTTTTAGCTTGGTAACAAGTTCTTTTTGGCGGATGCCGAAATAAAAAAGGAGACAAGCCAGAAGATACCAAATAACTTGCCTCTGTCCCATTGCGGGAGAAAGGCGCCAGACGGTCAGTAAGCCCCAGCCACAAAGCAACATAACGATGGGGAAGATCCAAGGGTCGCGATTGGGCAGGAAACGTTTTACCGCATAGTTCAGGCTTAATGTTCCCACAAGCCAGGCTGCAAAAGGGATGAAGTAACGCCACTCAACTTGAAAACCAGAGAGGTGTTCTCGGATGGCAGGCGCGAGCGAAAGCACGGTTGTGTAAAAGAACACAAACAGAGCCCCAATGAGAATGAAATTGGGTTGACGCTGTGCTTTGGTGTTGATGCTCATAATCTTAGTTGAAGTATTTCTCCGTTAACAATTTGAGACTTTGTTTCTTTTCTTCGTAGATATGGGCAGGATTAGTGATGAAAGCGTATTTAAGCGCGTCTTCACAATCGCAGTGGCATTCCATGCCCTCTTTCTGGGCTTTGTCGAGCAATTCGACCAAGCGTACCAGGCTCTTTTGCGCGGTGGCAGTGTTTTTGCTCAATGTGTTAATCACCATATCCACGGTTACCGCTTCTTCGCTGACATGCCAGCAGTCATAATCAGTAACATGCGCCATGGTGGCATAGCACATTTCAGCTTCGCGGGCTAAAAAGGCCTCAGGGGCGGCAGTCATGCCCACCAGGGACATGCCCCATTTGCGGAAAGTTTCCGATTCTCCTCGTGTGCTGAAGCGCGGGCCCTCAATGGTAACCAGCGTGCCACCTTCGTGTACAATCGCGCCTTGGTCGCGCAAAGCCTGCAGCAGGAATTGGCTCAGACAGGGGCAGAATGGGTCAGCAGTGCTAACATGCACCACCATGCCCTCGCCAAAGAAGCTGCGTTCGCGGCCTTTGGTGTTGTCGTAAATCTGGTCAGGAACGATGATATGTCCGGGCGCGTAATCTTCGCGTAAGGATCCCACCGCGCTGACACTGACAATGGCGCGGATGCCCAAAGATTTGAAAGCGTAAATGTTCGCGCGGTAATTGACCTCACTGGGAGAATAAATGTGCCCGATGCCATGGCGTGCCAGAAAAGCCAGTTTGTGACCCTTGACCTCGCCAATCACGATTGGTGAGGAAGGCTTGCCAAAAGGGGTGTCGATCTCGATGGTCTGTTTGTTTTCCAATTCCTCAAAACCGTACAGACCAGAACCACCAATAATGCCGAATAAAATCTTATCTGTCATATTGTCCTCTACTTGTTTTTCTCGATAGCTTTGATGAAAACACTCACGTAAACATCACCAAAAGCGATTTCATCACCGTCTTTTATGACGATAGGCTCTTCAATGCGCATACCCTGTAAAAAAGAACCGTTGGTTGATTTCAAATCTTCATACCACCACTGGTTGAGGTGAAAATTGAGGCGGCCGTGGCGAGCGGAAACAGTATGGTTGCTAAGCGTAAAATCGCATTCCGGGCTGCGTCCGATGGTGACTTCCTGACTGTTAAAAGTCAGCTCTTCGCGTATACCATCTTCGTCACTCACCAGGGAGATGGTTGGAATGCTCAGGCGACCAGCGCTGGCTTCTTTTGTGGATACCGCGCGCCACAAAAGCCAAATGGCTGTGCCCAAAAAAGCATAGAGCATGACTAAGGATAAAACACGTAAAATAAGTCCAACAAGTGGGGTCATTCTTCAGATACGCTCACAATCGTTTTGGTTGTTGAATCGGGCAGGTCCTGGTTGTAGATGAGCACGGTTTGACCGATGCGTACCACGTCGCCAGGTTTGAGGGTGGCGGTGTGGACACTTTGCCCATTGATGGTTGTGCCACCGGTGCTGCTGAGATCAAAAAGCAGGTAATAGCCTTGTTGCGCGCGCAATTGCAGGTGCTCGCGCGAGACCATCGGGTCTTGAATGACGATATCGTTGTTGCTGTGCCGCCCGATATGAATAATGGCTTTTTGCAGGGGGATATTGTCTTTGCCATTGACGATGAAACAAGCCCCGCTCGGAAGCGTAGGATTTCTGGAAACGTTTTGTAGTTCGAGCAGGGAAGTTTGCCCGGTTTGTTCAATTTCATGGCTGTAGCCGGTAGAGATGTCGATTTGATCCAAATCGAGGTCTTCAGAGGCGATAATTTGAATGCGCGGTCTGTGCTCGAATGTATAGCCCTGGCTTGTAAAGCTTTGTTCGATTTCATGAGCGACTTCATTCAGTACGGGTCGCAGATTTTGCCAGGCATCATAGCGTTCAAAGGGAACGTGGAGCTTGATTTGGTCAGGCGCGAATTTTTGATGGCGCTCATCGCCAAATGGCGATTTTTCCTGGCGGATGTTTTCTTCGATAAGCTTGATGAGTTGGGCGCTGAGGGAGTGAGACGCGCCAGGGTGTAAAAGTCGGTCAAGCCCATCTTCAAGTAAGACCTGAATTTTCTTTTCGATCACGGATAGAAAGTTAATCATTGCATCTCCGTTTAAATTATACCAACGAAAGTGATATTGATTGCTTTGTTTTATTGTATGGGGCTGTTTTTGGATTGTTGATTTTTTGCTTCGGCGGAGACACCTCAGCGAACGGTAGATGATTATGAACTTCCCTGCCTCCAGACCGTGGAAGAATCGCCTGGTGAGGACATCTAAGCGAATGGAATGAGCTTTGCGTGTGGCGGGTTTGTTGATTAATCAATGTGTCGATCACATAGGACGCCACGCGCCAGTAGGTTTAGCTCCGCTGTTTTTTTACTGGTGCATGGCATCCGTGCCATGCACTTTTGTCCCCAACGGGATACCGGGGCGAGAAATAAGCATCCGCTCCTGCCGGCGTCCCGCCTACTCTCGTTCGAACGTGGTCTCCAGACCACGATTTAATCACTGCTAATAGCCCTACGGAGGGACACCGAGGGCATCATTTATGGCGTGGCGTAGATGGGATTGCTGAAAATCCAACCGCGATGGCGGTTATGGTAGTCGATGTAGGCTTCCACGCGGTAGATGCCCGGTTCTTTGCTGATGTGGGTGAGCACTTCGCGATCGTGATGTTCCTTGATGACTTTGCCATCCCTGATGAGGCGCAAATGACTGCGCATAGGCAAACGGGCTTGAAAGGTGAGCCCCGAGTGCGATGAAACGGTGTCGCCCATCCAAAACAGACCGTCTTCCGTGTTACAAGTGAAGCGAAAGCCATCGCTTGGGTGGGGCAGATCGTAGGCGCAAAAGGCATGCCCTTTACGCAAAGCATCCCAAATCATGTCCCGGTCAGCGTTAAGTTCGCCGGTGAGTTTTTTAGGTGTGATAAGGTGGGTGCGCAGACTCTTGAAGTGCCACTCGTAGGGGAAAACTTTACGCGAAAAAGGTCCCAGGTGTTGTTTTGTGGCATGCGCGTCAACTCCGGCGATAGCCACAACCGGGTGGGGTTTGCTGAGCAAAAGCTGCTCCCAAAGCGCGAGCGTGGCGGGGGTGGGCCCAAGGGGAAAAAATTTGGGAAACAAAACATGAAAGAGCGCTTTCAGGCGGTTGGGTGAGCGGTCTTTGAATTCGCTGAGCTGGTTCCACAGTTCTATGCCGGTAAACCCGCTGATTTGCCAGTCTGTCCATGGAAAGGCACCGGCGTTGGCGTGGGGCAGGGCGATGTCGTTGGGGTGGGCGATGAAGCTGAGCCCATTAGCGCTTTTGGTTTGTTTGATGAGTTCCTGAGGGTCGCTGGCGAATTTGGCGAGTTCACGGTTGGCACCCAAAACGAGCATGTGGTTGCCGCCGGGTTGGCGGGTGGGGTCGTGGATTTCTTCCGCGGCAAGCAAAAGCATTTTGCGCCGTCCTTTTTGCAGGTAGCCATCCATGCCTTGCACCAGTATGTTGTGGTCAGTTGTGATGAGCACATCCAGGCCGGCTTTCATAGCTGCATGGGCTAATTCGGCGTGTGTCCCCGCGCCATCTGAAAAGGTCGTATGGGCGTGAATGCCAACAATGAGTTCTTGCATAAAGGAATTATACCCCGCAGAATTTCATTCGGGGATGCCAATGATGTATAGAACACCAGAAGCCAAAACAACGATTTTGCTGCCATCGGGTGTGAACCAAAGCTTTTCCGCTCGTTCGTGAAAAGTAATATTTGCTAAAGCAGCACCTGTTTTTGTGTTCCAAACATGCAATTCATAATTATCTGAATATTTGTATAACGCGACTAATATATCTTCAGTTGGGCTAAAGGCAAAATCATCGTAGTAATGGAAGTAAGTATTTATTTCAGGATAAAGCTTGGGCATTGATTCTAATTTTAAAAAAGATTTGATTTGAACATCGAGAAGTTTTAATTCCGAACCTGATTCATCATTACTTATATCATTTCTATACCTATCGGGTCGCAGTAATAATGTACTAAAGTCATCTGAGAACAATTGCGGTCTATACTCATTTGGGGGATATACATGAATACAGTTTTCAAGAGTGTTAGAGAAGTCGCAAATCTTAATTTGGTAGCTTGACCAAAAAGCTATTTTTTTAAAATCCGAACTGAACTGAAAAAGACTACCTGGAAGTATTGATGTTAGACGAATATCCTTTTGTGATTTGATATTCCAATAATACAGATATACGGAACTATCAGATCTGTAAACAACGTTTTCAAAATCAGGTGTAATGAAAAGCTCGTTAATCTCTTCTCGGTTGGAGGTTATAGTAAGAGTTCTTAGTTGTTTGCCTGAAAGCGAATCAAAAACATCAATAGTTCTTTCTCCGGTTTTGATATAAAGCTCGTTTTTTGTAGAATCTTCCTGGACAAAACGATCATAGTAATAACTACTAAAATAATTTTCCTTGGAAGGGGAAAGACGAAAATTACGCTCACCAGTTTTCAAATTTATAGCATCAATATATTCCCCAGCGTTATTATAGAATACCTCTCCAGATGTGCTGATTGGCTCTTTTGCGGATGAAAAATTGAGCAGAGGAAGTTCCCATAAAAGTTCGCATGTTGAAAGATTCCAAACGCCAAGACTTTGTCTGTCAAAAGTGTATGTAGTTATTTTTTCATTCGTAATCTTTATTGATGAACGGTGCATGTCAAGCGCTATACTTGGCTGAGTTTTAAAAGTGCAAACTTCTTCAAGATCGCGGTCTAATATTTTGAATTCGCTTGGAGTTTCCGGTGATGAGGATTTGCTGGACAAAATGTAATCTGTTTGATTTAGATGATAGATACGATCCGGAAAAGTTTGGATGAGTTTACCGGTCTTGAAATCTTTAAGCTCAACAAGTGATGGTGAAGAAGGATATACATAGCTGATTTCGACAATATAATTAAGGTCCTGACTAACGCTGAAAATATATGTTCCAGACTTATCTTGATTAATGGTGTACTTGGCAAGTTCTTGACCCGTGTTTATGTCTATAGAAACGGCTTCATATTTCCAGCCAGAGTTAGAGTCGTGTAATCCTACAAGTACTAAATTACCATCATCTGAGAACATATGAGAAGCAGATAGCACTTGGAAGCAAAGGCTTCTCTCGTAAACAATTTCATAAGGTGTTTGAGGATAAGTTCCTTCTTCATATGGAGAAGTTTTTGTGGAATCTGGCTCGTAACCAAACATCAAGTCAACAAGACTATAAAACAAACCAGGACCGTCACACGATGCAGTGCCACCATCACTTGATATTAACAAGTGTTTTCCGTCCGGACTAAATTCGAGGGACCTGATTCTGTATTCATAGAGCGGGTGTATGATACTCTTAATTCTATTATTGTTGTTAAAAAGATCGTAGATTAAAATCCTGGATTCTCCTATGGCTAAGTATCGTCCATTGGGGCTAAAGGCGACACTGTAGGATTTCCACCTCGGATCGGCAGGTCTTGGCAAATACTCCGTAAACGGGGTGCTTGTTTTGTTAATGAAATCGTAAAAGAACACTCCATCTTCATTGCTGTAAACTAACTCAGGTTTGGTCGGGTTAAGGGCATAATCATAGACGCGCTTCGTGCCCAATGAGTACAGTAATTTCCAATCGTTGACATTATCTGGTGTCAGGACCGGACTCGGCTCGGGTTCTGAAGTGTGAAAAGTCGCATTCGTTGGTATTGCAAGAGCAGAACTGCCAAATAATACCAAAACTGTGATTGTGAAGAGAATTCTTTTTATGGCTTTCATAGTAAATCCTTATTTTGATATATAACCAGGCTTTGGTTTTCTAAGTTGGATTATATTTGACCCTGCAAATTCCATTATTCAGTCGGCGGTGAAGAAGCTATCTAAGGGAAAGTACAGGGTACACCAATGATGTATAAAATACCACCAGCCAAAACAACGATTTTGCTGCCATCGGGTGTGAACCAAAGCTCTCTGGCACTTATGGGGACATTAAAACTGCCTAATGGTGCTCCTGTTTTTGAGTTCCAAATATGCAATTCATGGTTATTTGGATCATTGTATAATGCGACTAATAAATCTTCAGTAGGGCTAAAGGCAAATGTGACGTAAAACGCGTCTTCTTCATGATAAAGCTTAGGTGTTGCTTCTAAAGTTAGAAAAGAGTTGGTTTTAACATTGAAAAGCTTCAAATCCAATTCCGATTCATTATCACTCAATGCTTGTTCATGTTTATTACGTTTGAACAACAGTTTATCGAAATCCCCAGAAAAGACCATAGGCAGATAACCAAAAGGTATGTCAAGGCGTTTGCAGTTCTCCAATGTTTTAAAGGGACATATCGTCAAATATTCTTCTGTTTTAAAAGCAATTTTTTCAAATTTGGTGCTAAATTGGAAAATATAACCAGATGGCGTAGATTGGAGTGGTAATTTTTCCTGGTTCGTTATATCCCAATAATAGAATCTCAATGAAGAGCCAGAACGATAAACCATGTTTGAAAAATCATGAGTGATGAAAACTTCATGAAGATCTTGGTCTGCACTTATTGAAACAGATTTCAACCATTTACCTGACTCCAAATCAAAAATGTCGAAAGTTCTTTCACCAGCTTTAATATAAAGCAGGTTGTTCTTAATATCTTCATAAACGAAACTGTCTTCTTGGTTACCGATAAAACTCTTGCCAATAGAAGAAGACAGTCTGAATTTTCGCTCACCGGTTTCTAAACTTATAGCATCAAGATATGGTGAAGTGTCATTAAAAAACACTTCACCAGTTGCACTGATTGGGTTTTTTATCGATGAAAAACTGAGCAGAGGAAATTCCCATAAAAGTTCGCAGCTTGATATATCCCAAACACCAATACTTTGGCCTCCTAAAGTGGGCGCAATTAATTTTTCATCCGTTATCCTTATTCGTGAACGATGTACTTCAAGTAACAAACTTGGCTGAGTTTTAAAGGTGCAAATTTCTTCAAGAGCTCGGTCTAATATTTTGAATTCCCTTGGGAATCCTGGTGATGAAGACTTGCTGGACAAAATGTAATCTGTTTGATTTAAATGATAGATGCGATCCGGAAAAGTTTGGATGAGTTCACCGGTCTTGAAGTCTTTGAGCTCAACAGGTGGTGACGAAGGATACGCATAACTTGCTTCAATAACATAACTAAGGTCCTGGCTGACGCTGAATAGATGTAAACCACCAGGCTTATCTTGGCTAACAGTGTATTTGGAAAGCTCCTGTCCCGTGTTTATGTCTATAGAAACCACTTCATATTTCCATACAGAAATACCATTTATTCCAACAAGGACCAAACTTCCATCATCTGAGAACATATGGTAAGCAAGTAGAGCATGGGAGCAAAGGTTTCTCTCGTAAATAATCTCGTAAGTAAATAGCGGATGATTACTATTCTCAAATGGAGAAGATTCCGTTGAAACTGGCTCGAAATCAAACATCAAGTCTACGAGACTATAAACAATATCGCTCCCGTCACATCCAATAGATCCACCATCATTTGCCATTAACAAGTGTTTTCCATCCGGACTAAATTCGAGAGACCTAATTCTGTATTCATAGCGCGGGTGTATGATACTCTTAATTTCTTTGTTGTTATCGAAAAGATCATAGATTGAAATCATGGATCTTCCTAATAGCTAAGTATCGCCCATTGGGGCTAAAGGCGACATTGTAGGATTTCCAACTCGGATCGGCAGGTCTTGGCAAATACTCCGTAAACGGGGTGCTTGTTTTGTTAATGAAATCATAAAAGAAAACTCCATCTTCATTGCTGTAAACTAACTCAGGTTTGGTCGGGTTAAGGGCATAATCATAGACGCGCTTCGTGCCCAATGAGTACAGTAATTTCCAATCGTTGACATTATCTGGTGTCAGGACCGGACTCGGCTCGGGTTCTGAAGTGTGAAAAGTCGCATTCGTTGGTATTGCAAGAGCAGAACTGCCAAATAATACCAAAACTGTGATTGTGAAGAGAATTCTTTTTATGGTTTTCATAACAGATCCTATTTTGCCAAGAGTTAGTGTCAAGAGTTAGAATGTGAATTTCATTAATAGATTATACTTGACCCTGCTTTTTTCATTTTCCAGCCCGTGGAGATGAAGATTTGCGGACAAAACATAAACTCTCTCTGGACAAATTTAAAAAATGCTGTAAAATAGAGTTTCGTGTATATGAAAGTTAAGTACGGAGGAAGAATTGGCTAATATTAAGTCTCAAATTAAGCGGAATAAACAAAATCAGGTTCAGCGCCTGCGCAATCGCGTTTATCGCGGTTCAGCTCGCACTTACCTGCGCAAGGCAATGGCTGCCATCCACGCTGAAGATATTGAAAAATCAAAAACCGATGTCGTGAAAGCGATTAAGGCGCTTGATAAAGCAGCTGGCAAAGGTGTCATCCATAAGAATAATGCCGCGCGTCGCAAATCCCGCTTGATGGCGCATTACAATAAACTGCAAGATTAATTGATAAAGGCTCGTTTGAGCCGTTCGTTACGCAGATTAGAGCGAGGTTAAGCCTCGCTTTTGCGTTTAAGCTATCTCTTGGTGGTCATCAAGTTAAATCTTTTTAACAATTGCCCTGCCATTTTACCCCCAATCTGCCCCAAAAAAAGAGAAACGGTAGTAAAATGAAGTATGTTGTTTTCCAATCTGTTTTTGTTTTCCAATAGGAGGATTAGATGAAGAAGTTCTTGCAGTATTTTATTGTCGTTACTTTGCTTTTAAGCTTGTTGTCCGCTTGTGGCACCAAAACAGATTCTGTTTTGAATAAAATTAAAACAGATGGCAAGATCATTGTTGGTACATCCGCGGATTACGCGCCTTATGAGTACATTGATGAAGCAGGTAATAAAACCGGTTTTGACATTGAACTCATGGAGGAAATCGGGAAGCGCATGGGTGTGACGATTGAATGGCAGGATATGCCTTTCGACTCGCTCGTGGCTGCCGTAGCCAATGGAAAGCTGGATATGTCCATTTCCTGCTTCAACTATGATACCGAACGTGATTTAACGGTTGATTTCTCTGATGCTTATTACTCCACAGAAGATGCTTTTGTGGTAACAAGCGCTTTTACCGGTGAATTTAACGTTCCAGAAGATGCCGCCAAGTATAAGCTTGGTGTACAATCCGGTACCATGCAGGATGACTGGATTACTGAGAATCTGATTAATACCGGTTTAATGTCCGAAGCAAATCTTTCGCGCTACGAACGTGTGGATCAGGTTGCCCTGGACCTTCTTGCTGGTCGCATCGAAATTATGATGGCTGACCACTTGCCTGTTTTAGAAATCGCCAAGAAGAATCCTGACCTAAAGGTTATTTATCAAGGCGAACTCTCTACTGGTCCCATTAACATTGTTTTGCCTGAAGGCGATACTGCCATTAAAAAGGAAATTGATAAAGTCATCAAAACGCTTCAAAATGAAGGCTTTATCGATGAATTAGCGAAAAAGTACTTTAGCGAGTAAAGAAAAACAAACAAAAGCCATCAGACAATAAAAAGTCTGGTGGCTTTTTTGAAATTGTACTTTTGTGGGCAGAAGTATTGTCTATTAGTTTTGCCTGTCATCAGGCAAGAATTGAAAGGTGAAAACTTGGATTTTCTGACCTTATTAAAATATATAGCCGAGGGAACTGCTTACACACTTGGCGTTACTGTAATAGCGTTACCATCAGGGCTTTTGATAGGTACTTTATTGGCATTTCTCTACGTATACGGTGGAAAAGGCATTGGTAAAGTAATGAATGTCTATAGCACAGTTATGCGTGGTATACCGCCGTTGGTGCTGTTATTTCTCCTTTACTTTGTCGTTTCTAAAGGGATTAACCTGTCCGGATTTTGGGCTGGGTCGATTTCATTGGGAATCGTTAGCAGTGCCTACCAAATGGAAATTATTCGGGGCGCTCTGCTTTCAGTAGGAAATGATCAGCTGATGGCTGCCCGCGCGGTTGGACTCAGCCGAAAACAGGCTATTGTCAACATTGTTTTACCCCAGGCATTACGTCTTGCTATTCCGCCCTGGAGTAATGAGGCTGCCATTATTATCAAAGACTCTTCGTTGGTTTACGCCTTAGGTGTACCCGAAATATTACGTCGCGCTCAACTTATTGGCGCAAGCACCCAACAACCTCTGCTTGCCTACCTGAGCGCGGCACTCATCTATTTTGTGCTCGTTACTGTGACCAACCGCTTGCTCAATATGCTTGAAAAGAAGCTCACAGTTCCATCAAATCATTAAGGAAACGCATCATGCCTGAACCTATTTTAAGTATTCGAAAACTCACAAAACGATATGGTGATAATGTAATCTTCCATGACCTTGACCTGGATGTTAACGAGGGTGACACGATTGTCATCATTGGTCCAAGTGGTACCGGAAAAAGCACTTTGTTACGTTGCATCAATTTGCTAACTCGCTCAGACAGTGGCCAAATTTGGTTTAGTGGCAAGGAAATTACCGCTAAAGGAACCAACGAAGACCGCGTTCGACAGCAAATTGGCATGGTGTTTCAGAACTTTTTGCTTTTCAATCACCTCAGCGCGCTGGAAAATGTGAAATTGGGGCTCATCAAAGTTAAGCACTTTAACAAAGCTGCCGCAGAAGCGAAAGCCATGGAGGAACTGGATCGCGTTGGTTTGGCAGATTGGGCGGGGCATTATCCTGGGCAGCTTTCGGGTGGTCAGCAACAGCGGGTTGCTATTGCCCGCGCGCTTGCCATGGACCCGCGCATTATGTTGTTTGATGAACCAACTTCAGCCCTTGACCCGGAATTGATCGGTGAAGTGCTTGAGGTCATGCGTTCTTTGTCATTGGATGGCATGACGATGATGGTGGTCACACACGAAATGGGTTTCGCGCGTGAAGTGGCAGATCGTATCGTTTTTATGGAAAAGGGCAGTATTGTGGAAGAGGGCAGCCCCAACGAAATGTTTAATCGACCAAAGTTTGAGCGTACCCGAGAGTTCTTGTGGAAGATTACTGAGCTTTACGGTAAGAAAGACCATGGCGAAGAATGATTGAGTGGCTAAACTATTTCTCGCGTTTTAAAGCGGATTTGCTTCAAGGTTCGCTTGTAACCCTGGAGCTCACCGCGGCTGGTTTGATGATTGGTTTCGTGCTTGGCTTGGGTTTGGCTCTCGCGCGCAGCTATGGCCCACGATGGTTAAGAGTCTTTACCAGAGTATATATTTCCGTGTTTCGTGGCACACCGTTACTCGTGCAACTCTTCATTATCTATTACGGATTGCCAGAGATTGGCATCACACTCTCGCAGACTGTTTCGGCTTATCTGGCATTAGGGCTTAATTCCGCGGCATATCAAGCGGAATATCTGCGTGGATCGATTATTGCTATTGGCAATTCTCAAATGCGCGCGGGGCGGGCTATTGGGCTGACACGCTGGCAAACTATCTGCTATGTTATCTTGCCTCAAGCCTTGCGTTTGGCGTTGCCCAGCTGGTCTAATGAGCCCATTTCGCTTTTGAAGACGACCGCGGTTGCCTTTTTAATCGCTGTGCAGGACCTGATGGCAAAAGGAAAGCGTATGGCTGTCAAAACTTATGATCCTATTGGCAGTTATTTTGTGGTTGCCATTATTTACCTGGTAATGGTATTTGCGTTGAACGCTTTGCTCAAGTTTATTGAACGCAAAACACGCATTCCTGGCTTTGACGCGGAAGTGAAAAAAGCCTGATCTGACTTTGAATATCGGGCTATTCTTATGCCCGCCTGATTTTAGGAGTTTAATCATAAAACACTCTGTTTTTCACGTGCCAATTGCCTTAAAAACGAGTGGAAGTATGCTCGTTACCAGTGGTATACTTGAGCCTTGGTGAAAACGATGATGCCATTTAACGAGCAAAAAGAATTATTGAAGAAAATCGACCAATTTTGCCTTGAGCAAAATTTGCCTGTGGGCAAAATAGAATTTCGTGACATCCCTTTTAGTGGCGAATGGGGCATTGCCGCGCCTTTGTTCCCGCTGGCAGCCGCTGATCCCAACCGGGTTGGCCCTGTGCCGCAGCATGCCCAAATTTTGGCTGAAAAACTCAAGGAATACCTTGGTCATCCCGCTGGTTTTTCGCGCGTTGAAGCTTTAAAGGGTTATTTGAACCTTTATTACGAGACCAGCCAATACGCCAGCAAAGTTATTGATTATGTGCACTATGCCGACCACTGCTATGGCATGGCTGAGCCAACAGGCAAAACCGTGATGGTGGAATATTCCAACCCCAATACGCACAAACCACTCCATGTGGGCCATTTGCGTAATGTGATTTTGGGTAGTTCGATATGCAATATCCTTGAAGCCAGTGGCGACAAGGTCATCCGTGCCAATTACATCGGCGATATTGGTTTGCATGTCATCAAATGGATGTGCAATTATGAGATGTATCACGCCGGGCAAGCGCCATCCGCTGATATTATGCGCTGGATGGCGGACCTTTATACTGAGGCGGATCGTCGTTTTCATGATGACCCTGGTTTTGAAGAAGCCTGCCGGGCTTATTTCAGTCGCTGGGATGAAGGTGACAAGGATATTGAGGCTCTCTGGTTGAAGACGCGCCAGTGGTCGATGGATGGTTTTAAACAAGTTTATGAACTGCTTGGCGCAAAGTTTGACCGCGTTTATTTTGAAAGTGATGTTGAAGAAAGTGGCAAGGTTCTTGTTGAAGATTTGCTTGCCCGTGGTCTGGCAGAAGATGGGCGTCCTGAAAATCCAGTGATTATTGACCTGGATAAAATCCTGGGTACCAAAGAAGAATATCGCGTGGCAGTTATTTTGCGCTCGGATAGTACTTCGCTTTACGCCACCAAAGAATTGCCCCTGGCGATTATGAAGTTCGAGGAATATCCCTTGGATCAGTCCATCTACGTCATTGATGTGCGCCAAAGCCTGCACATGAAGCAAATGCGCAAGGTTCTTGAACTCATGGGCTATGACTGGGCGAAGCATATTTATCATCTGGCTTATGAAATCGTAAACCTGCCAGGCAACGTCACCATGTCATCCCGCGATGGCACAGTCGTTTTGCTGGATGACCTTATTCGCGAAGCAACCGATCGCGCTTTGAGCATCGTAAAAGAGAAAAACCCTGACCTTAGCCCGGAAAGTCAACATGAAATAGCCGAGATGGTCGCGATTGGCGCGATTAAGTATCCGATGATTTCGCGTGAGAATACAAAAATAGTCACTTTTGATTGGGAGAGCGCCCTTGATTTCAACGGGCAAAGCGCACCTTATATCCAATATGCCTGTGTGCGTGCCAATAGCATCCTGAGACGGGCTGGGCTGAGCACGGAGTATGGTCAAATGCCCTCAGCATCATTCGCTTATGATCTTGACGCGGCCGAAGTGAACCTCATTGAGCTGATAGCGCGTCTGCCCATAGAACTCAGCAAAGCAGCCAAAGAGTATAAACCTTCGCAAATTGCGACTTATGCTTATGACCTCGCCAAAGCGTTCAACGATTTTTACAATCAGTGTCCGGTTTTGAACGCGGAGGATGAAATAAGATCAGCGCGACTGGCGCTAACCAACGCCGCGCGCATCACAATTGAGAACGCGTTACATTTGTTGGGTATTAATGCCCCACAAGTGATGTAAAAGTTTGTTAGAATAGTAGAGTACATTAAACCAAAAACTAAAGGAGAAACTATGAGTCGTATACGTACAATCATCATGGGAGCCGCTGGTCGCGATTTCCACAACTTTAACACCTTCTATCGTGATAATGAAAAGTATGAAGTTGTTGCCTTTACCGCTACCCAAATCCCCAATATCGAAGGGCGTAAATACCCGACGGAATTGGCTGGCAAGCTTTATCCTGAGGGCATTGATATCTACCCCGAATCTGAACTGCCTGAATTGATCAAGAAGTTCGATGTCGATGAAGTTGTTTTTGCATACAGTGACGTCCCCTATGATTACGTGATGCACAAAGCTGCATTAGTTAACGGTTTGGGTGCTGACTTCCGTTTGATGGGCACCAAAGAAACCCAGGTAAAATCTTCCAAGCCCGTGGTTGCCATCTGCGCTATTCGCACTGGTTGCGGTAAAAGTCAAACCACTCGCCGTGTCGCGGAAATTCTGCAAAACATGGGTCTTAAAGTGGCTGCCATTCGTCACCCCATGCCCTATGGTGATTTGGTTAAACAACGCGTGCAGCGCTTTGCGACCTACGCTGACCTTGATAAACACGAGTGCACCATTGAGGAACGCGAAGAATACGAACCTCATATTGACACTGGTGTGATTGTCTTCGCTGGCGTTGACTACGAAGCTATCCTGCGTGAAGCCGAGAAGGAAGTGGATGTCATCTTATGGGACGGTGGTAATAACGACTTTCCATTCTATGAGACCGACCTTTGGATTACTGTTGTTGATCCTCTGCGACCCGGACATGAGAGTGCCTACTATCCTGGCGAAGTGAACACCCGCATGGCAGATGTTGTTGTCATCAATAAAGTCGACACTGCTAACGGAGAAGACGTGATGAAAGTGCGCGAAAACGTGCAAACCCTCAACCCCAACGCGGTGATCATCGAAGCCGCGTCACCCATCAGCGTTGCTGATCCCAGCGCTATCCGTGGCAAACGTGTTTTGGTTGTGGAAGATGGCCCGACCTTGACCCATGGCGGTATGAAGATCGGTGCTGGTTGGGTTGCTGCCCGTCGCTTTGGCGCTGCTGAAATTGTTGACCCACGACCTTTCGCTGTCGGCGAAATTGCTGCTACTTTCGAAAAGTATCCTGATACTGGCAACGTTCTGCCTGCTATGGGTTACGGCGATCAACAAATTCGTGACCTCGAGAAAACCATTGACGCGGCTGACGTTGATATGGTTATCATTGGTACCCCAATTGATCTGACCCGTGTTTTGAAAATCAACAAGCCTTCACAACGCGTTGGTTACTCACTGGACGAAATTGGCAAGCCCGATCTTGAAGATGTCCTGACCCGAAAATTGGGAAAGTAATTTTTTCGCGAAGATCTAAACCATTAGGTCATTACCATGGGTCAGAAATCCTGACCCATGGATTTTTAAGGGACAATCGTGTTAAACTAAAGTCCACACATTAAGAAGAAGTGAGTTTGTTTTATGTTTGTAGATTCAGTAGTGATTTGGGTTGCTTCGGGTAAAGGCGGAGATGGTATCGTACATATGCACCGCGAGAAGTATCGCGCCAAAGGTGGTCCAGATGGTGGCGATGGTGGTCGGGGCGGCGATATTATTTTTGAAGTGGAACCACGCATGAATACCCTCAACCGTTTTCACTATAACGAGCGCTTTCAGGCTGAATCTGGTAAACCAGGTGGTCCAAGTAATCGGTCGGGTAAATCTGCTCCGGATTTAACGATAGCAGTCCCTCCTGGAACGCTCATTTACAACGATGAGACGACTGAGCTGATTGGTGATCTGGTAACACCTGGCCAAAAGCTCATTGTAGCCAAGGGTGGCAGAGGTGGCAGGGGTAACCAACATTTCGCTACCAGTCGCCAGCAAGTGCCTCTAACCGCTGAGAAAGGCGAGCCTGGCGAAGAATTCACGCTTAGACTTGAATTGAAGCTCATCGCGGATGTTGGGCTGGTTGGGATGCCTAATGCCGGAAAATCGTCCATTTTAGCCGCCTCAACGAGAGCGAAACCAAAGATAGCCAACTATCCTTTTACAACGCTCTTTCCAAACCTTGGCGTCGTAGAACTCGATTTAGATACCACAATGGTACTGGCAGACATCCCCGGTTTGATAGAAGGCGCGTCTGAAGGGGTGGGCTTGGGCCATGATTTTTTGCGTCACGTACAGCGCACGCGGGTGTTGATTCATGTTTTGGACGGGATGTCGGCAGACCCACTGGAAGATTTTGATGTTATCAATAACGAGTTGGCATTATTCGATGATCGACTGGGTCGTTCGCCACAGCTTGTTGTGCTGAATAAGATGGATTTACCTGATGTTCAGGAACGCTATGAAGGTCTGGCTCAGACTTTGAAGGAGAGAGACATTGATCTGATGCCGGTTTCCGCAGTGTCGGGCTTGAACATGAAAGAACTCATGTGGGCAACTTATCAGCTCCTACAGGATACACCCATTGAAGAAAGCCAGGAGGAATTGCCGGTTTATCGGGCAGATGAAGATCCACGCGCTTTTGAAATTGAACGGATTGAAGAGGATACCTGGCTTGTGACTGGAAAGATGATTGAAAAGTCAGCTGCAATGACTCACTTTGACCAGCCCGGATCAGTACGTCGATTCCAACGCTTGATGGAACGCTTAGGTGTTGAAAAAGCCCTGCGCAACGATGGCATTCAAGAGGGCGACACGGTTGTGATTGGTGAGTGGGAATTAGAGTGGTGGGATTGATTTTTATACTGTAAAGGCATGAATCAATGCCCTGTTTCGGTAGGATTATAGGCTTTTAAATGAAATGTCCACCGAACAGGTGAGGGGGGCACCCGCCCGGCGAACAAATTAATTATCATTCAAGTGATTTGGAATGTCAAGAGAAATTAACAATATGTTGGGAAAAGGATGTGTAGGATTGTCAAACATATTGGACAGTCTGAGATAAAAATTGAATAGGTGATAAGAACTTCAATGGACGCATCGGTATATGGTTACTGCGCTGGTTGTGTCTTCTCAGTTGTCTTTTGAAATCCTC
>Ga0255343_1000304_pt1 | contig 84391 bp, 71 predicted proteins | sample wastewater_treat_4_FD_192413 | JGI IMG/M metagenome (GOLD analysis project Ga0255343, IMG submission 192413) | Wastewater microbial communities from Lulu Island WWTP, Vancouver, Canada - plant16 | ecosystem: Engineered > WWTP > Wastewater > Unclassified | place: Canada: Vancouver, British... | reverse complement strand
GATCTTTTATTCTGGCAGACGGGCAATGAAATAGAACTCCTTTGCCGGTATAAGGCGGAGCTTTAATACCTCTGGAAAAGAGAGTTATTCATGATAATCAGAGTTTATGGGCAGAAAGAATGCTCATAGCATTAGTAAAGATAGTGTACAGATCGTTTTGGCTGCAAACTGGATCAGGGGATAAAGTCCTGTGTGTTCATACGAATTTACACGACCAGGGGGTACGAATTATACCGCTAATTTTCTGATTATTCTTTCTCTTTGTCGTTCGTAACCAGAAAAGTGCCAAGCATCAGTGCATCCAGTCCGGCGCGCAGAAAGGCTCCTATGGCATGTTGTGGCGTTCGTGTGATAGGTTCTTCATGGTAGTTGAAACTGGTATTCAGTACGACACTGCTCCCTGTTTTTTCTTTTAAGGAGTGAAGAATTCGATGGAATGACGGATTGCTGTCCTGTGAGACAAACTGTGCACGGGCGGTTCCGTCCACATGAACAACGGGAGCGTGCTCTCTTGCCATTTTTTCGGTGCATCGGAAGCAGACAGTCATAAACTCTGCCGCATGCTGTGCTTTTTCCGTATGTGTGCAGTATAACGCAGCATCTTCCAGAAGCAGTGCAGGGGCGAAAGGCATAAAGTCACTTCTGGACAGCATGGCGTTGAGGCGCGAAGTAATTTCCGGATCAACTGCCCGGGCTAGAATGGAGCGGTTGCCGAGCGCACGAGGCCCCCATTCCATGGCGCCATGAAAACGGGCAACTATCTTGTTATCCGCCAGAAGTTCCGCTATTGTTTCTTCGGGGTCTTCAACTTTTGTATAGGAGAGCCCGGCTTCTCCCAGCGCTTTCTCTGTATCGTCGTCATCAAAAGAGTCTCCCAGAAAAACATGTTGAATTTTTTCCGGGGAAAGTCCTGCCTCTTCGCAGATAGCACCCAAAGACAGGCCGCCATCTCCCATGTTGGGCAGTACAAAAAATTCATCTACCTGACTCAGCTCGTGTAATCTCTGGTTCAGCTTAACATTTGCGAAAATGCCGCCCGCTACAGCGATTTTTCGTAACCCCGTCTGCTCAATCCACTGTGCCGCGATTTCGAGAACAAAGTGTTCCAGGAGATGCTGTGCCCAGGCGCTGATATCGTTGCGGTCATACCGGGTCAGGAGTTTTTCACGAATCCATTTAACACCGGCCAAACCCCGGGGGCCGGTGTAGATCAGCTGACCCTCTTCCAGAGAAAAGGGAGACGGAATATCGATTTTTCCCGGGTCGCCATGGGCGGCGAGGCCTGTTATTTTTCCTTCATCCCGGCAGGGTGTAAATCCGAAGGCCTGAGACAGCATTTCGAAAAAAAGCCCGAAAGAACTTTCAGCTGGCGCGCTCCAGAGCCGTTGAACGCCGCCTTCCCTGTCGGCTTTTGAAACAGTCATGGACAATGCATCGCCCATGCCGTCCGCAGTGATGCATAGACAGGTATCAAATCCGGATGCGAACCACGCCGCAGCGGCATGTGCTGTATGGTGCTCTGTAAATCCGATGGGCAGGGCTCGAAGTGCTTTCGGCAGTTTGCGGCGTACAACAGGGGCAAGAAGCGGGCGTGTAAGTTTGCGGGCAGGAGAATCGCCCTTGGTGTGTGAAATAGGGGTATGGAAAAGAACAAAATCCAGAAGCCGCTTGGAAAGACCGTCTTTTTTGGACCGATAAACGGAATAGACTGCTTTTTGCAAAAAAGGAAAAAAACGAACGGGCAGAGGAGGGGTCATATGACCGCAAACGCAAATGCGATCTAAATCTGCAGGATTAATTCCGGTTTCCTTCAGCAGTGCCGCAAGGGCCTGATGAGGGAAGCCTCCTTCATTTTTCCGGCGCGTATACCGCTCTTCGTTGGAGGCGAACAAAATGGTGTTATCCTCCATAAGCGTTACACCGGAATCGTACATGTCTTCACTGATGCCAAGATACAGCATGTGGGCTTCCTGGATGGTGAGGCTTTGCCTATAAATTGATTGTGCCTGTATGGCACCATTTAAAAGCATGGCGGTAGATTTATAAAGTATTTATAGTATACCATTTAGAAGTGCTCCTTTACTGCCTTGACCGCCGTCCGAAGGGAACAACAGATACATTCTTCAGGTGTCCCCTCGGTCCTATCAGGATTTATTTATGGGATTGCTTAACGAGCAGAAGCGTGGCTCAAAAAAAGTGCTGGAATTGTTTTGGTTGTCTAGCCTTCTCGTTTTGGCTTTTTCTTTTTCTTTCGTTTTTCTCTATAGAATCCCGCAGGAGCACCCGGTATTTCTCCAGACAAATCTATTAGTCCCGGCAGTTTTTTTTGCTGCGGGCATGGGAATGGGAACGGCTGATATAGACGATATTCCCGGTCTGAAGCCTTTTATTCTGAAAGAAAAAGAGTATTTTGATGGGAAGAATATTCCCGCTGACACAGTCGTTCAACCTCTGACAACCGAGTTGGAATTGCGCCATCTTTATTATCTCTATGCCGTTGGCTGGGTCTGGCGTCTCTTCGGAATATCACAGAACGCACTGGCTTTCTTTACGATGTTGTGGTATATCGCCGGCGTAGTGGCTGTGTATGCAATATTTTTGTGTTTTTTCAAGCCTTTCCCGTCTTTTGCGGGCGCTGTTTTGTTTTTGACCTTGCCTTTTCATTTTCATCCGCTGATTGGGTTGCGTGAGCAGGGTAGTGTGCCTTTCATGTTGTGGATTTTATGGGGGATTGTTTTCGTCGCACGAAAATGCAAAACGCGCAGATCTTATTTTTTTGTTGCCTTTATGTCAGGCGCTTTTATTGGCATCGGTCAGGGCTTCAGAGGAGAAATACCGCTTTATTGTCCGCCTCTTCTGGTGGCGCTGTATTTTTTCCCTAATGCAATATCGGGCTTTTCCGTTAAAATACGTCTTGCTGCTTTAAGTGTGTTTTTACTTTCGCTTAGTCTTTGTTTGATCCCTCTGAGGCAAACGATGGATAGTGCCCATGCACACACGTATTTTGTCGGCATTGCCCCGGATATTGAGCAGACTATACCTTTCGGAGAAGCAGGTTATGAAAGCCTTCCTTCTTCTGATGCCGCTGTTTATGCCATGGTCAGTGCTTTTGCGAAGTGTCGTGGCGACCGTGAATCCATGGTGAATGAGAAGTCGTCAGAATACGCGCGTGCCCAAGGGGATAAAAATGCCCCGCTTCTATGGGATCCTTCTCTATTTTTTAACGGAGAACATTATCGCGAACAAACATTTGCGTTGATGCGGCAAGTAATCGGCAGTACTCCTGCGGATCTTGTGGCCCGAGCCTGGTACAGTGTTTTTTATCTGCCCGGAATGCCCTATCAGGTACTGTCCAGTCTGGAAATAAAAAACTTTCCCGAATGGCTTCAGAAAATTGTAAAATTCCATTACATATTCAGTCTGATTCTATGTAAGAGTGGCATGATCTGCTCGTTATTTTTGCTTTTGTGTTGCAGTGTTATAAGTTATAAACAGGCCTTTTTCTGGTTTGCCATGCTTGCCTGGTTTTTCGGATATCCCAGCCTTCAATATGAGTTTAGAAATTATTACTTTCTTTCATTTGTCCCTATTCTTATACTTTTTCTGGCAACCAGCAGAATTGTGCAGTGTGCGAAGCTGTTTGATTTAAAAATTAAAGAAAAACATTTCAGGGTTTTATTTAAAGAGGGCGTGGCAGCACTGAAACGTCCTCTGATTTTCACATCGTTCATCCTGTTGGCTGTTATTGCTCCTGTTCTTGCGCTCAGAAGTTGGCAGGTGCATGCCATAAGCAGTATTGCAAGAGAACTCGCGGGGGCTTCCCTGCAGGAAGTGGAAACGGTTTCATCGCTGAGCGAGGGGGCGTGCCTCGTTTCTCCTAAAGAAACGCTTCCCGGTCTTGTAAACGCATCATCATTGCCCGCCGGGGAGACCGCCTGGCAGTATGTTGCGGTGGAAGTGGATACGTGCGGGAAAGACATTCCTCTGACTATTCGCTATAACTCGCGTCTGATCATGTATGATTTTTCACAAACAGTAACTCTTTTCGGAATTCCGGACGGTAAAAAAGGCTCGCTCCTCTTTTTCTTTCCTGTTTACGAAGTGGATATGAATTACGGTGGAACGTTGATGCCGAGCGAAATTCTGGATATATATCCCCATGTGAAAGACATAGTGGACTCTGATGTTCCGATCGAGGAGCAGCAATGGTGGCGTCGCGGTAAATTTGAAGGCATAGCCGTACCGGAAGAGTACCGGCAGCATATCCGAAAAATGTATATTGTGTCGCCTGACGAAGGCTTTTGCTGGCTTCCCATTTTTCAGCTTCCCGAGGATAGCCGCTACCTCCGCTGTTATAAAACAGGCTCTTTGAAAAAAACTTTCAGTCGATGGCTGAAAACCTTAAAAAGTACTTAGAAAAACAGAGGCCGATAGTGAACTGCTGCAAATTTATTCCGGATGAAAGCGTCAAACGTTGAAAAAGAAGTATTGCCTTGAAGCACTTTTGGTACTGGTTGCATGCATTCTTTCTTTTTTCATCTGCTATGTTTATGGAGTTTCTCTGGAAGACCCGCTTGATCATGCGGCCCCGATGGCGATGAATCTTTTTTTTCCCTCTGTTTTTTTTGCGGCAGGACATGGACTCGGAACGGCTGATGCGAGTGACATCCCCGGTCTGGAAGATTTCCTGCTTAGGAACACTGATCATTTTGATATTCAAAATATACCGTCAGAGACAAGAACCCTTCCTGTATCGAGCCCCTTTGAACTGACGCACCTCTACACTTTGTACCTTGTTGGCTGGTTCTGGCGGTTCTTCGGCATATCAGTGCACTCCATGCTTTTGTGCTCCGCCTTTTTAAGTGCTCTTGCCGGTGTTGCCCTGTTCGGTATTTTTCGTCTGGGACTGCGCCGTGGCTACAGTCTGGCAGGAGTGTTTCTGGTCGTGTCATCGCCTGTTTTTTTATATACAAGCAATAACCTCAGGGATTTTGCAAAGACACCCTTTGTACTGCTGGCTTTATGGATGGCATTGTTTTTGTTTTTAAAACCGGCAGGCCTCCGAAAGTACCTGTTTTTTTCTTTAGGCCTAGGGATTGTGCTGGGAATGGCGATGGGAATCCGTCAGGATGTAGCAATGATTGTTCCGCCCCTGGCTCTTCTTTTTCTGGTCGGCACGAAGTTCAAAAGTAATCACAGTTTTTTCTGGCGATTAGCCGCAGGCTTGTTATTTGTTGTGCCTTTTTATCTGCTTTCTGCGCCTGCCCGATATGGAGCGGCTCTTGAAGGGAACCAGGCATTCACGCATAGTTTTTTTACGGGAGTGTCCCCTGATATAGAAGAAAAGATGTCTTTCGGATGTGCCTCCTATGATGCCCTCTTCTGGACAGATGCCGGGCTGTATGCACAGGCAAATGTACTGGCGAGGCGTCGGGGAGATACCTCCTCCATGGCAAATGTTTATACGGCGGAATACAGGCAGGAGCAGCGCGAAAAAGATGCTCCACGAATGATTAATCCCAACTTGTACTACACCAGTGCAAAATATGGCGAATATGGGCAGATTCTGTTTTTAGATTATTTAAAACATTTTCCCGCCGATATTGTTTACCGTGCCTGGGTTTCCACAAGTGCCTTTTATTCCATGCCCCTGGAAGTCTGTATGATGACGAAGCAGGTTCGTGCTTCTTTTCCATTGCTGATTCAGAAAATATTTACCGGGCACACTCTGGCAGCACATGTCATTCGATATGGAGGATTGTGTCTGGTTCTTCTTTCTTTACTTGTGCTGAGCGCGCGGAATTTGAAAATAGCCTACGGACTCGCCTTTTTGATTTTATGGTGCACAGGCTATGTCAGCGTGTGTTTTGATACACGTCATATGGCGTATTTGTCTTTTGTGCCGTTTCTTGTTTTGCTGGCAGGCCTCGAGTGGGTACATACTTGTGCTGTATCGGGCTGGCAGGCACTCCGGAAAAAGCAGCATCCGGATCAGATTCATAATCATTTCCCATGTTCTGAAGCCCGCTGTATATTTGGCAGCGGTGAAATGTTGAAAAAAATACTGCTGTTCAGCCTGACCCTATGTCTTGCCGTAGTAGTGCCTCTGGTACCGCTGCGTCTCTGGCAGAAACAGAAGGTGCATTCTTTGCTGGATATTGCAGAAAGTCTGAAGCGGTATCCGGTTTCTGTTACAGCAGAAGATGTTCAGGGAAATGAAAGCAGCATGCTTGTGCGACCGTCAGAACCGTTACCCGGTCTCCCCGATGAAGACTTCCATGCTCCCGGAGAAGCCTCCTGGGAATACCTGGCTGCCGTTTTTTATACGGATGGAGCAGACATTCCCGTTACTATTGAATATGATCACAACAGGTTTATTCATGATTCCACTCAGACAGTGCTGATCCGTGGGGTATCGGATGCAGGCAGGGGCACTGTCACACTTTTTTATCCCGTTTATGAAATCGGAACTGTTCATTCGCCCGGGCTGCTGGAGCAATACCTTCACGAAATCAAAGTGGATTTCTGGCGTGAGAAGATAGATCCCTCCAAGCCCTTTAAGGATCAGGATCTGTGGAAAAGCGGGAAGTATCTGGGGCTCTCTTTTGATAAACGGTTTAAAGACTCTTTTGCAGGTCTTTACAGGGTTGATCCGGATGACAGGCTGACGTATCTACCTTTCCTGCAGGTACCCGAGAGCCGGGAAGGGATGCGCTATTTTAAAAAATGGCAAAGCTGCCCTGTCTATTTAAACTAGCCTGTTTTCTTCACGTGTTTACCAGAAATAGCGGATGCCGTCTATGGCAACGCGTACGATCGTGATCGGGTTTTTGGGGATGGCATGGGGGAACAGGCGGGTTGCGATCCGGAAAATGGCGAAGGAGAAGCCAATTTTGCGGGCAAGCCCGATGGGGAAGGGGCTTGTAATCATCAGTTTTACCAGCGGTTTCAGAAAACCGGGTACTGTACAGTACAGAGTGCCCAGACAGGCGATGCGTGCCTGTATCTTCTTTTCCTTTTCCGTATAGGAGTTGAGGGGGCTTTCAGCGGAAAAGCGGGTAATCATATCCGCATCGGCAGGCATGAGTCCCTGTTCCATGGCAAAGTCGGCGAGTTCGGTGCCTCTTGAGGGACTGCAGACCGAAAAGGTGGGCACGGTCAGCTTCAGGCTGCGCGTGAATTCCATGGAGTGAAAATCATCTTCAATCGTTGTGCCCGGCACGGCGACCATGGTATTCCCATAGGTGTTAATGCCCAGCCTGCGTGCTCTTTCAAAAGCGGTCCGCATATCTTTATCGGAAAGACCGCGTTTCAGAATGGTATTGCGTATGGGCTCGGAACCGGCTTCCACTGCCATGGAAAGGGAATAGCATCCAGCTTTTTTCAGAAGCACAGCCGCTTCTTCAGAAAAGGTGTTCGGCCGCATGAGGCAGTAGAAGGGGATACCGATTCGTTTGGGATATTCTTCGGCAAATTCCCGCAGCCAGTCATCAACGGTCAGGGAAAAAGTATCATCAAAAAAGCGAATAAACCGCACCGGCGGGTACTGGGCAATAACCTGTTCTATTTCAGTGAGAAGGCTGTTGACGGAACGCCGCCGCAGGATCGGTCCGCAGCCTTCAAACATTTTGTTGTAGACGTGGTTATAACAGAAAGTGCAGTGAAAAGGACAGCCTCTGGATGCAACAAAGGACCTGAGTCCTGTTCTGGGGATATAGGGTACTGCCGCATAATACAAGTTACGGTCAGCAAAGGGCTGGGCGTCCAGTTCCTCGCTGCTCAGTTTTTCTCTCAGCCTGGCTCCGGCACTGGTAAGCGCTATATTCGGTATGTCATCAAGCGGCTCGTTCTTTTCAAGACATTCCAGTAAAGCAGGCAGCGCTTTTTCGCCATCGCCCTGACAGATGGCATCGAGTGACATCTGATCCAGTATCCCAGGTGAAAAGGTGGGGTGCGGGCCTCCCATGATCCGAAATATCCGGGTGCCGCTTTCCTCACAGTAACGGCGGAGTTTTTCATCGGCGGCTGCGAAAATATCAATTTCACTGCCGATAACGCTGTAGGCAACTACATGAGGGTTAAATTCCTGAACCCGTTTTATCAAACTGTCTTTTTTAAGCAGTATGAGCTGCACTTCATGACCCGCGTTTTTGCAGATGGACGAGAGCAGCATGACCCCATGGGGTTCTATGGCATAGGGAATGTTCAGCACGAAAAGGATACGCATAAAAGTCTTTCCATGTGGGGGCAGATCAGACGCATGTTTCTTCAAATAAACGATTTGGCGGCAAGTAATTATTTCACAATGCGGTTTGGAAAAACACAAAGGGAATGCCCGCAGCCGTCGGAAGACAGGAGAGGGCTTCTTCAAATTTAAGATCGGACGATAAACTTCTCCGCTACGTTGCGTGTTGAGAACGGAATCTAACAAGCGATTCTAGCACAATAGTACTCAGCGCATAAAAAACAGAAAGAATTGTCTGTGGTCGAGGTTTTTATCTTCTGATTCATGATCCACCCCGATGTTATTTTTTCTGATCTTCGCACTAAGGTGCGGAAAGTGCATTTTGCGCCCGTTCATTTCCCGGATTGTTTTCAAGTACTTTCTGATACAACGCACAGGCCTCCTCTTTGTGACCGAGGAGAGTCAGAACATCGGCAAGTTCAAGCTGCAGCCAGAGATTGTCCGGGTCAAAAAAAAGTCCCTGTCGAAATGCCCGTTCCGCCTCTTCGGTTTTTCCCTGTGCCCGCTGTGTCAAGCCCAGCAGGAAAAAAGTGTTTCCCTGTGTTGTCTCCAGCGCCACCGCTTTTTTCAGCAGTGTTTCTGCTGTTTCATATGCCCCTTTTTCATAGGCAATATTACCCAGAAAATGCAATGCCGTGCTATGTTCAGGATTGTGCTGCAGCACTTCCTGAAAGAGCAGTTCCGCAGCGTCGTTGTTTCCGGAGTCCCGCTGAATAATACCCATTTGCGCCAGCAATTCTGTCTGATCTATAACGCCCTGCGTACATTTGCGTGCTTTTGCGTAATGGATCATTGCCTCTTCTTTACGTCCTGAATCAAGAAGAAGATCGCCGGCTGTTTTCTGCACAAAGGCATGGTCGGGTGCTTTTTCAGAAGCAAATAAAGCAAGAGCAGCTGCAGCTTCTGAATTGCCCTGGTTTTCATACACCTTTACATGGTGGTAAAGCCAGGTTTGAATATCCTGATCGTAATTCCAGTGAAAAAGGAAGGCGGGCAGGATAAAAACAGATGCGCCTAAACCATTCAATGCGGCCCGACGCCACTGGGCTCCTTTGATGTCAGCAAGGAAACTGGTCATGCCGAAAGCCGCAAGCAAAAAGAAGGAAGGCAGAAGAGGTATTCGAAAATGAGCAGAGACCCACAGCACAGTAATCGGAAGGTACCAGACCACAATCAGGAGGCAAATCAGGCACAATCCTGCGAATGTTCTATACTCTTGCCAGTCTTCCGCGGTGCGCTCTTTCCGGAATCGGCGCAGCAGAAGAAGCAGAAAATAAAATACACCGAGCATTAAACAGGGGAGTACTATTCCAAAATTACCCGGAATCTTAGATAACGATGAAGAAAACAGGCGGTCACAATATTCAAGAACGTTCTGGGATATTTCGAATGGAGCCCAGAATAGGAAAGTGCGCCGGAAGGACCTTTTGATAAAATCTCCGGGAGCACTTAGTATCGTCCGGATTGCCGCCTTTTGAGAAAAATGAGACCAGGCAGTCCAGTCCTGAATAAGGTCTGCTATCTCATCTGCTCTTAAGCCTGAATCCTGAAGCCCCAGAAACTCTTCAGCCAGTGGCTTTCCCGGCATCAGAAGCCCCTCAGCACCGGGCTGGTTGCCGATGTAAAGTGTAATCCCATGACCGTGGCTGTTGAGCACAAACATGCCTGACTCATAATAATTCAGGCAGGAGACCGGAAGCAGAGGGAGGAAGAAGAAGAGTCCCGCCAAGCCGGCGTGCGATAAACTTCGACGCAGATTCCTGAAACGTTTGCAGCCGAACCACAGGAACCAGAGAAGCATGACCGGAAGGAAGAGGATAATTTGTGAAGCGCAAACAGTAAAGATGCCGCACAAAAATCCGGTTTTCGCAGCTTGTTTCAGCCCTGTTGTTTTAAGCCACTGCAGCGCGCTGTTCAAAAAAAGAAGGGAAACAAAAACAACCAGTACCGGCTCGTGCAGCACAGATTCATAAAGAATAAGAGGCCAGTAAAGCCACAGCGCGCCTGCGGCAATTACGCCCGCCCGGACGCCCGCCAGTTTTCTCCCGGCAAGGAAGCCGAGCAAGCCGCCCGCCATGCCAAGACCCATCTGAACTATGCGTACCAGAAGCTGATTGTCCCCGAAAAGAAAATATAACAGCGAGAGAAAAAAAGTGTATCCGGGCGGTCGCAGCAAGGGATCGCCTGCATGGTGCCTCCACACAATCTGACGTTCAAATTTCAGCTCTATGTCGGGCAGGTGAAAGAATTCACGCAGAGCCTGTGCATAATCCAGAGCGCTGTTGTCGATGAAACCCATGTCTACCTGATAAAGGAGGGGAATTTGGAAATCAGGAGTTCTCTGAATCTCCATAAGCCAGGAGGCACGCAGCAGCAGACCTGTCAGAAAAAGAAACATCAGAACAGGAATATGCTTGTGGTGTCGCAGCGTTGCGCAGAATGTATGAGCCATGCGTCTTTCAGTGAAAAGGGGAAACGGTGTTCCATTGGAATTGCGAAAAAGAATCTGAAGACAAGCAATGTCATTTTACCGATGTATCCCCGCAACTGCAACCTGAACCGGCCTTTATCCTCTGCCGAGGTTTCCAAGCGCTGAAAAAAACTGCCTGCAGACAGTCTTTCAAAAAATTATTTGGGCACCGCCGCCATTTTTGATTATCCTATAGGCTGCGTCAATTTCAGCGATGCCGCCGTTCCTTTTCTTTAACACACACCAGAGAATCTATGTCTGAATTATTGGAAACTGACCGACTTAAACAGCAGGAAACCGCATGCAGCTGCTTGCGCCGTTTTCTGTCGCTAGTCAAAGAAACGCCCCTCTCTTCGTCTGGAGCTTTAGTGAGGCTGCAGATTGAAGCACCTGATCTTGATGCTCTGACCTGGCTCGGTTCTCTGACAGGTGTGCCCCGCTATTATTGGCGCGACCGGAACGGCACGGTTGAAATGGCAGGTGTTGGGGAAGCAGACGTTCTCGATGCGCAGGGCGGCCGTGATATTGAGCAAGTGTTTGCGCTGATGCAGGAGCGTCTCAAGAACGGCAGCGAAGGGATCCGATACTATGGCGGCTTTCGTTTCCATTCCTCTCCTGCACGCCACGGGCTCTGGCGGGATTATCAGGCGCATCGCTTCGTTATTCCTCTTCTGGAATATTGCCGTGAGAATGAAAAAGCGGTGTTTGCGGCTGCGGTGAAGGATGACGGAGGGCGCAGGAAACTGATTGCCCTTTTAGAAAGAATGATCAGCGCAAAACAGGCAGTGCTTCCGGAGCTGCCTGTTTTTAGCGGGCGCAGTGATCTGCCGGATTTTTCCGGATGGAAAAAACAGATCGAAGACGCACTGCACGCATTTGAAGACGGACCATTGACAAAAGTGGTGCTGGCACGGGAAAGTTCTTTTCACGCATCTGCAGCCGTCGATCCGATAGCCCTGATGTGCCTTTTGGCAGATACAGCCCCTGATACGACATTGTTTTGCTTTCAGCCGGCATCCTGCCGTGCTTTTCTGGGTGCATCCCCTGAACGGTTGTACCACAGAAGAGGCGTGCATATGCAGACCGAGGCTTTGGCGGGAACACGCCCGAGAGGACTGGATCCGGCAGAGGACGCACGGCTCGAAAAAGAACTTGTCTGCAGCAAAAAAGAGCAGCAGGAACATGCCATTGTTGTAGAGTCGCTGCTGACAACGCTGGATAATTTCGCTGTTGAGCTCCAATATCCGGGGAAACCGGCAATAAAAAAACTGGCACATTGTCAGCATCTGTACACGCCTGTGCGTGTCCGTCTGGAGCAGGGCGTCTCTGATTCTTTTCTGTTGCGGCAGCTGCATCCCACGCCTGCCGTAGGAGGTTATCCTAAAAAAGAAGCGCTCCAGTATCTGCGTGAGCATGAGCCTTTTGAGCGGGGTATTTTTGCCGCACCCGTAGGCTGGATTGCCCGGGACAGTGCTGACTTTTTTGTCGGGATCCGGAGTGCTGCTGTTTTGGGAAACCGTCTGTGCCTTTACGCCGGTGCAGGCATTGTTCCCGACTCCGTAGCGGAAGAGGAGTGGAGGGAGCTGGACGCAAAAATACATCAGTTCGCAGGTGTGATCGAAGGGCGCATGCATGAATCATAACGGAAACATGAACATGCTTTGGGCGACACTTCTGATAGAGGAGGTCACGCGCCTGGGCATAAAGTGCTTTGTCATTGCCCCCGGGTCGAGAAGCGCTCCTCTTGCAGTGGCTGCCTGGCGTAATCCATCGGTAAAAACCCGGGTTCACTATGACGAAAGAGGTGCTGCCTTTTTTGCTTTGGGTGCTGCCCGGGCGGGGGTGCCTGCTGCAGTGATCTGCACATCAGGCACAGCTGTTGCCAATTGTTTTCCTGCAGTCGCCGAAGCGAACCTTTCGGGGCTTCCGCTTGTGATACTGAGCGCCGATCGTCCGCCTGAAATGCACCAATGCGGCGCAAATCAGACCATGGAGCAGGCAGGGCTTTTCGGCAGCCATGTTCGAGCATCTCTTTCTCTTCCCTGTCCCGATGCGGGCATCCCTGCGGGGCTGTTTCTGAGTCGTATTGATCAGGCGTTGTTGCACTGTTTCGCTCAAGCGCCCGGTCCTGTTCACATTAACTGTCCCTTCCGGGAGCCACTCGCCCCTGTTTCTGTTCCTGCTTCCGGGCAGGAAGATTATCTGGATGAACTGAAAGAGTGGCATGCCGGTACAGTGCCCTGGTGCGATCATGCCGATAGCGATAAAAAGCCTGATCCTGAGGAAATTAGGGCGGTGCTGGAATCTTTTGCCGGCAAAAAGAATAAGGCTCTTTTGCTCGGTGCGATGCACAGGCAGGAAGACCAGGAAATGGCATGCAGGCTTGCAAAGCGACTCGGCTGGAGGGTGCTGCCGGACATCCTTTCAAACTGCAGAAGAAATGAAACGGGATTATCTTTTCTGTCAGGATATGATCTTCTGGCGAAGGCAGGATGCCTTGGGCACTTTTTTCAGGCGGATGCAATCCTGCATTTGGGCGACACCTTCGTTTCCAAAGCACTCTACGAGTTTTTACAGGCCAGTCCCCCGGAACTCTATGTTCATGTCCATCCCCGGTCCGACAGAAGAGACCCTGCGCACCTGGTGACCCGTCATCTGCAGGGCAGCATCGCTTTTGTATGTCGTTCCATGCTGAATATGCCTGAAATAGACCGACTTCGGGCTGAGGCAGAAACACTCCCGACGGAAGGGCTCTTTTCTCGTGCCGTGGAGATCCTGAATGACTTGACAGACACGGCACCGCTTACTGAGCTATCCCTTTTTCTTCTGCTGCATGAGCGGATCACCGAAGGCACCGCTTTTTTCTCCGGTAACAGCATGCCGATCCGTTATATGGATATGCTGGATCAGCCCTGCTGTGCTTTTCTCATTCACGCCAATCGGGGTGTGAGCGGCATAGACGGCAATATCGCCACTGCCGCCGGGATCGCCTTCGGATGCGAAAGGCCGACGGTAGCCTGTATTGGTGACATGACTGCGCTCCATGATCTTAATTCACTTGCACTTGTGGCGGCTTCGCCGACCCCGGTTATACTTGTGATCGTGAACAATGGAGGTGGCGGCATTTTTCATCATCTTCCCATTGCTGCATTTCCCGAAGTGCTCGTACCATGTTTTGTTCATCCTCACCGGCGAGAATTCAGCGGTGCTGCAGCCATGTTCGGACTGCCATGGTATGCTCCCGAAACTGTGGGCGCATTTAAAACATGCTGGTCTGCTGTGCAGGATGCCGGAGAGTCATGTATAATCGAATGCAAGGTAGACAAGGAAATTTCGCTGCAGGCGTATTCCCGTATGATTGACGGTATCCGAAAAGAGTACGCCCCGGGTGAAACAACAGCGGAAAGCTGAGAGCAAGGCATGTTTTCCGCAATGATGTTGTGTTTTGTAAACAGGAGTCTTTCATGACAAAGTTCAGAACGTTTTATGATACGGGGCAGCCCGTGATCTCCTTTGAACTTTTTCCCCCGAAAACACAGGAAGGTCTGGAAAATCTTTTTCTGCATCTGAAAGAACTGGCGGCGTGCAAGCCGGCATATTTTACCTGCACCTACGGGGCAGGGGGCAGTTCCCGGGAGCGGACGCTTGGTGTCCTGAGAGAAATTCACGATACCTACCCGCAGATTCCTCTGGCATCGCATTTGACCTGTGTAGGAAGCAGCGTTGACGAACTGCGGGCTTTTTTACGCCAGGCTCAGGAGATCGGCATTACCCATATTGTTGCGCTCCGGGGCGATCTTCCCCAGGAGGATCCGGAATATACGCCTCCTGCCGACGGGCTCCGATATGCGAATGAACTTGTTTCTCTCATCCGATCGGAGTTTCCTGCTTTCGGGATCAGTGTTGCCGGATACCCGGAAACGCATCCCGAGGCGCCATCTACCGCCGCCGATATAGAAAATTTGAAGCGGAAGGTTGATGCCGGCGCTGATTTCATTGTGACCCAGATCTTTTTTGATAATGCGGATTATTTTCGGTTCAGAGACCGCTGCAGTGATGCAGGCATTACGGTGCCTATTATCCCCGGGGTGCTGCCCGTCACCAATCTTACTCAGACCCGGCGCATTGTCAACATGTGCGGTGCGCATTTGACATCCAAACTGGTGAAACGGCTTGAGGTTTATGAAGATGACCATGAGGGGCAGTATGCCGTGGGCGTGTACTATGCGGCACGGCAGGCGGAAGAGCTGATCAAGCAGGGTGCGCCGGGGATTCACTTCTATGTGCTCAACAAGTCGCGGGCTACTGTGCAGATTTGCAGAGCGCTGGCACTTTTTACCCCTGTCGACTGATGCTACACAAAGAAGGGATTGAAGGTTTTCTCAATCCATACGGTGGAGGAGGGACCGTGTCCCGTATGCACCTGGTAGTGATGAGGCAGCGTAAATATCTGCTGCTGAACTGCCTGAATCTCCTGCTGCTTTGTAATGTCATCCGGGGTGCCGCCGATGCTTCCGGCGAAAAGAGCATCACCGGTAAAAACCCGCTCTCCAATAACAAGTCCGAGGGAGCAGGCAGTGTGCCCCGGCAATGCGATGAATCTGCCTTTTAAGCAGCCCAGATCAAGAGGGTCATCCTGCTTTTTCTTTTCAGCCAGTATTCCGGCTATGCTGCTTTTTCCTGCATAAACCGGGGCCTGCCTCCACTGGAGGATGTCTGCCAGTCCCTCAACATGATCATAATGGGTGTGGGTGATAAAAATACCGGCGAGCGAGAGACCGTGTGCTTCAAAAAAGGCGGGAATCCGTTTGTCCAGAACAGGTGCGTCAATGAGCAGCGCCTGTTTTTCCTGACTGCAGGCGATGACGAACTGGTTGGACTCGTTAATCTCTGTACGGAAGTGGGCAAAAATCATTTTATGACACCGTCAAGCCGTGCATTTTCAAAATTAGGCACACCGGTGGCACCTCTAAGATCACAATTTACAAGTGTCGCCCTTCTGAAAATGGCACGGTCAAGTTGTGCGCCCTGAAAGGAGGCGCCGGTGAAGTTGCCGTTTCCTGGTCTTGAAAAATACATGCGTGCGCCGGAAAAATCAGCCCCTGCCGCATCTACCCCGACCAGGTTGGCGCGCTCGAGATTGGCGGAGTGAAAAGAAGCGTTTCGGAGTACGGCGCCGCCCAGTACAGCCAGTTCAAGATCCGCGCCGGTAAAATCAGCATTGCTGAGATCTGCGCCGTCAAAACGGGTGCCGCGCAGAAGTGCACCGCGAAAATTGGCGCCTACGAGAGAGGCATCGGAAAAGCACTGCCCGGAAAGATCTTTTTCGTGAAAATCCAAAGACCAGGCATCTTCCGGTCCGATGCTTTCACCAGCGCAGCATGCACCAACACCTGCCACCACATCAGGAGTTTCGTGGGGCTTCATCATTTACCTTCTTTCAGCAGGAACCGTTAGTCCTGATCGAATTCGCTTTCTTCATCTTTTTCAGACGGTGCATTGAGATGCGCCATCCAGTCCGCATAATAAGCAACCTCTTTCACGGCTCTTTTAATCCTGTCCGGTGTTGCTTCCTGACGGAAAACGTTGCTGAGAAGGGAAATGTAGACACTGTTTTTAGAACGGGTCATGGAAAAGGCGCTGTGCGCCAGTTTGGAATTGGTGCGAAGAGCCTTCCGAACAGTATGGCTGTTTGCTTCACAGCAGATGGCAAGAACCCGAACGGTCTGGCGTCCGTCCCGCAGCTGATGTGGCAGGAGGTATACACTCTGCTGATTGCCATGAGGAAGGCGTACCCGAATAACGAAACCTGCCTTGTATGGTTTGACAGAGCGTACACCTGTCTTCTCACAGAAAAAGGCAAGATCCCTCAAACTGAATTCATTGTTACCCTTGTCTCGAGTGCGCAGCAGCAGATGCACAGGATCCAGACTGCGCTCTACCGCCATCTTGACGTCCATGTCTTCGTCGTGGAGATGATTCGTAAGGCGGCCCAGAATCTGCTGAAGTTCTTTGCCGATTGATTCAGCTGCGTCACGGCGTTCTACCCAGGCGGCTTCTTTGTCGCCCAGCTTATCCAGTAACAAGTGCATGTCTTCCATGTCAGGCTCCCGCTACAGTTCCGTTACTATCCTGATCAATATAATACTACAAACCACGGCTTTTGCACAATTATTTATTTTGTAAAGATCTGATCACTGAGTAGTTTTATGAGATTTAACCAGAACACAGGCACAGCCATCAATCAGGCGATAAAGATATTCCAGCCACAATGCCAGAAAATACCAGACCGGAACGTAGGACAGGGCGATATGCCCGTGAAGGTTCCAGCGCAGGTTGCTGTAGTTCCAGATATCCAGCCCTGCGGCTGTGAATAAAACACCGCTTACGTATTCCACGGCAAAAATCATCAGCATATAAATGAAAGCACGGAACGGCAGCGGGATATGCCGGTTTTTCAGCCGATGAGATACAGGGCCGGTGAGAAGACCGGGAAGCGCATAGACCGGTATCATCCAAAGTGATGAGTGTCCTCGCAGATTCCAGTTGCCGCCAAACACGGCATCATGCAGTGCTATGTAGAAGATCTCGAAAACGAGTCCCATGCATCCGAAGAGAAACATCCGCATGGCTATTCGCCTGCCCGCCATCAGCCCAGACTCCTTCACGTTCAATCAGAGGTACAGTCCGTTAATTTAAATAGATACTGCCCTGCACCGTTTCAAGAAGCACAGTGTGCTCGCCCGTGTTAATGCGTCCGAAAAATTCCTGGCTTTCCAGGTTGATACTGCCTGTCAGGGGCAAGGCACTTCGTATCTGTCCGCCCTGTGTTTTCACTGTAATGGAAGCGCTTGACTCAGGAGCGATGAAGACATTGATATCACCGGCTTCAGTAAAGATATCCATTTTGCCGGCAAGGGGCGCTAAACTTAGAAAATGCACGTCACCTTTGCGCTGCCGAACCTCGGTGTCCTTCCCCGGTGTATCCACAAGAACACGCCCTTCCCCGTTATTAATTGAGATGCTGTCAAAAATCTCTTTGGCTGTGATATCGCCGGATGCAACGTTTATGATGAGGGGGCCGATACAGGATTTGGCTGTGACTGAGGTCGTGTTTCCTGATACAGTAAGCATGCCCCGCATATGTTCAAACTGTACTTCGCCTGATTCCTGATTCACAACACAGTCCGCGCCCACACCCTGCAGAACGGTTGCTCCCTTCTCCGCATTCAGGGTCACCGGTAATGTGCGCGGGCATTTGATGCGCAGATCGGCGCGATAGGACTGGCACGAGAAGGCGGTCATGTCCTGTGTGGCACGTGTCGTAAGATGGATGAAGCCGGGGGTTTTCACAGTCTTGATTTCCAGCGCATCCAGCGCATCCATGGCGGCAGCGGCGGAGGGTGTCCAGGCAACGCGGGTCATTTCAACGGAAAGCTGATCTTCGTCCACACCTTCGATATGAATGTTGCCGGGCATGGCATCAATAACCATCGTATTTCCCGACTCAAAAGGAATCAGAGTGGTGGTGGTGTCGGTAAAGGCTTTCTGATCAGCACTCATCCGTGAAACTGTCTGAGACATGCCGCCTTCAATCCCGACAAGTACATCACTGAAAGAGGCATTCACCATGAAGCGTTGTTTTGCTTCGGCATTGAGGTGCCTTGCCAGCAGCTGCTTTCCCCGCACGACCCGGGTTACATCCAGCTCGGATTCAAAGCGCCCGTGTGCGACGGTGGCAGTCAAATCAGGATTCGCATCAGGAGGCAGCAGGATTTCTGTCCGCCCGTTTTCGCTGATCAGGTTAACCGTAGACTCGGGACCCGGATGGCGTACTGTCACGGAACCGCGAAATTGTGTAATGTCGAGATTACCCTGAAAATTTGAAAATTCCGCGTCCGTTCCTGTCATGATAAAGGTGCCGCCCTGATTCAGATAATTGGCGCGAACAGGAAACTCCCCCTGAATGCGGGCGCGCACCAGCCCCTGGATGTGGGACAAGTGCAGGGCGCCGTACTGGATCTCGGCGGTGAGCGCTCCCCCAAGGTCATTCACATAGACATCTCCGAAATAGTTGTTGATTGTCAGCGTGGCATCTTTGGGAATAGCGGCCTCGTAATGAACACTCATCGCCACGGCATCTCCGCTTCTCAGTTCCGGGAGAGAGGTGCGGCATTCCCAGTAGTCCCCTTCCTGTTCAACACGCAGCTCGATCAGCGATGAGACCTGTTCCGCCAGATCTTCTGTGGGTGCACTCACCTGAATAACCGCCTTAATCTGAATCAGGCGTTCGTCCCAGCAGCGAATGCGGATATCACCGAATTCGTTGGCGAGAAAAAGAGTGGAAGCGGGTGTGGCAGGGTAGTGTTCCTCCACCTCCCGCTGCACGGAAGGCAGCGTGTCATTGGCTGTGTTTTTCCCTTCTGTGCCGCTGAATAGCGTTCCGGCGCGGCGTCCCACATAGTCCATCCCCCGGGCGACTTCTTCAATGCCGGACTGTAAATGCTGAATCAGCTGCGCAGAGGAAGGAGAAGCGGTCAGGAGCAGTCCAGGAAGCAACAGTGATAGAAGTATTCGCCCCATGACTATGCTGCCTTTTTACTGCTCAAAAGAAGGTGCCTCTCAGAGGGTGCGGTCTATAAAGAGGGTGCGCAGTCCCTCCAGTCTTTTTTTTGCCTCGGCATCGAGAATTTGTGTTGCCCGGACGCAGCCCGGATTACGCTGCAACGCCGCTGTCGCCGCATCCAGATCCTGATCAAGAAAATCTACCATACGCCGATAGCCTGCGTCTGCGCTTCTGGATAATCCATCCCCGGAACCCGCTACGGAGGCGGCGAGCGCCTGCACCACCGAGCCGTGGAAGGGTCTGACGGGGTTCCAGCCATTTTCCGGAGCAGGGATGGGGCGTGCTTCAGCTTGAAGTGCGATGGAGGGGGCTTTGGAGCCTTCATGCAATGCCGCTGAAAAAGAAAGCATTCCCAGAAGAATGATTCCGGCAAAGCAGGCGGCACCGCGCAAAACAGGAAACCAGCGGTTTCGCTCTGTTTTTGCGCTGTCTGCCGCCGCCTCTTTGCGCGCCTGAAGAAGAATCGCCTGCACAAGGCTGTTTTCAGCTTCCGGTATCTGTGAGAGCGTCGATACTTTGAGGGTATGCCGGATGGCGCGAACTTCCGCCGCACACTCCGGGCAGCGGGACACATGTGATGCAATCAGCGCACAGACGGGAGCGTCGTTATCCACCAATGATTCCGCATACTCCATCAATTGGATTGAGGAGGGATGGCGCAGGATAGGGGAATCTGACGACATTTCACAAACTCCGCACTTACTCTATATAGTCTCTGAACTTTTCCAGATACGGGCGCAGCGCCTTTTCCGCACGTGCTACCCGGGACTTGACTGTGCCCACAGGGCAGTCAAGTATTTCTGCTATTTCGTCATAGGGCAGATCCTGGAAACGCCGCAGGATGAATGCTTCTCGGTAATGGGCGGGAAGGTGTCGCAGCGCATCGTTGATCGCCTCTGAAATTTCCATGTGTTCACATGCCTTATCGACGCGGGCCTGTTTGTCATCCAGTTTGTCCAGCGGTGTCAAGCCACCGTCGGAGAACCCGTTGTCACTGCTCCAGAAAGACAGGGATAAAAAGTGCGGGCGCCGTCGCCGCTGTTCCCACTCTTTGTATACTTTGTTGGAAGCAATGGCAAAAAGGTAGGACGACAGGCGTCCCTGCGCTTTGTATCGGTCGCTGTTGCGGACAAGGGCAAGAAAAACTTCCTGCGTGATTTCTTCCGCAATATGTCTGTTTTGCAGCATCCGGTAGACATAAGAAAATATACTTCGCTGGTATCTGTTGACCAACTCTTCAAAGGCGCGCTCTTCTCCCTGCTGATGTTTTGCCATCAGGCTGTCATCGTCCAGCGCCGACCAGTCCGTCGGATAACCATTTTGACTGACGATTCGCAGGTGTGAGGCAGATGCACGCTCTTCTTTGTGCGTGTTGGATTGATTATTCATGTATTCACTGACTTATCCGGATAAGTACTGAATGTCTTTACAAGTACTATCCTTTTTTGACTCAAAAAGTTCCGACCATCTCCCTAAAGTGTAACAGAAGATCCGTATTCCGTGCATCTTAAATTTGGAGAAAACCGGATATAAAGGCGAAAAGCAACGTTTCCGTCATTTTTTTCATGGCAGGAGAGGCAGAATTTCCCGTATAGAAGCCAGCAGTTCTTGTCTTTCCTCCGGTTGGAGTTGCCTGTCATGTGGAAATGACTCCAGTACTTTGGATAGATAGGGAAGGGGAAAGAGGTGCGGATCGGGACATTGTGCCAGTTGAAGGCGCAGAGACTGCACTGCCGCTTCTCCTGCCTCATTCAGAGAATCGATTTCCCTAAGTATATCCACTAAAACTTTTACAGCATCTTGAGCGGAGTCAGTGATATCCTCCGATGCGGTGCTTTTCTTGAGCGCTGCTTTCAGCGACGGGAAAAGAGGGGCGGATGACACCGCTTCCCGGCTTCCCAGAAGAATCGGTTTCGTGGCTGGCTTGTCTCCCTTTCCTGATATTGCCTGAATGTACTCGTTGGCTTCCTGTGCCTGACGAAATTCAGGCAAATGCCGGAGTGGTGTCCACTGTTCTGCTCCTTTACGGGCGACAAGCCAGTTGTCGCCTTTTGACATAGCGACAATATGGCGAAGGCGATAAGGACCTTTCGGTAGCTGCCCTGAAGTCAGCACATACCATTGTTCCGGCGCTTCCAGTGCTTCCCTAACTGCTTTTTTGCTGTCCTCTACGGGAAAGGATTTGGAAAAAGTTTCTATCTGTTCAAATCCTGTGATCCCAAGGGCATTCAACCTTTTCCGCAATACAGCCCGGAGCAGAATTACCCATAGCGGTGTGTCAGGGGAAAGCTGCGTTTTTTCCAGGTCTGTTTCGGTTTGAAAAAGTGCGAGTAGCGTTTCAGCCTTGTGTTCTCCCGTTTCGGGGATTAGCCGTTCCGCAAGAGCCGTCAGGCAAAAGCGCGGAGGCGGCAGCTCTGAAAAGCCTGTTCTTGCCATGTCCGGTTCGAGAAAGTGCTTCCAGTTCAATGCGAGCTCGCTCATAACCGTTGGGCAGTCTTCCGCATAGTCCCTGAGTTTTCGGTAAGCATACCCGGGCGCAAAACCGTATTCTTCCAGATACTCCCGGGAAAATCCGTGCTTTGCTTCCGCATCCGGATCGATCACCACCCTTTGATTCAGCAGCATGCGGAACGGCGCACCGTCAGCCCGCCAGCCGCGCATGCGCTGACAGGAAATCTGCACGATGGCAGCGGGCGGTATTGAACGGGACGTTTCTATGTCCAGTACAGCCCATATATCATTTTTTCTCATTGCGCCGCTTCCTTATCAAAAATCGGTCGATCCGGCTGTTTATACTATATGATTCAGGCACAGGAATAAACCTCTCACTCCGGCAGGCATTCTGAATGACCCGAGCCCTTGCTGCAATGTTGGATCACATATTTTTGTTGTGTTCTCCTTTTTTGTGGCATACTTTCTCTATTCATATTCCACCTTTCAAGGAGCCTGCCCGGGGATGACACAGAACCAGGAATCAAGTGAGACACTTTCAGAAAAAAAGCAACAATCCAGAGAGAACCGGAAACGGATTTTTCTTTTTGTTGCTGTTTTTGTTATTACGACCCTTGTGCTGCTCACTTCCTACCGGTATCTGATCCCTACCCGCATCAATGACTGGTACCTTTTTCAGGCTGCCCGTCATACCGCCTGGGTTCTTGACCGTATCGGGCACGGAGAAGTGGAGCCGCTGCATTATTCCCGCCTGGATATTAAAGGAACCCGCGCTGCCCTGCAGGCGTGGAAAAAAGGCAAAGAATCCCTTTCTTCCGAGGAAACGGCTCTGCTTTCCGACGAACCGCTTTCCGCCTGGGAACGCTGGTCATGGCGTGCTGTCACAACCAGAAAGCAGGATGCCCGGCGTGTAAACGGCCCGCGCGTTTATTTCGTGTTTAGGGAAGGTATCTCGTCCAGGATCAATAGCCTTTCCGGCAAAATTAATCAGTTGGAAGCCCAGCCTGATTCGGATGCGCCTGCGCTGCAGTCGGAGCTCGAGCACCTGAAAAACGATGTGCAGGCGCTTCGGCAGGAGCAGCAGGAGGGAAAAGAAGATCTTTCTCTTGTTTTCCCCTTTATTTTAGTGCCCGAATGTGGTGCCATAGAAATCATGGCGATTTTTGTCGCTGCCATACTTGCCTTTCCAACCTGTTGGCGTAAGCGTGTCATCGGTCTGGCGGCGGGAATTCCCGTCATGTATGGCGTGAATATTTTCCGGCTTACCGTGCTCGCCATTATCGGGGCGGTAGACCAGAGCCGCGTCTGGTTCAATCTCGCCCACGAGTATGTCTGGCAGGCAGTCTACATTATTTTTGTCGTTGCCGTTTGGCTGGTCTGGGTCGAGTACGTGGTGAAAAGGGTGCGCTCATGACCACTAAGGGACAACGTTTTGCTCTGCCATTCTTTGCACTGAAATTTATGGTGTTTGTCGTTTTTTTTGTTGTGGTGTGGTGGGAGTGCCTTCCGTATTACGGACAGGCATTGCTGCAGATAACGGGATTGCCGCTGAAATATGCTCTGGGTGTTCCTATCGACTCCGGATTCATCGACGTGCAGGGCAAACTCAATACGGAAAGCAGTCTTGTTTTTTCTGTTTCCGGTCATGAGCGCCGCATGAAAATAGCACTGCTTGCCACCAATGTCCCTCCGTATATTGCGCTGGTTCTTGCTACAGCCGGATTGACCTGGCGACGGCGCGGGCTTATCCTGCTCTACGGCTGCGGCATTCTTTGCTTTTTTCATGCTTTCTTTATCATCATTGCCATGCGTTTTCAGGATAAACTCATGCTGATCAGCGAAGTGCCGACGGCACTGGTGCAATTTTTCCTGACCCTGCCTTTCATGCTTTGGATAGTATTTGCATATTGGGAAAAGTTAATGACGCTGTTTCAGGACAAGGCTTCCGGAACGGAGAAGCAGCTCCCTTCTGAAAAAGAACAGTCTTGAATACCGATCAGGAAGAAAGGAATTTTGTTATGTCTTTGAAAGAACGTGTAGAAAAAGCCCACAGCGAAATGAAGCATCATCTTACAGAAGAACTGCTTCCGTTCTGGTCAACCCGGGGCGTGGATAAAGAATACGGCGGCTTTTTAACGTATCTGGATAAAAACGGCGATCCTACGGGAGAAGGCGTAAAAACGCTGGTCTGTCAGACACGCATGATCTATACCTTTTCCTCCATTTCTCGTGCCGGGCTGGATAACGGAACATTTCTTCCTCTGGCAAAACAGGGCGTTGATTTCCTGCTGAAGCATTTCAAAGATCGTGAGAATGGTGGCTGGTATTGGACAAGTGAGCGCGATGGTACCCCTCTTGATCGTGCCAAAATCATGTACGGCCACAGCTTTGCCGTTTATGCGCTGAGCGAATATGCCATGGCAGCTCAGGATTCCGCTGTGCTGCAGCATGCCGTGGACGCTTATGACATTATTAAAACCCGCTCCGCCGATCTTCAGTATGGCGGCTTCGGTGAGTTTTTCGAGGAAGACTGGTCGCCGAAGAAACCCGGCGTTTATGGCGGAGACCGCAAGTCGCTGGACGTGCATATGCACCTCATGGAAGCGTTCACCAACCTGTATGAGGCAACGAGGAACCACCGCCACAAAAGGGATACGGTACGGGTCATCGAACTCATTTTCGAGCGCATGATTCATCCCGTGTACGGTACCGGCATTGCTCAGTTTTCTTTTGACTGGACGCCGCTCCGCGCTATCCTTTTCAAAAATGTATGGGGCTCGGATCGGGATGTGGAGGATGATGTGGGACGTCCCATGAACAATACCAGCTTCGGGCACAATGTGGAGTTTGCCTGGCTGCTCATGCATTCATTGCGCATTCTGGGTCTTGACGTTGACCCCTTTAAAGAGCGTATGCGAAAGCTGTACGACCATTGCCACAGCTATGGTATTGACTGGGAGCGGGGAGGTGTCTTTTGCGAGGGCCCCGGCGACGGGCCTGCCCGGGAAAGGAATAAGGAATTCTGGCAGCAGGCGGAGACGCTGGTCGGCATGCTGGATGCATTTCTGCTTTTCGGTGAAGAGAAATACTGGAATGCCTACGAAAATGTGCACCGCTTTGTGATGGATCGTGTGATCAATCACGAGGTAGGTGAGTGGTACCCGCTCTTTGATGAGCACAACAACCTGCTCTGGGATTATATGGGACATGCCTGGAAGATCAATTATCATACCGTGCGTGCCGCCATCCAGTGCGAGCAGCGGTTGTCCGCCATTCTGAAAAAAATGGGAAGCTGAGCCCGGGATCAGGTGTGGTGGGCAGTCTTCAGCAGCCGGATTGCCTTCGCATAGGAATGATGATTGAAGATATAGGAGCCCGCCACAAGCACATTCGCACCGGCAGCAATGACGTCCGCCGCCACATGTTCATCAATTCCCCCGTCTACCTGCAGGTCGCAGTCGCCGATCATGTCACGGATACGGCTGATTTTCGGCAGCATTTCCCGGATAAAAGATTGTCCGCCGAAGCCCGGGTTCACCGACATAACCAGCACCATATCCACCATATCCGCCAGATATTTGATGCTGTCTTCCGGGGTGCCCGGGTTCAGTACGATTCCCGCTTTGCAGCCCAGATCCTGAATGCGCCGGATCAGCCGGTGCGGGTGCCGGGTCGATTCCACCTGAATGGTAAGAATGTCCGCACCCGCTTCCACGAAAGCCTGTACATAATTTTCAGGCTCTTCTATCATCAGATGCACATCCAGAGGCAGGCGGCAATGTGCCCGCAAACTTGCCAGAACGGGCGGGCCAAAAGTGATATTGGGCACAAAATGGCCGTCCATAATGTCGCAGTGAATCATGTCGGCACCGGCGTCGGTAATTGCCTGAATTTCTTTGCCCAGACGGCTGAAATCACAGGAGAGGAGAGAGGGGGATATTTTAATTGTGTTGGCTGACATCGTTTTCTGATTCCAGTTAGTTTCATTCAGAGTACGCGGAGAATCTCTTGCTGTATCCCCGTCGCTTCCTGCTCTTAACTTTTGAACACAGGGGCCATCACCGGATTTTCACCGGAGGGCGACCTTCTTTCAGTGTATAAGAAGCCTCAAGTTCATTGTCAATATAGACTTCCACAGAAACTTCATCAATGTAGGTCACAGGAACCCGAATCACAGTGCCGGTGACATAGGTTCTCAGCGCTTCTTCATCAAATAGCGGCTTTTTTGTCCAAATCGTCTGACGATTACCCAGACGGTCGACGACATCCACCCGGACATCACGGCTGTACCAGTCATAGAACATCTGATGGCGTACTGTGTCCTCATATTGCTGTGTAGGCGCTTTTTCGCCGGAGGAACGCAGGTAATCATAGGTGACCACCTGATTCTGATAGATCAAGGTGTCGGGAGGGGGCGACTGTGCCAGAACAATGTCCGGAACGGCTCCGGGAATATCCACCGCATTGGCAACAAGCACTACATCAAAGCCTTCCATCGCTCTTGCGATATCGGAAATGGCAAGGCCACGCAGATCGGGCATAAGCGCACTGGGTCGCCCGCTTCCCGCACTTACCAGCAGATGGATCTCGCCCTGTTCGGGCAGCCGCGCTCCGGCGGGGGGATCCTGCGATAGTACGGTGTCCCGGGGCTGCTCTTCGGGAATACGGGCGAGACTGCCCACGCGGAAGCGGGAGGCAAGAATTTCCCGGCGTGCCTCTTCGAGGTTCTTCCCGGTGAGATCCGGCGCACGCATGTAATCTTCGCCCATACTGACGATAACATTCACCCGCCTGCTTTCCCGTGCGACACGACCCGCTGCGGGGCGCTGGGCAATCACATAATATTTTGGGATGCTCGGGTGGGTTGCCTGCACCTGCTTGCCGATTTCCAGATGTTTTTCAGAAAGCAGAAAGGCAGCTTCAGAGATAGGTCGGTCAACGATATTGGGCACGACCACATGGGCACGCCCTTTCAGGGTGACATTGTATACATAGTAGCCTGTACCCGCCATGACCAGCAGAAACAGCACAACTGCAAAGGACCACTGCAGCGTCCAGACGAAAAAGCGGATAATAAAAAAGACCGAACTCAGGATTGTTTTCGAAAACGCATCAAGTAAAAAGCGTCCCACGCTCCGTTTTTCGGGCTTGTTTGGTATTGTCCCAGGGCTGTTTTCCACGAATCAAATTGCTCCGGCCCGTCTTCGGGCATACAACCCCCTTCGGCAAGAATAGCTGCGGTCACTTCTGTAGTTTCCTGCGGGGTGGGGGTACAAACGGAATAAACGACAAGTCCACCATTCTTACAAAGTTGCAGTGCCTTTCGCAACATGGCTTTCTGTGTTGCCGCTAAAAGTGACGGTGTTTCCGGCTGGATGCGCCATTTGATTTCAGGATGGCGGCGCAAAGTGCCCAGACCAGAACAGGGCGCATCCACAAGAACGCGGTCGAAAGTGCCATCCTGAAAAGGCGGCTGAAGTCCGTCACCGCACAGGGGGAGTACCTGTGTCCCTCCCAGACGTTCGCGGTTTTCTACAATTCGTGCCACCCGTCCGGCATAACGCTCCAGCGCAAAGATGGGCGCCGCATCCCGGCTGAGTGCGCAGAGGTGCAGCGTTTTTCCGCCCGGTGCCGCACACATGTCCAGAATCTTTTCGCCCGGCTTCGGGTCGACAAGAGCACCTGCCAGAATGGATGCCGGATCCTGCTGCATCAGTTGCCCCTGACGGAACCAGCGGGTTGCCTGCGGGTTGGTGCCGTCGTGCAGCAGCAGCGCATCCAGTGCTTCCGTGATTCTTTCAGCGGCGATGCCTGCTTTCTGCATCTGCTGCAGCACATCGTCTGTCTGTGCGAGAAGCGTGTTGATGCGTACTGACGGGAGCGCAGCGGAATCACATGCGGCACAATAGGCTTCAGCACCGTCCTCTCCATACAGTTCGCACCACAGGCGCACAAGCCATCGCGGCATGGAATAGCGTATGCGCAGGTGCTCCATCAGCTGTGTCGTCCGGTCGGGCAGTGTGATTTCATCAAGTGAAGAGGGGAGGCGGCGCAGCACGGCATTCGCTACCTTGGCGAGCCCGGAATGACTGCGCTTTTTCGCCAGATCCACTCCTGTGTGCACCAGTGCGGGCCGGGTGACATTGCTGCAGAAAAATGACTGAAAAACACCCATCCGCAGAACGATTAATACGGACAGCGGCAGTTGATCCAGCGGCTGATCGCAAAGGGGCTGCAGTACATGGTCGCACAAAAGACGGTGGCGTACTACACCGTACACAAGATGGGTCATAAAGCGTGCGCCCCGTGGCGACAGATTTGTGCGCCGGAGGGCTCTGTCTATGGAAACATCGATGTGCGCTTCTGTCTGAAAGACACGAAGCAGCACAGACACTGCAGCATCACGAACCGGATCCACTGCCATCAGGTAACCTCCTGAAAGCAGTCGCCGGGCCGCACCGGGGCGCCACGCAAAAAGGCGTCGACTGCCAGCGGGTTTTTGCCCGCCCATTGCAATTCTGTTATGGTCAGGCATCCTTTACCGGTTGCAACAACGATACCTTGCCTGTCCGCCTGAATAACCGTGCCCGGCAGCGCACTGTGTGATTTTTCGCTGTAATCGCTTCGCAGAAGCCGCAGCATGCGATCCCGGAACAGACAGTGGGCAACCGGCCAGGGGTTGCAGGCGCGAATCTGGTTGTGTATGGAAGCAGCTTCTCTATCCCACCGGATGATGCCGTCTTCTTTCTGAAGCATTCTGCTGAAAGTTGCCTGATCGTGTTCCTGCGGATATTCCGTCAGTTTGCCCGTTTCCATTTGGGCAACAGCCTGTGCCATGAGCCGTCCGCCGAGATCGGCGGCTCGGCGAGACAGTTCGCCTGCCGTTTCTGTTCTGCCGACAGGCAGCTTTTCCTGCAGCACAATATTGCCCGCATCCATTTCCAGCGTAATGCGCATAATGGTGACACCGGTCACGTCATCACCAGCGAGCAGCGCCGTCTGTACCGGTGAGGGACCGCGCCATCGGGGAAGGAGGCTCGGATGCATGTTGAGCCACCCCCGCAGAGGCACGTCAAGAATGGGCTGTTTCAGCAGCCTGCCATAAGCCGCCAGAGCACACAGCTCCGGTTTTTTTTCCCGGAGCCACCTCTCGAAGTTCCCGTCGTTCAGTTTTTCAGGCTGAACAACTTCGAGCCCGTGTTCAAGAGCCCAAACTTTCACTTCCGGCGGTTCAGGTTTTTTACTGCGACCTTTAGGGCGATCCGGCTGAGTGACGACAGCCGCAATCTCATGTGCCGTGCATAAAGATGCCAGACAGGGCACTGCAATTTCTGCTGTGCCGAAAAAAACGATTCTCATAGTCATAATCCCGGAATATCGATACCGCCGGTTAATTCTGTCATTTTCTCTTTGACCGCATCCTGGGCTTTTGCAATGGCGCCGCTCATGGCAGCCTGCACCATACTCTCCAGCATTTCACGGTCGTTCTGCTCAAGCAGTTCCTGAGAAATAGTCAGCGATTTCACTTCCAGTTTGCCTGTCATGACTACGGTGACCATATCGCCGCCGATGGCATAGGGAATCTCCATATCCCCCATTTTCTCTTTTAATTCTTCGATCTTGCCTTTCATCTCGAGCGCCTGTTTGATGATTCCGCCCATTTTGCCCAGATCACCTAATCCTTTCAGCATTGTGTTCCCTTTTTGTGCCGTCTGAAGTCCGGCTGGTTGAACCTGCTTCTTTTCGCAGGAACTTCTTGCAGTTTCTACATAAAACGCCTGTTATGAAGAGGCTTCTGCAGTTGCCGCTTCTGTGTTTCCGGTTGGAGTGTCTGTTTCCGCCGCTGTTTCCGAGTGTGTTTCCGGAGGAGGCGCAACAGGATTCCTTTCTTCCGGCCGTAAAAATAATTGTTTCAGATCATAATGAATATAGGGCTGCAGGGATGCCTGCTGTCCTTTTTTCGCATGGGCAATCCATAATTCACGGTCGCTGCTGTTGGCGAGAACGCTGTGCAGGTTTGCATTATCCATTGCCGTCGCTTTCAGGATTTCAAGCGCATAGTCCGCGTCTATTGTGCCGTAACGTTCCTGTACTCTTTTTGCGATTCCCAGGTAGCGGTGATCGTAGGAGTTGGAGCCGTAGGGCAGGTCGGGCGCATTGGCGCATTCCTGAAGACTGCGGATAAGAGGGTCCATTGCCTCGTCGGAGCGGAAGACGGCGTCTTCAATGGGGATAGCATATTCCACTGTTTCTTTCGGATCACCCGGGCCGAAGGTGGCGATATGATGGGCAGTCGTCTCAAAGGCGCGGGCATCACCGGCATCTCCGTCGGCAACCACATAATTGAATCCGACAGTATGCTTGACGGAATGCATGAGTGCGTCTGCTTCGTCCAGATTGGATGTTTCTTCAAGAATCCGGCGCAGCACAAACTCCAGAGGCAGGCCGCGCAGTGATTTATCCTTGGTAATGGCGCCGATCTGGCTGATGGAGATGCCTTCCATATTCATTCCGCTGAGTACACCGATCACACCCGCATACCCGGCAGAGGCGAAACGGTGAAAGCCCTCGGGCTCATAAAGGCACAGCACAGCTGTGTCTTCAAGTCCGGCGGACAGAATCCAGTCGAAGTTGCGTCCGTGAAACAGTTTTCCTTCTTTGGTTGCTTTTCCCCAGACGGCAAAGGCACTGCAGCCCCGCTCCGTCAGGACAGAAATCACATGACCACGCCGGAGCATTTTCAGATCGCATCCGCTCGCATCGGCAATGCCTTCCAGCTCGCGTTTGAAGCGATCCGGAATATATGGCGAGCACAGCTGATAGGTCAGATCCAGAATCAAATGCGACGCAAAGCGCGGAAGTCCCATTTCTTCCTGGGCGAGCTCCAGCAGATTTTCGAAAAGGGACAGAGTCAGCAGCACTTTTTCCCTGGCAAAATAGCCGCGCTGATAACCCATTTCATAGGGGGTGCCGGCAAGATGCAGCACAAGTGTGCCTTCCATCTCTTCAGCCCAGCCTTTGGCGTGGGGGTCCACTGCCTCTGCCGGGCCCCGTCCCGGATTCAACCAAAGCAGCGTGCCCGCAATAAGGACAATAAGAGCACCGATGGTGACGACAAGGATTTTGAACAGTATTTTTTTCATAACCATTTCCTGCGCAAACCATTAAGAATCGGAGTCAGCGGCAACCCCAACAAAGGCATGCGGTGCTGTGTTGTAAACTATGACCGCTTGGAGTATTATAGATTCTGGTGGTAACCAAAGAAAACTCAGGGATAAAAGGTTCAGGTATGGAGTTTTATATTGATCTTTTTCGTCCGCTCTTTCCCCATTTTCAGGAGTACAGTTATTATTACATTTTTGGTGTCCCGGTTCTTCTTCTTCTCATCTATATCACAAGATGGTATTCGGTGCCAACGATCCTCTATGTCTTGGAATATACACTTTATGCCGGGATTATGCACACGGTGGTGCATGTGCTGGTACGTCTCTTCTGCTGGTTCAAGAACAACTCTTCAATGAATGCGTTGCAGGCAGACGGCACCCGGGCAGATCCCGAGGCGTGGACAACACCCTGGAAACAATTCTGGAACTGGGAGTATTACGATCCGGAGTGGATTCCTTGGATGGAACTGTTTTTTTTGATCGTGGTAGCAGGGCTTATGATCAGGTTTCGGCCCTTCCGCCCCACAAAAAGACGAAGAAGAGCCTATGTGCCGCCGCCGCCGCCGAAGCCGAGCGCTGCGGATGATAACTGGGGCGTGCCTAAACAGTATCATGTGCCTGCGGCATCATCTGCCGCTCATAAAAAGAAAAAGTGATCTTGTTGGATTGCACCGGAAGCGGAACAGAAAGATCTCTGCAAATCACTTGTCTGAGGTATAATCTCTGTGGCGCCTGCAGCGCCCCGAAAGGCAGCCGCTTTTCCGGAATATTATACTGTCCTCAGACGTGTTCTATGGTACACTTGAGTAAATAGTTGACAGGAACTGAGTGTAGCCCGATCAACCATGAAAGGGAAACTGTTGTGGCTGGAAGCAAAAATTGTCCCTATTGCGGTGGCACCGTCAATCAGGGCGCCACTGTCTGCGGTCAATGTGGGGGACCGCTGAAAAAAGCGCCTGCGGGAGCAGGAAGCAATCCCCTGAAAGTGACGCATTGCCCTCAGTGCAATACCCCGGTCTCTCCGGGCGATATTCTTTGTATGTCCTGCGGAACCAATTTACTGACAGGGCAAAAAGTGGCGGCTCCTAAAGCACAGGCTTCCCCTGAATCAGGCAGAAGCTTATGGGTTGTCGCTGCGAAATGGGTGAGTGCCGCCCTGCTCGTATTTGCCGCCATAGGAATTGCCTTATTTGTTACCCTTTACCTCTTGCGCGATCCTGTAGGGGAGGCATTGAAATATGCCCGTTCAGAAGATTGGGATCATGCCGTCAGCACCCTTAAAAACTATATCCAGAAAAACCCTGACAAAACCAATGCGCAGTTTCTGCTTGCCAAATTCTACTGGAAGATGCAGGAGTATGACAAAGCATATGATCTTTTTGCTCTCGTAGCGCAAAAAGGGGAGAGTACGGCGCGGGATGCGCTTCTGCTGGCAGTGCTCGCGGCGGAAGAAATCGCCGACAAACAACCAGAATACCGGGAAAAACAACGGAGCCTTCTCAGCGACCTTGCCGGAACACGCTTTGCCGGTGACGGAGAGGTTCAGCTGCTGCTGGCACTGACACTCGGAAAAGAAGGAGATTTTGCCCGCCAGAAAGGCGTTATGGATAAGGCGCTGGCATCCGGTGCGAAACCCGCCGATATTCTGCCTGTCCTTGCCTATGCGCTGGATCGGGATCTTCCGGCACTGGAGCAGTTTGTCGAGAGGCAGCAGCAGGCAGGCAGCGCCTTGAATGCTGACGCTCTGGCGGCTGCAGGGATAATGCGTCTGGAGGAAGGTCAAAGCGATTCCGCCATTGCAACGCTCAGTACACTGCCCTCTGTTTCGCCGCATGTAGACGGCTGGGTGAAACTCCAGCTCGGTGCGCTTTATATGGGCAAAGGTGAATACGGGAAGGCGCTGCCGCTCCTTTCTGATGCCAAGCATCAGCAGCCAGAGAATGAGCGCGCTGTTTTTCTCCACGCCCTTTGTCTGCAGGAGAATAAACTGACAGAAGAGGCCGTTACCGCTTTTGACCAGCTTGTGAGCGCCAGAAAAAATTATGCCGGGCAGGCGGCGTTGCAGCTGGCGCAGATCCTGTCGGATCAGGGCAATCTGGATCGCGCGGCGGCCATGGCGCGTGAAGCGGCTGAGCTGGGCTTGAATACGGCACGGCAGGCGGCAATTCAGGGTATGATTTTTGCCAGGCAGGGAGACAGCATGCAGGCGGAACAGGCGTATCGCCGTGCTCTGTCCATGTCATCGGACTATGCCCCCGCTTTCCTTGAGCTGGGGTTGCTCCTTATTGCACGCAACGCTACGGACGAAGGGCTGGCGCAGCTGGATCAGTATCTGAAGCTTGCTCAGTCCGACCCGGTGGGACTGCATGCCAACGAAATTGAGCTGCTTGTTGCACAAATTCGCCAGTCTCAGTAAACAGATCTGTAAACAACAGGGAGTCATTTCCATGAAATATCGGAATTTCTTTTACGGCAACGCCCTGCTGATCTGCCTGCTTCTTGCGACACCTGCTTTTGCCTGGGGTCCGAGATCACAACAGGTTATCGTTACCACGGCATTGCAGCTGGTTTCCAGAGAACAGAATTTGCCGTTGAACCGCCTGCAGAGTGATATTCAGGCAGGCGCCGCTCTGTCTCCTCCCATGATCGAGGCACTCTATCCTGATCTGCTTTCTGATCCTCTCCGTGCCATTGAGAATGAAATGGCGTTGCTGACGGCAGCCAGAGGCGCGAAAATAGACTCTTATTATGCCTTTCGTCTGGGAGCACTGGGAAAAGTGGTCAGTAATTATGCTGCGCCCATGTACACTGCCGACCCGACGTTGCGCAGCCAGTATTATAATGATGCCGAAGGTTCAGTGAATCCGGGCTCTCTGAAGCCTGCTCCGCGAAAAATTTATGAAAGTATGCAGGCGCTGGAAAGAGTGATGCGGGAAGCAAATTCCGGAAATGACCTCATTGAAAACGATTATAAAACAGGCAGAGGATTTAAAGCTTCCGCTCAGGCGCGCCTTGCTGAAGACCTGAGCCGTTCCGTGAACGTTGTGGCTGATATTTGGTGGAGTATTGTGACGTCCCGGGCTGTGCAGGGCAATATTTCTCAGCGTCAGCTGCAGCAGTACATTCTGCAGGCCTATACTTACTACGTGGATCAGGGGAGCACGGCGGCACTTGAATCGGCAGAAAAGAATTATGAAAAACTGGTCGAGTTTTCTCCTGATCTGCGGGTGCAGCTGGGCGATCTTTTTCAGAACGCCGGTATGCTTGAACGCTCGATTCGGGAGTATGAAATCGCTCTGGAAGGGGCTCCCGAAAAGCGCGACATTGTCGAGAAAATCGGGAACTATTACAGCGATCAGGCAGAGAAATCACTTGAAAAAGGACTTCTCGAAGATGCACTGGCGGGCTTCGAAAAAGCACTTGCCGTGTACGGGCTGCATCCCACAGCTGAGCGCCGACGCCTTGAAGTGGAGGCGATGATCCGCCAGCGTGATGCCCTGCATGCCCAGTATCAGGAATCGCTTGCCATGGCGGATGAGATGCGGTCTCTTGCCGAGGATGAGGCTTCCAGGAGCCGCTATGCGGAGGCGATAGCGCTGCTTCAGCAGAGCCAGACGGCTCTATCCGACGTGGGCGATGAGTTCCCTCTGGAAATGCAGCATCGTATCAGAGCAGAAAGAGATAACCGCACCCGGATAGCAGAATTCCGGCAGCTGCTTCTTTCCAACACCGCCGCTTTCAGTGGTTCAGCGTTCGGACCCGATATGAAAGTGTTGATTCAAGGTGCCTCGGAAGGAATTGAAGAGGAAGCACTCCTGTCTTTTTTCAATCAGGCTTATTTGAAAGAAATGGTGCGCCTTAAAGCCTCCATGCAAAGTACCGCAAGTTTGGAGCAGCACTGAGTTTCATGTCCGGAAATCAATCACAACGGGAGCCCTGGTATGCCGCTGTGCCTCCGGAAGAGCGCAGTCCGTTGCTCCGTCTTCCTATTCATGTGATGCTGGACAATTTGCGGAGTGCTTTTAATGTGGGCAGTATTTTCAGAACTTCCGACGCCGGTGCCGTTGCGCATCTGCATCTGTGTGGCATGACAGCCCATCCGCCTCATAAAAAATTGGAGAAAACGGCACTCGGCGCTTTTGACTATGTGCCCTGGACATACTACGAGCGCAACCGAGACTGCATCGATGCGCTGAAAGCTGAAGGTATTCCGGTCATTGCCGTGGAGACGGTGGAAGGGGCCCCTTCACTTTTTGACTTTCAGTGGCCGAGACCTGTGGCAATTGTATTCGGCAATGAAGAGAATGGCATTAATGCCCGTGTCCTTGCCCGTTGCGATGGTGCCGTGCAAATTCCCATGGCGGGATATAAAAAAAGCATCAATGTCGCCACCGCTTTCGGCATAGTCCTCTACCACATTCTTTCACGATGGGGTATGCCGGAGACATCTCTTCCGGAGGAGGAACGTGAGCGGATGCTGCGTGTGGAATAACGGGTGCACAGACCTTCCGGAAAAGTTACGGCGTGGAAAAAACGAGCACCAATTCGCCCTTGTCCTGACGCAATCCGCAGATCCGTGCCTTTTTATTGGGCGCAAGCAGCAGGACAGTTTCCACCACTTTTTTTGCCGGAGCAGATCCCGCAAGTTCAACACCGACCTGAAGTCTGGCACGACCCGATTCATCGACCCCCTCATAGTTTAAGGACAATACATAGGCGGCAGCCAGAGGCACACGGCTTTCTTTATCCGCTGTCAGTGTCAGTTTTTTATCCGACAGCATGGAAAACCGGTTGAAGGGAAGGTCGTCCAGTGCATCTTTAATGGTTGAACAGTCCCGGTCGTAGGTTTTCTCGGAACTGTCTTCTTTTACAGCTTCGACTTCACGCAGGCGCAGCGATAAATCAGGGGCATCTTTTCCGGCGCACAGGGACGAGAGAAGAACACAGAGCACCACGGAGCTTACCATAAGTCATTCTCCGGCATGGTGACCCACACTGTGGAAACACCGTCTCTGTTGTCAAAGGTTTTGATGGTGACACCATCCAGTTCCGTCGTGCAGGATTCTACTTCTGTTGCACGGACTTTCTCGTCGCCCCTGGAAAAAATAACAAGAAGGGAGAGAACCAGAATTAATGCTGCGGTGAGGGCGGAACCCATTGTCCACAGGCGGCCGGTTGACAGAACAGGTGCATCCAGCCCTTCATGAATGCCGGACAGAAAAGCCGTCATGCTTTCGTCGGCAATGACCGGAGCTTCGGGAAGTGTCTGAGCGTGTTTATGCAGCGTTTCAACAAAATGCGCATAGCGTTGACTTTCCGGATCGCTCGGCATGGAAGAAAGAGGCAGTTCTCCATCTATTCGGGCCGCAATTTTCTGAAATTTCCATCGCTTAATCATTTGAATAACCCTCCAATAAGCCCAGAGGGGCAAGAATCTGCTGCAGGCGGCGCCGTGCATTAAAAAGGCGGCTCATGACGGTGCCCATATTGCATGCCATCACTTCGGCCATTTCCTGATAAGAAAGCCCCTGATATTCGCGGAGTATAAATGCCATCTGGAGTTTGGGCGGTAATTGCCGGACAGCTGCATCAATCGCTGTCCCGATTTCCTTTGCTTCCGCTTCGCTCCGGGGCGTGCGGTTGTCCCGGTTGTCGGGCACCTGCAGGGCGTCGTCATATTCGGTGAGCTGAATCCGTCGTTTTTTTAAATGGTCTTTGCTGTGATTGGCGGCAATGCGCATCAGCCAGGTTTTAAAACTGCTGTCGCCTCGAAATCGGGACAGCGCCCGCCATGCCTTGATGAAGACTTCCTGCGAAAGATCCCAGGCGTCTTCACGGTTACGGGTAAAATAAAAACACAAAGCATACACTTCGTTTCTATAACGCCGCACCAGATCCTCAAAGGCGCTGATGTCGCCTGCCTGTGCTCTTGCGATAAGGCCCGCATCCAGTGCGCTTCTGTTGTCGCCTGTTTCGATCATAGGCGCTCCAAACAGAGACTGCCGGGAAAAAGCGACAAGTGCGACAGATTTTTTGAGAAGCACGCTGTTTTCCATCCGGAAAGCAACTCCAGATTTTTCATTACTGAATTGCAGGGCACAGTCCCTGCTATCAATATTGACGGGCTTCTTCTGGAAATATTCATTTTAAAATCTCTATAAATCCCCTTAGTCGGGCTTGTTCAGGAAAAAAGAGCTGTAAAACAATAAAAACAATTAATTTATCAGCTCGGGGTCGCACTTGCTACGGGCTGCATAGCATACCTGAAAACAGAAACAGGTCATTGAACACCGAGTTCAGCAAATTTTTTCACAAGCGTCTCTTCAGGTACGAATCCGAGAATATCCCCGGCTGCACGTCCTTCAGCATCATAAAAAAACAGATGAGGCACGGAGGAAGCACCATAATGCTGTGCCAGGAAAGGCTGTTCGTCAATGTCCAGAATGACAAACACCATCTTATCCGCATATTTTTTCTGCAGTGATTCGACGATTGGCTTGAGGCGTTTGCAGGGACCGCACCAGGAGGCGCTGAAATCGACAAAGACGGGCTTGCCGGTCTTTCTTGCAGTTTCGACAGGTGAACTGCTGAAACGCTCAACGTCCGCTTTGACCCAATCCGCCTGAAGACGAATGGGAATGGACGAGCCCAAAGATTTCAGATAATCTATCCAGGCTGCCTGCGATTTTTCCCGCTGGAGCGTCTGCTTGATGGCGGGCTTCAGGTCTGCTAAAGAGCGTCCCCCGAAAAGTTCCTGATTTGCCGCATAAAAAGCATCTGCCTCTTCATCCGTTACAATAGCATGGGCAACCTTGCTTTGCGCAAATTCCTGAAAAAGGACTTTCAGTTCATTTTCGTCATAATCGGATTTGTTCTTGTCCCGCAGCACTTCAGCTTCAAGAATTTTGTCCAGAGCAAGATTCTGAAGGATGCCCAGTTCAGACACAAAAGTATCCTCTTTGATTTTTTCTTTCATGTCTGATTTCATCTGATCCAGATCCGTCTGCTGAATAATGACGGAATCGGCCTGCAGAAGCGTGCCTTCCGGCAGTTTTTCCAGAAGTGCGTCGGCAAGGAGGCTGGAAGTCATTTCCGGATAGATTTCCGTGAGGGTGGCTGCTTCTGCCCCGAGGCTCGCAACGCCGATAATCAGAAGCGTCAGGCATACATGGAAAAGGAAAGGAACAGGCAAATGAGCAGTCTGCATAAGGGTCTTCTCTTTCTTTCGGGGCTTTGCATAATGCCCCGGGTTTGAACTTGCGCGGCAACTAACGAATAGGCGGCCGGACAGGAAAACAGGCTGTGCTTCTGCACGGAGGATCATGCTGAATTGTCTCCCTGATCCTGCATGGCACGGATGGCATCCAGTCCTTCCCAATATTTTTTCAATGCCGAAGCACCTTCTTCTGTAATGGAGAATTTGGTGTGAGGCATGCGTCCTTTGAAGCTTTTTTCCACAGAAACGTAGCCTGCTTTTTCCAGACGATCCATATGAGAAGACAGGTTTCCTTTGGTCAGACTGGCCGTATTCAGCAGAAAGTTAAAATCCGCCGCATCCACTCCGGACAGAATGGTAAGAATACGGAGCCGGGCAGGTTCATGAATGGTACGATCCAGATCATCCATGCCCCTGGTCTCCCGCCTGCACTTCTTCTGCCTCTTCGTCCTGTGTTTCCTCCCGGTCGGGAATGGCATTACGGGTCAGTGTTTTCAACTTTAAAAGCGCATAGCGACTGTAAATATGCCCGGTGAGAATAGCGATAAGTCCGTATCCGAAAATAGGAACAACAATATTCAGCAGTTCATATTCCCTTCCGAAACGAAGGGGAACACCGAAATAGAGGAGCACACCGTGTATCCCGTAAAGTATCGGCCAGATCCATGCCCAGAAGCCTAACTGCTGATACAGCACCATGATGATGAGATAAGGAGTCATATACAATGCAGACCAGGGCTGGAGCAAACCGATAGGCATATAATTGAAACTGATAAGGAGGGCTCCCAGCAGATGGTAGGCAAGCAGACCGCCGCTCAGTCCGGTTGTCCAGAGAGGAAGCGACCCCTCTTTTCCGCTGCTGCCTGTCCAGGAAGCGTATCCTTCCCGTCCGTACAGCCAGTTGGTGATGCTGAAAATAAGATCGCTGCTCCAGCGGGACATGGAAAACCAGAGCATAATCAGGGCGGACAGAACCATGGCTCCGATGGAGAGGGTGAACAGTCCCATCCGGTGCTGTTCATGGGCTATCTGTGTGAGACCGGCGGCAAGGCCGATTACAAGAACCATGATCACAATAAAGACCCATTGCACCAGAAAAGAAATGGTTCGGCTTTGGGCATAGCGGCGTGCCCACAGAACAATCAGACGCGGATCGCCGGGCTGATAACGCTTTTTACTAGACATGATTTGCTTCCTCTCCGGAGGTGCTGTGTTCCGGTTGTATCATAACTGCCGGGTAAAAGCAAAGTGCCGTGTGCAGCGGAACTCTACAGCTATACTGTGCTCATTCCTCATACTCCATTTCAAAGTCACCGATAACAACTGTATCGCCCGGCTGTGCTTTCATTCGTTTAAGTGCTTTAAAAACACCCAGTTTATCCAGGCGTCGCTGAAAATGGGCGATGGCCTCCGGATTGTCAAAATCGGTCATGGCAACGATGCGCAGTATTTTTTCTCCGCTAATCTGGAAACCGGCCTCGATGCGTTCCACTTCGAAGGGTGCCTCAAACATATACGCGCGCTCAGGTGCCTCCCGCTCTTCTCTTTCTGCTTCTTCACGCTCGGCTTCCCTGGCTTGCTCCACTACATGCCACAGTCGGTTGAGCAGGGGCGGCACACCCTCTCCCGTGGCGGCGGAGATCAGAAAAGAGTCCGGCGGCAGGGTTTCCTGCAGTTTGCGAAAAGTTTCGCTGTTTTCAGGAACATCAGATTTATTGAATGCATAAAGGCGGGGGCGCTCTCCCAACTCCGGATTATACTGTATCAGTTCCGATTCCAGAATATTCACAGTGTCCAATGGATCGGCGTCGCCCAGATCAATAAGGAACACGAGTGCCAGAGTGCGCTCAATGTGCCGGAGAAAATCATGGCCTAGCCCTTTGCCTTCCGCTGCCCCTTCGATTATGCCCGGAATATCCGCAATAGTCAGCATTCGGTGATCGGAGAGAAGCGCTACACCGAGGTTGGGAGAAAGGGTGGTAAAGGGGTAATCCCCAATTTTTGGACGTGCCGCACTTACCACTGTCAGAAAAGTGGACTTGCCGGCATTGGGAAGCCCGACCAGACCTGCCTCGGCAATCAGTTTCAATTCAAGGATGTATTCTTTTTCCTCGCCGGGCTCTCCTTTTTCCGCAAAACGGGGTATACGATTGGTGGAAGTGACAAAGCGCGCATTCCCCCTGCCGCCCTGTCCGCCCCGTGCCGCCAGAAACTCCTGTCCGTCTTTTGTCAGATCTGCACACACTTCGCCTGTTTCATAGTCCTGGACAACAGTACCGACCGGCACTTCAAGATAAAGATCTTCGCCGTTGCGACCGGTGCAATTCTTTCCCTGCCCGTGCATGCCCCGCTTTCCCGCCCAGTTCGGATGATACCGCATGTCAACAAGCGTAGTCAGTCGGGCGGAGGCGCGGAAATAAATATTGCCGCCGTTGCCGCCATCGCCGCCGTTGGGTCCGCCCCGGGGCACAAAGGCTTCCCGGCGGAAACTGCAGCAGCCATTGCCGCCGTTGCCGCTTTTTACTTTTACCCTGACACGATCGACGAACATGGAGATCACCTTTTTTTCAGTCGGACTTCATATAAAAACAGACACCCCCAAAGTTTCAGGGGTGTCTGGATTTCTCGGATGCAACGATGCTGCGGATTTTATTCCGCTGTGGCGGGGATGATGTCCACGCATTTGCGATTGCGCTTGAAGTAGCGGAAAGATACAACGCCGTCCACAAGAGCAAAAAGAGTGTGATCATTGCCCACGCCGCAATTGACGCCGGGATGCAGACGGGTGCCCCGCTGACGCACAATGATATTTCCTGCCCGGACGCTCTGACCGCCGTAGCGCTTTACACCCAGACGCTGTGAATGACTGTCTCGACCGTTTCGCGAACTGCCGCCGGCTTTCTTCGATGCCATTGTAGTTTCTCCTTATGCCTTGATCTCTTGAATATGGAGAAGGGTATAACTTTGCCGGTGACCTTGCACCCGCTCATAGCCTTTCCGCCGTTTCTTCTTATAAACACGAATCTTTTTGCCGCGACCCTGCTCTTCCACACGGGCAAGCACCCGGGCGGACTTCAGTGCATCGGGCTCAAAAATAATTTTGTCTTCGGTGATGACCATCTGCACAGAATCAAGCTCTACGATGTCATTGACAGCGTAGTCCAGCTTTTCCACGCGGATGCGGGAATTGGCAGCCACTTTGTACTGCTTACCGCCTGTTTTTACCACTGCGTACATATCTATCTCTCCAAAGTAAACTTCGCTTCGCTGCGAAACCCGGGGGTTATTCTGCCCCGGACACAAATTCTGCCGCTGCCGCTGCCACTTCAGCGATTGCGGATAAAGAAGCCATATAACTCGATTTTGGATTGCGCGGGGACGGTTGATTGCGCATGATGGTGACCATTTCGCCAAAGGCGCCTGTCGCACGGATTTCATGGCTGTTTACTGTTGCCGCCGGATCTGCAATCAGACGAACCTGCGTTTTGTCGGCGCCTATGCCTGCCAGACTCAGTGCAGCCGCAACATTCACATTTGCCGGAAAAGCTTTCACCGCATCACGGGCGCTGCCTTCAAAGACAACCAGGGCCTCCAATAAATTCTCTACGGAGATGCCGTGTTCGAGAAGATAGGGCGCTCCCTTTAATCCCTGTGGCGGTTTTCGGGTGGTCAATGTTACTTCACTGAGCCCCCCCTGCAGTGCAGCCCGTATTCCGTCCAATCCGCATACAGCGCCGGACGGAAGGCGCAGCCGGATTCCGGCACCGCGTGCCTGATCAATCAGTGCAGGATTGCCAAGCAATCCGCCCAGGCTCATAATCAGGCAGTCTTTGCCGAATCGGATCGCAGCCTCTATGACTGCCGGTACCACAGCACCCACCGCACACTCCACGATAAAGTCCGCAGTGTCCGCCAGCTTTTCCAGATCCAAAATCGAAGCATTCAACTTATATCGGCGCAGCAGGGTTTCCGCTTGCGTCGCATCAATATCATTAACCGCTACTACAGTGGCGGCAAGTTCTTTTTCAGTGACTGCACGACAGATATCCGAGGCGATATTGCCGCACCCGACAAGACCAATCTTCATCATGCCCATGGGGCTTTATTATGCCTTATGCACACCTTGTCCGAAAGCGCAAGGGTAATGGGGAAAAATCAGGTATGCGAAGATTTTGTAGAGAAAAAACCGCCGCCCCGGCGATACGTGCCTCGTCGGTTCGTGTAGCATAGCAAAAACAGCAGGCGTGTGTCAATTTTGAGCACTGCCTTTGCCCGGGCACTCAGGATTTCCCGGAACCCGGATCCTTATCCAGATCGGATAATAATTGTGACAGGCTTTCGTTGCGGGCAGCGCGGATTGACTCCGCACGCGCGAGCGCTTCCGGGCTGATTTCTATGCCGCCGATGGTTGCTGCGACGGACGATACCGATTTTGGCGGTGCAGCGCCTGCCTTGCGTGCTTTGGCGGTTGCCGGGCGCATGTCCACTTTTTTCTGCGGTGCAGATTTCTTTTTTCCTTTTACCGGGCTTTTGTCTTTTTTTTCTGAACCTTCCCGCTGCTCTGCTGCCGCCTTTTTTCCCGCCGGTGGCGCGGTTTTCGGAGCAGAGGCCTTCGGGGGAGCATCCGGCTCTTTTGAGCTGGCGGATCGGGTCACAACGACACGGGAAACCCGACGTTTTAAATCATCAGAGGGGTACTGATTTGGTGTATCCCCGCTTTTCAAAAAGTCAGTTTTTGTGGATTCAGATGCCGCATCTTCCTCTTGCGGACTCTTTTTCACCGATGCCCCTTCCTGCATCGCCGGGGCGGCATGCAAATGAGAATAGGCAGCTCCTGAAAGCATGTGTGCTCTCTTTTCGGGGCTGACCACGGCGGCGGCAACGCCGTGCGGATCAGCACCATTTTCCTGCTGCTTTACGCAGGAGTGTTCTGCCAGCCACCGGGCGACAGGTTCAAAGATTTCGCTTTCCGCCTCCCTGGAAAAAGCCAGGTCGCAATGACTGTAATCTTCCGCAAAGCCCTGCGCTTTGGCGCAGAGAATGGCTTTCTTGTCTTCCAGCAGAATGGAGTCGAAAACTTTTTTGGCTCTGTCATATCCTACAAACGGATCTTTATATCCGTAAAAAGCAAGCAGCGGGATCGGAAAAGAGGGAAGATTCTTCACAATATCAAGTGTGCCGTCGCAAAGCACATATTTTTCGCCATGCATCCACCGCAGTACCTGACGGAGCAAACCGGGCAGGGGGTCTTCTATCATGCTGATGAAATGCCCTGCATGCATTCGTTTGGGGATATTCCGGCGGTTCAACGGGAAAGCCGGGGGAGAGAGTCTGAGCAGTCTCAGGAGCGGGATGCTGCCGCGTACCAGTTGCCCAGCGACGGCTGGAAATCGGATGCCGAATTTGACGAGCCAGGTCGGAACGGCTTTCCCTGCGTCACTGAAGTCCAGTGGTGCGCCCAGGGCCACAGCGGAGGCAATCTGATCACTTCCATGGGTCTGCACATATGCGTAGAGGAGCATGCCGCCCATGGAATGCCCTACCCAGTGCAGTTTGCTGTAATTGGTCGTCTTCAGGATATGCCCGATAACAGCGGGAAGATCCTCCGTGAAAAAATCTTCCAGAAGCACCTCGTTGCGCGAGCGTTCAAAAGGCGGACGGGAGGAAGCAGTGCCCCGCAGATCCACAGTCCAGCAATCGTAGCCTTTACTACTGAGGTAATCGACGAGGCATCCGTTTTCAGGATTGGTGAAGTTATGCTGATTGGCGCCCAGACCGTGGACAAATAGAACGGGCTCTCCTGAGGCGCGGCTTTTCCGGTAACGGCAAAGACGCAGCATCCACAGATCGTGTGTGCGGAGGTGGAGTACTTCATTGGTGCGCAGCTGCTCAGGATAGAGTGAATCCAGCAATGTCATGTAAAGAGAAAGGAGCAGGACTATGCCGGAAACGATCACCACCGCAATCAATACACTGATCATCTTTTTTCCTCCACGCCGGGGCGGACAGAGCCCGATGCATAACGGAACCGGATAAAAACCATGTGCTCCGATTTTTGCCGGATCATTGGCAGCTGCCGCGGCTCAGCCTTCCGCATGCAGATGCCTGTGAACAACTTCTGCTAGTTTAGCACTAATACCCGGGACACGGGCAAGTTGATCAGAAGTCGCCTCCATAATATTTTTCACAGACCCGAATGTTTCGAGAAGTGCCCGGGCGCGTGCGGTGCCGACGCCGGGGATGTCACTTAAGGCAGATTTCAGGACAGCACCGCTTCGTTTTTTGCGATGATAGGTAATCGCGAAGCGGTGCGCCTCATTGCGCAGACCGGCAAGCATCCGGACAACCTGGCTTCCCTGAGGCGGCACCAGCGGATTGCTCCTGCCCGGCAGGAAAAAACGTTCGGGCAGAACGGCGCCTTTTTCGGTGCGCCCTTCAGCGATGCTGACACAGGGCAGTGAAGAAAGCCCCAATTCTCTCAAAACAGACAAGGCAATATTCAGATGCCCTTTCCCGCCGTCAATCAAAACAAGATCCGGAAGGTCCGCTTCCCGGATGGCGCGGCTGAATCGCCGTGTCAGTACTTCACGCATGGCATTGAAATCATCCTGCGTGACCTGGCTCTTAATCTGATAGCGCCGGTACCGGGACTTGTCCGGCTCGCCATGGGTCAGGACGGACATGGCGGCAACAGTTTTGTCGCCCTGATGGGTTGAAATGTCAAAGCATTCAATTCTTGTCGGAGCAGCGGGCAGTTTGAACAGCGCTGCAATCTGCTCCAGCCCGTCCTGCAGTGCTTTTTCTCGGCCGCGACGGCTGATAAAAGACGCTTCCGCATTGTGCTCCGCCAGTTTGACCAGTTCTTTCAGGCGCCCCCGCTTCGGCACCGTTAATGTGACAGCCCGCTCCCTTTTCTCGGAAAGAATTTCCGTGAGCGTTTCCTGATCTTCCAGTTCTACGGGAAGTACAACTGTTTTTGGCACCACTGGAGTCGCTTCATAAAATTGCAGAATAAAAGAGCTGAACAATTCGTTCAGCGGCACTTCCACATGGTCAAAAGAAAATGTGTCGCCGCCGGTCATGGCATTGTTCCGGTAATACAGCACCTGAAATTCAACAAAGCGCCCTTCCGCATACATGCCGAAGACATCCTGTTCTTCCGTGCCCTCCAGTGCGACAGTGTGCTGCGGCTGCAGAGTGGTTTGCAGATCAACCAGGCGATCGCGCAGTACGGCAGCTTCTTCAAAACGCAGTTGCTCCGCCAGTGCCGTTATTTCTTCGCGCAGCTGTTTTTCCAGGCTCCGGCTTTTACCTTCCAGAATCATAAGTACCTGTTCCACGAGCTCCGCATATTCTTCTTCGTTAATAAAACCGACACACGGGGCTTTGCACTGCTTGATCTGGTAATAAATGCAGGGCCGGCTGCGGTTGTTCAGAACACTGTCGGAGCAGGTACGCAGCGGCACAAGTTTCTGCAGCTGTTTCAGGGTTTTTCTTGCTGCCTTCGTATCGTGATAGGGACCGAAATAGCGGGCGCCGTCTTTCTTCCTCCGGCGCACCACGGTCAGGCGCGGGAAACGTTCTCCCGGATGGATGCGAAGGCTGATGAAAGTTTTATCGTCCCGGAGCCGCACATTATAGCGGGGCTTGTGCAGCTTGATCAGGGTATTCTCAAGAAGCAGCGCTTCTTTTTCACTGGAGACGGTCAGATATTCCACTGAAGCCACGCGACGCATCAGAAACTTGACGCTGTACCGGCTGTCTGTCAGCTGAATGTAGCTGCGAATCCGGTTTCGGAGGTTGATGGCTTTCCCCACGTAAAGCACCACCCCGTCTTCATCGCGCATAAGATAGCAGCCGGGCTCTGTAGGCGCATCTGCTGCACTGATCGCCGGTGGCTTTTCTTTTTTTTCTGGTGCGTTACGGTTCTCTGGTTTATCTTTCATACTGGTTCTTATAGTCCCGGTCTGTTATTTTACCAGAGACAGGGCAGAGCAGGGGACTTTTCAAAGGAAGCACCGATCGCTTTAAACATAAAAAGAAAAGAGCAGATAAACCGGTGTGATCTATCTGCTCTGAATCGGCGGCAGCGGTGCTATTGTTTTCATGCATGAAAAAGAGTCATTTCAGATCCCTGCAGAGCAGCTTTCTTTACCGAAGCCTTTCCTTAAACGTGTTATAAACCGCCACAGGAGCCAGCAGGAGGCAAGAACGGTAAGTACCAGCAGAAGCACGGTCTGAATATTAAAGGCGAAGGCATTTTTTAGATAGTACATGCCTGTATCTTGTTTCCTGAGTTTGTTGTTCAGCCAGCGCAGTGCTTTATCGACAAAGGATGTTTTTGTTATTTCTATGGTACTCAGGAAAAGCTGGCCTCGTGTCCGAAGGTCTTCGTCTTCAAGATGAAACGCCGGCTTGCCTTCTTTCCAGGAAGCAGTGTGAAAGAGCATGTCGGAGCGATTCGTAATGCCGATGCAACTCTCCTGCGGAACCTGGAGCACAAATCCCTTCAAAGCGGCAAAGTCCGGATTCAGGATGACATCCGACACCGTGATCCGTTCCTTCCAGCCATCACGCATTGTACCGCCTGTTTCCGAATAGGTCAGCACTTCCACTTCTGCAGGGATATAATAAGCGCCCCGGGCTTCTTTTTTCAGTACATGGATTTCCTGCACGTAGTGAGAGGGAATCGTTCCCTGATAGTCTTTGGCAAAGACTTTATCACCGCGCCAGCCGAGGTCTTTGCCGTATTCTTTGCTGAAGACAGCCTTTTGCAGGCTGTAATTTTCTGTCGGCGACAGCCACAGCTTTATCTGTCCATATTCAGTATCGCTTTCCACGATGCAGCTCGCCGCACCGCCGAGTTCCCCGTCACTTACCTGAAAGGCATAGGACTCCAGCAGTTCAGGTATTCGCAGATGACTTAAGGAAAGACTGTGACCTGTTACTACGGCGGTACATCCGAAAGAAGCATCCAAGGACGCCCTGCCGTCGAGTTTCGGATCCAGATCAAGATAGCGGCCGCCTTCCTCATCGTAGCCGTATTCCACCGCCCAATTTCCCGCTTCCTTAAACAGGCCGGATTCCCGGGAGAATTGGCGAAGGGAACCGCTTTCGGATCTTGCTACTTTACCCGTAGCCACGTCGATGGTTCGGCTATCCCAGGAGGCGTGCCACCCCTTTGCATCATCAATGAAAAAATTGACATCCTCATAGCCACGGAGTTTTTGCCTGGTTTCTGTGTCGTTTTTTCCTTCCGGAACAATCTTTTCGCCTACGGAACTGATGTGCATGGCTGCGCTGCCCAGCCATCCGTAGGAGTCACGAAAAGCAGCCAGGATCGCTTCCTCATCCAGAGCCCTGACTGCCGGGGCGATAAGAAAACACAGTACAGCCAACGCAGCAACAGTATATTTTCGTTGTCTCATAAAGGTTTTCATGACTTATCTCCTTTTTATTGTTTTGCGTAGATGTTGATTGATCTATATCGTGGTAATTATAACATAGCCGTGGCAGTTTGGCAAGAGGTTGAAAGGAAGAAGATTCACGTCAGATGCAGTGCTCATAGCGGAAGCGTTTCTTTACTTTCATTTTTCCTGCCGGGTTGCATTATATAAGGTATGCTTCCGGTCTGCGCTCCATTGCTTTTTTTGCCGTTGCTGTCTGCCGGGTGTGTTGTGCTAATTTGCTATTTTAATCTGGCTTTTGCTACAATGTGTCTCTGTGCGTAGTCGTGTCTGTAAGAAACGGCTGTCGCTCCCTGCATTTGGAGTGTACTCCGCAGCACCTTCCCTCAGATTTATCTGAACGGCTGGTCTGTGTTTTTCAGGAGGACAGAGGGTCTCAAGTCTTTTCCGGCAGATCCATAGGTATTCGTAAATATGTTTGAGAATCTGGCAAAACGTCTTGACTCCGTATTCAAAACAATACGTGGCCAGGGGCGGTTGACAGAAGCCAATATGCGCGATGCGATGCAGCAGATCCGCACCGCATTGCTCGAAGCTGATGTCAATTACCAGGTAGTCAAAAAGTTTATCGCAGAAGTGCAGGAAGCGGCGCTGGGCCAGGAAGTGCTGGCGAGCATTCACCCGGGTCATCAGATCGTGAAGATCGTTCATGACACCCTCGTGCGGACCATGGGCGAGAAGAACGAGCCGCTGAACCGTGCTTCCAAAGGGCCGACTGTTATCATGCTCTGCGGTTTGCAGGGGCAGGGTAAAACAACCAGCGCCGGGAAACTGGCGGTGCATCTGAAAAAATCAGGGCATAAGACCCTGCTTGTCGGCGCGGACGTATATCGTCCCGCCGCAATAAAACAGCTTGAAATTGTGGCGAAGCAGGCTCAGGCGGAAATGTTCAGTCTGGGCGAGCATGCCGATCCGGTGGAAACCTGTCTCATGGCGCGGGGCGAAGCGAGTCTTCGCGGTTGCGACACGATTATTCTGGATACTGCCGGACGCCTTCACGTTGACGAAGAGATGATGCTTGAAGCACGTCAAATCGCTGAACAGTTGAATCCGCATGAAATTCTGTTTGTGGCAAATGCCATGACCGGTCAGGATGCGGTGAATTCCGCCCGGCAGTTCCATGATGCATTGCCGCTCACAGGGGTTATTCTGACGCAGATGGACGGTGACGCCAGAGGCGGTGCTGCCATCAGTCTCATCGATGTCACAGGCTGCCCCATTAAATTTGTGGGTACCGGTGAAAAACTGGAAGCCCTGGAGCCCTTCCATCCCCAGCGCATGGCTGACCAGATTCTGGGAATGGGCGATATCGTTTCTCTGGTGGAAAAGGCGCAGCAGGTCGTCGACCAGGAAAAGGCGCTGCACTTCCAGAAAAAAGTGCGCAAAGGCGATTGGGATCTGGAAGATTTTCTGGATCATATGCGACAGTTGAAGAAGATGGGCAGCATGACCGAACTGCTGCAGAAAATCCCCGGCATCAGTAAGATGATGCCCCAGGGGATGGATTTCGCTGAAGACGAGATGAAGCATACAGAAGCCATTATTCTGTCCATGACGCTCAAAGAGCGGCGCAATCCCAATATCATCAATGGAAGCAGACGCAGGCGCATTGCCGACGGGAGCGGTCTTTCCGTGCAGGATGTGAATGCCCTTTTAAAAGAATTTCAAAAAATGAAAGTGATGATGAAACAGGCGATGAAAGGCGGCAAAGGCCGGAAAATGGGCAGAATGCCCGGCGGTCCCATGCCTCCCATGCCAGGGCTCTGAATCAATTCAGTGCAACAGCCTGTCTGACCTTCAAGGCAGGTTCATATATACAGGTACTTGTTTTTAGTTTTCTGACGTACGTTTAAAGAATGCGTAGCATAAGCCAGGCTACAGAGAGGATCATCATGGCGACAGTGATTCGTATGAAACGCGGCGGTTCCAAGGGACAGCCCTACTACCGTATTGTGGTTCAGGACTCGCGTACACGCACCCGCGGGCGGGAACTGGACATTCTCGGGTTTTATCACCCGACGGCACGCCCGGAGCCGATAAGCGAAATCAATATACACCGTGCGCTCGACTGGCTGGGACATGGGGCTCAAATGTCCGATACCGCCCGTTCTGTCATGAGCAAACTCGGTGTGCTGAAGCACTTCCATGACGGAACACGGCCCGAAGAGGTTGTCGCAACCCGGAAGGGTGAGGCTGTTGTGGACAAAGGTTACAATGCCCCGCCGCCGCCCAAGGCTGCCAAAGCGCCCGTAGAAGAAAAAGCAGAAGAAGCAGCCGTCGAAGAATCCGTTGAAGCGGTGGCTGAAGAGACCCCTGCGGAAGAGGCATAATGTCAGCAAAAGATCTTGTCGAATTTGTAGCCAAAAAACTGGTTACCTGTCCTGATTCAGTCAGCGTGCGGCTTATTGAGAGCGATACCGGCGAAACCGTGCAGCTGACAGTGGACGAAGCGGATATGGGTCGTATCATCGGAAAGAATGGACGAACCATTAAAGCCCTGCGTACACTCCTTTACGCTGCCGGTACGAAAAGCGAAAAAAATCTCGGGTTGGAAATTACCAACCAGACAGAAGCGCAGTGAATCAGCCTGAACGGATTGTGATCGGTCAGGTACTTGCTGTGGAGGCTGCCAGACGCAGCCTGCGCATACAGTTGAAACATAAGTATCTTCAGTCGCTGGATGACTGCGACCGCATCTGGCTTACCACGGTCGACGGAGTCCCGCTTCGGGCGAAAATAGAAACTTGCGAACGCAACGGCACATCTGCCCGTGTGGCTTTAACCGCCGGTATCTGCCGTGATGAAATGCAGGCCTTGCACCGGGCGGAAGTTGCGGTGGACAGCAGAGACTGCAAAAAAGTCTCGGCAGACATGCCCGATCTGGAAGAGCTCGAAGGCTTTAAAGTCATTGCTCCCGGCGGTCGTCTTCTTGGCGTGGTTTTCGAAACTATCGATACTCCGGCAGGCGGGGTAATTCGTCTCCTCACCGGTGAGGGGCGCACCGCTGCACTGCCCGTGATTGCGGAAGTCATTGCCTCTGTGGATATAAATAAAAAAAGAATCGCTGTTGTCGATCCGGAGCCTTTTCTGGTGATGGACGATGCCCTGGGAAACGAATAGCCTTCGGGTACAGAACTGGACAGTGTCATGCGGATAGACATCCTCACGCTCTTTCCGGAAATGCTTGAGCCGGCACTTCGTATCGGCATTTTGGGCAGGGCGATTGCCAAAGATATACTGACGGTCAATCTGGTGAATCCGAGAGATTTCGCCCATGACCGGCATCGGACTGTGGATGATGCGCCTTATGGCGGCGGAGCAGGCATGGTGATGACCTGTCCGCCCGTTTTTGAGGCAGTCGAAAGTTTAATCAGTAAAAACTCTCTGGAACATGTGGTGCTTCTTTCACCCCGAGGCCGGAAACTGGATCAGAATCTGGTTCGGGAAATGGCAGGGTGGAAAGACATGGTGCTCCTCTGCGCCCGATATGAAGGCATGGATGAACGCATTGCTGAAACACTGGTGACCGAAGAAATCTCCATTGGTGATTATGTGCTGAGCGGAGGCGAAGCGGCCGCACTGGTGTTGGTCGAAGCCGTCAGTCGCATGGCTCCCGGCGTAGTGGGTAACTGGGAATCTGTGGATACCGATTCTTTTTACCATGGCATTCTGGGATATCCCCAGTACACGCGCCCGCCCGTGTTCAGAGGAAAAGAAGTACCTCGGGTGCTGCTCGAAGGCAACCATGAGGCTATCAGAAAATACAGACGCAGGGAAGCGCTCCGGGCAACCTGGATCCGACGCCCTGAATTATTGACTAACTTAAGCAAAGAAGACTTGGAATTACTTGCCGAGATTGGCGTGCATCTGCCGCCGTCCAATAAGGAGAACTTACCGTGAATTTAGTCGAGGAATACGCAAGCCAGTATTGCAAAGAAAGCCAGGCACTCCCCAAATTCAAAGTTGGGGACAATGTACGCGTGCATTTTCGCATTGTCGAAGGCGAAAAAGAGCGTGTCCAGGTCTATGAAGGCGTTGTTATCAGCCATAAAGGCAAAGATAGCCCCACCGCTACCTTTACCGTCCGGCGTGTTGCCTTCAACGAGGGTGTGGAGCGTGTGTTCCCGCTGCATTCGCCCCGCATTGAAAAAGTGGAAGTGACCCGCGAAGGTCGTGTCCGCCGTGCCAAACTCTACTACCTCCGTGACCGCTCCGGCAAGGCTGCCCGCGTGAAAGCCCGCCGCCGCAACGTCCAGGCCTGAGCTTCCCCCTGAATTTAATCATTCATCCCTGCCCGCTCTGCCAAGCAGAACGGGTAGGGATTTTTTTTGTGGGCGCAGGCGATGCAGGCCGGTAATTCAAGACGCCCAGATGGTTGTTTCTCTCTTGCGTCGGTGGAGATTCTTTGCCATAATCTTTAGGGAGAAAGCGGAAGGTTCGTTTTCTTTATTTATCGTTCAATAAACAAAGCAGCATGATTATGAACTATTCTTTTTCCAGTTATGGCAGAGGATCGGTGGAGCCGTCGCCGGTGAACCGCATGATGGCAGCTTTTGCCACAGATTTTCGGGATGCAAAAGACATCAACCTCGGGGTGGGTTATGTGAATGAAAAGACCATTCCGACAGAGCTGCTGGCTGAGGTGGTGAAAGAGATTGCTTCCTGCCCGCAGGACTTCCGACAGGCCTTTAATTACGGCGGGCCACAGGGTGCTCCCGGTCTGATTCAGGCGTTGCGTGATTATTACGTGGAGGAAGCCATTGGCGGGATGACTGAAGAAGTGATGTCAGCACAGGAGGTGGTCATCGGCCCGAGCGGTGCCACGAGCATTCTGGAAGCGCTGGCAGATATTTTTGAGCCGGGCATTGTCATCACTGCTGATCCCATGTATTACATCTACTGCAATCATCTGGAGCGCAAGGGGTTTCAGGTGATTACAGTGCCGGAAGAGAAAGAGGGGCTTAACCCGGCATCAGTCCGGCGAAAACTGGAATCGCTGGGTGATCAGGCACAAAGGCTTTCTTTTTTCTACGTGGTGACTGTGAATAATCCGAGCGGGAACGTGTTGTGCAATGCCTATCGCCGGGGGCTTGCACAGCTGGCAAAAGAGTGGTCTGCGCGGCTGGGTCGTCTCTGTCCGGTCTTTTTTGATCAGGCCTATGAATGGCTGATCCACGACCCGGAGGCGGAGCCGCCCCGCTCAGCGTTGGTCGATACTCCGGATGCACCTGTGTATGAAATCGGCACTTTATCGAAAGTGCTGGCTCCTGCGATGCGCATCGGGTTTATGCTTGGCGCTCCCGGCGTTCTGATGCAGGCGCTTGTACAAAAAACCAGCGATGTGGGATTCAGCGCGCCACTGCTCAATCAGGAAATAGCAGCGGTGATGCTGTGTCGTTATATGCACGATCAAGTGGCCCGTGTGAAGGCAGGCTACAGAGCAAAAAGCGAGATTGTCGGACAGGCAATCCGGGAGAAGCTTCACCCCTGGCTGGAAGAAGTTTGCGGCGGTACAGCCGGTTTCTACTATTATCTGACTTTTAAAAACATCCGCACCGACAGTACGTCCCCTTTTTTCCGCTATCTTGCCCGAACCACAGGCATTGAAAAATATGACGGTCCTTCCGGAGATCCTTATCCGCGGGTCGTTTATATCCCGGGAGAATTCTGTGTACATCCCGGGGGAAGCCTCAAGGATGCCGGAATGCGGCAGCTGCGCCTTTCCTATGGTTTTGAAGAGGCGGATACGATCGTGGAGGCGCTGAACCGAATGAGGGACGCAGCATGCTTTGCTGAGTCGCATGTCTGATTCCAGCCTGTCTGTATCGCCTTACACCGAAAGTCAGATACGTACTGTCGCCGGTTTTTTAGGAAGGAAAATGCGGAACAGGTATTTCAGTCGTGAATGAGTAAAAACACTGCTTCTCGCCGTTTTTTCCTTTTCACTTGCCTGAGAAGCAATGTTGATCAGCACGCCTGCCATCCACAGATTGGTCATCAGGGCGCTGCCGCCATAGCTTACGAAGGGGAGAGGAAGCCCTTTGGTCGGCAGCCACCCAAGGTTAACCAACATGACGAAGAAGGCCTGAAAGACAATGAGCGTCGTAATTCCGACAGCCAGAAGAGACCCGAACAGATCAGGCGCCCGCACCACAGTCCGAATGCCCGCAATGAGAATGGCTGTAAATAGCAGCACTACCACAATGGTTCCCACCAGCCCCAGTTCTTCACCGATCATGGCAAAGATAAAATCTGTATGTGCAGCCGGGAGATAACCGAGTTTCTGCTCTCCGAAACCTACACCGCGCCCCCAGACGCCTCCCTGATAGAAAGAAGAGAGCGATTGAATTAATTGATAGCCGTGACTATCCCGTGCTGCCCAGGGATCCATAAATGATTTAATTCGGGTCGCTCTGTACCCTTCCATGGCAATAAGCGGGATAATTGCGGTGATACCTACCGCACCTGCAAGACCCAGGTGGGCAATGCGGGCGCCGGCAGTCCATATAATGATGAACGTGGCAACGGACATGACGACAGGAATTCCGAGATCCTTTTGCAGCACAACTATCCCGGCGAAAAGCCCGAGATAAAATCCCGGCTTTACAAGGCTGGTTGTCCAATAGCTCATATTATCCTGCTGTTTAGATAATCGGACAGCGAGCATGAGTACAAGGGTGAAACGTGCCAGTTCAGCAGGCTGAAAACTCAGCTGTTTCCATCCGATCCACCGATAAGCGCCGCCCATGCTCAGCCGAAGACCGGGAATAAAAGTGCACGCAAGGAGAATCAGCGTGCCAATCAGAAATGCTTTCCGAACCGCCGGACTTCCGAGCACGTGGTAATCAAGTATCATTGTGAAGAAAAAACCGATCAGCCCTAAGCCGAGAAACGCCAGATGTTTATAGAGAATCATGGATTTGGGCCCGCGCACGGCATCAATACTGTACATCATCAGTGTGCCCAGCAGAACCAGCGCCAGTACAGCCATGATCAGTGTATTGGTTTCTTTTTTCATTTTCCTTTCTCCTCGCCTGTATGCAGATCTTCTTTAAGCGCATGAACGCAGTTTTTGAAATCACCGCCCCGCTCCTCATAATTGCTGTACCAGTCAAAACTGGCGCAGGCAGGGGAGAGGAGGACAACACTGCCGGGTGAAGCCGCCGTATATGCCTTGTAAACGGCGTCTTTCATGGTTGTTCCCCGGCAAATGAAAACGTCTTTTTGAAAGCATGCTTCAAGAGCCGGCGCTTCCTCGCCAATAGTTATCAGGGTACTGACATGGTCACGGATAAGAGAACGGAGCGGTTCATAACTGCTGCCTTTTCCTTCTCCTCCCGCAATCAGAACCACCGGCTGCACAAAGCTTTCCAGCGCCACCCGGAGGCTGTCTATATTGGTGGCTTTTGAATCGTTGAAAAATGCGATCCCGTTGATGGAAGCGACATATTCAATGCGGTGCTCAACACCTGCAAACTGCCGCAGTCCCTGTAAAACTCCGCCCCAGTCCAGTCCCAGTGCATGAGCGGCAGCAAGCACGGCAGTAATATTTTCTTTATTATGCAGTCCCGGCAGTGGACTGTCTTTTGCATCGGCGGCAATTTCGCCGTCCTGATAGAAGTGGGCGGTATCATAGCTCCAACCCGTTTTATCGCCATCCCTTGCTTTTCCGAACCAGACTGTTTCTGCCTGAAAAGGAAGAGGCAAGGCGCGTAAAGCGGCGTAATCTTTATTTAGAATGACTGTGTCACCTGCCTGCATGCGTTGAAATATACGTGCTTTTGTTGCGCCATAGCATTCCATGGTTCCATGCCTGCCCAGATGATCCGGGGTAAGATTGAGAATGACGGCAACTTTCGGGTGAAATGTATCTGCCGTTTCCATCTGATAACTGCTTACTTCCAGCACGGTATATTCAGGTTGTTCTTCTTTTGCAGTAACTTCCGACCATGCGGTATGTGTGTTGCCTGCCAAAGCGACACTATACCCACAGGTGCGGATCATGGTGTAAAGGAGACTGGTAGCGGTGGTTTTTCCATTGGTTCCGGTGACGGCAATAACGGTGGAGTGATTGAACCAGGAGGCGAATTCCAATTCTCCGACGACGGGTATGCCTTTTTCTTTCGGTATGTCCAGGCAGGGGGCGCTATAGGGGACACCCGGATTGATTACAACGAGATCGGCGGTTTGAAAGAGGGGAGATGTATGCCCGGCCGTTTCCACAGGAATTCCCCGGGTGCGACAGATCTCCAGCCAGTTTTCCAGCGATTGTCCGTCGTTCCGCTCGCTGATAAAAGGCATCCCTCCCTTTTCCATAATGAGCTGCGCCGCTGCCACCGAAGAGCGGCCCAGCCCCACTAGAAGGATATGTTTACCTGTCAGATCCATATTTTCCCGGTGTTTGTCAACGAAGCTTTAATGCGCCCAGACTGAGAAGCGCAAACAGAAACGCAAGAATCCAGAAACGCAGGGTTACTTTGGTTTCCTTCCAGCCGCACAATTCAAAATGATGATGCAGCGGCGACATGCGGAAAACACGTTTCCCTGTCAGTTTAAATGAAAATACCTGAATGACGACGCTTGCTGCTTCCAGAACAAAAAGACCGGCAACAACGGGAAGCAGCAGTTCCTGTTTGGTCAGCAGCGCCAGCGCACCGATGGCTCCGCCCAATGCCAGAGAGCCGGTGTCGCCCATGAAGACTTCTGCGGGATGTCCGTTAAACCAGAGAAAACCCAGGCCGGAGCCAAGAAGTGCCGCCCCGAAGACGAAGAGTTCGCTTGCCTCGGGAACATAGGTTAGGAAAAGATAGCGTGACCAGTCTGCCCGGCTGATGATATAGGCGATGGCTGCATAGGCAAGAATGGAAATGATGGAAACGCCGGCGGCAAGCCCGTCCAGCCCGTCGGTAAGATTGACGGCGTTGGTTATGCTGACCATGACAAGTGTGACGAAGAAGATGTAAAAGAAGCCCAGGGGGATAAATAGTTCTTTGAATCCCGGAATCCCCAGCTTGGTATGAAGGTTCGGAACGCTTTCCGCAATCATTCCGGAGAAACTCTGCTCCAGTAACAGCCGGTTAAAGCGGATCAGATCCCGTTCACTCATCTTCTCAGGGGAAGACTGGAGGAGCCGTCTTGCTTCCGGGTTCTTTACAATGTCGTGCCAGAGTGCTTCCTCGTAGAGCTCTGTGCTGCGAAGTGCCAGATTGAGTTCTTTCAGCACTGTCTGCTGTTCTTCATCGGTGATCTGTGCTTCATTTACATTTCCTCTGATGATGCTCCTGCACTCCGGGGACAACATACTGCAGATTTTTTTTACATCCGGGGTCTGGCTTCGCTCGTGTGCGCCTGCCAGCATCGATTCCAGAAGAGGCCAGTTGATGACGTCCCGATGCAGCACATAGGATTCGCTGACAGTAATGGGGTTATTGACCAGATAAATACCCAGAAGCAGACCCGTCAGAATCTGACCGGCGAATTTTGCCCGGGCGCTCAAGCCTGCATTATGTTTGCGTTTCAGTTTGATGAAATCATCCATAAACCCCAAAGCGCCCATGACCAGGAGGATAATCATGGAAACCCATAGAAGGCGGTTCGACAGTCTGCCCCACAGAAGCAGAGCGGCAAGGGTGGAAACGATGATCATCAGGCCACCCATGGTGGGTGTTCCTGCTTTTCCTTTATGAAGTTCGTGCAGGCTTTCGACATGCTCTTCTCTGATATACTGTCCGATTTTCAGCTGGCGCAGCCTCCGGATAATTGCCGGACCTAAAAGGATGGAAAGAAAAAAAGCGGTGAAAGCGGCACCGCCCGCACGGACGCTGTGGTAGCTTAATACGTTGGTGAAGCCCACCTCATCTTTCAGAAGAACAGACAGCCAATATGCCATGAAATCCACCCGTTATTGCCCGGCCGGGGCAATACTTTTCCACTGCTCAAATACTGTTTCCATTTTCATGCCCCGGGAGCCTTTGAGCAGAACCGCATCTCCCGCCGCCGTGTTATTCTGCAGCCAGGCTGCAGCCTCCTGGTGGCTGGCACAGGCAAATGCCTGATCCAGCCCTGCCCGATGTGCCGCCTCCGCCATGATACCGCCATACCCGCCAAGCGATAAAAGGAAGTCAATAGACAGGGACGCCGCAAAACGACCGATATCCGCATGCAGGGCTTCCGCTGATTTTCCCAGTTCAAACATGTCTCCCAGCACTGCTATGCGGCGCTGCCCGGGATAGTCCCGGAGCGCTTCCAAAGATGCTTTCATGCTTGCCGGGTTGGCGTTGTAACTGTCATCCAGCACATGCACGCCCTGAAAAAGGGCTTCTTTGAATCTCGCTGCTTTTTTACAGGCGTCACGGAGAGGAGCTTCAAGAGAAATGATGCCATGGCGCAGCCCCGCAGCTACCGCCAGCAGCACATGAGAGACATGGGCACGAATGCGGAGCGGAAGACGCAGTGTTCCCACAGGGTGCACCTTCAGAACCATTTCACCCTCATCATCAAACCGAAGTTCTTTCAGATACACATCCCCGCCCGTACCGAAACGTACCGTTTCTCCCCGAAAACGTTCGCCCATCGCTCTGCAGAGCGGGTCATCCATATTCACATAAAAACATCCCTTTTCAGGAAGTGCTTCCATCAGCTCCGCTTTGGCTGCTGCCACGCCTTCCAGTGATCCGAAGCCTTCAAGATGGGCAGGCGCCACAAGTGTAACTACGCCCTCATCAGGCTTTGCAAGCCCGCAGAGCGCCCGGATTTCGCCGATATGGTTGGCGCCCATTTCTATAATGCCGAAGTGAGTTGCCTGAGACAGGCGCAGCAGCGAAAGAGGGCATCCGATATCGTTGTTAAGGTTGCCTTGTGTTTTTTCCACCACATATTCAGAAGAGAGTACAGAGGCGAGCATGTCTTTTGCCGTAGTTTTTCCGCAGGAGCCTGTGATGCCGATAATGCGTGCGGGGCAGCGGTCTCTATGTGCGCCTGCAAGCCGCTGCAGTGCTTCCAGTGCGTTGGATGTCTGAAAAAAAGGATCTTTATAGCCCGATCCGTCTGTTACAGCCGCAACAGCGCCTTTTTGAAAAGCAGCCGCCACGAAATCATCCCCGCGGAAGTTTTCTCCATTCAGTGCGAAAAAGAGGTCGCCTTTCTGCAGTGTCCGGGTATCTGTGGACACGCCTGTGATCACCGGAGCGTCCTGCATGCTTCCCGATAAAGAAAGCCCCATCATGGCACCGGCTTCCTGCAGTGTATAATGCATGCTCATAATGAAAGAGCTTTCAGAGCGGCGCGCGCTGCTTCCCGGTCGTCAAAATGTCGCCGCTCGGTTCCGATAATCTGGTAATCTTCATGACCCTTGCCGGCGATCAGTATAAGATCGCCCGGTGCTGCCATTGATACAGCTTTTTCTATTGCTTCCTGACGGGATTCAATGACCAGATAGTCATCGCCTTTATATTTCTGCCGTTTCTGCAGTCCAATCTCCACATCCAGCAGGATCAGGAAAGGATCTTCTGTTCGGGGGTTGTCCGAGGTGATAATGGCCAAGTCGGCGAGCTCCGCCGCAACAGCACCCATTTTCGGACGTTTGCTTTTATCCCTGTCGCCTCCGCAGCCGAATACGACAATGACTTTTCTCTTGCAGACAGCCCGGGCGGCGTTGAGTGCGTTGCGCAATCCGTCATCGGTGTGAGCGTAATCGACGACAACCTGAAAAGGAAAACCTTCGCCGACAGCTTCCATGCGCCCCGGGATCGATGTCAGGGAAGCAAGTCCGGCGGCTATTGCTTTCAGCGGTATGCCTGCTCCGTGACAGATCGCTGCAGCGCACAGTGCATTCTGCACATTATGCCTGCCGACGAGAGAAAGCGTGACCACTTCAGAGCCTTCGGGGGTGACCAGTGTAAATTGTGCGCCGTGAATATCGAGAACTACCTCTTTTGCATGAATGGTTCCGCCTTTCCCATAGGAGATGCAGGCTTCAGGAAAAGCCTCAATAAAACGCGCTGCCGAAGGGTCTTCCCGGTTGACGGCTGAAAAGCAGGGACGGGCGCCCTGCGGATCCTGAAAAACAGCATGCAGTTTGTGAAACAGCAGCAATTTGGCTTCAAGATAAGCGTCCATGGACTGATGGTAGTCCAGATGGTCCTGTGTGAGGTTCGTAAAGGCGCCTATATTGAAATGAATGCCTGCGACACGTTCCTGCTCCAGGGCGTGAGAGCTGACTTCCATGACGACATGTGTGCAGCCCTGCTGTTTTGCCCGGGAAAAAAGTTGAGCCAGGTCTTCGCCAAAAGGGGTCGTATGTGCTGCGGGCACTTCTTCTTCCGGCAGGCTGTATCCGAGTGTGCCGAAGTTGGCGCACAAAAATCCGGAATGATTCAGGATCTGCTGTATCAGGCAGCAGGTGCTTGTTTTTCCGTTAGTGCCCGTAACGCCGATCACACACAGATTTTCGGAAGGGTTGCCTTCCAGAGCATGCGCAATGAGTCCTGCTGCCCGTCGGGGATGCTCATAAAAAATGTAGGGTTTCCCGAAAGCGTCAGCGATGTCTTTACGATTACCCAGAACGGCTGCTGCACCGTTGGCAACAGCCTGTTCCATATAGGAATGTCCGTCAGATTTCTGCCCCGCTCTTGCAATAAACAACGAGCAGGGATGCACTTTTCTAGAATCTTCCGTAACAGAATTGATTTCCAATTCCCGGTGAATCGGCGGAATATCCAGCAGTGTGCTCAGTTCATCCTGCGTCATCGGGGTTCCCTTTTTCCATGGGCGGCATTTTGTCGGAAAAGCGGATACTGCAGACCTTCACATCGCCTACCGATAATCCCGGAGCAAATTCCTGTTCCACGGCCCAGCCGACACCCTGTGCATCAAGAACAATACCCATCCGCTGCAGTTCCATTCTGACCTGAGACTTTGTTTTTCCCGTCAGATCAGGCATTGCTTTCTCATCACCTTTGGCAGCCATGGGCCGCGCAACCAGAGAAATGCCGTCAAGCGGTGTGATCAATGCCTGAAAGTTTTCATCGATGTCTTCCGGTGCAGGCGGAGGAGAGACGGTGTCGGCATCTTCTTCGGCGATAAGATCGGCAATAAGTGTTCTCTCTTTGTCTTTGCTCTGCGCAGGTGCCTGCTCTTTCGGTGCTGTCTTTTTGACGGGTTCCATACGGGGGTTGTCCGGGTTAACGACGGGATCTTCCGGCGTTCCCAGACGGATTAGCGCATCTTTTACCACTTCCTGGAAAACAGGCCCGCAGACAAAGCCGCCCCAGCGCTGACGGATTGCCGGTTCCTGAACCACGATGACACCCACAATACTGGGAGACGCTACAGGTGCAAAACCTGCAAAGACAGCGGTGTAACGATCAGGATCATATCCGCGTCCGTTGCTTTTTGCCATTTGTGCTGTGCCGGTCTTGCCGCCCACGCGGAATTCAGGGATATTTGCGGTCGTACCTGTGCCATGCAGCACGACCTGGTGGCAGAGTTCCACCATGGTCTTTGCTGTGTCCGGAGACAGAACGCGTTTCGGTGGAAGGGGATCATGCTTATAGGTCACCTCCCCGTACCGGTTCACCGCCTGTTCAACAAAATAGGGTTCCACCAGAAGGCCGCCACTGGCAATCACCGCAAAGGCACGCGCCAGTTGTAATGAGGTTACGGCAATTTCCTGGCCCATGGGCAGGGAGCCCATGGACAGACGAGACCATTTCTCACGGGCGTGGTAAATCCCAGTGCTTTCATGCTTAAAATCACGGGACGTTTTTTCGCCGAATCCGTAAAGGCGAATCCATTCGTCCATGCGTTCCGGACCGAGCCGTTTGCCCAGTTTGATCATGGCGACATTGCTGGATTTGGCAAAGGCATAAGAGAAGGGGATTACGCCCAGCCTGTAGAAATCTTTTATATAATGCCCGTAAGGATTGAATCCGCCGTTCTCGCAGTCAATCATTTCTTCCGGATAGACGAGATGATTTTCAAGCGCCGCGGAGGAAACGACGATTTTGAAAGCAGAGCCCGGTTCAAAACGATCCAGAGCGACACGATTTTTCCGCAGTGCAGGGTCATACAGATCGTAATGGTTCGGATCAAAAGCGGGGCGGTTGGCAAGGGCAAAGATGGCGCCCGTATGAGGATCCATCAGGATGCCCATCGCTGCCTTTGCGCCCACTTCTTCCATGCGTTTGTCCAGACAGCGCTCAAGCGTCTGCTGCATGTTGATGTCTACAGTAATCTGTACCTTGTCTCCCCCTTCAGGCTCCTGATAAGACAAAAGCCCCGAAGGCAGCAGCTGTCTGCCGTTGTCTGTTCTGGCGCGGATTTCTCCGGCGCGCGGGTGCAGATATTTGTCAAAGGCCAGTTCCAGCCCTTCGCTGGCTTCCCCGGCGCGATTTACAAAGCCTAAAAGATGCGCTGCGCTGTCGCCGTAGCGATAGTGCCGCAGGGGTTCGTCTCGAAGCGAGAGAGAAGGTTCGGAAGCAATAATCTTTTCAAGTTCTTCTCTGGAAGGTTTTTCTATCCAGCGCTTGATGGTGTTCATTTTGCGCACCTGGCCGGATTCGTCCAGTTTGGCAAGGCGTGCAAAAATATCTTCCCAGGACATATCAATGTGCTTGCTGAGAAAGGTTGCAAGTGCATCCGCATCTTCCACCTTCCGCGGATCGACCTGCAGTGTCGGTGCTGACTTGTTTACCGCAAGCACTGTTCCGTTGCGGTCGAAAATCTCGCCGCGCTGATTTTTAATGAAAAAACGCCCGATATGTGTTTCATCCTCTGAAGCCAGGTTTTCCTGAGGATGAAAGTTGGAATATACCAGCATACCGATAATGAAAGTACCGAGAACGAGAAGTCCGGCACCGGCGAAACAGGCGCGTAGCTGATGCTGCTGCATGGCCTTCCGTTTTAAATCAGGATCAGGGTGCAGTGGAAACCGCCGCAGAAATGCCATGAGATAGTACCTCCCTTTTTTTCAGGAACGGCAGAGCCTGCAATTCTCTCCGTTCCGCCGCCGTTTATAATGATGCCAGCATGTCACCGACCGACATGAAAGACAACTCCGGATCCTCTACCTCAGCCGGCGCTGGAACGGTCTTAAGTTCAACGGCTTCAACAGCCGGTACGGTCTGCACGGGGATAGCAGGTGCTGCTTCCAGTTCAGGACGATTCGCCATCTCTATCCGTTTAACGGGAGGATTCAGTCCTTCAAGAGGCCTCTGCAGATTATCCAACCGGAGAATGGGCGCTTTTCGGGGGACTTCACGATATTGAACCACCTGAAACTGGTACACGTCCGGATTCTGCAATCCCAGTTCCTCGGCTTTTTTTTCCATAAATTCTTTGGGCTTTACCTGTGACAGCAACGAGTTTTGTTGTGTCAGCTCGTCTTCCAGTGCGCGCCGCCTGGCGCCCAGCCGCCCGATTTCATAATCATTATTACGTCGCTGAATATTGAAGTAGGCGTCAATGAAGAGAAGAGAAAACAGACCTGCGAGGCAGAAGAGCCGAAAAATCCATGCCCAAATGTTCTGATCTTGACCGACTTTGCAGAAAATCTTCATTTTCTCACTCCTTAATACCTTCACTCCGCGGATTGAAGCCGCTCCAGTACTCTGACTTTTGCGCTTTTAGCGCGAGGATTACGCTGAATTTCTTCCGGGGTTGGCAGGACAGGACGGGCAGTAACTGTTTTATACAGGGCTGGAACACGTTTCAGAATACGCCCGTCCGGACGCAATTCTGTCTGCTGTCTGCTGAGCCTTTTAAACAGCTCTTTTACTAAGCCGTCTTCACCGCTGTGAAAAGAAATGACTACCAGCCTGCCGCCTGGAGACAAGGATTCCGCCCCATGCTCCAGTCCGGTTTTTAAATGATTCAACTCGTCATTGACCGCCATGCGGACGGCCTGAAACACCTGGCGAAGCTCTACAGGATTGGGAACAACATGGTTTAATGCATCCCGGATCGCTTCTGCCAGATCTGATGTGCTTTTCAGCTGCCCCTGATCACGGCGCTTGCAGATGTGCCGTGCAATACGGCGCACAGGCCGGACATCCCCAAACTCTTTCAGCACCTGCTCAAGATCCCGGGGACTGACACACTGCAGCCAGGCAGCAGCATCAAGAGGCGCATCAGAGTCCATACGCATGTCCAGCGGGCCCTCTTTCAAATAGGAAAATCCCCGTTCCGCCCGGTCTATCTGCATGCTCGAAACACCGGCATCAAGAAGAATGCCGTCAACAGCGGGGCATCCCTGCGCCTCCAGAATGGTCTTCAACTCACTGTAATTTGCCCGGACCACAGTGGCTGCCGGATAGGGGCTCAGCCGCTTGCGTGTCAGGGCAACGGCTTCTTTGTCGCGGTCAATAGCTATAAGCCGTCCTTGACCCAGATGGCGGGCGATTTGTTCCGAATGACCGCCGGCACCCGCCGTCATATCCACATAAATGCCACTGCTGCGCAGCTGAAGAAAGGAGATTGTCTCTTCAAGCATCACCGGTGCGTGAGGAGCGGGGAAATCGGACATGCGCTTGTCTCCCGACTGCTGCCGCCCAGCCGGCATCTTCATATGATTACGCTGCTTCTTTCTGATACTGCCGGATTGCCTCCGCTTCCGTATCGAAACACATGAGAACCCGGCAGAGACCCATGAGACGCAGCATGCGCTGCGTATGGAGATTGGCGCAGGCAAGTTTCAGACCGCCGCCATACTGCTGGAGTTCACTGAGCAGTTCCAGCAAAACGCCGAAGCTCGGGTATTCAATCATGCCGACGTGCCGCAGATTCAGCACCAGATGAAACTGGTGTTTGCGGATGTTGCGGGCAACGGCCTCACGGAGTTTGTGAATTTCAGCCTGGTCGAGCACGCCCGAAGCAGTCAGCACTGCCACTGCATCTTTGGTCTGTTGATCAATCGTTAACATGTTTCGCTTCCTCCTGAATGTTTGTCGATGCGCTGTGACCCGAAAAAATCTCGCTAGCCCGTACTTTATAGTCATCCATATTTTGTAAGCTGTATTCTGTCCACCGCGACTTATTCCAAATCTCAAGGTGATCTTCAACACCGAGAATCGCACATTCCCGCTCAAGCAGTGCGAAATCTTTCAGACCGTCGCTCAGAGCAATGCGCCATTGCGCATCCGGCTCAACCCGAATAGAGGCACCCAGAAAAAAACGACGGAATGAAAGAACCTGAGGATCGAGTGGCGCATTGGGAAGATTTTTAAGCAGCTGCTCCCAGGTCTCTTCACGAAACATAAAGAGCGCACGATCATACCCCCTTGTGATGTACCAGACACGATGATCTTCCTGTTCCATCACACGGCGAAACGTCGCCGGGATAGCCAGCCGCTTCTTACCGTCAAGGATTGTAAAAGATTCTCCGTAGTACATGCGCTTCTTCCCTAAATTTCCAAAATTATCCAAGTAACTCCATTTTAAACCACTATCAGGCTAAAAGTCAATACCTTTTTTGCTTAAAAAACCGTTTCTGCAAGATCATTTTTGACTAAAAGGGAAAGCCACTGTATGTTGTGGATAGAAACAATACACCCACTATAGATAGATGGTCTTGTGGAAGGAGAAAGCAGTCTTCTGAGGCTGTTTTGATGAGTCGGGTGGAGAAAAGTGGAAAATGGCGCACCTGCAGCGTATTTACAGGACGCAAGGGCGGCTGTGCTGCACCTGAAACCCGTTCCGAAATGTTCAAGTCTTTATTAATAGACTGATAAAAATGAAAGTTTTATATTTAAGGTTAATTTATTTTTAAAAACATGCAGTGAAAAGCGTGTACAGATTCGGGAACAGGTTTCACGCTCTCAAGGAGACAGTTATGAAAAAGAACAAGCAAGGCTTTACCCTGATTGAATTGCTGGTTGTGATAGCCATCATCGGTATTCTTGCCGCTATTCTGCTTCCGGCACTGGCACGGGCACGCGAGGCTGCCCGTCGCTCGAGCTGTCAGAACAATCTGAAACAATGGGGCCTGGTATATAAGATGTACGCCAATGAATCTCCTGGCGAAAAATACCCTCCCATGCAGTTTGAAGCCCGGAGCCACCACAATGCCGACATTGCCATCGGTCCCATGGTGAAATCAATCTATCCCGAGTATCTTACGGATCCTTCCATTGCCTGGTGCCCCTCCGATGCATCCAGCAGCCTGGCTGATCTGAAAGATCCTGATACCGGCGATTTTATCCTGCATCTTCATCCCGACCTTATTGACACCAGTTACGGTTATGTGGGGTTTCTTCTGGATAAATGCGGCGATGATCAGCCGGACGAAGCCTTCATTTCGCTGGGCGGTGTTTTTTCCATTATTCCCCAGTTGTCCAACCGCTTTATTCTCGATGATCCGAACGCATCGGGGCCCTACCAGTTTGTGACGCTGGTGCTTACGACTGCCGGTGATGCCATTGCCCGGCGCAGTGCGGGAGAAGATCCGGTAGTTGCCAGTTTTCAGGTGGTGGATAAAGACAAGGAAGTCAGTCCCGTGCAGACCAACAGTCTGGGTCTGATTCCTATGGGCAACGGTTCCAGTAATACGATTAACCGTTTGAGGGAAGGTATAGAGCGTTTTCTCATTACGGATATCAACAACCCGGCAGCAAGTGCCCGCGCGCAAAGCGATATATGGGTCATGTTTGATGCGATTTCAAGCAATATAAAGTATTTTAACCATGTGCCCGGCGGCGCCAATGTGCTGTATATGGATGGTCATGTGGAGTTTCTCCGTTATCCGTCCGCCAAAGCACCGGCGAATAAAGGCATGGCGCTGTTTCTCGGCACGTTGATGGATCGTACCCGGGGCTGAACCCTGTAAGCAGGAAGGAAACTGAATATGAAGCACTATGCTTTAGGGATCGCATTATTGTTTGTGCTGCCTCCGCTCCTGCTCCTGAGCGGGTGTGGCCCTTCATCCGAAGAAAAGCAGGTCATGGCGCAGTTCAATGCCATGGATGAGCTGATCCAGCGGGGCGGCTATATTAAAAGTCTGGAAAAATTTGAAAAACGGGATGACCGTACTTTTTCAATTGAAGCGGAGATTGTGGATGCCAACGGCGTGCCGCTGGGCAGGCTGAGATCGGAGCGGGTGGAGGGCTTTGCCACGGCGAAACCGCGCATACAATGGTACAAAACTCCGGGCGAACGCGAAGAATGGAATTTGCCCGGCTGGGGTGGCAGACGGGGCGGGCAGGGAAGAGGCAATCGGCCGGACGGCGCACCCCGGGGAGGTCGCGGAGGTCGCCCGGCACAGGATTCCGGTAAAGCGCCTGCCCCCACTGGCACTTCCTGATATTCAGGCACTCAATTCAGCAGCTGATCAATGAGTGAACCTGCCGCACGGCTGGCAGGAGTGTCTTTGCCTCCGTCAATGAGTTTGCCCGCAATACCGCCGCCCATAAGGCTTTCCTGGCCCATCTGCAGCGTCTGTCCCACGCCGTATTCAAGAATCATGCGGGCAACTTTTTTGCTGAAAAAATGATTGGCTATGCCGGTGGTTAAAGCGCCGCCGACTTTCAGCTTTACCTTATCAAGATTGGTCTCTTGCAGCCTTTTTTCGGGAAGCACTTCCAGATTGAATCCTTTTTGAATGATCGGCAGAAAGTCGGCAGGCATAGTGCCCTGTTCAAAAATCGCGCCGACAGGGATAACACCCAGTTTAGTTTTTGCATCTGCCGAAACACCGAGTTTGTCGAATTCCAGACGGACAGGCATACGGGGGCGGTTTTCCTGCCACTGGGGCGTTGCATCCCGGACAATTTTCAGATTACGGAATTCCAATTCCGTCACCCGCAGTTCAATCCCTTTGTCTTTCAGTTCGTCGGCGCCTTCTATCATGCGCATGGGCAGCGACTGCAGCTCTTTCGGCACTTTGATTTTCATGCCGCCGAATTTGGTGGCTGCAGCAAAAAGATCCAGCAGTTCCAGCTGTTCCTGAGTGGCTTCTATGGAAGGGCGCCATTCTTCGCGGGTATAGATTTTTTCGGCAGGCTCATTCTCAGCCGGAGAAAGGGCTTCATCGGCGCCAAGAAGAGACAGAAGAAGAAAAAACACCATGGCATGTATCCTTGTTAGGCAGAAGCGTCGGCTTACATGTAACCGAGTGCTTCGAGCTGCTGCTGCAATTGGGGGTCAATGGCTGTTTCGCCTGAAGGCAGCGGTGCCTTGTCGGCTATAGCCTTCATGAACTGGACGATCACTTCGAGCAGGCTATTCACTTCTTCTGCCGCATCAGACCGTTCTGCCAGATTATGCTGCTGCAGCGGATCCTGAACCATATTATAAAATTCCACAGGAGCAAGCCCGCGTGTGTTGTTTTCATTTGCCTGAATGACTGCCCGTTCTCCGGTACGCAGTGCCTGAAGTCTGTTTCCTTCAAAATCATTTTCCGCATAACTATACCGGATACTGCTGTTGGCGGGGGTACCGGTCTTATCGGTGAGCGGTAGTCCGGACATATCGGGACAGAGAGGAAGCCCGGCCGTCTGCAGGATAGTAGGCGCAAGATCCACAAGCCGTGCCAGATCATCAGTAACAGTACCGCCCTGAGTATTTCCGGGGAATTTCATGATCAGGGGAACATGCAGCAGTTCTTCATACAGGGTCTGTCCATGCCACCAGCCCTGATGATCAAAAAACTCCTCGCCGTGATCGGAAACAAAGATGATAAGCGTGTTGTCGTAGAGATTCCGCACTTTCAGACCGTCGAAGAAGCGTCCGAGGTGTTTATCCATATATTCGATTTCCGACAGATAGGCCTGGCGCATGGGTTCCAGATATCTGTCGGGGTCCGGGTGTTCCATACGTGCACGGGCATAGCCTTTCCCCGGATCGGCATGATCCATGAACGGGTCGTGGGTATCCATGTAATGCAGATATAAATAGAAGGGGCGGTCTCCTTCTTCTTTCCGGCTGTCTATCCAGTCAAGAGCAGTGTCAGTAACGACTTCGGCGGGCTGATAAAAGTCGGTGATGCGCAGTCTGCCCCCCCGCAGTTTGCCTTCAGCAGTAAGAAAAACTTTGCGCATCAACCCGTAAAGAGACAGATGCATGGCGGACTGAGGTGCACCAAAAAGAGGGTCAGGTTTGAGGTCTGTAAACTGGGAAAAGCCGCGGTCAAAGCCGAAGAGAGCGGTGGTGTTCGGATTGTTGGAGAAGCCCCGGGTGAAATAGCCGCCCGCCTGCAGAAGACCTGCCACAACAGGTGCATCGGCAGAGAGGGACGCTGTTTTGCTGGCGGCACCATGAGCGCCGGGATACAGGCCTGTAAACATGGTCGCAAAGGACGGCTTGGTCCAGGGCGCCTGTGCATAAGCGCGTTTAAAAAGGATGGCATCCTTCGTCAGCGCTGTGAGATTGGGCGTTTCCGTGGTTATTGACGGGTTGTAAAAAGGCAGGCAATCAGCGCGCATCGCATCGGCGGCACAAAGGATGATATTCGGTCCCTTTGCGGGGGTTCCGGTCAGCATCGGGGCACTTTCCTTTTGAGGTGCCGCAAATGCTCCGGCAGCGAAAGCGCAGGTGATCAGCAGCAGCCAGGAAAGAAAACATACAGCCATGAACCCGGGCACCTGCAGACTCAGAAAACGGCGGCAGAATTCCGACTTCAGAAACGCAAGAATTCCCAGAATCAGTGCCGTTCCCAGAACAAAAGCGGCAACCATGATAAGATCGCGAGGTGTCATTGCATGCCCCGCAAGAATATCCCGCTGATAGCGGAACATACCGATTACCAGACCGCCAAGTGCCGCTGTCCCTGTATAGATTAGTGCTGTTGTGACAGGCCAGGGCATGAAACGGTCAAAAAGAAGGCAGATGAACATGAGTCCACCGGCAATTCCGCAGCCCAGCCCGGCAAAGAGCAGGCTGTAGGCGGCAGTGCCCCATCCGAGAAAATACCACTCCTGCAGTCCCTGCAGATGAAAAAGAATCCAGGCGCCTTCCAGAAGCGCAATGACGGCGCCTGCCAGCAGTCCCGCCGCCGTGCCGCAGAAAAGCATTTCCAGAAGTCGTTTTCTGTATTTCGTTTTTTCTTCTTCGCTCAGAAGAGGCTGCAGTGCCTGCTGGCGGTCGGCAAGGTTCTGCTCCACATAGGCGCGGTCTTCCTCCAACTTATCTCTGCTGGGTCGCCCGCTGAAAAGCAGCAGCGGTACGCTGAGAATGAAGGGAAGAATTTCACCCGCCCACAACCCCAGATGACCGCCCAGAATGGCGACGGCATGCCCGGCGCTGCCGCCAAGCACAAGACCGAATGCCATTTCACGCACTCCCAGCCCTGAAATAGTGAAGGCAAGCACAGATGCGGTGATCATAAGAGGGCTCACAAAAAAGATGTCTGCCGGGGACACATGGGCGGCACGGATTGCCATGAATGTGAAAAAATATTTGGAGCAGGAGCCCAGATGCACCAGTACGCCGAAAAAGAGTGCTGTGAGCAGGGTTCTTCTGGAGTTGCTGTATGCTGTTGCCGCCCTGCCCAGCTTATTGATCAGTCCTCTGGCAACGTTTGGCACAGGCATCACCGCTGCGATCACCTGAATGACCCGGGGATTGAGCAGCAGCAGAAGGCTGCAAATGACACCGCCGAGAAGGCAGAGCATAATGATCGCAAGCATTGCCACATTGATGTTCAAATATTTGAAGCCAAGGGGAAAAGTCAGAAAGACCAGGAGCGCCAGTGCAATGATGCCCGTCAGTTTTTCAACAGCGATTACTGTCGTGCATTTGACTACTTCCCGGGTGTATCGGGATGATTCAATCAGCCGGAAGCCGTCGAGCCCGAGCGTGCCGGGAAGAAACAGCCCGATCGCCCGCCCCATGAACCACTGATAGGTCAGATAGGTGAACGGGATTTTGAGTCCCTGTCCTGCCAGCAGCAGCCGCCATCGAATAATGCCTGAGAAGATGCCTGCCAGTTTTACGATCACTGCACAGCCCATAAAAAAAAGGAAAGTAGCGGGACCCGTACTGCTGGCCTCTTTCAGGGCGTTCCAGACATCCAGTGGCGCAACGTCTCCGAAGAGTCCTTTCAGTCCGAAAAGCTCCGGCTGAAAAATAAGCAGGAACAGGGCGGCGACAACACACAATTTCACAGCGATTGCAAGGTTCTTTTTATTCATAAACACTCTCAAAAAGTAGATTCCGGTGTGCGGCGGGCGCTAAAAATTCCGGAGTCATTGTATCCGCACCGGAGATTGTTTGCAAACAGGACGACACGTCAAGTGCTTCAGAATTCTGAAAACACAGGAAGAAAAAAACATGCCAATTGGCGGTTTTTTACGATAACAGATTCCGGGGTGTTTCTGTTTCATGAAAAGAGGCTGACCGGGAATACCACACAATGATTCCTCCGTAGAAAAGCAGGCAAAGGGCAGGGAAGATCAGTGTTTCCCAGCCAGGATTGTCCACATTCCAGGGACCAACGCCGTAATCCACATTCAGTGCCCCGGCTCGGCCTTTGGAAAAAAACTGACTGAAAGAAGAGCCCAGCAGTCCATGGATGAAACCCAGTGCCACAAGATTCCGGTTGCGTTCTTCCATGAATACATAGCTAAGAAAAATGCCCAGAAGAAAACTAACCGCAACCAGACCGTATGAATTAATGTGAATCATGCCGAAACAGGATCCGGTGAGTGTCGCAACCAGCATCCGTTTTTTGTCTTTAAAGTAAAACCGGAGATAAAGGGTGGACAGCGGAAAAAGAAAAAGAGTGAGCCCGGGAATTACCTGCCACGGCAGGACAGTACCATTTGAGTTCGTAATCACGATATATAAAAGCAGGCTGAAACTCAGCGAGGCAATCAATGCTCCCGCCACGATCTTTGTCCCGGATGCAGTTGCGGAACCTTCGTTTTTTGTCGGCGCAAAGGCTTTTCTCAATCGGGTGCCCAGATAGGCGGAAAAGAGAAGCTGCTGTACAAAACCCCAGAAAACATAGCCGAAAACGCCGGTAAAAAACGCATTCCAGGTGAAATGGTCAAAGGCATGTCGCCCCCGCTGTACCAGCGCGCCCAGCACAATGAGGGCAAAGAGAGGCAGGGCAATTTTCATGGCGGTTCCGAAAGCGGAAAGGAAATTGTCATAACGGATGCACACGATGACGATGACAGAAGAGAGCAGCCCGCCGAAAAGGAACAGTCCGATGATTCCGGGAAAGGAGGTGTTCCAGCCTGCCATGGCAGTTTTATGCAGATTGAAAAATTTTACGACCCGCGGCCATTGCTGGTAATTGATGTAGTTGAGCCCGATGAAAAGCAGCAGTATCAGCAGCACAAAAAGTGCCCGTTTTACAGGGCTGCTCTCAGACAGAAGGCGGCGTAATGCTCCCGGACTTCCCAGCCCCCAGGAAGAGGCTGTATCCTTATGGAGCCAGGGAGCCGCTAGCAAGATAAACGCGGCACCCAGCCCCAGCATCACTTCTGAAAGTATTTTTGCTGTGGCGCTGCCTGCCATCACGCCGAAAGGATAGGCAACACCCCATAAGGCGAAAAGGATGAAGCACATGACGCCCATCCCTTCCGCAAGATTCCAATGGCGTGAGCATCGCTCCCGTTCCCAGTCACCGGCGGTTGTCTGCATCAGTTCTTTTTGTGCTTTATCCGATTCGGGATGCTTTGCCATGACGGAGTCCCTTCCTCAGGTCAGGGTTTTGTCCAGTAATCCACTACGGTCACTTGTTCAAGGCAGGGGCCGAGCAGTTCACCAAAAGCTTTGTGATCGGGATGGGGCAGATAACTGTCGCGGTCCGCTTCACTGTTAAAAGTCAGGATAAAGCAGTGTGTGTGACCATGATCCAACCCTTCGGGACTGACATTTGTCCCCCATTCAAAATCACGGATCAGTCCGGTAGAGGAGGGCAGGCGACAGAAAGCGGTCTCAATTTCACGGATCTGTGCAGCCGTGGCACTGTCCTTGAATTGAAACAGAACCACATGCCGCAGCACCTGTGCGGGTGCTTCCCGATTTTCCTCAGCTGTTTCAGGAAGCCTCGACAGCAGCGCAATTGCCAGAAGAGACAGGCAGAGAAAAATCGCAAAAAACTGAAACTGTTTTAACATGCTTTTTCCTTTCAGCGTGAGGTTCCTGTTAAAATGGCAGCGTAAAAAAAGGAAGAAGCTACACAATACCACAGCAGTGATATGAGCACCAAAATACCGGATCGTTTCATTTTTCAGATCCGGAAATATTCAAGTTCAGGAGAGTCGGCCATGCGTTCTTCAGCGTTCCTGTCTTTGTCCTTTTCCCTTTGTTTCCTTCTGTTGTCCGCCGGGCTTCCGGCACAGGAACTGCAGCCTTTGCACGCTATTCACGGATTTTCCACACCGGAATGTGTTGTTGCAGATCCCGAAACAGGCTTCGCCTATGTATCGAATATTGCGTCGGCACCTGAAGGATACTGGACAGATACGGGGGCCGGCTTCATTTCCCGAATCAGCCCTGACGGAAAACTTGATCAGTTGAAATGGGTGGAAAGCACTGAGGCATTTCCGTTGCATCAGCCCAAAGGCATGGCAATCCTCAACGGAGTTCTTTATGCAGCAGACAACCGTCGTGTTGTTGCTTATTCTCTCGCCGACGGATCCTTCAGAAAAAGTTATGCACCGGCAGGGGCGGGCAGGCTGAACGACATGGCTGCGGGCGATGGTGCTGTTTATGTGTCTGATGTCGAAAAGGGGCACATCTGGCGGGTGGATATCAGTGGGGCGGGCAATCATGCCCTTGTGGGAGAAATTGAGGGCGTGAATGGTGTTACTGTTCACGGGGAAAAACTGTACGCCGTTTCCTGGACACTTCATGAAATCTATGAGGTGGATCCTGCCGGACAGAATGCTCCGGTGCCTTTCGGCCTTGCCGAACATTTCACCAACCTGGACGGCATAGAAGTCACCCCTTCCGGTGACTTTATCGTCTCGGATTTTGTCGGCAACAAAATTTGTATCATTACAGCAGACCGGAAGAGTGTCCGCACACTGCATACGCTTCAATCGCCTGCTGATATCGGGACGGCGTGGCACGAGAACCGGATCTATATTCCGCAGTTTGATGATAATGTCGTGATCATTGCGGAATTTCCCGGTGCGAGAGAGACGCTTCCGCTCAGTGCGGTTCGGGATGCCGAATACAGAGAACTGAGGCGGCAGATTGCTGCCCGTCCGGAATGGAATAATGAGCGGCTTGCCCGGGAAGCGCTGCGTCCTGATTCGCTGATTCATGACACGGACCGCTCTCCGACAGGCATTGTCTGGCGGCGCACCCGGGCACTTCTTGACTATTTGTCCGCACGCTATCCGGACAGAGATTACAGCGGCATGGAAGCTGCTCTTTCCGAATTGGCGCCCCTTGTTGCGAAGATTGAAGAAGGGCAGGGGGCTGTCGGGCTGCAGGAGGAGCGGCTCTGTTTTCACCGTCTGTGTGCACTGCGCCGGGAGATTGCTTTTTCCAATCCGCTGCTGAATTTTGATCGCATCCTGTTTCTGAAAAGACACCGTGCTATTTATGAGCATATGTGCGATCAGTTCTACGGCATAGCCGCCCGGCCCGGCGGCGGACTATTTGTTCTGGAAAATGCGTTTACCGATGCTCCTGTCACAAAAGATCTGCTTGCCGATTCCGTTGTTGAATCGGGAAGGCTGGCAGGTGAAAAGCTGCACGGTGGCACGGCGGCACCGGATCTTTATTATGACGGTGAAGGGCTGCTGACGGAGGGAGCCGATGCGGGAGGCGGTGCCTTCCTATCTCCGGATCTTTCTTTTGACGGCACCCGGATTCTTTTTGCCTATGTGGAATGCCGCGGCGACAAGCGCCACAAGTACCACAGAGAAGATCAGGCAAATTACTGGAAAGAGCCCTGGGATCCAGGCAGGGCCTATCATTTATTCAGTGTGAATGCGGACGGCACAGGGCTGACCCAGCTGACTGACGGGCCCTGGAATGACATGCATCCCTGCTGGCTTCCCGACGGCCGCATTGTGTTTACTTCTGAGCGGAGAGGCGGATTTCTGCGCTGCGGACGCGTGTGCCCCACCTATACGCTTTTTCAGATGGACAGTGCCCTGAAAGAAATTCTGCCCTTCAGCTATCACGAGACCCATGAATGGCTGCCCAGTGTGGATAATAACGGCATGGTCGTGTATACCCGCTGGGATTACGTGGATCGGGACAGCGACATTGCCCATCATCTGTGGCTTGTCTATCCGGACGGCAGAGACCCGCGCGGCCCCCACGGCAATTACCCGGCTGTCCGGGAATCACGTCCGTGGATGGAAATGTCTCTTCGTGCCATTCCCGGCTCGCACAAATACGCTGCAACTGCCGCCACGCATCACGGCCAGTTCTTCGGCTCCATCATTACTATTGATCTTCACCTTGAAGATGATCAATCCACAGGACAGATCAGACGTGTAACGCCGGAAGCTAAATTTCCGGAAGCGGAGTCGGCGCCGGGGGTACCCCGAAGTCCTCAGGGCGGCGGCGGTGACGGGCAGGTGTACGGGACGCCCTGGCCTCTGAGCGAAGACTTTTATCTCGCTGTGTATGATCCTGACCAGAGCAAGCATGATTTATATCTTGTCGACTCCTTCGGCAACCGGGAAATTCTGTACCGGGATGACAGCATAGGCTGTTCCACTCCCATTCCTTTCCGTGCACGGCCGAGGCCGCCGATTATTCCCGTGCAGACACATTATGAAACAGTTGCGCAGGCTGAGCCGCCGACAGGTGTGATTTCAGTGATGAATATATACGAGACCCGCCGGGAGTGGCCGGAAAACACCAGAATTAAAGAGCTCCGCCTCATACAGATGTTTCCGAAATCAACGCCGGCTCCGGAAAAACCGAATATCGGTGCCGGTGATGAATCGGTGGCGCGGGGCGTGCTGGGTACCGTGCCTGTAGAGGAAGACGGAAGCGCTCATTTCATGGCACCGGCGGGGGTACCTTTCTATTTTCAGGCACTGGATGAACGGGGTATGGCAGTGCAGACCATGAGTTCCGCAACCTATCTGCATCCGGGCGAACATCTGTCCTGTGCCGGCTGCCATGAGCCGGTCCGACAGTCTCCGGCAGTGCCCAAGCGGCTGCCTCTTGCCCTGCGACGGGCACCGGATAAACTGAAAGCGGAAGCGGACGGTTCCTGGCCGCTCCAATTTTCCCGTCTGGTGCAGCCTGTACTGGACAGGCACTGTGCTGACTGCCATGCCCGGGAAAAAGAGGCGCCGAAATTCGGAAGGGAGGCGGGAGGTGCCTACGGATGGTCTCAGGCCTTCGAGTCGCTTCGGCCTTTCGTCTGGGTACGTCACGGTGGAAATGGGATCGGACTGAAGCGCAATAAAACATCCTATAATATTCCGGGTCAAGTAGGTGCCCACGCTTCGCCTCTGCTGGCTCTCCTGGAAGCGGGGCATTACGGTGTGGCACTTTCACCCGAAGAGCTGCGCCGTATTACTCTGTGGATAGACGGGAACAGCGTTTTTTATGGTGCCTATCACGATCTGGTGGCACAGGCTGAAGGTCAGGTCGTGCTGCCGCACCTGCAATAGACAACCTGCGGTGTTGCTGCCCCTTTCTCAGATTTTCGACAGAGAGATATTGTGCAGATCCCGCTCGCTTGCGATATGAAACATGTAAATGGAATGCTGTGCCAGTAATTTTTCCGCTTCCTCCCGGGCAGTTCCGGCATCGATCAGAAAGACGGCGATCTGAAAGCCCGCCTGCTTCAGCATGCCCAGAGTCAATGCCAGACGGTCTGTGATCTGTCCTGTCACGGGAAGGAGCGTGGCATCACGGGGGAGTCCGGTGCATTGCGCTGTCAGCAGTGCGGGAAGATCGAGCGCCTGTCCGGGAAGAATGCGCGCCAGATTTTCTGCGATTTTTATGGCCTGATTCGGACTGCGTTGCGTCTGTACGGTAAGCGGACTGATGCGCGTGCTGTCCATCTCCAGGCGGCGGAGTTCCTCCAGCTCGAAGCGGCTTCGTGCATCCAGTGTCTTGCCCTCGTAAAGAGCGACTTCTGCCGCATCCCGCCCGTTGGTGAGCAGACCAGTCTGTTCGCCCGACATTTGAAGGAGGTAGGCAATAGAAGCGGTGGTGGTGATTGCCAGTTCCATGCGGGATTCCCGCGTTTCTTCCAGATAGCTGTCTTCATGCAGATCCAGCACCAGTGTACCGCCGGTGACACTGGTCGCTTCAAAAGTCTTCACGATCAGTTCGCCTGTTTTAGCCGTTGCCTTCCAGTGGATTTTGCTGAGCGGATCGCCCGGCTGGTATTCCCGCAGGTTGTTAATACGCGACGGATCGTCATAAATCCGGTTCGTAATGCGGACCGGCCCCTGAGGACGTCTGGAAGAAACAGCATAGGTGTCAATATAGGCAATGGTCGGGAGCACAGTGACATAGTCCCGTTTGGACGCCGTACGAAAGCGTTTATGGAGCCCGAACAGGTCGCCCGACTCGAAAACGGTCGGACCGATGCGGTGGTATCCGCGTCTGGTGCATGTAAGCGTGTAGCTCAGGGTCACGGATTGTCCCGGCATCAGCATGCAGAGCCGCTTTGATTCGCCTCGTACCGGAAAAGGCAGCGAACAGGGGTCTTCCACGAAAAGCCACGGCACGGGCAGCCCCCGCTTGTTCAGCACTTTGACAGTGACCTGAATGTTTTCCCCCTGCTGAACCATAAGCCGGTCGATCGTCCGTTCGCTGGTCAGCCCCGGAAACCACAGCGCAGTGCTCATCCAGGAAGTTGCGAGAAGCAGGAGAAAAGCGTAAATGCTGAAAGCCAGATGTGTGCTTCCGGTTCTGAAAGCGATGCCCAGCAGGAGGGCTGCCGCCAGAAAAATGATACTGCTTCTCAATCGGGGTCCGATTTTCATGTTATTCCTGACTGATTCGTGCCGCACATGGAAAAACTTCTTTAAAACAGGTGATCATGGTGTTTTTGACTTCCTGCATGGGCGGTACCTGTGCAAGGTGGGCGCGAAGGCTGGTAATACCCCGATCCCGTATACCGCATGGAATTATGGTTTGCCAGTGCTCTTCCTTCGGCGCAACATTCAGCGCAATCCCGTGCCAGCAGATCCAGTGACGGATGCTGATGCCGATAGCAGCCACTTTCTGCTCGCCGATCCAGATGCCCGTGAGTCCGTCAATGCGCCTGCCCTGCAATCCGTAACAGGAAAGAAATCGAATCACCACCTCTTCCAGACTTCGCAGGTACCAGTCAACAGAAAGATGCCATCGTTTCAGGTCGAGAACAGGGTACACGACCAGCTGACCCGGACCGTGGTAGGTGACGTCGCCGCCACGGTCGCTCTTGTGCACGATAATTCCCAATGCGTGAAGCTGTTCCGGGGTGGCGCGGACGTGTTCCGCCTGAGCACGCCTGCCCAAGGTAATTACCGGCTCATGCTCCAGCAGAAAAACGGATGCGTCGTCGTCGCCTGCATGTACGGAATCACGCATCTGCTCCTGCCGCTGCAGCATGGCATCGTAGGGAACAGGCGTTGCAATGGAAATAAAGTGTATGGGAATCATGATGATCCTGAAAAAGAAGACTGATCCTGCATGGGGCTTTTCCATTGGCGAAGTCCGAAACGTGACAGATAAATAGGAAGTGCTTCAAAGGCAGGATTGATTGATGAAAGTTCTTTAATAAAATTCCGCTTGCCTGTGTTTTCCGGGCCGCACAAAATAGTGACTGAGCCGCCCTGACCGCCTGCACCGTTGATCTTCCAGCCCAGTGCTCCATGCTTCCGGGCAAGATCGATAACCGCTTCGGCTTCAGCCGAGATCAGAGCTGGATGCAGGTTGCGCTGTGCTTCCGTGTTGTCCTTCATCGCCTTGCCGAATGCAAGAAAATCGCCCTGATACAGCGCATCTTTTGCTGCTGTTGCCGCACGCCGAAGCGGTTCCAGAGCGCTTTTATCGGAGTTCGCCGCTTCAAAACCTGCAATGACTTTCCCGTGCACTTCACTTGACGAATGGGATCTGCCCAGATAAACAAGTACCAGCCGCCTTTCCAGCTCCCACCAGATCCGGTTGGGTACCCACAACTGGGATACAGAGGCGTTGGGGTATTCGTACATGTCAATGTAGCAGATGCCGCCATAGGCGGAACAGAGCTGATCCTGTATACCGCACTGGAGTCCGAGTTTTTCTGTTTCCACACGCTGGGCAAGCAAAGCGATTTCATGCGGTGTCATGCGTCCCGGTGTAAGCAGATCCAGCGCACCCAGCAAAGCGACGCTGATGGCGGCGGAAGTGCCTGTGGAACAGCCCGGCGGAGCGATGGAAAAGAGATTGACCTCAAAATCCAGGTTGTCGGGAAGTTCCATGATATCCAGACATGCCTCCAGAAGAGGATGCTTGTCGTATTCGATTGGCGTGGGCAAGGCATAGCGCTCGCCGAAATTCTCGGCATGAATCATTACTTCCCGTTTGCCCGGCCGGTCTCCGGGACGGACAAAGAGCTGGGCTTCCGCATAGGGATAGACGCCTATGTTCAGGATACTTCCGTGCCCTGAAAACCACGTGTCTGTCCATCCGCCCAGATCACAGATGCGGATGGGTGCCGTGGCGTTAATGATGCGACAGGGTGATTGTGTCATACCGGCTACTCCTCTTTTCCTGACAGTAGATAAAGGGTATCAGTCTGATGCAGAGAAGCTGCCCGGAAGCAGTGCCTTTGTAATGGCGTGGAGGCGACCGGGAGATGTAACACCGGTCATCAGACACAGCACGGTAAAAAGTACAGGCGGCAGCAGCCGGAACAGTGCGTTCTGCATCTCATAATATAACGACAAAGCGCTGATGGAAAGCAAGAGCAGAGGCAGTGCACAGCTGCGCAGGGAGATGCGGATGCCATTGTACCGTGCCCAAAAGACCATCAGCGCATAACTGCAGCCGGAAGAAAAAGCGGCAGCACCCGCCGCTCCCGCCAGACCCCACCGGGGGATCAGCAGCAGATCCAGAAAAAGGCAGAGTGCCATTGTACTCATGTTTACGATCGGAACGGAAAGATTGCGTCCCAGGGCGATAAGCATTTGCGCCATCACGCCGGATTGAAGTGCCAGACTGGCGGCAAGCAGCAGCAGAAAGAGTGTTGTGCTGCCGGTAAGATATTCCTTATTAAACAGAAAGGGGATTAGCGTTGTCTGCAGTGCAGTAAAGAAAAGTGCCGCACCATAGCCGATGAAGGCGGAAAGCGCTGCCGCTTCATTGAGTACCTTTGCTGCCTGCGTGCGGTCTTCCCGGGCAATCAGCCGGGAGATGTGGGGGAGATAGGGCACTAGCAGCGCATTCAGGGTGCGGTTTACAATAAGAGGGATGCGTTTCAGCATTTCATAAACAGCACCATAGCCTACGCCTGCCAGAAGAGAAACAAGAACCGTATCGAAGCGCTGGTGGAAGAAATTCATGACCTGATTCAGATACAAGGGAGCACTGAACAAGACGGCTTCTCTGTAATGGCGCTGTGAGAAACGGGGCACGGCGGCAGATCCCAGTCCGATCCAGAGAAGCGCCAGCGCCAATGCATAAGAGGCTGCCAGTGCGATCACCAGAGCTGTGAGCCCGCCGCCTCCCTGCCATATGAATACCCATACAGCCGCCACCTGTGTCAGGGAAGCCAGCGTGATGCCTCCTGCTCTCCAGCCATAGCGGTTGAGTCCGGCAAGCATGGCGAGGATCAGATCGCGCAGGCAGCCTGTCACAAACAGCAGCGGCAGCAGATGCAGCCCGCCGTGAACAGCCAGCCACCCCCGATGCGTGGATATGCGTTCAGGATGCGTGATTCCTGCCTGAAGGAGCAACACCGCTGCACTGACAGCACAAAGCAGCATCAGTTGACCGGCAAGTGCGGAGGCAATGATCTTTTTCCGGTCTTCCTGTCCGGCTGCCGCTATCAGTTTGGGCATGGATGCGGCAAAGCCCAGCCCGGCGGCATAAATGATGAAATCCGAACAGACCAGCAGCAGTGCGAAGATGCCCACCTGTTCCTGATCGAGGGCATTGGTGAACAGTTTGCCTGTAATCAGCAAAGCCGCCATGGAAATCAGAATGCTGATCGCTGACAGAAATGCACCGCGAACAAGGCGGCGAAAATCCGGATCGTTGTCGGAGGCAGGCTGTCGACGGGCAGATACTGTCATGCAGGGTGCCTTTCGCAATTACCGGGTTGCATTTTCATCGGGTACTTTACTGAAGTCCACTGATCCGAGATTGACCGCCCGATCCCACAGTCCTTTTCCTGGCAGAAAAAAGGCAAGGCTCAGCTCGTAAGGTATGGGCCTGGCGGAAAAGGGGAAGCGTACCAGCACATGCCCCTGTTCGGGCCAGAAGACAAGTGACGGGCTGGGTTCGAAAGACCACCGGAATTGACCGTACTTTTCACCCGGCGTTCCAAAATGAACTGCCATATCCTCAGGCGACACGACGCCCTGCAGCAGCAGCCGGCAGCTGAGCGGAGGCGGATCATTTGATTTAAACATCAGGTTCAGGATGTAGCGATCCTCAGATGCCCGGGATGCAGTGGCCCCAAGAAACGTGACGGTGTCATTGAGAGTAACGCCTTTTCCACGGGCTTCAAAGAGTGCTTGTATGCGCTGCTCCAGCATATTCTGAAGAGGGGGCGAAAGGAGCCGCCACTTGCCCGAATGGCGGAAACGGTACAGAGCTTCCAGAGGCAGAGCGGCAATGTCTGCCTGTGTTTTAATTTCCGGCAGGGGACGGATTTCCCGGCGTGCCGCCACTGCATAATAACGTGCGCCAACCTGTCCGAAACGCGCTTCGAAAAAGCGTTCAATGAGATCAAAGTCGTGGCTGTCGAGAATGTGAAGCCATTCCTGCTCCTTTGCCTCGCTGATATCTTCCGTCGTGTAGACAACATAGTCCACCATGGGAAGTATGGGTTGTATTTCCTCCATGTCTCTTCCCCAGCCGTAATGTCGGAAGTTGCGATAGGGTTCCAGATCAGCCGGAATGTCGGTACGCCGGAAAGGATTGGGGCGGGAGCTGTCAAGCCAGTAATGCTGCTCCTCAAAGAGCATGCCTCTCATGTTGAGGCGGGCATAAGGAGCTTCCACCCCGAAATAGGGTTGTTTCTGCTCGTTCTGCAGCATGGCTTCAAAAATCCGGTCTTTGAAATTGTCCTGCATAGGTGCCTGCATGCGGCCGTAGGCGCTTGACGCATGGAGCACGGATTTATAGATGTACAGACCCGGATCATCATAGACAGCCTGAAATTCCGGATCCGGCTGAAGGGGCAGTTTGAGTTCGGGAAGCGGCGAAAAGGCGTGAACAGACAGGGTGACAAATTGAAAGAGAAGCAGTGCCAGATATACCCCCTGCAGTGTCCGCCGAAGTTTGCCTCCCTGAATCAGGAAGAAGGGGAGGGCGGAAAAAAACGCAAGGGCGGGCAGTGCCTGCAAAGCGTAACGCGGTGTGGAAAAACTGAGCAGCAGTGTGAGGAGAACATAGGAACCCCACAGCCAGCTCAGGAGCAGCCAGATTTCTTTTCGTTTTATGAAAGCACCGCTGCAGCAGGCACAGATCATGCCGGCTAGGCTTAAAAGAAACATGGGCAAAAAAACAGCGTTGTTGATGACAAAAACCGGGTAGCGTGTCCAGGGGATACGTCTGTGCAGACGCAGGCGCCATCCGGCTTTTCCAGTTTCCCCTTTCGGGCTGCTGTTTTCTTTCTGACCATCCGCTGCGGATGCCGTCGCTTCTGTTTTCGATGCAGCGGCTGTCTGCTGCGGAGGCGGTGCTGTTTTCCGGAGGATAGATAGCGGCGTTTCCTCGTGGACAGCCTGCGGCTTCATCCAGTGCTGGTAGAACTGTTCCCCGTGCATGATGTACCAGGGTGCCGCAAGAAGCAGCGTGATGCCTGCCGCCAGTGCCATGCGGGCACTCATTTTCATCAGCTCCTTCCAGCGACTGGCGAAACCGGAGCTTTCCTGAAAAATACGGTACACGCCGAAGCATCCGACAAGAAAACAGGGCAACGCATAATAAAGTACTGCCGTTGTCCGTGTCAGCAGGGCGAGTCCGTTGCAGATGCCGAAAAGCACAGTCCAGCCGATACGGGCGTAGCCGTCTGATTTCCACAGCGTGTAAAGCACCCAGATCACAAGCGCCATGGAAAGAAAGTCTGTCATGAAATAACGGGATGCCATGTAAACCATGGGCGTCATGCTGAAGACAGTGACGGCAAAAAGCGTGTTTTTTTGCGAGAGAAACGAGCCCATCAGCAGATAAAAGCCTGCCAGTGACAGAAGAAATGCCAAGGTGTTGGCAAAAGCGATGCGGTCTATTCCGTAGCCCAGGATTTTTGCCAGAAAGGCACCGGCAAGATGAAGCAGCGGCGGGTGTACCGGATTGCCCACATCAGCGCGGATATGTCGCAGTGCTTCAAAACGGGCGCTGATACTTTCATTGCCGGGCGGAAGAAACAGTGCGGTGTAGTAGTCCCGCGCCATAATCATATGAGTTTCTTCGTCTGTGCTGATGGCGTGGCGGTCGGCATGGAGCCACCATATATTAAAGGAAAAATGGAAGGCGCAGAGAAGAAAAAACCACAGCAGAGGCGAGGCGGGCACTCGGGCGTATTTTTCTTTGAAAGATGGATTCATAAAGGCAGGTAGCATAGTCTCCGGTGGAGCTGTTTCAGTTTTCAGCGTCTCCTTGTAGGAAAAATTCTGGACAACCGCAAGGTGCGTGACCGGAAAAGTCAGCCCTGAAGTCCGCAAAGGCGGGCGATCCAGTCCTTGCTTCCGTCATTTGCCCAGGCGTCGAGCTGGTTCAGATCTTTCAGCTGCTGGCCTCTGAAGCGGGGCACAACCATATAACCGCAGGACAGGTCGGGGAGTGCGCTCATGTCGCTCCAGAGTTTTTCCACCTGAGCAACCGGGTAAACATCTTCCTGCCCGCGGCCCCAGCGTCGTTTCACATCTTTAATCGTGACATAACTGGGCATGCGCCTTGCCATCATGCGTACAGCCTGAGCGACTTTATCCCGTGACCGGCATAAATCTTCGCGCACCAGCCCGAACTGCTGCAATAGCGCATCGACATCGATCCAGGTGGTCATCGTATTGTAGAAGCGCAGCCGGAGTTCATCTTCTTCCCGGGGCTGTGCCAGCCCTTCCAGCAGCCTGAGTCTTCCGTTTACCCGCGCAAGACCGCCGCCCCGATCCGCAATACGCCGGGGTGTAACCTCAAAGCTGAGCGCATTGCCCGACAGAAGATGCATGCCCAGAGCAGTTGCATCCAGATCGGCACCGAGCGTGTCGATATTGTGCAGCAGGAGGGTTTTGATCTGAGGCTGATCCTGCAGCAACTGCGCCAGTACGCCGTTCAGCAGCAGATTGGGGACCTCGTACCAGTGGCCGGGCGGATTAAACCGCTGGATAGGCAGGTTGTCCGTATAGTCCGTTCCTTCCCCTTTGGCTTTCGCCCAGTCGATCAGTGCTGCCCGGACGGCATCGCGCACCTTCTGTTTCTGTTCATCCAGGCTTTCCTGAGTCGTTTCTTCCCAGAGAAAAAGAAGATCCCGCACCATAGGCACAAAACGCTGTCCGATGGATCTGCCCGGCGACAGGTAAAGGGGGCCTGGATGCTGATAGCGTTTCTGTTGCTCCAGATGCTTTACGACAGGCCCATGGGTGAGAAAACTGGTGGACACTATATGAGGGATTACGCAGCTGTACCGCTGCATGCTTTCCCGTGTTTTTGCCAGATGGAGTTCCAGAAAGCTGCGA
>Ga0255343_1000302_pt1 | contig 84594 bp, 71 predicted proteins | sample wastewater_treat_4_FD_192413 | JGI IMG/M metagenome (GOLD analysis project Ga0255343, IMG submission 192413) | Wastewater microbial communities from Lulu Island WWTP, Vancouver, Canada - plant16 | ecosystem: Engineered > WWTP > Wastewater > Unclassified | place: Canada: Vancouver, British... | reverse complement strand
TAACCCAAAGAACAAATGTTACAAACTGCACTTTGGAAGTGCCTAAAGGAACTTACATTGTAAGGAAAGGCAAAGAGGTGGGCAAAGTGATGGTGCCTTAAAGCGTGTCCATCGGTTTTTTTTAATTGTTGGTAACTTTTGTTGCGTAATTCAATAAAAAGTTTTATTTTTGTGAGCATTAAATAACAACTTAAAACAACTTGTTGAATGCGTCTCAACTCCCTTATAAGCCTGCATTTTCCTTGTGGAAAATTCTCTTGTAAGGGTGCGTGTGCCTAAAAATTATAAGGAAGAGTAACGTCCGTACGTTGCTCTTTTTTGTATTAAAACTAAAACGAAAAAGTTATGATAGAACGCTACAGCCGCCCCGTGATGCGCAACGTGTGGACGGAACAAAACAAATTCGATGCTTACCTGAAAGTGGAACTCTACGCCAGCGAAGCGTGGTGCAAACTTGGCGTGGTGTCGCCCGCCGACATGGAAAAACTGTGGAAAAAAGCCTCTTTTTCCATTCCGCGCATCTACGAAATAGAGCAGCAAACGCGCCACGATGTGGTGGCTTTTACGCGCGCCGTAAGCGAAACGCTGGGCGACGAACGCAAATGGGTACACTACGGCTTGACATCGACCGATGTGGTGGACACCGCCAACGGCTATTTGATAAAACAGGCGAACCAAATTTTGCGCCGCGACCTTGAGGAGTTTATAGCAGTGCTCGAAAAACAGGCGGTGCGGTTTAAAAAAACGCCTTGCATCGGACGCACGCACGGCATACATGCCGACATTACCAGTTTTGGGCTGAAATGGGTGTTGTGGTGTGCCGAAATGCGCCGCAATTTGCAACGTTTCGATGCTGCCTGCAAAGATGTGGAGTGCGGCAAAATAAGCGGTGCGGTAGGCAATTTTGCCAATATTCCGCCTTTTGTAGAGGAATATGTGTGCGAACGTCTCGGAATTGACCACGCAAAAGTTTCAACGCAAGTGATACAGCGCGACAGGCACGCCTACTACATGGCAACGCTCGCCGTAATTGCTTCGTCGCTCGAACAGATTGCTTTGGAAATACGCAATTTGCAGCGTACCGAAGTGCACGAAGTGGAGGAAAATTTTGGTAAAGGACAAAAAGGTTCCAGCGCTATGCCGCACAAGCGCAATCCCATCGGTTCGGAAAATATTTGCGGGTGCGCCCGTGTGATGCGCGGCTACATGGTAACGTTCTACGAAAATGTGGCATTGTGGCACGAACGCGACATATCGCACTCGGCAACGGAACGCATCGTATTGCCCGATGCTACTATGTTGCTGGACTATATGCTCGACCGTCTTAAAAATATTCTCGAAAATTTGGTGGTATTCCCTGAAGTAATGCTGGAAAACATTTACCGCACGAAAAAGGTAATTTTTGCCCAACGGGTAATGAATGCACTGATAGAGAAAGGATTGGCACGCGAAGAGGCTTATGACACGGTGCAGCCCGTAGCAATGAAAGCATGGGGCGAAGGGCTCGATTATCAGGAACTTTTGGCACAAAACGACAAAGTGATGGCGTCGCTCACACGGTCGGAGTTGGACGCCTGTTTCACACTCGATTACTATTTTTCGCAAGTGGACTACATCTATCGCCGCAACGGCATTGAAGGATAAACAGTTGATTATGGATAACTAAAAAAATACGAAATATGACTTTAGAAAAAATCAGAACAGGACTAACTTTTGACGATGTGTTGCTGGTTCCAAGTGAATCAACCATATTGCCTTCGCAAATTTGTTTAAAAACCCGTTTGACTCCCAACATTGACCTGAACATTCCCATTGTTAGTGCGGCGATGGACACGGTTACCGAGTCGGATATGGCAATTGCTATAGCGCGTGAGGGCGGCATCGGATTTATTCACAAAAATATGAGCATCGAAGAGCAGGCTGCCGAAGTGGAAGTGGTAAAACGGTACGAAAACGGTATGATTGCCAATCCCATAACGCTCACTCCCGATAATACGCTGATGGATATGGAAGCGATTTTGCACAAATACCGTATCAGCGGGCTGCCGGTGGTTTACAAGGACAATAAATTGGTGGGCATCATTACCAACCGCGATATAAAATATTTGACGCTTGACAAAAAAAAAGTGTCGGAAGTGATGACCAAAGATAATTTGATAACGGCAAAAATAGGCACTTCGCTGCAAGACGCTAAAAAGATTTTGTGGGAAAACCGCATTGAAAAGTTACCGATTGTGGACGATGAAAACCGTTTGGTAGGACTTATCACCAGCAAGGACATCGACAACGTAATAAATTTCCCGAATGCTTGCAAAGATGCGCGTGGTCGTTTGCGTTGCGGTGCTGCGGTGGGCGTCGGCGCCGAAACGTTGGAGCGTGTTACTGCTCTGGTCAAAGTCGGAGTCGATGTGGTAACGGTGGACAGTGCGCACGGTCACAGCAAAAATGTAATTGACACGGTACGCAGCATCCGCAAAGCCTTTCCGCAATTAGATGTAATTGCAGGTAACATTGTAACCAAAGAGGCTGCTGCTGCATTAATTGAAGCCGGAGCCAATACGGTAAAAGTGGGCATCGGTCCCGGAAGCATCTGCACCACTCGCATAGTGGCGGGCGTGGGCGTGCCGCAAATTACAGCAATTAACGATGTGGCGGAGTATTGCCGCGATAAAAATGTGTGCGTTATAGCCGACGGCGGCATAAAATTCAGTGGCGACATTGTGAAAGCGTTGGCTGCCGGTGCCGATGCGGTAATGTTGGGTTCGCTGTTGGCGGGCTGTACGGAAAGCCCCGGCGAAGAAGTTGTTTTCCAAGGACGAAAATTCAAAATCTATGTGGGCATGGGTTCGTTGATGGCAATGAAACGCGGTTCGGCTGACCGTTATTTCCAAACCAAAAATACGCAAGCGAAAAAGTTGGTGCCCGAAGGCATCGAAGGTCGTGTGGCTTACAAAGGCTCTGTCGGCGATACGCTCTATCAACTTTGCGGTGGCATACGTTCGGGCATGGGCTATTGCGGAACGCCCGACATTGCACATCTCAAAAGCGACGGTACGTTTATACGCATCACAAATGCCGGTTTGCGCGAGAGCCATCCGCACGATGTAGATATTACGGTAGAAGCCCCAAACTATACGAAATAATTGTACCACAATGAATTACGATAAAATTTTAGTTCTCGACTTTGGAAGTCAATATAACCAACTGATAGCAAGGCGTATACGCGAATTTGGTGTTTACAGCGAATTGCGTAGTCATCAACTCACGGCAGAGCAAATACGCGCCATTCCCGATGTGAAAGGTATTGTGTTTAGCGGCGGTCCCAAAAGTGTGTGCGAAGCCGATGCTTTCGGTTGCGACCCGAAAATTTTCGACCTTGGTTTGCCCATTTTGGGCATCTGCTATGGTATGCAACTAACCTGTTTGCACTATGGCGGAAAAATAGAAAAAAGCTCTACCAAAGAATACGGTAAAATGCCGATAACCGTAGTTGACGGCAGTTGTCCGCTGTTCGACGGTTTGCCTGCAACGCAAGATGTGTGGATGAGTCACGGCGATTATGTTTCTGCTATTCCGAAAGGATTTGAATTGGCGGCTAAAAGTGCCAATAATCTGTCGGCAGCTATTTACGATAAAAAGCGCGGCATCTATTTGGTGCAATTCCACCCCGAAGTGCGTCACAGTACGTACGGCAATGATATTTTGGCGAATTTTGTGTTCAAAGTGTGTCGGGCTGAAAAAAATTGGACAATGGGTTCGTACATCGATTTACAAATTGCCAAAATACGCGAGCAAGTAGGCGATAGAAAAGTACTCTGCGGATTGAGCGGAGGTGTCGATTCGACTGTGGTGGCTGTGCTGATACACAAGGCAATAGGTCAGCAACTGACCTGTATGTTCATCGACCATGGTTTGCTCCGCAAGGACGAAGGCAACCAAGTGATGACTATGTGCCAAAATCTGTTTGGTATCAATGTGGTGCGCATCGATGCTCAAAAGCGTTTTTTGGACAAATTGGCGGGCGTAACCGACCCTGAACAAAAACGTAAACTAATTGGAAATGAGTTTGTTTACTGCTTCGATGAAGAGTCCAAAAAATTGGGCGAATTTGACTTTTTAGCGCAAGGCACAATCTATGCCGATGTGATAGAAAGCGGTACAAAAACCGCACAAACCATTAAAAGCCATCACAATGTAGGTGGATTACCCAAAGATATGAAATTTAAGCTGGTAGAGCCGCTGAAAGTGCTTTTCAAAGACGAAGTGCGCGCTCTCGGTGAGGCGTTGGGCATTCCGAGCCACATTGTTTGGAGGCAGCCTTTCCCGGGACCGGGATTGGGCATTCGCATCATTGGCGATATTACCGAAGAAAAATTGCACATTGTGCGCGAAAGCGACGCTATACTTCGTGAAGAAATTGCTAAAGCAGGCTTGGATAGAGAAATTTGGCAATATTTTACTGTGCTGACGAACATAAAAAGCGTTGGTGTAATGGGAGACGGACGCACTTACGATTATGCGGTGGGCATTCGTGCCGTAACGAGTATTGACGGTATGACAGCCGATTGGGCGCGCGTTTCCTACGAAGTGCTGGATATTATCAGTCGCCGCATTGTGAACGAAGTGAAAGGCGTGAACCGTATTGTTTACGACATCACTTCCAAACCGCCTGCAACCATTGAATGGGAATAAGAAACAAAATTATAGATTAACATTTAAAATAGTGTGTAGTACGCAACTATCAAATTTTAAAAAAACATGTATTTATGAGCAGATTAGTCGTTGTCGGCGTCCAGTGGGGCGACGAGGGTAAAGGAAAAATGACCGACTTTTTAGGACAGCGCGCCGATGTGGTTGTGCGTTTTCAAGGTGGCAATAACGCCGGACATACCATTACGTTTGGTGGCAACAAATACGCCTTACAATCTATTCCTTCGGGAGTGTTTAATCCGCGTATCAAAAACGTGATGGCAAACGGTATGGTAATTAATCCGAAAGCCGCTTTGATTGAATTGGACGGGCTTAAAGAGCGTGGAATTACCGATTTTCAACTGTTCATTTCCGACCGTGCTACGGTAATTATGCCTTATCATATTATGCTCGACGGTGCCTACGAAGCTGCCAAAGGCGGTAAAATGATAGGCACAACCAAAAAAGGTATCGGACCCGCTTATAGCGACAAATATAGTCGCATCGGTATTCGTATGGGCGACCTTATTGACGCTGATTATTTTGCCGAACGGTTGCACGATGCGTTGGCGGTGAAAAACAGAGAATTAGCGATGTTGGGACTTGAGCCGATGAATTTTGAAGAACTTTACAACGAATATCGGGCGTATGGTGAACGCCTGAAACCTTACATTTGCGATACTTCCATTTTGTTGAATGCCGAAGTGGAAAAAGATTCCAAAATCTTGTTTGAAGGTGCTCAAGGCGTGATGCTTTGTATCGAAAACGGCACTTATCCGTTTGTAACGTCGAGTAGTCCCACAGCCGCAAGTGTGCCGCTCGGCACAGGTCTTGCACCGCGCTACATCGATAAAGCTTTGGGCATTTGCAAAGCCTATACTACGCGTGTGGGCGGAGGTCCTTTCCCTACCGAACTTGATGGCGATATTGCTCACTACATACGCGAACGCGGTCACGAATATGGCACGGTTACCGGACGCCCGCGCCGTGTAGGTTATCTCGATGCGGTGGGTTTGCGGCACGCTTGTCGTATTTCAGGTATCAACTATCTCTCTATCATGCTTTTCGATGTGCTTTCGGGATTAGAAACGGTGAAAATTTGCAATGCTTACGAGTTGGACGGAGAAACGATTGACTATGTGCCCAGCACGTTGAACAAATTGCAACGTTGCAAACCCGTTTATATAGAGATGCCCGGTTGGAAAGAGGAAGTTACCGCCGTGCGTAATTTTGATGATTTGCCCGCTAATGCTAAAAATTATTTGAAAAAAATAGAAGAATTGACAAAAACGGAGATTGTAATTGTTTCCGTAGGTCCCGACCGCACGCAAACCATACAACTGAAAACTATTTTTTAATTGTTGAGTTTTACAATAAAACCCTTTTAAAAGCGGAAGAGCTATTTATTCTTTCGCTTTTTTTTGAAATTTTTTGCAACTACCCCACAAATGTTTGGAGAAAGCTTAAAAAAACTCTATATTTGCAACGTTAAACAAAAAACGAAGGCAGCGGCTTTCGGTTTAGCAGACATATTTTAGAGAAGCGTTTAGTTTTTACCTTCGTACGAAAATTCGGCAAAATTTTTCAAACCATGAAGGAAAACAATCCGAACGTCTATGCTCCTGTGTATATCCATTATGCGATATATCGGCGAGCGTGAGGTGGTTGTTTATTTCTGGTTGGGCGTTTGCCGATGCCTCAGGTGAGATAAACTGACAGTCTCCACGCTTTTTTTATACCCAAATCATAAATTATTAACCGCTGAACGGGGAGACGGCGAGGCAAAAAAAATATGCTATGAAAGTAATTAAATTTGTATTTGTGGTGTGTGTTGCCGTTTTTCTTGCAAGTTGTGCAGGTCTGAACACTACTAATTATGTGAATAATGATGTAGTGTAAATTAGTGTAGTGTTGGCACACAACAATTATCGTATTTTGAAAGAAGTGTCAGGTATGGCTACCTCTACTTATATATTAGGTATTGGAGGACTTTCACAGAAAGCATTAACTAACAATTCTCGCACAGAAATGTTTAGAAATGCAAATTTGAAAGATGGTCAAGCTATTATTAATATAGCGACAACGGTATCAAATAAAATGATAGTAGGTCCGATTTATATGCAACGAAGTGCTATTACTACAGGTTATATTATAGAATTTACCGATAATAGAAATGTTGTTTCATCTGAAAAAAATCAAAACACGGATAATAGTGTGTCAAAAGAAAATGAGCCACAATCTGCTGTTGTTTCGTCGGATATATTTGTGAATGTGGAAGAAGGTGTTGAAGATGCTAGATTCTTACAATTTTTATTAAAAAAATACGATTTGAATTCCGATGGAAAAATTTCACAAATAGAAGCTAATGCTGTAACAAAAATTGATTGTAGGCGTCATAATTTAACTAGTCTGAAAGGAATAGAAAAATTTCCTAATTTAAAATATTTAAAAGCTTCCGGAAACCTTTTTACTTCTGTTGATTTGTCAGAAAATAAAAAATTAGAAGCAGTGTATTTCAAATCGCCTGTACTTCAAAAAGTTTATTTGTCAAAAGATTGCAAAGATAAAAAAGTTTGGCTTGACTTTGATATTAATCTTGTAGAATGGAAATAAATTTACTTATTGGGATTTTGTCGTTCCAAAGACCCAAAACTCGGGAGTGCGTGGTGCATTCCCGAGTTTTTTTATGCCATTAGTGTCCAGAGTGCCATAGAATGTGAGACCGTGCCGCCTAAAACAAACAGATGCCACACAGCGTGGAAAAACGGGCGTTTATCGTCGTGAGCGTAAAAGTAAGTACCTGACGAGTAGAAAAAGCCTTCTGCCAAAAGCCACAGGAGCGAAGTTGCCGACATCGCTTTCCATATCGGCACTACGGCGAACACTGCCGACCAACCCATTACCAAATAAATAGTAAGCGACAATCGCGGATGTTTGCCCAAAGCCACTAATTTGCCTATAGCGCCCGCCACAGCTACGCCCCACATCAATCCGAAAGCTACCCAACCCCACGTGCCGCCCACCACGCACAGCCAAATGGGTGTGTACGAGCCTGCTATAAGCACATAAATACAAATATGGTCGAAATAGCGCAGCACGCGCTTGGCTTTGCCGGGTAATGTCCAGTGGTAAACAGTTGATGCGGTGTACATAAAGAGCATAGCCGCCGAAAATACCGCCATACCAAATAGTTCTTGCCACGAACCTTCGGCGCAACGCGTCAGAAGTAGGTAAGCAGTAACGAATGCAAATACAATACCGATTAAGTGGGTCAGTGTGTTGGCTACTTCTTCGGATGTGCGCCCAAAGCAACTAAACGATGTTTGCATAGGAAAATGGTTTGATAATTATCTTGTTTTAAATTTTTTCAACTTCTGAACATAAAATAGACCGCACCAAGCAGGCAAAGCATAGCCCACACATAATCTAATTTGAACGGCTGGTGCATGAAAAAGACCGAAAACGGGATAAACACTAACAATGTAATCATTTCTTGAATGATTTTGAGTTGCGGCAGCGTATAGACTTCAAAGCCGATGCGGTTGGCAGGAACGGCTATCAGGTATTCTATCAGCGCTATTAGCCAGCTGACAATAGCAGTCAAAAACCATGCTTTGTTACTCATAAATTTCAGGTGACCGTACCATGCAAAAGTCATAAAGCAGTTAGAGCAGACCAGCATTAAAATGGTAATGACATAGGGATTAAAAATGTGTGCCATAGTTTGTTTTAAATGAAGATGCAAAGTAACTCAAAAAAAACGAAAAGAACTACTCTTTTGCAAGAGTTATTTTGCCAAAAAAACAGATTTGGTACAATGGTGAAAAAAATGTATTTTTGTGAAATTGAACTTGTCTTTAAAAACTTTAAAATCCAAAACGTATGAAAAAGTTGTTTGTTGCCTTTAGTTTTGTAATGTTTGCCATGTATGTATCCGGTGCATTGTGGGTGCGTGTCAATCAGTTGGGTTACTTACCCGAAGATGTTAAAGTGGCGGTCTGTCTCTGCGATGAATTAACGGAAAATCCTGTGGTGGAGTTGCGTTCGGCACTTACGGCGCAAAAAGTCGATTGCCCGATTTCTGTTGAGCCGTGCGGCGAATTTTACCAATTTAAATCAACTTTTCGTATCCGTTTTTCCGATTTTAAGGGCAATGGCAACTACTTTTTAGTGGTGAATGACACCCCATCGCCTTTTTTTCGCATTGCCGATGATGTGTACGACGGTACAGCCGACTTTTTGCTGAACTATATGCGACAACAGCGTTGCGGTTACAATCCGTCTCTTGACCAAACGTGCCACCAACACGACGGTTTCGAAGTGCGCGGTGTTCCCGATTCGTTACCTTGTCGCAAAGTGGATGTGCGCGGCGGTTGGCACGATGCGTCCGACTATTTGCAATATACTACCACTTCGGCTAATGCCATTTACCAAATGTTGTTTGCTTACAAAAATAATCCGACCGCTTTTGCCGATAATTACGATGCTGCAGGGCGCAAAGGTGCCAACGGTATTCCCGATATTTTGGACGAAGCCAAATGGGGTTTGGATTGGCTCGATAAAATGAATCCTGAGCCGGAAATTTACTATAATCAGATAGCTGACGACCGCGACCATGCATCGTTCCGTTTCCCGAGCGAAGATTTTGTCGATTACGGTTGGGGCGAGGGCACAGGCAGACCGGTCTATTTGGTGTCCGATGAGCCGCAAGGATTGATGAAATACAGAAATCGCAGCAACGGTAAAGCTTCTACTGTGGGCAAATTTGCTTCTTCGTTTTCGTTGGGTGCGCAACTGTTGTCGCCCTATTATCCCGATTTTGCCGAACGTATCGGTCAAAAAGCCAAAGAGGCGTTTGCGTATGCATCGCGCTATCCAGGTGTGAGCCAAACCGCTCCCGGAAAATCGCCTTATTTCTACGAAGAAGACAATTGGACGGATGATATGGAATTGGCAGCCGTTACTTTGTTTAAACAGACAAACGACAACGATTATTGGAAAAAAGCGGTGGCTTTCGGTCGCATGGAGCCGCTGACGCCTTGGATGGATAGCGATACAGCCAATCATTATCAATGGTATCCGTTTGTTAATTTAGGACATTTTTCTATTCTTAGTGAGGCATCGGCTTCTTCAAAAGTAAAAAAGGAGTTTGCCATGAACACTCGTAACGCCATTGAGCGAGTAAGTGCAAGAGCGGCTGAAAATCCTTTCCGTATGGGCGTTCCGTTCATTTGGTGTTCCAACAATTTGGTAGCGGCTATGGCTACGCATTGCCACCTTTATCGCACGCTTACGGGCGATATGCAATTTGTGGAGATGGAAACAGCATTGCGCGATTGGCTTTTTGGTTGCAATCCGTGGGGAACTTCTATGGTGGTAGGTCTGCCTGCCTATGGCGACTATCCGGTTGACCCGCATTCAGCTTTGTGGGTAAATTACAAAATACCCGTTAATGGCGGACTTGTGGACGGACCTGTTTACGGTGCTATTTACAACGGTCTTATAGGTGTTCGTCTGTCCGAACCTGACGAATACGCTCATTTTCAATCCGATTGGGCGGTGTATCACGATGATTGGGGGGACTATTCGTCGAATGAGCCGACTATGGACGGTACGGCTAGTCTGACCTATTACCTGTCGGCTATGGCAAAGCGTTCTACACCCGACAAAAATGTCTATTCTCGTGGCGGAATTATCAAAACTGACCCTGATAAAAAACGTATTTCGTTGATTTTTTCAGGACATGAATTTGCCGACGGTTATCCTACTATCAGTAAAGTATTGAAAAAACGTAAAATAAAGGCGGCTTTTTTCTTTACGGGCGATTTTTATCGAAATACCGCACATCATAAAATGATAAAAAAGTTGATTGCCGATGGGCATTATGTGGGTGCGCATTCCGACCAACATTTGCTTTATGCCGCATGGGAAAAACAAGATTCTACGCTTGTTTCACGCGAAACGTTTGTGGCTGATATTCGAGCCAATTACCGCGAAATTCAAAAATTTAAATCGGATATTTCGGACGTAAATCTTTTTTTACCGGCGTTTGAGTATTACAACGATTCCATTGCGGCTTTGGCGAAATCGTTAGGGCTACAAGTGGTCAATTATACGCCCGGTACGCGCACCAACGGCGACTATACCGTTCCGCAAATGGACAACTATTATTCGAGCGATTTCCTGTTTAAATCGGTAATGGCAGAGGAGCAAAAAAACGGGTTGAACGGCAATATTATGTTGATGCACATTGGGACGGACGCGCGCCGCACCGATAAGTTTTACAACTATTTGGATAAATTAATTGTTGCACTACAACGCAAAGGTTATCAATTTGTTAATTTGCCTGAAGCTATAAAATAAAAAAGAGAGAATTTGTATTCTCTCTTTCTTTGGGTGGCTGATGGGACTTGAACCCACGACCCTCGGAACCACAATCCGATGCTCTAACCAACTGAGCTACAGCCACCATTTTCGAAGTGCAAAATTAATACATTTCTAAATCTTATCAAAATAAAATGCCATAAAAAATGAATTCCAATATTCAAAAATCATATTCATCTGAAAATCAGTCTGTTTTAGAAGATATTCGGCGCATCAAACGATTGGTGCTGGCTTCGATGAACGGCGAAGTGGCGCGAAGTATGGCGGCAAAAGGAGTGCGTTATTGGCGAAATTTAGGCGTGCCATTGACGCGATTGAACGAAATAGCAGCTGAATTTGTACCTGATAAAGCGTTGGCAGAACTGTTGTGGCAGTCGCAATCGCGCGAAGAGATGATTTTGGCGGCTTGTTTAATGCCACCTAAAGAGTTCTTGCCAGAATTGGCAATGAAGTGGGCGCAGGACATTGAACAACTCGAATTGGCGGAAATAGTTACCATGAAGTTGTTTGCAAAACTGCCTTATGCCGAAAAAATGGCTATTGATTTATTGAATTCGCGTGAAGAGATGCTTTTTTTCATAGGTCTTTCAATGGCAGTGCGCCTCGAACCTGTTGCCGATGCGCAGTTTTGTCGTACTGTCTGTGCCTCTTTATTTGCGTTTGAGCATAACAGCTTATCTGTCAATAATTTGCGATATGCGTTTTTGGAGCGGTTGCTGTTTGACAAACCGGAATTTAAGGAAGATGTGGCGACTTTGGTGCGTTCCGCAACATTTCTCGACGATGGTGTCAGGCAATTATTTCTTAGTTTGCTGTAAAAAAAGCTATCAGATTTTTCTGATAGCTTTTTTGTCCGTAGAAAATTAGTTTTTGTACTTTTTTCGTATAAAATCGTTGCGTTTACCTGCAAACAGTTCCAATTTCCAAAATTCACATTCTAATGCACCGTTGAGCAGTTTTATTTTTTCCGAAGGTCGCAATCCCATATTTTGCAAACATTCAACGTGCGAAGAAATGACCCACGCCGTGCTGCCTGTAAATTTGTGTTTCAGCGTTTCGCCCAACTGTCTGTAAAGTCCGTATAAATCGGCATTGAGCAGACGTTCGCCGTAAGGCGGGTTAGTAACAATGAGGGCTGGCTCGGTTTGCGGTTCCCAATCGGCTATGGAGCGCTGTTCCACCGTGATATATTTTGATAATCCTGCCGATTTAATATTTTCTTCGGCGGTTTTTACGGCGCGGGGCGAACTATCGTAGCCTTTTATTTTGAAATTGAACGGACGTTCCATCGAGTCGTCGTTGTAAATGGTGTCAAACAAATCTTTGTCGTAGTTGTTCCATTTTTCAAAAGCAAAGGCTTGTCGGTAGATACAGGGTGGAATATTGAGTGCTTTCAGGGCGGCTTCAATCAAAAAAGTGCCGGAACCGCACATGGGGTCAATAAAGTCGCATTGCCCGTTCCAACCTGCCATATCGAGCATACCGGCGGCAAGAGTTTCGCTGATAGGAGCTTCCGTTTGTGAAGCGCGGTAGCCGCGTTTGTGCAACGATTCGCCCGAACTGTCGAGCGAAATGGTACAGTTGGTGTGCGAAATGTGTACGTTGATATAAAAATCGGGATTAGTAAGCCGTACCGAAGGACGTTTGTCGTATTTTTCATTGAAGTAGTCGGCAATGGCATCTTTTACGCGGTAAGCTACAAATTGTGAGTGGCGAAATTCTTCCGAAAAAATAGTCGTGTCAATAATAAACGTCTGTTTTATGTTCATTATTTCGTCCCACGCAATGCTTTTCGCACTGTTGTACACTTCGTCGGCGTTGGCAGCTTTGAACGATTTTAAAGGCATCAATATGCGTACTGCGGTGCGACAGCACAAATTGGCTTTGTACATCAGCGCCAAGTCGCCCGTGAATGACACTGCACGGCGTTCTGTTTGTACATTGTTGGCACCGAGAGCTATCAACTCTTTCGCTAAAATGTTTTCTAATCCTTTGAAAGTTTTTGCCAAAAGTGGCAATTCTTTATATTCCATCACTAATTTTCTGTTTGTTCTTCTGAATTATCTTGCTGTCGGCAGGAACGTCTTTGTCTATCCAAATGTTACCACCGATAACGGAATTGCGCCCTATGGTGATGCGTCCCAAAATGGTCGAATTGGAATAGATAATAACATTGTCTTCGATAATAGGATGGCGCGGAATACCTTTTATCGGTTTGCCATTTTCGTCTATCGGGAAATTTTTTGCGCCCAACGTTACGCCTTGGTACAGTTTAACATGGTCGCCGATAATGGTCGTTTCGCCGATAACAACACCGGTGCCGTGGTCAATGGTAAAATAGTTACCAATAGTAGCCCCCGGATGTATATCTATGCCTGTTTCCGAATGCGCCATTTCGGTAATAATGCGCGGAATAATAGGCACTTGCAATTTTAATAGTTCGTGCGCTATGCGGTAGTTGCTGATGGCGCGTATAGCAGGATAGCAAAAAATAATTTCCATACTGCTTTTTGCGGCGGGGTCGTTTTCGTAGGTAGCTTGAACGTCGGTGAACAGGGCTTTACGAATATCGGGCAGTCGCTCAATAAATTGATAAGCAATGGTTTGTGCAAGAGTTTTATTTTTTTCCGAATAGTTGTCGCAAGTAGTGCATAGCCCCGCAAAAATTTGATTAGTCAAAAGTTCTTCCAATTCCCAAACATTGCGTGAAATGTGTTTTTTGATAGTAGAGGAATTGATGGCTGAATTACCAAAATAACCCGGGAAAAGGATGCTGCGTGCTATAGAAACAATTTTTTCTAAAGCGTCAATACTGGGCATCGGCTTGTTTTCGGCATGCTTGTAGCACAATGTTTGGTAATCTTTCATGTTAGCCAATTGTTCAATGATAAGGTCTAAATTTTGCTTATTGTTATCCATAATCAAAAACGGTTAATATGTGTCAGTGAGTAAATTTACTGCGGCAATGGCTTGCTCTGTGCGTTGTTTTCCCAATCGGTCTATTTCAATAATTTTTTTTCCGTAATGAAGAAGTTCCCGTTTATACCAATCGTAAAAGAAATCTCTGTTGTTGGGATTTTCTCTTATTGGGTCGTATTCCCATGGAATATTGGGACGGCATAGCAAAAATAAATCTGCTTGGCACTCTTTCAGAGCGGATTTTATCCATACAGGTTCGCGTTGGTAAACGTGTAAAAACCAAACGTGCGTGATAAACAGGTAGGTGTCAAAAAACACGTAATTGCCTTTTGCATTGAGCGCCGCATCAAATTGTTCTTTTTGTTTTATAGCAATTTGTTCAACATCGTCGTAGGTGTACGGTCTGCCAAGTGTTTCAATGTATGTTCGTGCATATTCGGGTACCCAATCTGCGCCGAAATGTGCTGCCAATTCTTTGGCTAATGTGGTTTTACCTGTCGATTCGGGACCTGTTATAACAATTGTTTTTAACACAAAATTTATCTACCTTTGTCGCAAATAATAATATTATGTGCAAAGATATTTTAAAAATTTCATTTATCGGCATATTTCTGCTGTTTTCTCTGCAAATTTTTGCGGAAAAGCCGAATTTGAATGGTTTCGATTTTAAAGGCACATATTATTTTAATAGCCATTCCAACAAAGCATCGCGCGGTTATTCTCGATTTTGCGATGAAACAACACTACCTATCTCTATTGCTATGCCTTGTGCCATTGCTATTGGCGGTTGGATAGCCAACGATGAAACTATTTTGCGCGAGTCCTTGGGCATTGCTATTGGTACAGCAGTAAGTGCAGGAGCTTTATACGTATCAAAAAAAGTTATCAATCGTCATCGTCCTTACGAAACGTATCCCGAGCAGATTGTGCCGATGAAGTACGAATGGAGTTCGTCGCTTCCGTCAGGACACACCGGCATGGCGTTTTCTACGGCAACGTCTCTTACTATGGCGTTTCCAAAATGGTATGTGGGCGTTCCCGTCTATTTGTGGGCAACTTCGGTAGGTTTTTCACGTTTGGAAGCGGGTGTGCATTATCCAACCGATGTTATTGCGGGCGCACTATTGGGAACGGGCTGTGCTGTAGCATCTTACTACATCAATCGCGCTATTTGGCAAAGCGTGGATAAAAAACGCGAATTGAAAGCGCTTGAAAATTACTTGCAATAAAGAACTTTGTTAATTTTTCAAACCTAACTTTTCATAATCGCCCGAAAGCATTTCTATTGCTTTCCGTATGCTGGCATCGTCGGTATTAATGACTTTGAAAAAGGCTTCATTGTTAAAAATATCTCGTGCTATCATCGCTTTCATTTGCAAGCACAGCATAGGTTTCGATTGTTCAAATTCGTCATCGTTGCAGGTCAATTTTGCTTCAGCAGCTTTTTTGCGCAAAGTGTTCAATAAATCGTCGTCAACAGAAAACTTTTCGGCGTAAGTATCAAATTTTTTGTAAGTATCGGTAAGTTTTTTTCGATTTTGGTCGATATGCCCGATGACGGTTGCATTGACAATACCTTTTGCCAAAATGTTGCGATGATAGGTGGTGAAACGCGTAGTGTCTAACGGTATAAAAATGTCCGGCATTATTCCGCCGCCACCATAAACGGTACGTCCTAAGCGCAATGTTGTATATTTCAGAGAATCAGGGAAATGAATACTGTCCGAATGTTGCAATTCGCCGTTGTTGTAGCGTTCTATCAAATCTTTTTTATAATTTTCAATGCCTTTGTTATACGGTTTTTGTATGTAGCGTCCGGTTGGCGTGTAATAGCGTGCAGTTGTCAAGCGAATAAGTGAGCCGTCCAACAGCGCAATGGGGCGTTGAACCAAGCCTTTTCCGAACGAACGGCGACCGATGACTAAAGCTCTATCCCAATCTTGTAGTGCGCCGGAAACAATTTCGCTGGCTGAAGCGGAATATTCGTCGATAAGCACCACCAAATCGCCAATTTCAAAAAGACCCTCTTTGGTTGATTTGGCAACACTTTTTCGTTGGTATGCGCCTTGAGTGTAAACAATGAGTTTATCTTTACTGAGAAATTCATCGGAAAGTCCTATGGCAGCTTGTAGCAAACCGCCTCCATTGCCTTGCAAATCGAGTATGAGCTGTTTCATTTTCTGTTTTTTCAGCGATTTGAGAGCGGTTTGGAACTCGTCCATGGTTGTGGTTGAAAAACTATTGAGTTTAATGTAGCCGATGTTGGGCGCAATCATGTAGGCTGCGTCGAGGCTGTAAATGGGAATTTTGCCACGCGTAATGGTGAAGTCTATCGGTTCAGGAACGCCTTGGCGTATTACTGATACCGAAACTGTTGTACCGGCAGGTCCGCGCAACCGTTTCATAATTTCGGAATTGGGCATTTTTACGCCGGCAATGGGTTCTTCATTGACACTGATAAAGCGGTCGCTTGGCAAAATACCGACTTTTTGAGCGGGACAGCCCGAAATAGTTTGTACTACAAATAGAGTGTCGTTCAGCATTTGAAATTGAATTCCGATACCTTCAAAACTGCCATCAATAACTTCGTTGGCACGCTGCACCTCTTTTTGAGGAATATAAGTGGAGTGTGGGTCTAACTCTTTCAGCATGCCCTCAATGGCAATGGCTACAAGTTTTTCTTGGTCAACAGTATCGACATACAGAGCGTTGATGGCGCCGACAGCCTGATGCAATTTTTGTTGTTGTATAGGATTGAATGGTTGTGCGTATAAGCCGGAGAAAAGCAACAGAGCGGCAAAAAGTGATTGAATTTTCATGATGTTTTATAAAATAATTGTGCAAAGTTAGTGAAAAACCCGCTTTTGCAAAAATTAAATTTTAAGTTGGGAAAATGCACCTTACAACTTACTTGTGCGTTAGTTCCGCAAATTTGTCGTACATTTGTAATCTCTAATTGTAGATTATGCTGTCCAATTTTCTTGCAGATAAAATTATTAATCGATTGCCTTATGTTCCCAATGAGAACCAACGTCAATGTATCGAACGTTTGGCAAATTTTTGCACATCCGCTCAACCTCATCATCTTTTTTTGCTGAAAGGTTATGCCGGAACCGGAAAAACTTCGTTGGTGGGTGCGTTTGTGAATGCTTTGGAGCAAATGGGACAAAAGTGCGTGCTGATGGCACCTACGGGGCGTGCAGCTAAGGTTTTTCATAACTATTCAGGACAAAAAACTTTTTCAATCCACAAAAAAATCTATCGCCAAAAATCGGCTACTGAATTTCAATTCAATTTGTCCGAAAATCTTCATAAAAATACGTTTTTTGTAGTCGATGAAGCTTCCATGATTTCCAATCGACCCGGCGACGGTCTGAATTTTGGTTCGGGTTATCTGCTTAACGATTTGATACATTATGTTTATTTCGGCGAAAATTGTTCACTTATACTTTTGGGCGATACGGCGCAGTTGCCGCCTGTTATGCAAACAATGTCGCCGGCACTTGATAGGCAAGTATTGGAAAGCTTTGGTCTGGAAGTGGAGGAGTTTGAACTGACCGAAGTGGTGCGCCAAGAAGAGGCGAGCGGCATTTTGGCGAATGCTACACAATTGCGCCATTTGCAGAAACAAAATTTGGCGGTGTACCAACCGAAAGTGGATTATTCGTTTCCCGATGTAAAACGAGTAACGAGTGTTGATTTGATTGAAGAAATTTATAATGCTTACCGCGAATCGGGTATAGAAGATTGCATCATTATCACGCGTTCGAACAAACGCGCCGTTTTGTACAATCGCGGCATACGTAATCAGGTATTGCAAAAAGAGGATGAATTTTCCAACGGCGACCTGCTGATGATAACGAAAAACAATTATTTCTGGAGCAAATCGTATGCCGAACTTGATTTCATAGCTAATGGTGACATTGTGGAAATAGTGCGGATACACAAGCACTACGAATTGTACGATTTTCGCTTCGCTGATGTTACCTTGCGTTTCTTGGATTACGATTTGGAAGTAGAGGCGCGCATACTTATTGATTCATTGTATACCGGTTCTGCCGCAGAAACAGAAACTCTCAATAAAAAACTTTATGCAGCCGTAGCCGAAGATTATGCGGATGTACCCAACAAGCGCAATCGCGTCAAACAAATGATGGATAACCCTTTTTTGAATGCTTTGCAAATAAAGTTTGCATACGCTGTTACCTGTCATAAAGCGCAAGGCGGTCAGTGGCAAAAAGTTTTTGTAGATGCCGGTCATGTTGCCGATGAACAAAAGACGGTAGAATATTTGCGATGGCTTTATACTGCTTTTACGAGGGCACAAGAGAAACTTTATATCGTTAACAAATGCTAATGAATTTTGCAAAACTCCACCTTTTTTCACGAAAATTATCGACTAAAGGCACTTTTTTAAAAAAAAATAGTTATTGAAAAAGAAAAAGTTGTATCTTTGCGCGTTAGTTTAAGACTTTTAAAATCAATTATTAATTTTAACCCAAAATTCTATGAAACGAAGATTTTTATCTTATGCGGTTGCTGTCGCTCTGCTATGCGGTATGTATTCGTGTACGGAGGACATCAATCTTGACGAGGTTTCCAAGGATATAAAGCACAATATATCCTTGATAATTCCTGTGGGTACGGCTGAGGCTACTATCGAACAGGTAATTGATAACCTTAAAGGTGACGAAGTTCGGAAAGATGTCGAAAACAACACCTGTTACATACACTTCGAAGACAGCATGGTCATCAACGACACTATTTCGCGCTTCAACCATGGTGCTTCCATCTCTAAAGTATATTTGGTGAAGGATGACCCACAATGCCCGAAACCATTAGGAACAAAAGTAGCTCAGGGAAGCCAATTTACCTTGACGCAAAATTTGCAGTACGACTTCGATTACGACGAATACAATGCCATAACAGGGGCGTTGCAACAACGTGTCGATAAAATAGTTGTTTCAAAAGCGACTGTATACGTTAATTTTACTTTCAGTAATTTGACGTTCGGTGGCAGCCAAGTAACTGCTTCTGTTTCTTTCCCCGAAATTTCTGAATTACAAGGTCAATCTTGGTCGATAGCATTGTCTGAAGGTGGTACAAACTTTTCATGGGAAATTAACACACCTTTTACAGTAAATTTTGCTGAAGGCGGTAATTTCACTAAAATGAAAATAGAATACAAATTTGTTGCTGGCAGTAACTTGTATCTTTATGAAAACTCTTCTATCAAGCCGCTTATCAAAATAGATTTCATCGATTTCCTAAAAGCATGGGGCTTTTTCGGAAAACCTGACCAATTTACGCAAGATGATAAAGTAGTTCCTGTGCCTACGAGTCTTTTCACTCGTCCGGTGTTCAAGAATAATAACTTCTTGTTCCATAGCCCCGAAGTTATATTCAACTTTAAGAGCAATGTGGGTGTACCACTGAATTTTGAAGTAGAGGAGATAAAAGCTGTTGATGCTAATGGCGAAGAAAGATATGCCAGTTTCAATGGTAACAAAAATTATGTTATGCCGCTCGATGAAGCTCCTACTGAAGGTGGCGTTTCTTCGAATTCATTCTTGTTCAATCGCGAAAATGGCGGAACACATCAACTGTTCCAAATTAAGCCTGAAAAGTTTGTTTATAAATTTAATGTAAAAGTAAGACAAAAAGAAGGCGTTACCAAACATTTTTGGTTTCGTCCGACCAATATTGATGTTAAACTTTTGGTAAAATTGCCGTTCGTGTTCGATCCGGGTTCGCAATTTGTTTACAGAGATACCCTTATGGCTGATATGTCGGAACTTATCGGAAATGAAAAACTTCCGGAAGAAGCCGTTATCAATTTGATAAAGATAAAATTTGATAACACTAATGCATTGCCTTGCAAAGCGGTGGGTAATGCCTACTTGTTGGATAGTTTGGATAACGTGCTGTACCAACGCGAAGGTGTAACCATTGAAGCCGGCGCAACCGATGCTAATGGTTTGGTAACAAATCCGACTTTCAGTAAATTCTCTTTGGATTTCACGGGAGACCAAATTGAATCGATTATGAACATGAAAAAGGTACTCGTGGAATACCGCATACAAGCTGAAAACCATCCTAATGCTCCGTTGAATTTTAGGCTCAGCGATTCTTTGACTTCAAGAGTAAGTGTGTTTGCCCAAGGTGGCATAGATACGAGTAAATCGAACAAATAATTACAAATAAATACAGATTGATTATGAAGGCGAAAAAAATTATTATAAGCGTTTTTGGTTGTATGGCCTTGTTCGTATCGTCAACTGTGGCGCAAACGAACACATTCTATTTTATGGACGAACTGCCGGGACGTCATGTAATGAACCCCGCATTCTTTCCTAACACGAAAGTGTATGTCGATTTTGTTGTGTTCCCAAGTTTTTATCTTGGTGCAGGCAATAATAGTTTAGCTCTGAAGGATTTTGTTTATCGTGACGGTAAAAATGGACCGTTTGTTACGCCACTGGATCCTTCTCGCATTGACAAATTCTACAAACGAATTAAGCCAACGACATTAACTGATTTTGAATTCGGTTTGGATATTCTATCATTCGGGTTTGTATTGAAGGAAAAGAATTTCTTGACGTTTGATTGGAATTTTAAAACGAATATGCAGGCATCTTTACCGCGCGATTTATTCCGTTTAGCACTTTATGGCACACCTGATGAGGATGGCGTCAATTCGTTCGATTTTCGTAAATTGGGCGTAAATGCATCGGTTTACAGCGATTTAGGATTTGGTTATATGCGTCGCATCAACGACAAATGGACGGTCGGTGGTAAATTGAAATTCTATGTTGGTTATGCCAACGTTCATACCAAAGTGAACCAATTGAGTTTAGATGCTTCGTCTGAAGCTTGGAACGTGAAAGCTGACGCTGTTTTGAGAGGAGCTGTTCCTGTTGATTATGAATTAGCTTCTAATGGTAATATTGATTTTAAATCATTGCAACCACATTCAACCGAGGATCTTGTATCGTTGATTTATAAACCTGCCGGTTTCGGTATGGGTATCGATCTTGGTGGTACGTTTGAGCCTATTAAGAATTTGGTGATTTCAGCTGCCATTACCGACCTTGGTTTCATTAATTGGAATAGAAACCTGATGCAGCAAACGTTTCATGGTGAATATAACTTCACCGGCATACATTACCAACCGGGCGATAGTATTGATTTTGAAAAAATGGGACAAGATTTCCTCAATTCTTTCGGCTACGAAGGTGGAAAAGGAAAAGCCTACAATGAAATGGTTACAATGAATGCCAATATTGGTATTGAATATGGTATTTTAAAGAATAAAATTAGTTTTGGTTTGCTGTCGCGCACAAAAGTAAAAGGTAGAGTAGCTACCGAAGAAGTGACTTTAGCTGCCAATTTCCGTCCTGCTGAGTGGTTCAAAACATCGTTGACCTATTCGTTTGTAAATGGTCGCTGGAACAACTTGGGTTTGGGCCTCAATTTGCGTATGGGTCCTATCAATACGTTCTTGATTGCCGACTACATTCCATTGAATTGGGCGCATGTTCAAGATGGTGATAACAAGTACACAGTACCTTATAATACGCAGCGTGTCAATGTGCAAATGGGTATGTGCTTGAATATTGGTCGCTACAGCAGTGACTGGGACCAAGACGGTATACGTAATAGAAAAGATAAATGTCCCGATACAGACATTAAATATTTGTCATCACTCTGTGAAGGATGGACGAAAAAACAGTTGGTTGACTCTGTTGGATGCAATCGCGATGAAGACCAAGATGGTGTTCACGATTGTGTAGACCAATGTCCGAATACGCCATTTGGCGTGCAGGTTGACTCTGTAGGTTGTCCTGTCGATTCAGATAAAGATGGAGTGCCCGACTATTTGGATAAATGTCCTGATACGCCTGTTGGTGTAGCAGTAGATTCTGTTGGTTGTCCGTTTGACGATGATAATGATGGTGTCCCCAATTATATTGACAAGTGTCCGCATACACCGGCACAAGTGATTGTTGACTCTGTGGGTTGCCCGATTGATACTGACGGTGACGGAGTTTCCGATTATCTCGACAAATGTCCCGGCACTCCCGTAGAGGCTTACGGTATGGTTGACTCTGTGGGTTGTCCATTCGATACTGACGGTGACGGAGTTCCCGATTATCTCGACAAGTGTCCGAATACGCCGAAAGAGGCTTATCAAGCTATTGATGAACACGGCTGTCCGATTGATACTGACGGTGATGGAGTACCCGATTATCTCGACAAATGTCCTACTTCACCGGGTCCGGCAAGTAACTACGGTTGTCCTGAACTGAAGAGAGAAGTGACGAATTTGTTCAAGAAAGCTATGCAAGGCATTCAGTTTGAAACGGGGAAAGACGTTATTAGACGAGTTTCTTATCCTATTTTGAATCAAATTGCTGACGTGATGAAAGAAAATCCGACTTATAACTTAGCCATCAATGGTCACACCGATGATGTGGGCAATGATGAGTTTAACCAAGGATTGTCCGAAAGACGTGCGGCATCGGTAAGACGTTATTTGATTAATCAAGGTATAGAAGAAGAAAGGATGACATCGCAAGGTTATGGTGAAACAAGACCTATTGCTGATAATAAAACAGCTAAAGGTCGCGCACTCAACCGCCGTGTAGAATTTGAAGTGTCGTTCAAAACTGTTTCTTACGAAAAAGTTATCAACGAAGAGTTGAAAGACGTTGTAAAACCGGCTGAACAGCCTACTGACTCAGTCGTTACAAAATAACAAATTGAGTAAAAATTGACAAAGGAGAAATCGAAAGGTTTCTCCTTTGTTGTTTTTATTCATGTATTTTTGCAGTAGAGTTGTAAAAAAGTTGTACATTTGTGTTTCTTAAAAGTTGTACATTTATATTCTCAAAAAGTTGATTTATGAAAAACCTCATCTATATTCTAAAACGGTTTGCTCCGCCATACAAAGGTTATATTATTGTCAATTTTTTCTGTAATCTGTTAGCAACCATTTTTAGCCTATTTTCTTTTGCTACGATAATTCCGATTTTACAAATTCTGTTCGGTATGCAGATGGGAAACCACACTTTTATTGAGTGGAGCACATGGTCGAGTTTAGATGAGTTTGTTGCGGTTGCTAAAAATAACATCTTTTACGGGATAGAATACCTTATTGCAACTTCGGGTGCATCTGTTACGCTGATGTGGTTAGGCATTTTTTTAATGATAATGACGCTGTTAAAAACCGGAACGACCTATTTGGCTATGTTGTCGCTGTTACCAATCCGCATGGGGGTTTTACAGGATTTGCGTAATAAAATATACGAAAAAATTGTCGATTTGCCCATTGGTTTTTTTAGTGAAGAGCGTAAAGGCGATATCATGTCGCGTATGATGAGTGATGTAGGCGAGGTAGAAGCCTCCATTATGAGTTCATTAGAGATGATTTTCAAAAATCCCATTATGATTTTGATTTATGTTGTTGTGCTCTTTTCGTTAAGTTGGGAGCTAACATTATTTGTAATGGTATTGTTGCCGGTTAGCGGTTTTTTGATAGGAAAAGTTGGTAAGTCACTGAAACGTAAATCATTGACAGGACAAGAGCAAACGGGCGAGTTGCTTTCGCAATTGGAGGAGACATTGGGTGGCTTGCGCGTGGTGAAAGCTTTTAACGCAGAGAATAAGCTGGTAAAGCGTTTTCGTCAATTGACAAAACGTATCCGAAATACGTTTGTTCGCATTCACGGGCGTTATCTTTTGGCTCATCCGATGAGCGAATTTTTGGGAACTATTGTTATTGCTATTCTTTTATGGTACGGCGGTTCGCTCATACTTAACAACAAAAGTCTCATTTCTGCGCCTGAATTCATCTACTATTTAGTGATATTTTACAGCATTATTGCGCCGTTCAAAGAATTGAGCAAAGCTGCTTACAGCGTTAATAAAGGTATGGCATCGTTGCAACGTGTTGATGATATTTTGAAATCGGAAAACCCTTTGAAACAGCAGAAAAATCCGATTTCTATATCAACTTTTACTTCCGAAATAGAATTTAAAGACGTTTGGTTCAAATATGTCGATAAATGGGTACTCAAAAACATCAATCTTACAATTCAAAAAGGCAAAACAATAGCATTGGTAGGGCAGTCGGGTTCAGGAAAATCGACTTTAGTTGATTTGATTTTACGTCTTTACGATGTGCAACAAGGTGCTATTTTGGTTGATGGGGTTGATATTCGTAATTTGAATCTTAAAGATTTGCGCAATTTAATGGGCAATGTCAATCAAGAGGCTATTTTATTCAATGATTCTTTCCATAATAATATTTCGTTTGGAGTTGAAAACGCCTCAAAAGCTGATGTGGAAGCTGCCGCAAAGGTTGCCAACGCACACGAATTTATCATAAATACTCCCGAAGGTTATGAGACCAATGTTGGTGACAGAGGCGGAAAATTGTCGGGCGGTCAGCGACAGCGGGTGAGTATAGCGCGTGCTATTCTCAAAAATCCGCCTATTCTAATTCTCGACGAGGCTACATCGGCATTGGATACGGAATCGGAAATGTTGGTTCAAAGTGCTATTGAGCGTTTGATGAAAAATCGTACAACAATTGTTATAGCACATCGACTTTCCACCATTAAACAAGCTGATGAAATTTGCGTTATGCACGAAGGCGAAATAGTCGAACGCGGTAAACACGAGGAACTTCTTGAACTGAACGGCTACTATAAGCGTTTGTGCGATATGCAAAGTTTCTGATTACCAACCGAGTTTCTCTAAAAATTTTCCGGTAAGTCGCGAAACGGCAAATTGATGGATGTCGGCAATGCGGATGCGTTGACAGCTATGCAAGGCATCTGTCTGCTCGTTTGTGCGAATGTGTATGCCACATGCGTAGATATGTTGATGGCTTAGCACATGTTTAATTTCGGGTAATTGATTGATTATACTGTAGTTTTTCCCAACGATTTCGGAGAAGGCTTCCGATTTTAGGATATTTTCCAACATTGGTCGTTTTGGTGTTTCTATTGTAGGAAATTCAAATAAACCTTTCCATATTTCATCGTTGGAACGTTTTTTCAGATAAGTATATCCGTTATCGTCAATGCAGATATAGAAAAAGAAACGGTCGCGAATTTTTGTTCTTTTCTCCTTCACAGGCAAAATTTCCACTAAATCTTCAGCAAAAGCCTTACAACTTTCTTTAAAAGGACAATTGTTACAATCAGGTGAACGTGGAACACATTGAAGCGCACCGAATTCTATCATTGCTTGATTATGCAATCCTGAATGCGTGAGATTTAGCAGTTGTTGCGCAAGTGCCGCAAACTCTTTTTTGCTGTTAGTAGAGTCAATAGGTGTACTAATGCCAAAGTAACGTGCCAAAAAACGGTAAACATTGCCATCGACAGTAGCATAGGGCTGATTGTAGGCAAAAGAGCAGATTGCGGCGGCTGTGTAGTCGCCGATGCCTTTCAGAGCGCGGACGGCAGTATATTCGGTGGGAAAATTGCCGTGATGTTTTGCCATTATCTCTTTGGCTGCATTGTGCATATTGTGCGCACGACTATAGTAACCAAGTCCTTGCCAATACTTTAAAACGGTGTCAATGTTAGCATTAGCCAAAGCTGATACGGATGGAAATTGAGTGATAAAACGGTAAAAATAGTCCAAACCTTGAACAACTTGAGTCTGTTGCAATATGATTTCCGAAACCCAAATAATATACGGATTGTGCGTTTCGCGCCATGGTAAATCCCTTTTATGGCTGTCATACCACTGTATTAATGTTTTCTGAAATGGTGTTATGTCGTTGATTGATAGCATAATATGTATTTTTCTATGCTTTGTGCGTAATACGTTTGCAAAGTTGTGTTTTTAAATTAGAATAAAAAAGAAATTTTCCAATTATTATTTTGGCAGGTTAAAATAAATGTTGTATATTTGCAAGTCCTAAAATGAACATAAGAGTGTAATAATCAAAATAATAATTAATCATTAAAATTTAAAGAAAATGACAAAAGCAGAACTTGTTAATGAAATTGCCAAAAGAACAGGCATTGGAAAAGACGAAGTCTTGAAAACAGTTGAAACCATGATGGATGTCGTAAAAGATTCTTTAGCTGATGGTGAAAACGTTTATTTGAGAGGCTTTGGTAGCTTTATTGTAAAGCATAGAGCAAAGAAAGTAGCTCGTAATATTTCCAAAGGCATAAGCATTGAAGTAGCTGCCCACAATATTCCGGCATTCAAGCCTTCGAAGGAATTTGCAGCAAAAGTAAAATAACGTTTAAAAATATTGAATGATATGCCAAGCGGTAAAAAGAGAAAAAGACATAAAATGTCTACGCATAAACGTAAAAAAAGATTAAGAAAGAATAGACATAAAAAGAAATAAGTTCTTTTTATGTCCGAGTAATTAAAACAAATTTAAGGGGCAGTATTACACTCAACTTTAAATTTGTTTTTTTTGTTTAACGAAAAACAGGTGAGTAAAGATTTAATTATAAAAGTTGACAAAGAGCAGATTTCCATTGCTCTTTTGGAAGATAAAGTTTTGGTCGAGTTACACAACGATAACTTGACCCACACTTTTTCTGTTGGGAACCTGTATGTCGGCAAAATAAAACGTGTGATGCAGGGGTTGAATGCCGCTTTTGTGGATATTGGCTGCGATAAAGAAGGCTTTATTCACTATCACGATTTGGGCGAACAATTCAACACCTACAACACTTATGTGCAGCAATTGCTCAATGATCGCAAAAAGTTGCCGAAAAAAATAAAGCAGTGTCCAAATTTAGAAAAGGACGGCAATATCAGCAATGTATTGACTACCGGACAGTACATTTTGGTACAAATTATCAAAGAGCCTATATCTACAAAAGGACCGCGATTGACCGGTGAAATTTCGTTTGCGGGAAGGAACATTGTTTTGCTGCCTTTTGTCGAAAATGTGTTCGTTTCTCAAAAAATAAAATTGAAAGAGGAACGTATCCGTTTGCGCCGTCTGACGCAAAGCATAAAGCCGCAAAATTGCGGTGTGATAGTACGTACGGTAGCCGAAGGCAAGAAAGGTGCGGAGTTGGACAACGAATTGAAACTGCTTTACAAGCGTTGGGAAAATTCAATAGCACAAATACAAAAATCGAAAGACATCACTTTGGTTTCCGAAGAGATGAGCAGAGCGGTTAGCATCGTTAGAGATATTTACAGTGAAGATTTTGAGAATATCTATATCAACGACCGTTCGGTGTTCGAAGAAGTGAGTTCGTATGTGAAAATGATTGACCCCGAGCGTGGCGATATCGTTAAATTCTATTCGGATAGTCTGCCCATTTTCGACCATTTTGCCATTACTAAACAAATAAAATCGTCTTTCGGACGCGTGGTTTCGTTCAAGCGCGGTGCTTATTTGATTCTTGAACAAACGGAAGCAATGTGTGTCATTGACGTTAATAGCGGAACGCGTACACGGGCTGCTCAAACACAAGAAGAAAATGCTTTGGAGGTAAATATGGCGGCTGCAACCGAAATAGCTCGCCAAGTTCGATTGCGCGATATAGGCGGATTGGTGGTTGTCGACTTTATTGATATGAACGAGGCGGCAAACCGACAAAAATTGTTTGAACACATGACAGCCCAAATGTCTAACGACCGCGCTCGACACAACATATTGCCATTGAGCAAATTCTGTTTGATGGAAATGACGAGGCAACGTGTTCGTCCGGCAATGTCAGTGGATGTGTTGGAAACTTGTCCCACTTGTTTTGGCACAGGAAAGGCACGCCCGTCCATTCTTTTTACTGACCAGTTGGAAGATAAATTGGATTATTTGGCGAATGAATTGGGAATGCATCGTATGACGCTTCGGGTGCATCCTTACATAGCGGCTTATATTACAAAAGGCTTCTGGTCAATAATTTGGCAATGGCGTTGGAAGTACAAGTTAGTCATTAAAGTAGTACCTATGCAAGAGTTCGGTTTCCTGCAATTCCAATTTATGAATAGGCACGGCGAGGAAGTGAATATTGACCAGTGCACCGCAGTCTTAGAGTAGTAATTTTTTACTGCTCTTTTTTTTGTCAGATTTTATTTTTCAATCGAAAAGCTCTATTTTTGCATATCAAATCCATTCATTTGATAATTATTTTTTTTTAGAAAATTCCAATGTCCGATTTTACCAAAAGACTACCTTTTTTCTTATTGCTTGTGGCATTAGCTTCAGGCATATTGCTTTATCATTGGCTGGGATTTCGTGAGGTGTTGTTTGGTGCCCTGGTTTGTTTGGGCGTGGTTGCTATCGTCTTGTCTTTTTGTTTTCGGCGTCCCGAAATTAGCTATCGTTTTCGGTGGCTGTTTGGGTGTGGATTTTTGCTATTGATAGTGCTACTTGGCTGTTTTGTTACTCATCGGAACGAAACGAAGCAACATTTTCCGTTTGATGGACAACAAGGCGTGTATCGTGTGGAAATGCTCGAAAATCCTATCGAAAAACCGCGCTCTATGCTGTGTCGTGTGCGTTTGTTACAGCGTATCGATTCCGTTGGCACTGTTTCTCTTCACAATAAAGCTATTCTTTATTTGGCAAAAGACAGTTTAGCGGCACAGTTGGTAGCCGGCGATGTGTTGTTGGTTTCGGCAACGGTAACACAGCCACGTCCGAGTGGAAATCCGGAAGCTTTTGATTATAGTCTCTATTTACGACGGCAAGGTTTTGCAGGTACAAGTTTTGTGTCTGCGCAACGATGGCAAAAAGTAGGTCATTCGGAAAAATTCAGCATACTTGCTATGGCGGATAAAAGTCGTCAGTATTTGCTGGATATTTATACAAAATTGGGTATTGATGGCGATGAATTTGGTATGTTGTCAGCTTTGACGTTGGGTTACAAGGATGCCCTTGCTCCCGAATTGCGCGAGAGTTTCAGCACTACCGGAGCAATGCACGTGTTGGCAGTGAGCGGTTTGCACGTCGGTATTATTTTCGTGGTGTTTGGTTTTTTGTTTTCATTCATGGATCGCTGGCGTTTGGGAAAGCGATTAAAGCCGATAGTCATTATTTTTCTGTTGTGGTGCTATGCGTTTATCACAGGTCTTTCGCCTTCGGTGTTGCGCTCATCGGTAATGTTTTCGTGCATGGTTTTGAGTGGCGTTTTTGGGCGTAAATCGAATACATACAATAACATTTTTCTGTCTGCATTTTTTCTACTGTTTTTCAATCCCAACTTGCTGTTTGATATCGGTTTTCAACTGAGTTACAGTGCGGTGTTGGCAATTGTTTATTTCCAGCCTAAGATTGCAGGTCTTATTTATGTGAAAAATCGTTGGCTGCGTTGGGCTTGGGAATTAGCTGCGGTGTCGTTGGCTGCTCAGTTGGGTACTGCACCGTTTTCTGTTTTCTATTTTCACCAATTTCCCAACTATTTCCTGCTGAGTAATTTTGTCGTTATTCCTGCCGCTACACTTATTTTGTATGCTGCTGTTGCTTTGTTTGTGTTTTCGCCCGTTCCGTATGTGAATGTGGCGGTAGCGTTTGTGCTGAAATGGATTTTGAAAATCATGTATGCCTGTATTGTGTGGATTGAACATTTGCCTTACTCTTTGTCAATTGTTTGGATTGACGGTTGGCAATTGCTGTCACTCTATGCCGCTTTGTTCGCTGTGATGTGGTGGTTGGATAAAAAATCGTTTGTTTCGTTGGCGACGGTCGTCTGTTTGTTGCTCATCTTTTTTGTTGTCGATGCACGAAATTGCTACAATTCAGCACGTTTGAACGGTGTTGTGGCATATAATGACTATAAAGCTACTGTGTTAGATATTATTGGCGACGAGCATATTGTTCTGACTACCGATTCGTTGCGTGCCGAACTATTGGGTGCCGATTTTTGGAGTAAAAATGCGTTGCCAATTCCGCAAATAGTTGGTTTGGACACTATTTCTGAATGTGCTTTTGTAAAAGACGGAAAACGCTATTTGGTATTGACGGACAATTATTTCCGATATAAAAAATCGGCTAAGCCGCTTGAAGTAGATTATTTGTTGGTCGGTAAAGCGGTCTATCCCAATCAGCGACTGATAGAAGAATTTGTTCGCCCTAAATATTTAGTTACTCTTGCCGATGTTTCCGAACGTAATGTTCAGAAGTATAAACTTTTAACAGAAAAAGAGAACATCGATTTTTATTCTGTCGGTCATTCGGGTGCGTGGATGAACGGATTTCACTATTAAGGTCATCGACTTTTGTCGGCGGCAGTTACTGATAAAATCGGTTTTCCTATACAGCCGTTGGGATAGTTTATGCGCAGTAGGTCGGAAAGTGTTGGCGCAATATCTTCCATATTTATTTCTCCTTTTATTTCTTGTGCCTTAATTCCAAATCCGTAAAAAGCTATAGGAATGTTGGTTTGCGCTTGATGTGGGTGTTCAATTACTTGTTTGTTTAAATCGACTTCCGACCATCCGGGAAGCAGGGTAAATACAATATCGCCCGATACGTTTTTGTGGTAACCGTTGCGTATTTTTATCATAATATCGTTGCCGCCGGCGTTTTGTATTTGTGTAGATGTGAAAGCGTTTTGTATGCCTTCAAATTCGGTAAGAAACTGTGCGGCGTACATTTCCATTTCTTGTTTGTTTATTTTGTTGCTGTTTATTAGCGCATGATTGAGGTAAATGTTGCGGTTGTAGTAGTCGTTTATCCATTGTCCTTGTCCGTAGATTGCCATCAGATAGCTGTTGAGAAGTGCGAGCGAACGTTTAGTGTTGAATTGCCCGCTTGGTATTTTTTTACTCAAATCGCTGTCGAATTGCGATGTTTGTTTCTTGTCTTGTGCGGTTATCAGCACTACTACGGCGTTATTCATTCCTACGCTGATATCGATAGCATCAAGCAAGTAACGGATTTCTTTGTCTAATCTCAAATAGAGGTCTTCCTGTTCGAGACACATGGTGTTGTCGTTTTTTTGAAACGGTGAGTTTACTGTAAATTGTACGCATAACATATCGGTAAAATCGTCTTCGCCCATTTCGGCTTCTCGTAAAGTTTTTACCGCCAAATTTCTCATCAACGAATTGACAGCCGGTGTTTGTTTAAAAGTGCTAATCTGTTGGCTGAAAGTTTTGTAATCGTTGCTGTCGTAAAAGAGCCATTTATTTCCCAACTGTTTTTTTGTGCAAGGCGCAAACAGGTACTTATCTATTGCTTGCATCGGTGTCCATTGTTGGTTCATATAGTCGCTTACAGTGTAGTCGATGTTCATTTTTTCCACCCACGAAGGCAATCCTTTTTCGTAAAAATTGGTAGTACACAAATTACCGGTTTGGTCGTCAATCCAAATAGCTGCATTGGCTAAATGTCCGCCCATCATCAAAGCATCGTCGGATTGTAAAGCAAAAGCGTAAATTTTCGATTGACCGGACTGGCTGAGAGCCACTTCGTCGGCAATGGTTGTGGAGAGCAGACGTCGCGGTGAAACGGTTTCAGCACAAGCAATGCCTTTGTAGCGCGAGTCATAGGTAAAGGAAACAGCGGCATCTTCCACCAAATTATAATATTTTTCGCTTGTTATGCCGTGAAAATAGGGAACAGTACCTGTAAAAATTGTTGCATAATCGGTAATTTCGCCAGCCGGAATGTAATTGCATTTTGCTTTGGAAATGTAGGCTCCTTCGCCGATGATACGTTTAAAACCGCCGTTTCCAAAAACGTTCCACAAAGTAGCAATGTGGTCGCTTTTTAACCCTTCGACTGCGATGACTACTGTCAATTTCGGTTTGCGCAATGCTTGTGGCTGTGCCCATAAAAGTAGTGGTAATAGGCAGAAAATCAGCAGAATATTAATTGATTTATTGAACATGGAAACGCGATTTTTGAAGTTGTATGAAAGCGACTGAACGAATGATAGACAAAGCAATAAGCGGTATAAAAGCAGCGTGTAGCAACTGTAATTGTAGAATAGACACTACGAGTGCACACAAGCAACAAATACTATTGAAAATAAAATAGTAGTTAAGGTAACGGTAGGAGGACTTAATAAACAAACATACTGTTGCGATTAATGCTAAAGGATTGCAAAATAGTAGGTTGAAATTTTCTTTCACTATCGGATGTATGGAAAAGAATGCTAAAAAGAAAATAACACATCCAATTAAGCCGATAGCGGCAAAAAACACAGCATCGAACCAGTGACAGTAGCGTTTTGTTCGCCACTCGTAAAACGCAAGCAGCGTGCCTAATAGTGCCAACAGGTTAATTATGAAAATAGGCGATAATAGAAAAGGTATTGTGTTGCCGTCGTCGTGTTCAGTAGCGGTAAACAGCAGATTGGTTTCTGATACCATCGGTTGCGTTGTGCCGACAGAATCCGTTTTTTCCGCATGGTCTATCAGCCATTTAGTGTATAGCGGGAAAGCGACTGTTTCCATCATGCCGATAGGCTTGTCCGATAGGCTGCTCACAACTAAGTCGATACCAAAGCGCAGCCAATTATTGTAGCCGACGTACTCTTCAATAATTGTTCGGTAAGTTGTTTGTGTCTGCGGTAGGTTAAACGTGATGTTCTCCGCTTGATTGCGTATCAATAAGAAAAATGGTCGTGTGGCGCAGTTGTCGTATATAAAATTGTAGCGGTAAATACGATTTTCCGGTTGGTAGTTTTCGATAAGTGCATCATAATTTTTTTGTTTTTCTTCTAATGTAAGATTGAGTTTTTGTTCATAGACCGATGAGTTGCGCTCTACATATTCCGGCATGAAATAACGAAAAGGCAGCGCACCAAGTTGATAATCCGTTTCGCCTTTCACAAAGCGAGCTATGAAGTGGTCGGACGAAAAATCGAATATGCCGTAGTGAAAAACAATATCAAAGTCGTTTTGCGGGTCGGTGATGCGTATGGCAGTATGTCCGAATTTGGCGTAAACGGCAGGTCCCGGTTCGCAGGTCAATAGGCTGATGGTGCTTTGGTCGGACAGTTGCGCAAAAGTTTGCAAAGTGACCAAAAAGCAGCAAAATGTAAAGAGAACTTTTTTCATGCCCATCGTGGTGTTATCAGCGTAGTTTCAGAACCATTCCCACTTTTGCGGGCGTGCCGTATTCGAGGTCGTTCAGTTTGTAGAGCCATTTTAGGCGTATGCCGTACAGTTGCGAAATAGAGTGCATCGATTCATAGGCTTCTACCGTATGCGTTTCAAATTTTTCTTCTGCTTTCAACCTTTTCATCCATAAATATACGTAATCGCCGCGTTGAAGCGTGGTTGCTTCAGCCATATCGTTGAAATAGAGCAGATTTTTTTCGGGTATGTTCAGTTCTTTCGACAGGTTGGCTATGGTGTTTTCGTCGTCCATTACACGCACGCATTTTACGCCGTTGTTTATCGTTTCCACATAGCCGAACAGTCGGTCGCTGTTGGTTACGGACGGTTGTTTTTCCTTTATGGGTGTCAGCTTTTTTTCTTCTTTTTTGTCAATAACGACTTGCATAGTATCGAAACGAAACAGTTGATAATCTTCGATGAGTTTTATCAATTTAGCGGGATATTTCGGGTCGGTGGCGTAGCCGGCTGTGCGCAAACCGTTTGCCCAAGCTTTGTAATCTGTTATATCGTAGTCGAACAGAAAAGCGTAACGTTGTTTTTTTAAGAATAGTGAGTGGTCTTCGTACGAATCTAAAGCGGTGGCGTATTTGCGGAAACATTCGTCATGGCGTTCGTCGTCGTGGTACATAAAATCTCCCGTCCAGCCTCCTGAACATTTTATACCAAAATGATTGTTACCGGCGTTGGCTAAGCGACTTCTTCCTGCGTTCGATTCCAATAAACCTTGCGCAAGAGTGATGCTTGCCGGAATTTTGTGGCGTTCTTGCTCTATTAAAGCCAAATTGTAGAATTGTTCAATGTAGGCTTCATAATTAGGGTCAAGCTGTTGCGCCGATATGCAAACTGTTGAAAATAAGAGTGATAAAAACAGAAAATAGCGTTTCATAATGTGTGGCATTAAAAAATTCTAAAAACATACAAAGATACGCTTTTTTCTCGAATTTTTCTCTTTCTTTTTTTGTGTACAATTTTATAAGGATTATTAAGTATGGTGCACCTATAAAGATGACTTCAATACGCTTTTTACTATGCCAAACTTTTTCTCTTTCAAACTTTCAAACTATTTTCGCAGTGTGAAATAAAAATCGTAATTTTGCAAAAAATAGTGTATGAAAAAATTGATAACTCTCTTTTTTGTGGTAGCGATTTGTGTGTCGTGTACCGAAAAAAATGATTATAAGACTATTAAGTCCGCTTTAAGTACTGATGGTGCGGTTAGTTTGGAACAGATAGAAGTTGTGCGCCAAACTATCATCGAAACGAAAGGCTTGACATCGGAGCAAGTATCGGATTTGCAAATGGCACTTTCGGACTACATTTTGGCTTGCGCCGAACAAGAGGCTGCAAAGTTTGAAACGGCTTTTCAACAAGTGTATAGCCATTGGAGTGATGCCTCCGAAATGTCGTGGAAAATTGATTCGTTAGATAACGCAATGGAGCAATTACACCGCTACGGCATACAAATGTACCGTTCGGAAGGCAATATTGAGAGTAGCGTGTCGCCACTCTTTGTGGCTGAGCCATTTTGGTTTTATCTGACCAAAGCTGAACAAGAGTTGGTTATGATGCAACAGGTGGAATTCGACCGTCCGTCTCTTGAAGACGAAGGGCTGGCTATTTCGTATCAGGAGGTGAGCGACCGTTTGGCGAAATACGATGCTTTATGTGTGGAATTTGCTACCGATTCAAACTATTCGGCTTTCGAGTCCATGCGGTTGTTTTACCTTTCGTTGTTGATTTTCGGGGTGGATAATTCGCAGGTGTTCGATTGGGATACCGAAGTTCTGAACCCCGAAGTGAAAGCAACTATTTTCAATCACATTGCGGAACATCCGTATACGCGAAGCAGCAATGAATTAAAGCAGTTTATCGACATTTTGAAGAAAAGTAAATATAAAAAAACGGAACAGTCCGATATATTTGTGACCGGCACGTTAAAAAATTAAATCTATAAAAATTTATGTACAATTGGTTTGAGTGTAAAGTTGCGTTTGATAAAATGGGTGAAGAAGGACTCATTAAACGTACTTTGGAGTCGTATTTGGTAGATGCAATGTCGTTTACCGATGCTGAAAAACGCATTATGAAAGAGATGAAACCGTTTGTTAGTGGCGAATTTTTGGTAACTAACATCAAACGCGTGAAAATCACCGATTTATTTTATAACGAAAATGGCGACAAATGGTATCGCTGCAAGGTAAATTTGATTATTCCCGATGAAGATAAAGGCATCGAACGCAAGTCGGCGGTTACGATGATGGTACAGGCTTCCGGTATGTTGGAGGCTGTTGAAAACTTGATTGCGCAAATGAAATCGTCCCTATCGGATTACGAAATAGCCGCAGTTACCGAAACGTTATTAATGGATGTATTCACTTACGAACCGGCTGAAAAAGATTAAAAACAGGCTAAATCGTGACTGAAATTCAAGAAAAAATAACATCGTTACGACAGCAACTGCCTGACCATGTACGCTTAGTTTGCGTTTCAAAATTTCATTCGGAAGAGACTATTTTGGAGGCTTACGAGGCGGGCGAGCGCGATTTTGGAGAGAGTCGTGCGCAGGAATTGGTGCGCAAGGCTGCTGCACTGCCCAAAGATATACGATGGCATTTTATCGGCTCGCTGCAAACCAATAAGGTCAAAATGGTGGTGCCTACGGCTTACCTTATCCATAGTGTCGATTCTGTAAGATTATTGGAGGCAATAAACAATTATGCCACTAAAAACAATTTAAACAGCCGTGTGCTGTTGGAAATTCACATTGCCGAAGAGACTACAAAACAAGGTTTTAAACCCGACGAAGTACTTGAAATTTTCACTTCCGGCGTGTGGAAAAACTATCCGAATGTGCAGATATGCGGTTTAATGGGAATGGCAACTTTCAGTGCTGATACTGTTAAAATACAACGCGAATTCAAAACACTTCATTCTCTGTTTTTGCAAATAAAATCTATTTTCCTGAATGAGAATTTTTCGGAATTGTCGATGGGAATGACCAACGATTTTCATTTGGCGATAGAAGAGGGTAGCACTTGTGTGCGAATTGGTTCTCTCATTTTCGGAGAACGGTGTTAATGATAATATATTGAACTAAAAAAGCGGCGTTGATTAGATTTCAATGCCGCTTTTTTGATGTAAAAATTGTCTGTTTAATTAACAAATTGAACAGTATCTATTTTTTGTATCAGCGAATCGCGCAGTTGCTTAAATTCGGTCATGTATTTTTGTGGAATAGGTTCTACCGGTGGCGATTCCATTGTTAGCGGATTGATGGGAGTGTTGTTTTTCCACACTCTAAAATCGAGATGCGCTCCTGTTGAAGCTCCTGTACTTCCCACATAACCAATCACTTGTCCTTGTTGTACTTTGCTGCCAACGGTTAATCCTTTGGCATATCTTGATAAGTGGAGGTAAGCACTGGAATAGATGCTGTTGTGGCGAATTTTTACGGTGTTGCCGCCTCCGCCTTTGTGGCCTTTTTGAATTACAGTGCCATCGCCGATGCTCATTACCGGTGTGCCTTGCGGAGCGGCGTAGTCCACGCCTGTGTGTGGTCTAACTGTTTTGTAAACAGGGTGTTTGCGAGCATAGGAAAATCCCGATGAAATACGTGAAAATTTTAGCGGTGCTTTTAGGAAAGCTTTACGCAGGCTTTGTCCGTTTTCGTCCCAAAACCCCGATACGTCGTCGTTTTGAAAATTGAAAGCATAGTAATTTTTTCCGCGGTGCGTAAACTTTGCGACGTATATTTCACCGATGCCAATGAAAATGGAATCGACGTAAAGTTCTTCATAATAGGCTGAAAAAGAATCGTTGGGTTGCAGCCCGAAAAAGTCAATACTCCAAGCATAGATGTCCGATAGATTGAGTGCCAAAGCAATGTTCAGATTATTTTCTATTGCAGCGTCCCATAGTGAAGTGGTAATGGTGGCTTGAGCCAGTTTTATTTCGCTTCGTACATCTTTTTGAAACGGGTGGATGTGCAGGCTATCCTGCAAATGAAAAACAGTATGGTCAGTAATTGAATTGTGGTAAATAACATAAATCAATTGCGGCACGGTATCGAACGTATAATAGGCTGAATAGTTATTGCCCGCCCTTACTTTTCGCATATCAAATACTTCCGGTTTTACTAAATTAAGTTGGTTTACCATTTCGTTTGTTGCACCAAGTTTGGCGAACAGTTGCGATATCGATTCGCCTTTTTTTATTTGACCGCGCACCACATCGAAAGAGTCAATAGGAATGCCATATTCGTAGATAGGTTCACAATATTCGTCGGTCGTTTCATTATTTTGGCAACTAAAAAGTGTGATGCTTGCCACAAGCATCCAAAGTAGGTATTTTGGCATGACAATAAGGATTTTTTAGAATAATGCAAAATTAGGAAAAAATTTCTAAATCTTCAAGATAAGTTATTAACAGACCACAGATAAGCAAAAAATGATTTTTCATCACGTTATAAATTTTTAATGTAAAAAGTGGTATAATTCTTTATAAAAATGTATCTTTGCAATATTATCGTGTTGATGCGAAAGTCAATAAACCGCAAAATCTACTGATTATGTGTTTTTTGGATTGTCAATTATTAAATAATAACTAAAATATTTATTATGGAAAAGAAAAACACCATTGTCGTTCTTGTCTTTATTTTTGCGTTTTTGTTTGGCAGGCAGCTTTTTGCCATTGACCAAAAATCGACAAGTGAAACGGCGGCCAATGTTACACTTAATATAGTGTCGGGTGGCACAACGTCGTATAGTATTGTTTACGGTGCGGCCGGCGGAACAGTCGCTCAAAATAATGCTACGCAGTTGGCAGCCGCCATCAAATCGGCAACGGGCTGTACGATTACGACCAAAACGGATGCCAGCACACCGGGAACGTACGAAATTATCCTTGGACCAAGCAATACGCGTCCGGAGTGTGCTTCCATGAATTCTACGTTGGGCGAATTTGGTTATCGTATTGCCATTTCTGGTCAAAAACTGATAATAACGGCAACGGATGCCAACCACATGGTAGTGGCACTCAAACGTTTCGAAGTGGGCATATTGAAAAGTACACTATTGGCAGGAAGTGGATTTTTGAAATTTAGCACAACCAACGACCAATACGCCGATTTTTCGCAAACGCAAGCGACGCTTCGAAGCATTATCAGTAATGGTTACAACTATTCGCTAAGCCAAACGTTGGTGTGCAGTTGTCCTAAGGACGGCACTATTTATGTGGCGCAAGGTGCAGGTACTGATGGCACTTATTTCTATTTTTGTAACAGAACATCGGGCGATACTTCATCACGAGTGTACAAATACAAAATGGACGGCACTTATGTTTCGAAAACAGCTGCGTTTGCAGGCAACCATAGTAACGACCTTGCCGTAGACACAAAAAATAATCGTGTGCTGATAGTGAATGGAACGGGTGCACCTACTAAATTGACCGAAATAAATCTCAGCAATATGAGTGTCAATAGCCAACAAATTACCATAGGACGTGGTGTGGGTGCGTTGGTCTATAGTCCTGATCGCGATACGTATGCCGCCAGTCAAGGAGGTAATTGTGTGTTTTATATGGGTGCTGATTTAGCGTACGACTCCAGTAAAGATTATTCGCGCAACAGAACGACTGAGGGTTCCGGCAGCCATACGGCACAGGGTATGGGTTGCGATGTGGATTATGTCTATTTTCCGATGAGCGGCAGTTCAAACAACATTTTGGTTGCTTACGATTGGAAAGGAAATTATAAAAAAACTTTCACTTTGGCCACCACAAAGGAATCGGAAAGTATGTTTGAACACAACGGTGTTTATTACGTGAACTATTATACTTCCGGAAACGGTGCTCAATTGTACCGTGTAGATATTACACTTATTTATACTTCGGGCTTGTAAATCAATAATTTAAATCATCTGTAAACTTTCAGAATATAACGACCATGAAAAAATTATTCTTATTTTTTGCTATTTTGTGCGTTCAGTCGTTGCCTATGTGGGCATCTTCATTTAAAGTGTTGAACATTGACCCAAACGGCGGTGCTAACACTATGATTGCACACAATTTGATTTCCGATATCGGTTCAAGTTTTATTATTACCAATCCCACTCGTGCCGGTTATACATTTACCGGTTGGACGGGCACGGGAACAACATATCTTAGTCGTCGAGGCTTTACGGGTTCCGGTGCTAATGAAGTTTCGTTTAATGGTACCAGCGATTATTACGATTTAGGGCGTACCTATATGTACACTGACCGTATTACTGTCAATCTGTGGGCATATATGGATAATTGGTCGGAATATAGTTCTGTTAATATGCGCTTAATCAGTTGTACGCAAACGGGTGGTTGGAGTTTTGAAACATCAAGTAATAGAATTCGCTTTGCTTGCTACGATAGTGGTAAAGGTTATAAAAGTCTTATCTCATCAATGCTTTGGTCTGATTTAGCAGCCGGTTGGCACATGTTTACGCTGACGTTCGATGGCACCAATGTACGTGGTTATGTTGATGGTGTACTACAGGGCGCAGGTAAGGATTTTGAGAGCGGTGCAATAGGCTACAATGCCACGAACAGCATTTTGTTAGGTGCTGAAGCAGGTGCTGGCAGTACGCCGGCAGGCAACTATTTCAAAGGAAAGATAAGAGATGTTACTATTGTTAATGCAACTCTTAGTACAAAAGATGTGGCAAAGCTTTATAACGAAGGAAATGTGAGTGGTAGCGACAATGCTGCTGTAGTACGTTACTATGTGCCCGAAGCGAATACGGCTTTGAAGGCGTCATGGTCGGCTAATGCTGCAACGACACTCACTATTGATGCTAACGGCGGTGTAAATAGTATGTCTTCATCGACTTACAGCCAAGCAGCAGGTACGTCGCTGACAATTACCAATCCCACTAAGGCAGATGCTACTTTTAAATGCTGGGATGCCAATACAAATAAATATATCAGTAATTATCAAGGGTTTACATGTTCTTCACCACAAGAAGTATCGTTCAATGGCAGCAGTACCTATTATGACCTTGGTCGTACCTATATGTTTACCGATGTAATCACTGTGAACCTTTGGGGCTACATGTCTTCTTGGGCAGATTATGCCAACGGAATGCGCATGATAAGCTGTACGGAAAAAGGCGGATGGAATATAGAACATGTTGATGGCTATATACGTTTTGCCATTTATGACGGTGCCGCAAAGCGATACAGGTCGTTTATAAGTTCTAAAAAATGGTCGGAAATTTCTGCCGGTTGGCACATGTTCACGCTTACGTTTGACGGTACTTTGGCGGTAGGATTTCTTGATGGACAAGAAATTGCGCGTAGTACGGTTTTTAATGGAGAAATTGGTTATAATGCATCAAATAGTATTTTAATTGGTGCAGAAGCCGGTGTGGATAATTTGCCTGCAGGTTCTTATTTCAATGGAAAATTGAAAAATATTTGCATCATGAATGTCGCTATTACGGCTGATGATGTTGCGGAGTTGTATGCCAATCAAGGTGTGGCTCGTTATTTCTTTCCAAAACACAATGCGACATTAAAAGCTGTATGGGAAGGTGGCGGAACAACTCCTATTGTTTCTGTTTCCCCCAATAGTTTGTCGTTTAATACAACCGTTGGTTCTCCTACTGGCAAAACTATCAATGTAAGTGGTGCGAATCTCACAGGCGACATAACGTTAGCGCTTTCAGGTGTGAATGCAGAGCAGTTTACACTTTCGACTACCACAATTCCCAAATTGGAATCTGCCGGTACGGTAACTGTTACCTATAATCCGTTGTCGGCTGGTACGCACGTAGCCACAGTAACTGTTTCGTCTGCCGGTGCATCTGCTCAAAATGTTCAATTGTCGGGCACTTCTACGCAGACACCTCCAGGTCCGGAAGTGCCGACGCTTACAAAGGTTTGGGAAACTCCCAATGTTTTACCATTGGCTGACGCACGTTATGGTACCGGCTATGGTGGTAAAATTTTTGCCAACGATGCAACTAATAAGATACTTTATTATTGGAATTCGGAAGGTTGTCAAAAAGCCGTACAAGCCACATCTGTTGGTGGCGGCTGGGCTTGTAAGAGTGACAATGCCGGTAATATATTGATGAACACGGGAAAGTGGGGAACATCTTTTACCGATTGGCAAGTGCAGCCACTCTCCGGTGGAGCTGCCCAAACACTTACATTGAGCGCACCTTCGGGTGTTACAACAGGTTACATTTATAACAATATAACAGTTATTGGCGACCTTTTGTCTGAATCGGGAGCGGTGCTTTATTTGCTTCCTCACCAACAAACTGTGGCGGCAAAGATACTTGTGAAGTCAGGTGTGCAAAATGCCGCCTCTTATGCTTGCAGTTATGCTATTGAAGGTGCATACAGCAACGAGGATGCGGTGGCGCCGTTCAACATTCCTTTTGGTTTCCTTACACCAGAAACGTTCATGTGGCGCAATCGCAGTACGGCAGGAATTAACTATTTTAACGGTTCGGAAATTAAATCCTATACTGAACCTTCTACAAAGTGTAATAACACGGGATTTGATGCGTTTAAGCTGAACGGTGTAGAGTATGGCGTAGTGCCTACGGGTACCTATTGTGCCGATGGCTTTTCGGTGTTTACACTTTCCGATGGTGAGGTCGTGGCTTCCCGTCCCGAGACGAAAGTAACGTCAGGAGCTTATTACGTAAGCATTAAAGTCGAAGAAGTGTCGCCCACAAAAGTGAACATTTACTACTATAAAGCTGGCGACGTGGCAGCAATGTACACATTCGAAGTGCCGTCGTCACCGACGGAAGTAAAGGATATTCAATTTTTGCGTCCGCTGATTTACACGTCGGCACGCACGCTTTATGTGGAGGGAATAATAGCTTCTCACATTGACATTTACTCGATTACTGGACAAAAAATACTTAGTGCGGAAAATGTCAATACGGTGTCTCTCGGCAGCTTGACAGGCGTTTTTGTGGCACAAATTACCGATGTTTCAGGTGTTGTTTATACCGAAAAAGTAGTGGTAAAATAAAATTCACAAAAGACTTGATATAATCAGGGCGGTAGTTATTCAGAAATAACTACCGCTGTGTTTTCTATTTGTCCTCCGATGGGTGGATTTATTTTACAGAGAGTAACAGTAATTTTTTCTATCTCTGTAAAACGCTGTTTCAATGCTTTTACAATTCTGTATGCGGCATTTTCGATAAGTTTTGAGGGCTGGCGCATGGTTTTTCGCGTGATATCGTATACTTCTTGAAGGTTAATAGTGTCGCTCAAATTGTCTGTTAGCGCAGCTTTCGATACATCAACTTCCATCTCTATCGAAACGGTATATTCACCTCCAATGATAGTTTCTTCTTCAAAAACTCCGTGGTGCGCAAAAAAACGCATATCATTTAGCAAAAGTCGTGTGGTCATAGGTTAGCGTAATTTGTTTGTGCAAAGTTAAATAACTCTTTTTTAATAAGCAAACTATTATTTGATGAGTTTGTAAACGTGTGAAGTGCCGCAAGCATCTGTAAGTTGCAAAAGATAAATTCCTTTCTGTAAATGGTTGGTGGATAAGATGTTATTTCCTTTTTGAAAATTTATTTCCGTAATTATTGTACCATTGATTGTTAATAAAGTTCCGAATAGAGGAATTGTTGTGTTGATGCGGAGTTCTTTGCCGATATTGGAGGATACAAACACTTTATCTACAAAATTTGCTGTGTTTCCTGAACCAAAATGTAGGTCGGTTATTCCGGCTATTTCGGTTGAACATTCGCTTATCATAAAACCGTTGTTTTGAAGCACTCCGGTATATATTTTTATAAAATCAATACCATCTAAATGTACGGGATTTCCGTTGTTATCCACAGCCCATTCTATTTTAAAACGTGAACGTTCATCGTTGTTGGGGTAGTTGTCGGCGTAGCCCCAATCAAAAGCGTAGAGAATGGTGTAACCGTTTATCCCCGTTACGCCGTTGGGCGGCAGTAATGTACCGCTGAAAGTAATACTGTCAGCATCTATCCATAAAGGGAAATAGCTTTGTTTATGGAAAACGTTTTTGGAAATATATCCTTGCTCTCCTTGGTTGTCTTTCCACAAAATGTAATTGGCGATATTTTGGGTGGAGGCATCCATTTCAGCCGACGGTTTGTAGTAGGTAACTTCATATTTCTTTTTGGTTTCGGGTAGGTAATGCCCGCTTCCTGCAAGTTCAAACCATTCATCGTCGGCTAACCCGTTGTTGTTGGCGTCGCGAGAAACCATTACTATTCCCGGCTCACAACTTCCACCGTAGCGTTGAGTTTCTTCGATATACGATAAGTGTGCATTTCCGCTAATGTGGAAATCGTACTCGCCGATGATGTTAGGAATGGTATGGTCAAATCCGACTATAATATAGCCGCCCCATGCGCCTAACGACAACAGCGTGCCGTTGCCCGTACCGATGATTTGACTGCCTATTTTAGCAATAATATCCTCTTTTGTATCGCCTTCATCATAGGCAGGAATAACGTTGATAAACTGTCCGGGAGCCGGTACGAAGTCGATTATTTTAGAGATGTAGGGCGTTGTTTCGGCGCAAATGGCTGATGTACAGATAAAAACAGAAATGATAAATGCAAGTTTATGTTTCATAGTAAAATGTTTTTAGTAGTACAAAAAGGCGAAATGTGCCGGAATATCGCCTGTGGTAACTTCCCATTTCAATTTTCCATCGGGTGAAAAACAATATAGAGTGCCCGGCGTAACGTGATTTTTAGCATCGGTTACAAATATTTCTCGCGTTTCGGGATTTACGGCAATGCCATAGGGCGTTTTAATTTTTTCTTCAGTAGCAGCTTCCATAAAATGGTGATTTACAACTTGTTTAGTCGCTAAATTGATAATGGCATAAGTAATAGTTGTTTCACCTGTGTTCCAATTCCACTGCGTGCTGTAGATGTAGGCAGAATCGCCTTCGATGCAAAAATTGCTGACGGGAATATTGAGCGAATCTTGTAGTGTGTCGGTGCTCGTGTCAATGATATAGAGATTTGACGGAATGCTGTAATAATCGCCTCTTGCGGAAATGTAAATACGACCGTGTCGGTCGGCTTTCAGGCGATGCAGATTGATAGCTACCGGAATTTGTTTTATTTCCGTGAAAGTGGCAAGGTCGATGACCGAAACGGTTTTGTCGTAGTTGGGATAGCGATAGCTGCCGGAATTTGCCACATAAAGTTTGCCGTTGACTACGGCTAATTCTTCGGGCTGGTAACCAACTGTAACAGTGCGCGTTATTTGAAATGTTGCAGTGTCAATTTCTGCAATGTAGCCGATTTGGTCGCGGTTGGGGTTAAGTTGCACCGGTCCCGCATACGAACTGACGTAGGCTTTTCCGCCGCTAAAAGCGATATAACGGCAGTTGGCTATTTCTACCATGCCAAGATGTTTGGCGGTGCGTGCGTCCATTATTTCCACAAGGTTTGAGCAGTTGATAACGGCGTAGAGTTTGTTACCGTAAATTTTCAGGTCGTTACCCACATCGCCCAATTCAGCTACCACATTAGGATTAGTTGCCGCAAAAATATTTTTGGTGTAAATACAAGTGGTGTAGTCGTAGTAATCCAACGTGGCTTTGTTACTGCCCATATTGCCTTCGTTGAGAAGATAAAAACCTGCAATGGTCGTACTTTTCAGCGTATCGTTTATGGGTGTTTCCGTAGGCGGAATTACAGGGTAGTCGCCTCGGCACGAAGCTAAAAAAATGCAACCGGCGGTTGATAAAAAAAAGAGTATTCGTTTCATAATTCTGCTTTTAAAATTAGTTTAAAGTTAGTTCCCGGCATCGGATAGTTGAGCACAACGTCATATTGTTGGTTGAACAGATTATTCACTTCGGCTGCAGCTGTCAGTTTCACTTTTTTTAGAATGAATTGTTTTGATAGCGACAAATCGTGTGTGTACCAAGGCAATACATAGTTTTCGATGATGTTTGCGCTTTGGTTGTAGCGTTCGCCGGTATAAATGAAACTGTAATTCAAATTCCAAGTTTTGTATTTCAGATTTCCGACAACAGAGCCGCTGTGCCATGGTGTGTACGGAATTTGGTCGCCGTAGTAAGCTTCATTGGGGTTGGTTAAGTCGCGTGCATCTTGGTAAGTGTAATTGAGTAACAGGTCTAAATTCCAATGTTTACACCATTGAAATCCGGTTTTGAGTGATACGTCCACGCCTAAAATTTTCACTTTTCCAAGATTGGTCATTTGCCATCTGAAAGGATTTGCAGTCGGGACTGCTACGATTTTATCATCTACATCGTTGTAGTAAAGATTGGTTGAAACGTTAAAAAATGTAACTGCCGATGTGCGACTTTGGTAAGTGTATGACAGTCCGAAATCGTATTGTGACACATATTCGGGATTGAGTTGTGCGTTGCCTACAAAAGTGTAATAAAGGTCGTTAAAAGTTGGCATACGGAAAATCCGTTTGTAGAAAAACTGAATATCGAACAAAATATGTTTCCATGGTCTTACGGTTGCCATAACCGATGGCGTAAAGGCTTGTTTGTCGGGAGCGGGCTTTTTTCGTTTTACGGTTTCGTGTGTGAATGTGCTTAATAGACCGGCTTGCATTTTGATGTTTGGAAATTTAATAGCGGTGGCTAATGCAATTAATCCGGTGTAGCGAGTAGGGAAGACGAAATCGACCATATCCGAAGCTAATGTGTTCCATTGAAAATCGGTTGATAGTGCGGCTTCCCACCATTTGAAAATGCGAAAAGAATTGGCTAATGACAGATAAATTTCTTGTTGTCGGTAAGTGTTGTTGATATATTGCAGGGTCGTGTCCGGATTTAGGTAATGTGTGTAGTCGTAAGCATATTTTCCGTTTGCCAACAGCGAATAGTATGATGTAAAATCCTTACGGAAAGAGCTTTGCACAAAAAAATTGTCGTCCCATTGGCGTTGATGATGTTCGTACAAGTTGCGTGCAATGTAGCCCGGAAGTCCGCGCTCCGAATAGTAATTGTACAGGTGTGCTTTCCATTCGCCGTCAGTTATTGTTCCACAAAAAGAAATTTCGGAACGAATGGCGTTAATATCTGCATTTTTGCGTATGGCAGTAGTGTCGTAAGCTATTGTACCGTCGGCATTGACACGCTTGTGGCGGAACTTGTAACGACCGTTGGCGTGGATATATTCTACACTGGCAGAACTGCTGGCACTTCGTCCGATTTTTTGTTGCCACAGCAGAGCAGGATTTGCCAACCCGAAAGAGCCGGTCTTGAATGTTGCTCCGAAATGAAACCGTTTGCCGTCGGCAAATTTCGGTGTTTTGGTTTGCAGATAGATTGTGCCTGCCGAGCCGTAGTCTTTTGCCGGTTGCAACATCGAACTTTTTTGACCGTTGTAGAGTTCGATAGCTTCCATATTGTCGAGCGAAAAACGCCCCAAGTCAATTTGACCGTTTTGTGCATTGCCAAGTTGTATGCCATCATAGAAAACGCCCATTTGGTTGGTGCCCATGCTGCGTATGTTGATGGTTTTGATGCCCCCCACACCGCCGTAATCCTTTATTTGCACGCCAGAAAAATAACGAACGGCATCAGCTACCGATTGGCAACTGAGATTTTCCAGCACAACACCATCTAATTTTTTAGGGGGAATTATTTCCGTTTCGCGATAAGCTCCTACAATTTCCACTTCGCCAATGCTGTACATTTTTGCTATCGAATCGGGCGCATTTTCTGCATTGTCAGCAAAAACAATTGGTGTTTGCAACAGCAAGCCACCTAAAACGAACAAACAAAGTTTAAATGTAGATAAATGTGTCATATAAACCCAAACTCTTTCCGCGAGAGCTAAAGTAAAAAAATCGGTTGGCAGGTCTTCTGACTTAGCTTACCGTGATTGCCTTCCCAAAGCATGTTCAGTGGCGTATGAATCACGGATTCCGCATCGCTTTCTCTAAATAGCGAACGGCGGGCATTACAGCAGCGGGACTGTTCAGGATTTTCACCTGATTCCCTTTTTATCATGGCAGATGGAGTTACAAGCCATGAACCAACACGTTGCAAAGGTAGTTATTTTTATTGAAAAACTATAGTTTAGGTGCTATTTTTGTAATGTTTTTGGCGTTTACGAAATAGTTTGCAAATTATTTTATGTTCTCTCTTGTGTAGTTGCGGAAAAAAGCGTAACTTTGCCCCACTTTTTTGGAGAGATGGTAGAGTGGTCGATTACAGCGGTCTTGAAAACCGCCGTACCGAGAGGTACCGGGGGTTCGAATCCCTCTCTCTCCGCATATATCAATTTTTTAAATTAATAACAATGAAACAAGGAATTCATCCAGAGAACTACCGACCCGTAGCTTTCAAAGACATGTCGAACGATGAAACATTTATTACACGTTCAACAGTTGCTACGAAAGAAACCATCGATATCGATGGGGTAACTTATCCATTGGTAAAACTTGAAATTTCAAGTTCTTCACATCCTTTCTACACTGGAAAAACCAAACTTGTGGACACTGCAGGTCGTGTAGATAAGTTTATGAACCGTTACCAAAACAGAATGGACAGGAAGAAAAAATAATTTTCCGTAAAGTTACACAACTTATTTAAAGGAGGAAACTAATAGTTTTCTCCTTTTTTGTTAGTTTGTTTATAAAAAATGTGTACATTTGCAAAATAAAAGCAGTATAAAGATGAAAAAAGCAGTATTATTTTTGTCATTTTTGGCTTTCTCAATAATGGGTTTTGCCAAAATTAATACAGGGGTAATGCCCTTGAGTTTTCGTAATGGAAAGCCTGTAAACGACGGTTTTCAAAAAGTAAAGATAGCACCTCCGATTCTCAATAAAATAGATTTGGAAGACAGAGAAGCTGCCAAAAACGGCACCATACTCGCCATTGCCAAACTAATACCGGTAGGTCTTACTACACAAACAGGCGGAACGTGGATGGTGGACGATAGTGGTCGCGATATTTGGAAATTGCAACTTTATAGCCCCGGTGCTAAAGGTTGTGTGGTGCATTTCAGTCGATTTGCTATTCCCGAAGGTGGACAATTGTTTGTCTATAATCCCGATGGCAGCGTTATTCTCGGACCTTTTACGTCTGCCGACAATCCTAAACGCCTTTCCTATTCTATCGGAATGATTTACGGTAATGAAGCGATTGTGGAGTATATTGCTCCGCGAGCCAAAGTGGCTAATGGAAAGTCGTTGCGCATAGAACCCGATTTGGAAATAAGCCGTTTTGCCTATGTTTTCCGAGATGTAATAGATTTACGGAAAAACACATCAAACATAGATGCTTCGGGCAGTTGTCAAGTGAATGTTAATTGCTCCGAAGGTGACAATTGGCGTGAACAGCAAAGAAGTGTCGCACGCATTTATGTCGTGGAGGACGGTATGGGCGGTTGGTGTACGGGTTCTTTGATTAATAATTTAAAAAACGACGGGAGACCATTCTTTTTGACAGCCGACCACTGTTGCGGTGAAAATGGCACGTTTTCGGAATGGAATTTCTTTTTCAATTATGAAACATTAGGTTGTTCGACAACTTCGTCGGGTCCGGTAACTGTAATAAACGGTTGTACGCGTAAAGCTCGTGCGCCGCTCAATGGCGCATCCGATTTTTTATTGCTGGAATTGAATACTACCAAAGAGCAGATTGAAGAGTTTAGCGGTGTTTTCAATGGTTGGACTACTGCTATTTTACCCAGTCCAAGCGGTGTTGGCATACACCACCCAGCCGGCGATGTAAAAAAAATCTCTACTTATACACTACCTTTGACTTCCACCACTTATTTGGGACAAAGCGAAACGGGTGCCCTGAATGCCCACTGGGAGGTTTATTGGTCAGCTACGACAAATGGTCATGGAACTACAGAGGGTGGGTCGTCCGGGTCTCCAATTTTTAACAACAACGGTTATGTTGTGGGTACATTGTCAGGAGGTAGTTCCAGTTGCGATGCGGTCAACGCGTCCGATTTATATGGTAAATTTTCGGTGCATTGGGCTGCTTATTCCGACACATTGAAACAATTGAAACATTGGCTCGACCCCGATAAAACAGGTGCTACGGTTTGTGAATTGTATGACCCGGGACAGGGCTTCAAAGTGAAACCGGAAATTTTGAAATTTGCTAAGGAAGCAGATTCAAAACAGGTTACGGTACAAGCGGGAGCATCTGCAAATAATTGGATGGCAACTTCTGACCAAATGTGGCTTTCCGTATCACCTGCTACCGGCGCAGGCGGAGGCGCAACTACAACACTTACGGTAACGGTAACTGCAAATACTGGTAACAACAAACGTTTAGGAACCATTACTGTAACCCACGGTGGCGAAACTAAAACAATTGCTGTTCAACAATCGGGTACGACAGTTTACGGTTTCTCGTACGATTTTGAAAAGTGTAATGATTTTGCTGTCGATAGTTTCCCGCCTTGCACAACCTATGATGGCGACGGAAGTCCAACTTACACGATATCAGATGTAACGTTCAGAAATGAAGGATATACAGGTTCGTTTATTGCTTTCAATCACACTAAAACTTCTCCACCGGTAAGTGGCAATTGGGCTGCCTATGAAGGTGAACGTTGTGGTATCTGTATGGCTGCTACAAGTGGTGTCAATAATGATTGGTTTATTACGCCGTTGGTAAAATTGGCAAATAATTCCAGATTTCAATTTTTTGCCAAATCTGCTACGTCGAGTTATGGATTGGAAGAGTTTAATGTATTGGTTTCCACAACAGGTAATCAACCTGCTAACTTTACGGCTTTAGGCAGTACAATAGCTGTTCCTGATATGTGGCAGAATTATTCGTACGATTTGTCGGCTTACAATAATCAGTCGGTTTACTTGGCTATACAGTGTGTTTCTCAAGACCGTTTCGGTTTTATGATTGATAATTTGGAAGTGCTGACTGATGAACCTGTAGGTCTGAAAACGCTCAGCGAGGATGCTGATTGGGACTTGTTTGTCAAAGATGGTGTTTTGTTTGTTGAAGTGTCTCAAAATGCAAAAATTGAGGTGTTCAACATGATTGGACAAAAAATTTATTCGCGTATAGCATCCGAAAACTTGAATGCCATAACCAACTTGCCGAAAGCGCAAGTGCTGGTGGTGCGTTGCGGTGAAAAATCGAAACGCGTCATTTTGTAAATGACTATGTTGGTTTTTCCGAATGCGAAAATAAATATCGGTTTAAATGTGGTTAGTCGTCGTCCCGACGGCTACCACAATTTAGAAACATTTTTTTATCCTATTTCATTGTGCGATGCGCTGGAGTTTATTCCTGCTGCAAAAACGGAACTGACAGTTGTTGGCAAATCTCTTGATGGCACGCCTGAAACCAATTTGGTGATGCGTGCTTTTCGTTTGTTGCAAAATCGGTTTCATTTGCCCGAATTAGCCATTTGCTTGCAAAAGCACATTCCTACGGGTGCGGGTTTGGGTGGCGGCTCGGCTGATGCTGCTTTTATGGTCAAAGCCTTAAATACCTATTTTGATTTGCAGTTGTCCGATGACGAACTTGAAAATTATGCGGCAGAACTTGGCGCCGATTGTGCTTTTTTTGTGCGCAACAGACCGACTCTGGCAACGGGTATAGGCAACGAATTTGAGCCTTTTTCGTTATCGTTGAGCGGTTGGCATCTGTTGCTCGTTAAGCCGAACATTCATATTTCTACGGCAGAGGCTTACGCTCGTGTTCAACCACGTCCATGGGAAGTACCGTTACGTGAACTGTTGGCACTTCCTATATCCGAATGGCGCAATGAAATTCGCAACGATTTTGAAGTATCGTGTTTTGCGGCGCATCCCGTTTTGGCACAAATAAAGGCGGAAATGTACGACTTAGGTGCAACCTATGCAGCCATGTCGGGTTCGGGTTCGGCTATGTATGGATTGTTTTCCGAAAAGCCGCCTTGCCGAAAATGGTCTGAAACGGCTTCCTGCGACAGTTTTTGCTTCGAGTTAAAATGATTTTCTCTGTTTTTACACAAAAATTGATGAAAAATCATTATCTTTGCAAACGTTTCAATTCTATCTATGGGGCTGTTCTGGTTTTTGACAGCAGGTAGAAGAGGTATGTAAGCATGCAGTGTATTGTCGTATAGCACTTTAATCATAGACGGCAACAACAATAACTGGCGAAACTAATTACGCTCTCGCTGCTTGATTGAAGTTTAGTAGATCAGCTTAATTCCGGTACAAGGTGCCGGAACGAGACATCTCTCGAATGCCATTCCCTGAAGCGGTTCGGTATAGAGGTGTGGAAAAATCGGGGATAGCGGGCGATGGCCGTGCATGGCTCGCGAAAATTTAGCGGATAAGGTGTCGGTTGGTGGCTTCGGTCTTGCCGATACACGAAAATGAAGGCGAAGATAAGCATGTAGAAAGCATATTGCTTCCTTGTTTGGACACGGGTTCGACCCCCGTCAGCTCCACTAAATGCGGACTAATCGGTTTTAGTTCGCATTTGTTTTTAAATAGTGTGCCATGCCGATAGAATCGCATCCTTTGCAGCCATTTTTGCCGTCCAATGCCAAAGTGCTGTTGTTGGGCAGTTTTCCGCCGCCAAATTACCGTTGGTCGATGCCGTTCTTTTATCCCAATTATCAAAATGATATGTGGCGAATAATGGGCATACTCTTTTTTGACGATAAAGACTATTTTTCTCTTGTGGAACAACGCCGATTTGATTACCGTAAAGTGGTCGATTTTTGTACGGAAAGAGGCATTGCTTTGTTCGATACAGCTTCGGTAGTGCGGCGTTTGAACAGCGACGCTTCCGATAAATTTCTTGAAATTGTGCAACCGACCGATGTGGATGGTTTGTTAAATAAACTGCCGCAATGTGTTGCTGTTGCCGCTACGGGACAAAAAGCCGCCGAAGTGTTGGCTGAAAAGTGGCAATGTGCGCCTCCTGCCGTTGGCACATCCGTACAGGTAGTTATTGACGGAAGAAAAATAGATTTTTTCCGTATGCCGTCGTCATCGCGTGCCTATCCTTTGGCTTTAGCTAAAAAAGCAGCCGTCTATCGTGTGCTGTTTGAGTTGGCAGGTATGCTGCCATCAATTAAATAATCCCAATTCATTAAGGAAGATTGCTATTATGGCGATGGGCACGAAATAGCGCATCAGAAAATAATAAACAGGGAACAATTTGGTTGATAATTTACCTTGATTACTTATCTCGTCGCGTATTTTTTTAGGATTGTAAAACCATCCGATGAAAATAGAGATGAGCAGACCGCCAAGAGGCAAGAAAAGTTTGGAAGATGTGAAGTCAAACAAGTCGAAAAGCCTCATGCCGCCGATAGTGAGTTTAGAACCGACACCCAGCGAAAGCGAACAGAGCGAACTAACGATAATAAGCACAACGGACGAACCTACAATCACTTTTTTGCGTTGCAGTTTGAACTCTTCCGAAACATAGGCAGTAATAACTTCTTGCAACGAAATGGTGGAGGTAAGTGCAGCGATAGCGAGCAATAAGAAAAAAAGTATCGCCCAAATATAGCCGCCAGCCATGTGTGTGAAAACGTTGGGTAAAGTTATAAACACCAATTCCGGTCCTTGTGCGGGATTAATGCCCAACGAAAAGACAGCGGGGAAAATAGCTACGCCTGCCAAAATGGCTATCAATGTATCGACGGAAATAACGTGTAAAGCTGTTTTAGTCAGGTTGTTATCCTTTCGGATGTACGAACCGTAGGTAACCATGCAGCCCATTCCCAAACTCAATGAAAAAAATGCTTGTCCAAGCGCACTCAATATGACGTTGGGTGTGATTTTAGAAAAATCGGGGGCAAAAAAGAATTGCAATCCTGCACTGCCGTTGGGCATGGTAATGGCACGAATACTAAGTAAAATTAAAATAAGTACCAAAAACGGCATAAGAATTTTAGAGATACGTTCAATGCCTTTCTCAACGCCTGCCAAGAGTACGAAAGCGTTAGCACAGATAAAAATAACAGTCCAAAAAAGCGGTTGGAACGTATCGGTGGAAAAATTAACAAATGCTTGCGATAAATCTGTAGGCGTTTTCCCTACAAAGGCGTTGCTAGCAGCTTGATAAACATATTCCAAACTCCAGCCGGCTACTACAAAATAAAATCCAAGTATGAGGAACGCTGTGATAACGCCGAGTAATCCGACAATGCCCCAGCTTCTGGTGCCCGAAAGTTTGCGAAACGCTCCTGCCACATTGGCGCGTGCACGCCGTCCAATGGCAAATTCAGAAATCATTATGGGCAAACCGAAAAGTAGCACGCACAAAATATAGATTAACAAGAAAGCGCCGCCGCCGTTTTGTCCTGCTTCGTAAGGGAATTTCCAAATATTGCCCAAGCCTACGGCTGAACCTGCGGCTGTAGCCACTGTGCCAAATTTACTTCCAAAGTTAGAGCGACTGGTAGGTTGTTTACTCATAATATCCCGATTTTGATAAGTTGTTATTGATTAATCATTTGGCTTTTAATAGATTAATTACTGTTGTGTAGCCAAAATTTTCTCTGCAAAATTAATACAAAACCGGAAACAATTAAAATAAACCTCATTTTTTATTCTTTTTTGAAAGCAAATAGTTTTTCTTTTTTGCGTTTTAGTAATTTTATGTACTTTTGTAGTTGTTTTTTTGTATGGGAATAACCTAACAATCTTGTAAAAAATAGTAGCAGGCGAGATGGTAAATATCAAAAACTGCCATACAAGTTGCTGCTAATCATGTAAATAAACGAAAATAATGGATAAATACGATATAGATGTAATGGTTGCTACGGAAGAGCACGTGCATTATGTTCCGTTAATTCTTCAAACAATAGAAGATGCGGCAAAAGTCCGTGGCACGGGCATTGCGCGTCGAACGCAAGAGTACGTAGAAAACAAAATGCGCGAACGTAAAGCGATTATTGCTTTATATAAAGACGAATTTGCGGGTTTTTGCTATATTGAAACGTGGAGTCACCATCATTTTGTGGCTAATTCGGGTTTGATTGTAGCCGAAAAGTTTCGCGGATTGGGTTTGGCAACACGCATTAAGTTGCGCGCAGTCGAATTGTGCTTCGAGCGTTTTCCCAATGCAAAAATATTCAGCTTGACCACAGGCGCTAAAGTTATGAAAATGAATTCCGATTTAGGATTTAAGCCCGTAACATTTGCCGATTTAACGGAAGATGATGCTTTTTGGAATGGATGTCAAACGTGCGTCAATTATGATGTACTGATGCGTACCGGTCGCAAAATGTGCTTATGTACCGGTCTGTTGTACGACCCCAATGATAAAGAAAACGCCGCTAACAACAAGCGGTTGAAAAAAATGTTTGCTAAAAATAATAACATCACTAAAAAAATAAAAAAATGAACAAAAAAGTTGTCTTGGCATTCAGTGGAGGATTGGATACCTCTTTTTGCGTTATTTATTTGAAAGAACAGGGTTACGATGTTTATACCGCTATTGCTAATACGGGCGGTTTTTCGGAAGCTGAATTGGTGAAAATAGAGGAACGCGCCTACCAACTGGGTGCAGTAAAACATGTAACATTAGACGTTACTCAGGAATATTACGAAAAAAGCATTCGTTATATGATTTTTGGTAATGTGCTGCGCAACGGAACTTATCCTATTTCGGTAAGTTCGGAGCGTATTTTTCAAGCTATGGCTATTATCAATTATGCCAAAGAGATAAATGCGGATTGTGTGGCGCATGGCAGCACGGGTGCCGGCAACGACCAAGTGCGTTTCGACTTAACTTTCGATGTGTTGGCACCTGAAATAGAAATTTTGACACCAACGCGCGATATGTGTTTGACGCGTGAATACGAAATTGACTTTTTGAAAAGACACGGTGTTCATTTCGATTTTAAAAAGATGGAATACAGCATCAATAAAGGATTGTGGGGAACAAGCATTGGCGGAAAAGAGACGCTGAAATCGGAGCAAACTTTGCCCGAAGAGGCTTATCCGAGCCAAATTACAGCCAAAGGTGAAGAAATGCTGGAATTGGAGTTTGTTCGCGGTGAATTGTGCGCTGTGAATGGCGTTGTTTACGACAATAAAGTGGAAGCTATACGCCAAGTGGAAGCCATTGCCGGCAAGTTTGGCATAGGTCGCGATATGCATATTGGCGACACCATTATTGGCATTAAAGGTCGTGTCGGTTTCGAGGCTGCCGCACCGATTGTAATTATTAACGCACACAAAATGTTAGAAAAACATACACTTACCAAATGGCAACAATATTGGAAAGACCAATTGGGAACGTGGTATGGAATGTTCCTTCACGAGGCGCAATATTTGGAACCCGTTATGCGCGATATTGAAACGTTTTTGCAAAGTTCACAGCAAAATGTTAGTGGCAAAGTGATTGTAAAATTGCGTCCTTATTCTTATCAATTGGTGGGCGTTGAAAGTTCGTTCGATTTAATGAAAACTGATTTTGGCGAATACGGCGAAGTCAATCGTGCGTGGACTTCGGACGATGTGAAAGGCTTTACCAAAATTTTGGGTAACCAAATGAAGATTTTCTACAATGTGCAAAAACGTAATGAAAAATAAGTTGTAAGCCAAATTTTTGAGACTAAAAAAGGCATAACTTTGATGAGTTATGCCTTTTTTTATGTTTGATGTTGTTTGTGTTAGAAAGCTACCGATGCTCCCAGCAAGATAGAAAAACCTACCGTATCGTAACCGTACCAATTTTGGTAGCTCAACTTTTCCGATGCGGAAAGTATGTTATTGGCTTCCAAGAAGACACTCCAATTTTTCGGGAAGGTGTAGCTCGCTGCTAAATTCAAATCGTAGATAGGTTTAAGTTTTTCAATGCGGTATGCGCCGTCTCGTGTAGGAAGTTTCGTTTGACGCTCCGAAGCGAAGTAGAAAATACTTTTTATCAACAGATTTTGCGTTATTTTGGTGTTGATGCCGGCGGTAGCTTCCCAAGTCGGTTTGTTCCATGCAATTTTTTCGCCTTCCATCACGTTCCAACCGTTGTATAAACCTTTTACGAAGAATAGATAACGCTCTTGCAAATTGTAACTTATGCCTACAGAGGCGTTCAGCAAGGTCGATTTTAGGAAATCAGCCGTAAACAAGTTGCTGTACACTTTTTCGGATGCGCTTAAGGGCCACAAGTGAGGTGTTGTAATGCAGTCGTAGGGTTTGTTGTAGAAAAATTGTTGGTTGGCAATCATTTTGTAGCTGACTGCACCGTCAATCATCAGCCCCACAACGGGTTTTACTTTAAATCCGGCATAGAAATCGAATGGCGTATAGGTGTTTTCCTTGAGTTGGTCGGTTGGGCAGAAATAGCGATTTTGGTAAAAAGTGCTTGCCATACTGTTGATGCCATAATCGCCGCCAACACCGCCATATACATTAAAAATGGTACGGAACGAGTAAGCGATTTCGATGTCGGGCGAAATGGTAAACAATTGCCCTTTGTTGATGGAAAAACGCATTTTTGCACCAACTCTCAATTTTAGACTATTCCACTGCATTTCATATTTCGGTGCCAAAGCAATAACGGATTGCGGTTTCCAATTTGCTGCTGTGTCGGTGATGAATGGGAATTTAGCTGTGTTATAGAAGAAAGTGTTTGTGTTTACATCCACCGAAAGAGGAAAACCACCAAGTTCTTTGCTAAATCCGCCGTTAATGGCAACTTGATGCTCTTGTGCAAAACGAGAGGCGAATAAATTGTAAACGACATTAGCATCGTAATTCCAGCCTTTGCGCGCTTGTGTCGAACGGAAGCCGAAAGCAGCTTCGGCTTCAATCAACATTTGGTCGAATGGTAGCAAGGAATCGCCGCGTATTTTTTGTTGATTTACATCGTAGAAAAACAAATCGGTATTATTGACCGAATCCGTGCCGTAATAGGAATAGTAACTGTTTTTGAAGTTAATGGACGCATAAAGTTGGTCTTTTCGGAAGTTTTTCGAAAAATCGAAACCGATGTCGGTGTTGATAAGTTTCTGTAAGTTCGATTTAATGCCGTAGTGATTGACGTGAGCATCTAAATAGTAGGTGTTGTCGTCCCATATCGGGTACCAAAAATCTACTATCCATGTTAGCGGAAAACCGATTGCGCCACGGAAATATCCTTTTTTGTAGCGTGCGCGTTCCATCATTGTTAAACTGTTGGGTGCCAAAGGATTGAAAGGTGATACAGTCTCTAATTGTTTGGTAGAGTCGCTGTAAGTAACATCCGATTTTTTTACTTCCGGTTCGGTGAACGAAAGAGAAAAGTCGGCGCGTTCAACTTTTTCGATAGTTGGTACAAAATCCTTTTCCACTTGCACGTGCTTTACAATAACAGCGGTGTCAGTTGTAGCCGTGTTTTTATTATCTTGACCGTTGGCTGCAAAGCAGATAGGAATAAGCAGGATGGGCAAAAATATCTTTTTCATAATTTTCGTTTAGTTTAGCGATTAGTAAACTTTTTCTTTTTCTCTTGCCGCAATGGCTTCGAGGCGTTGTTCTATCATTTGAGCAACATCGTTTTTAGCTTTATAATTTTCTTGTAGGCTCAACAAATATTGTTTAGCTTGGAAGTCGTCGTCTTGTTCAATGTAGGTGTCGGCAAGAAGAACGAAACTGCGTGCCAGCCAGTATTGATGAGGCGTATTGCTCTGTATGAGTTCGAATATCTCCGTTTGTGCCGAAGTGTAATTACCCGATAGGTGAAGATAATTGGCGTATAAGAATTTCGCTTCGGCTCCCATTTCGTGATGTGTGTCGCTGCTCAGTTTCTTCAAGTCGTCAATTGCCGATGCTGTTTCGTTTTTGGCAATGTAAGCTTTAGCGCGACAGTAGCGTGCTTCGCGTACGACAGTAGCACTTGAAGTATTGTCGTCCATTATTTTGTCGGCGGTGGTTATTACTTTGTCGTTGTCATTTTGTAAATAGTAGCACCGCATCATGCCAAAGAGTGCATCGCGTTTTATGTGTTTATTGTCTGCTTTCTCGTAGAGTTGCGTGAAATAGTTCAAAGCATCGGCGGTTTGTTTGTCGGCATAAGCCAATTCGGCAGCTCTCGAAAGTGCTTCGGTAAGGTAAGGATTGCCGTCCAATTGTGTCAATTTTTCAAATTCGTCCAGCGCTTGCGTTTTTTGGTCGGTTTGGTAATAGCTTTCCGCCAAATAGTAGATAGCCGATATACAGTTGAGAGTCTGTGCTTTGCAATATTTGTTCAAATAATTTTGAAATGCTTTGGCTGATTCTTTGTAGTTGGCTTTGATAAATAGGCGTTCGGCGGCAACAAAGCTGAGCGAATCTTCTTGTGTTTCCGGCAATACAGCCACAGCAAATTTTGAGATGCGTTTGACGTAAGCAATGTAGCCCTCTATATCGTTTTTGTCCACGTAGAGTGTTTGCAAACTTTCGATTGCGGTTCGGGCTTCTTCGCTGTTGGGATAGAGTTCCACCACTTGTTCGTAGGCGGTTATGGCTTTATCGGTGTTAGCTAAATTGGCATAGAGCATACCTGTTTCCAACGCAGCTTTTCGTGCAACAGTGGTTTTGCCGTAGTTAGCCAAAACTTTTTCGTAAGTAGCGATAGCGAGTTCGTACTTTTCTTGTAGCACGTAAGCGCGACCTATTTCATAAAGAGCGTCATCGGCGTAGTCCGATTCGGGATGATTAGCTATCAACTGTTCCAATGCTTTTATTTTTTCGGTGTATTTCTTTTGCAATCCCAAAATGAAAGCTCCTTGGAAAGCTGCATAATCGGCTGCTGCAGGTTCTGTGGTCGGAACTTTGGCGTAGTATTGGCGTGCGGCTTCCAATTCGCGTTCCTGGAAATAGCAGTCGGCTGTTCGGTTGAGAATGTCGGCATAAAGCGGGCTTGCGGCAACGCTTTTGTCTTCCAAGCATTTCAAAAACCATTCCAGAGCCGCCTTGTACTCTTTTTGTCCAAAAAAGCTGTAAGCTATTGTGTAGTAAGATTTTAAAATATCGTCTGATGTTTTTTTCTGCTTCGCATCGATGAATTTTAGGAGGTCTTTGCGGCATTCTTCATATTTTCCAAGGCGGTAGTAGGTATCGCCGCGCCACAGCAGTGCTTGGGCAGAAAAGGATTTGGCATCGTATTCTTTTACTGCCAATGAAAAATAGTCTAAAGCTGCCGTATATTGCCCTTTGGTGTGTTCAGCCAAACCTAATTGGAACAAAGCGTTCTCTTTGGCGGCTTTTATTTTGGGGTTAGTCGTTTCTATTTTTTTGATGGAGGCGTAGGCTGCCGCATAGTTTTTCTCGGCGATATAAGCGTTAGCCATGTGAGTGTAAATTTCATTCAAATAGCGTGATTTCGGGTAGTTGGCGATGAAATTTTCAAACAAAGAAATAGTTTCACCAAATAGTGCGCCCGATTGATAAGCCGCCAAAGCATAATTGAAGGCTGCCACTTCCTGCACGTTTTTATCAAACTCGCCTAAAGCAGCAGATTGAAATGCCATTTTTGCGTTTTTTACATCGTTTATTTTGATATAGCTGTTTCCAATGTGCAGGTAAGCGTTTTGCGACAAGCTATCGTTTTCGGTGGTTACTTTCGAAAGGTAGTTGATGGCGTTCAAGTAGTTAGCGGTTTCGTAGTACGATACGCCTAACATATACATGGTCGAACGTGACACTTTTTTAAGGTTGCGCTCGTATTTTTTCAGGTTGTCCACCGCTTCGGGGTAATTGCCTTTGCGGTACGATGTTTCGCCTAAAATTCTGTATGCTTCCGAATTGTGGCGGCTGGTAGGAAATTTTTTAATCAATTCCTTACCGTATTCAACGGCTTTGTCGTGGTCGCCTTGTTGGTCGTATATTTGCAGAACGTAGTAAGAAGCAGGTTCTACATATTTGCCTTTTTGGCTCATAGCGTTAAATTCCATCAATGCTTCATCGAAATTTTTCAGGCAAAAATCGCAGTAAGCATAGTAGTAACGGGCATCTTCTTCGTATTTTCCCGTTTTAGCCGATAGCGGGGCAAAAATAGTGCGCGCTTCATTGTAGTTTTTGAGCGACAAATGAGAAAAACCGTTGGTAAACGCAAATTCCATACTCTCTTTGTCGTCGAGTTGTGATTTTTTTACTTGACTATACCACTTTATGGCATCTTCGTAGTTGGCGGCATCGTAGTAGCTACAGCCTATCATAAAAGCCACGCGGTTACGCATAGGCGAGTAGGGGTAGACTTTTAGAAAATCTTGAAGCAGCGCAATTCTTTTCGCATCTTTTAGAGCGTAGCGACAACTTACAATGTAGTAGTCGGCTTTCTCACGGAGAGCGTCATTTTTGTCGGCGCTTTCGTCCAAATAGCGTTGAAAAAATTGAATGGCGACACTAAATTTTCTTTCGTCGAAACAGGTTTTACCTTTTTGGAAAAGTAGGTTGTCGTTCGAGGCAACATAAGTTTCCTGCGCGTAGGCACCGCTAAGGCACAACGCGATTACTATTAATGCAAATATTCTTTTCATAGATTCTGATATTTATGCAAATGTATCAAAAAATTATTTTGGTTGTTGTAAAAATATTTCAACAGCTTTTCGTATCGATAAAAGCCCTATTTCTGAGGGTTTCACTTCGTTGAGCGGTACAAATTTGAGTTCGCACACGTCGTCCGAACAGATTAATTTGTTCATTTTTTCTACTTGTATTTTAAAAAACAGGTCTAATGTATGTACGGTAAATCCTGAATATAGGTATTCGTTGGGCAGCGAAAATAAGTAATTTACCGCTGTTGGTTGTATGTTTAATTCTTCCATCAGTTCGCGACAAACGGCTTGCTCGGCAGTCTCGCCCAAATCGACAAAACCACCCGGCAAATCCCATGTGCCTTTTGCCGGCTCAAAAGCGCGACGACACAGTAGCAATTCGTTGCGTTCGTTGAAAACAAAGCCTGCTACGGCTGCTGCGGCGTTGATGAAATATTCAAATCCGCATTGTGAGCATTTTTTTGATTTAGCACTTTTAACTGCAAATTGTTCCGAGCCGCAATGGGGGCAAAAACCGAAGAAATTTAATGGATGCGTTTTCATTGTCAATAGTTTGAGAATGTATAGTTTATAGATTTATCAACAGTTAATTTTATAAAATTGACCGTACCATTATCGCCTTGAAATTTGTCGAAAGGAGATGAAATGATAATTTGCGAATGCGTTTGGTTAATTTTTTGCGATGTTTCGAAACGTTTGTCAGCGGAGTTGCTTGGCAGAATAAAAGTGTTGAAGAGATTGAACGAATCGCAAGCGACGCATACTGACATCAGGAGAAAACAAATAGAGAAAAGACGCAATATTCTCATATTAAATGAAAAAAGTTCAATCCGTCTGCAAATATACTTATTTTTATTTGTTTGACATCATTTTTTACACGGAACTTACGCTGTTGTTGGTAAAATAACGTGCAATTTTGCGGTCTATTGTAAAAAATCGGCTCAGTCAGCGTTGTTTTTCCCGATAAAAGTGTAATTTTGCGGCAACAAACGCTGTTGTTTGGAACTAAAACTAATACAATGAAACTTTGGAAATGGTTGGTGTCGTTGTTTGTCGCATTGGCAATGTGCGGTTGTCAGGAAAAACTGTTTATTTCGGTCGATGTTGCTCAATTTGAGCGATTGCTGATTGAAGAAAAAGCCCAATTGGTGGATGTGCGCACACCGCAGGAATTTGCAGAAGAACATATTCCGGGTGCTTTAAATATTGATGTAAAGAGTGAAAATTTTACGAACCAATGTGTCAATCTGCTGAACAAAAAACTGCCTGTGGCGGTCTATTGCCGAAGCGGACGGCGCAGTAAAGTGGCAGCGCAACAATTGACTAATCTTGGTTTTCTGGTGTACGATTTGGACAAAGGCATTATTGAGTGGCGTGCGCAAGGAAAACCGCTTGAGTAAAGCGAAAAGGAAACAAAAAAAGAGAAAATCAAACGATTTTCTCTTTTTTATTGGTAGCGGGACCGAGAGTTGAACTCGGGACCTTCGGGTTATGAATCCGACGCTCTAACCACCTGAGCTATCCCGCCATCAAATTCCTAAAAATTAGGAGCGCAAAGATAGGTGTTTTTCGTTGAATAGCCAACGTTTTTTTGAAAAATCTTTGGTTTCTCTTTTAATCATCGAGTTTGGCGGCAATATCGGCGGCTATTTTTTGCATTTCTTCGCTCGAAAATTGTAGTTTCGGATTGGAAATAACCATGTCCGACTCTTTGTTGATGGGAATAAGATGCACGTGTGCATGCGGAACTTCCATGCCCATCACCGCAACTCCGATGCGTTTGCACGGAACAGCTTGTTTCAACGCTTTTGCCACTTTTTTGGCAAACAGCATAAGACCGCCGTAGGTGGTGTCGTCTAAATTAAAAATATAGTCCTCCTCAACTTTCGGAACTACCAGCGTGTGTCCTTTAGTCAAAGGATTGATGTCGAGAAATGCGAAATAATTGGCATCTTCCGCCACTTTGTAGCAGGGAATTTCGCCGTTGATGATGCGTGTGAAAATGGTTGCCATTGTGTTAGATAGAAATGTTTAAAATTTTGAACGATAGTGTGCCCATAGGAACTTCTACGGCAATAACATCGCCTATTTTTTTGCCAAGCAATCCTTTGCCGATAGGCGTATTGACCGCCAATTTTCCGGCACGAATATCGGCTTCGCTTTCCGACACCAGCGTGTATTCCACTTCTTGATTGTTAGCCATATTTTTGATGCGCACTTTATTCAAAATCTGTACCTCTTCGACCGAGAGTTTACTTTCATCAATAATGCGTGCACCGGCGATGGTCTCTTTCAGTTGCGAAATTTTTATTTCCAACAAACTTTGGGCTTCTTTGGCTGCGTCGTATTCTGCATTTTCCGATAGGTCGCCCTTGTCGCGTGCTTCGGCTAATTGTCGCGAAATAAGAGGGCGTTGCGCTTCCAATTCAGATAATTGGTCGTGGAGTTTTTTATAACCCTCTTCTGTCATATAGTTAATAGCCATAATGTTTTTAATGTTTGTAAGTGTTAGTATTTACCTATAAATAAAAAGAATCCCGACAATCAGTCGGAACCCTCTCATTTTTCCCTTTCTGAGTGCAAAGGTATGTTTTTTTTTTCAAATAGGCAAATAAAAAATAAAAATTCGTTATTCCTGTATTTGGCGCAAGTTTACTTACTTATGTCAATTAATGTTCGTTTTGTAATTTATTGTCCTAAGATATTATGTTTGATAAAACTAATAGCAACATTAAGTAAAATTACTAATATAAAAGAAACGATAATAAATATTCCATGTTTTTTTCTCTGTTTTTTTGGTTCTTTTCCCCATTTACGTTTAAAATCGTTATAGCGGTGAGTTGAAATATAATATCGATATTGAAAAACAATCATAACAGCCAAAATTAACACTAAATATATTTTGTCTTTTATTATTAAATAATCTGTTAATGCATATATTATCAAAAATATTAGATGTAATGTACAAAATTGTAAAGTAACTAAGACCATCAAGCCACTAATTTTAGGAAGAGACTCATATTTTTCATAAAAAGCTACTGACCTATAATATATATAGTCAAAAAGATTCCTAATTCTATTCCACAATAATTTAATGTTTTTCATTTTACCTACGCCGAGCGTTTTTTATTAATATTTGCGGTTTAGAATTTCGGAGTAGATAACGGCTTTTTTTAGTTCGTCCAAGTTTTGCGGGTCAATAGCTGTTTCGTTTTCTTGAATGGTGTAGTTGTGTGTTTGGTGTGGCGTTTCTTTGGTGATTTTTGAATCAGTGTTTTCAAAATTAAACTGTTTTTCGGCAATCGGCGGAGTTGTCGGCTTTACCGGTTGCGGCGTAGGTTGCGGCGTGTCGTTAGTCGGTTGGGGAACTGTTTTTTTCAATTCTTGGGCAATATCTTCCCAATTCGGTGCCAAAGGGGGCGTTTTGTCCGCTTCCTTCTCTTTCTTTTTCGCCTTTCCAATCATGCTGGTAACAATGGCGATAACTAACACTATAATATATAAATAGTCACCAATTTCCATGATTTTTGTTATCTTCTAGATTGTTTTTTTCGCATCATTCTCAGCGGATTGCTCTGATTTTGCATGGCGCGCATCATTTTTTGCATGTCACTGAATTGTTTGAGCAGGCGGTTGATTTCGGGCACACTGCGTCCGCAGCCTTTGGCAATTCGGTTTTTACGACTTCCGTTAATGAGTTGCGGATTGGCACGTTCGGCAGGAGTCATCGATTGGATAATCGATTCAACGCCGACAAACGAATTGTCGTCTAAGTCCACATTTTTCATCATTTTGCCGACCCCCGGAATCATAGAAGCCAAATCTTTAATGTTGCCCATCTTTTTTATTTGCTGTATTTGGCTCATAAAATCGTTGAAATCGAATTGATTTTTGGCGATTTTCTTTGAAATTTTGCGGGCTTCTTCTTCGTCGTATTGCTCTTGAGCGCGTTCCACTAACGACACAATGTCGCCCATGCCAAGTATGCGGTCGGCCATGCGTTCGGGATGGAAGAGGTCGATGGCTTCCATCTTTTCGCCCGTACCGATGAATTTTATCGGCTTATCGACTACTGTACGAATGGAAAGTGCCGCACCGCCGCGTGTGTCGCCGTCTAATTTTGTCAGTACCACACCGTCGAAATTCAAACGTTCGTTGAACTCTTTGGCGGTATTTACGGCATCTTGTCCGGTCATGGCATCTACCACAAAAAGTATCTCTTGTGGTTTCACGGCATCTTTAATAGCAGCTATTTCAGCCATCATCTGTTCGTCAATCGCTAAGCGACCGGCGGTGTCAATAATAACAAGGTCGTGTCCGTTACGTTTTGCTTGCTTAATGGCGTTTTCGGCTATTTTTATCGGATTTTTAGAGTCCGGCTCGCTATAAACGGGTACGTTTATTTGTTCGCCCACCACTTTGAGTTGGTCAATAGCCGCAGGTCTGTACACGTCGCAAGCTACCAACAATGGATTTTTGCCGCGTTTGTGTTTGAGCATATTTGCCAATTTTCCGGAAAAAGTGGTTTTACCCGAACCTTGCAGTCCCGACATTAGAATAACGGCAGGTGAGCCTTTCAGATTGATATCTTCGTGCGTGCCACCCATTAGTCGAGCCAATTCGTCGTGCACTATTTTTACCATCAACTCATTGGGCTTGATAGCGTTCAAAACGTTCATACCGAGTGCTTTTGCTTTTACATCGTCGGTAAAAGTTTTGGCTACTTTGTAATTAACGTCGGCATCGAGCAACGCTTTGCGAACATCTTTCAATGTTTCCGCCACGTTTATTTCGGTGATGGTACCTTGTCCTTTTAATATTTTGAACGATCGTTCAAGTCGTTCGCTTAAGTTTTCAAACATGTGTTATTGATGTGTTTAATAATGAGATGCGAATACTTTTTGCGTTGCAAAGTTACTATTTTAGAAGCAAATTACCAAGTGACGGACAAAATTGTTCGTTTTGGCTTTTCTATTTTTTTAATTGGCTTGTTGTTCAATCCACTTTTTATAATTACCTTTGCAATTGAAAACTATGTGGACAGATTTGGACTGCTTGCAACCACAGAAAAAAATGCTAAAATGTTTCCGAAATTTTTTCTTCTTCGCGTTTAGTCCAATTTCCCACTAATTATTAATTTATAAACGTTTAATTATCAATTAATTGTTATGGGTTATTTATTTTCATCCGAATCCGTGTCCGAAGGTCATCCTGACAAAGTAGCCGACCAAATATCGGACGCTATTTTAGACAAATTTCTCGCTTTCGACCCGAAATCTCACGTGGCTTGTGAAACGTTTGTAACCACAGGACAAGTGATACTTGGTGGCGAAGTTACTTCTGAAGCTTACATCGATTTGCAGAATGTGGCGCGAGAGACTATTAAAAAAATCGGCTACACCAAAAGTGAGTACCAATTCGAAGCCGAAAGTTGTGGGGTGTTGTCGGCTATCCATGAGCAATCGGAAGATATCAGTCGCGGTATCATTCAATCCGACCCGTTGGCACAAGGAGCCGGCGACCAAGGTATGATGTTCGGTTATGCCACCAACGAAACGCCCAATTATATGCCGTTGACGCTTGATTTGGCGCACCAATTGTTGATAGAATTGGCTGATATTCGCAAAAATACGCAGTTGATGCCTTATTTGCGCCCCGATTCCAAAAGCCAAGTTACAGTGGAATATGGCGACGACAACCAACCGCGCCGTATTCATACCATTGTTATTTCCACTCAGCACGACGAATTTGTGTTGCCTGAAAATGGCAAATCGCAAGAAGATGCCGACCGCGAAATGCAGGCGAAAATTCATAATGATATTGCAAATATCCTAATTCCACGTGTATTTGAAAAACACCCCGAATACAAACGCTACCTTAATGGCGAGTTTAAGCTGTTGGTAAATCCTACGGGAAAATTTGTAATAGGCGGTCCTCATGGCGATACCGGTCTTACAGGTCGTAAAATTATTGTCGATACTTATGGCGGAAAAGGAGCGCACGGCGGCGGTGCATTTTCGGGCAAAGACCCATCGAAAGTAGACCGTTCGGCTGCTTATGCAGCTCGCCACATTGCTAAAAACTTGGTGGCAGCGGGAGTTGCCGATGAGATTTTAGTTCAAGTATCGTATGCTATCGGCGTAGCGGAGCCGTTAAATATCTATGTAAATACTTATGGCACATCGCATTTGCAAATTAGTGACGGTGAAATTGCGCAAAAAGTGGCACAACTTTTCGATTTGCGCCCTGGAGCGATAGAGCGTAACCTTAAACTCCGCGAGCCTATCTATTCGGAAACTGCCGCTTATGGTCATTTTGGGCGAGAAAATAAAGTTGTTACCAAATGGTTTACGTCGCGTTACAACACCGTACACGAAAAAGTGTTGAAAGTGGAACTTTTCACGTGGGAAAAATTGGATTGCGTGGAAAAAATACGGAAGTCTTTCGGATTGTAAATTTTATTATTAGCATAGCGGGCGCAAACGGAAAAAGCAATTTTCGTTTGCGCTTGTTTTTTAGTTATTAGTCTTAGCTATCACATCATCATCTACTCGCAATAAGATGAGCATCATTAAACAAAATAATGTGCAGAATTGCCCTGTAATAAACATATCAAAAAGGGATTGGTAAGCGCATAAGGCGCATATGAAAAAAGCAAATGCACGTCGTCCCTTTTTGCATATAAATATTGGTGCGCCATAGATAAACAATAATAGTATAAGCCCAATGATACCGAATTCTAAAGCCGTTTGAATATATTGGTTATGGCTGTCTGTAAACATAGGTTGATTTGACGTTACATATTCAGTATATTCAGGAGAACAATATTTGTAATTTACAGTGTCGTACATTTCTTGCGCTCTACTCATTCCGTATCCTGTTAAGGGCTTTTTTGTTATTAAATCAACAGCAGAATGCCATAAAGCTAATCTTGGCTCATTTCTCAACATTTCCTCAGACATTCTGGAATGGTGGGCAGATGCTTCGTATAACGCAATTGGTGCAAGTAAGATGATTAACAGACCTAATATTTTACGGCGTTTCCATATTTCAAACACTGTAAAGCTACAAATCAATAGAATAGAAGCGACAAAACCGCTTCGACCCTCGGATAAGGATAAAATGCCAAAAATAACAATTAAAGCAAAGCCGTAGGCGTAATGTTTCCATGTTGCCATTTGATTCCATTTGTGTGTGCAGATGTACCATATACCGACTAATGCGAAATTCAGATACAGATTAAAACCCATGTGTGCATTAATGTAAGCGATACGTGTTTGTGTCAATAGTACATCACGATTTGGAGAAAGGAAAAATGTACTCCATCCGATTTTACTTATTAAAAATACGATTGCAACAATAGCTGTGATGATTATGGTATTCAGAAAGTAGCTAAGTTTATATTTTTTGTTCAGACCAAATAATCCTACTATTCCAAAACCTAACAAGGCGTATCGTTTTTCAAGAAGGTTTTTGAAATATTTAGTGGTGTCAAACGGAGCGTATAGTAATGACAAAAGAAAAAATGAAATAAGTACAATGAAATAGATTGTTGTTTTGTCGCAACGCCAATTAGTCCATCTCTTTTCTACGAAAAACTCTATAACCCATGTTATGAAAAAAAGATATAAACTGCCAAAATTTAATAGGTATGGCATTTCTATATTGTAAAACAAAGTACGGATAGAAATCAGAATACACCCTATTAAATTGATGTAATTTAGAATTTGTTTATAGTCAATAACTTTTTTCATGAATGTTAATGATTTATTTTTCCGAATATTCTTTTTTTATAATCCCTCCATCCCCAATACATATATTTTATTTTCGTCCATTTTTGGTCGGAATCGTAGAGCAAGCAACGTTTTAAACGCTTACGCAATTGTCTGGAATAATATTTTTTGTGTTCAGGATAAAGCCTCCTCACTTCCAGCAAATTACGAACAATATAATAGTGTCGCAATGCGCTGTGCTGAATAAACGTCTTTTGGAATAAAGGACTTACACGCACAAACCCATTACCAAGACTGTGTGTAATAATAATTCGATTGGTTTTTACCACCGTATAACTATTTCGGTAGAGTCGGCAGCAATATTCTTTGTCCACCAAGTCGATAAAAAAATCGTCTCGAAAACGTCCACATTTACAATATGCTTCGGTACGTAGGAGATTGCCAGAAGTCATAGTAATAAGAGTCGTTTGAAAACGTTCGCGTTTTTTACGTTTAGTTTCTCCGCAATAGTGGTAAGGCGAAAAGATGCCGACTTTGTCGAAAGTTGGACATTGATTGGCTTCGGTTATAAAATCTGACAACGAAAATCGGTCAAACTTACTATCCTGATCCATTGTCAGAATCCATTTGGCATTAGCGTTCAAAGCAGCTTCACAGCCAATGTTCAGAGCAGTTGCGATGCCCAAGTTTTCCAAATTAGGCAGGTATGTTATTTTATTGTTCGGCAATGTGTTTATCAGCGCACTATTATCCGTAGTGGAATTGTCCACAATAAACAAGTGGCTGATGTTTTCCAAATAGGTATTGATGGCGGTCACATTGTCTGTTGTTGGATTATACCAAACAACCACGCCGCAAATTTCTTTTTGTGTTATCATCTTATTTCAGTTTATTATAGACTGCCATTATATTGTCGGCAATAGTGGCATCCGAAAATTTGTCAGCAAAAGTTAATCCGTCTGCCTTCATTTTTTCTCTTAAAGCATTATCCGTTAAAACAGTGTTGATAGCCTGTGCCCATTGTTGCGGATTGTTCGGGTCAACGTATAGTGTAGATGCTCCTCCCACCTCTTCAAAACATGTTCCTGTGGAAGCAATTACGGGCGTTGCAGTGCACAAAGCCTCTAATATGGGTATGCCAAATCCTTCAAAAACGGAAGGATACGCAAAAACGGACGCCATGGCGTAGATTGCAGGCAAGTCGGATGTAATGACATTGTGACGGTATAAAACGCGCGATTGTAAACTGTATTTTTCAATCAATGTGTCCAATTCGGCTTTGTATTTAGTTGGTTGTCCGATAATTACAAGTAGACAATCAAATTTACCGTAATGCATTGCTTCTAAAAGGCAAGCGGTGTTTTTGCGCCGTTCAATGGCACCTACGGTTAGTATAAAATGTTTCGGCAAATCGTATTTTTGGGCTATTTGTTGCTGCTCTTCTTTGGTGGTTCTTGTGCGGAAAATAGCATTACAACCTTGATAGACAACGTCAATTTTTGATTCATCTGCATCGAAATAGTGTATCAAATCCTGTTTTGTTTGTTCGCTGATAGCAATGATACGGTCGGCAATACGGCAGGCATAACGATTTTTACGAATGAATATGTTACGATAGCTTGCCGAATAAAGCTGCGGATAGCGCATAAAAATGGCATCGTGCATGGTAACTACCGTTTTTACGCCTGTACGTTCAATGCCGAATGGCAATTCTTGGCTCAATCCGTGATAAATATCCAATTGTTGTTGCTTAATGTCGCTTGTGAGACCAAATGTTCGCCAAAGTGATGGAAATAAGCGATAAATTGGTGCCGTAGGTATAACCATTTGTGTATTAGTTGGATATGTAAAATCTACGCAATTTCTCGCGGAAGGATTGAAAAGGATATAACGGTTTTTAGGAAAATAGTTCGACAATTGCCGTACTAAATCCCTGCTGTAATTTCCCAATCCTCGGCGGTTGTGGAAAGCTCTTTTTGCATCAAATCCGATAATCATTATATATAATTTTGCCAAAATTTTTGCCGATTGTCTTTGTTCCATCCATGGCAACCAAACGGTAATTTGTGTTTGTTCAATGCGAAAGCCCGCTCTGGATGTAAATCGAACGCAAAAGCAGCGGCTTCTTTGTAATCGGGAAATTTAAAGTTGGGTGTTTGTGTTGCCCAAAATACATCTTCATTAAATTCCGTATGTTTTTCGCTCAATTTCAAAAAATGGTCGATGATTGTGCCTGATTGTTGTGTAACTGCTAAATGCGATGCCACTTTTCGTAATGAAAATCCGCCGTTACCAACTTTGTTGCCAAGTAATTTATGGCGAGCAGGTTTTCCTTTCAGACGGTAAAAAAGATTTTTTGCAACCAAGCATGGTTTGAAAATGGTATGATTGTATTTTTCTTTTAACAACCAAGGCGCACCGATGTAATCGTAACCTTTTTGGCACCACATTTCAAGTTCGTTGCGAAATACGTAGGCATCTAATTGATAGATAAGAATATAGGTAAACGAACTGAATTTTTCGTAAAAAACAGTACTCATCATCAGGCGATTGTAGTCGAATATGCTGCCAAAATAGCTGTCATCGAAAGCGACAGTTTGCAGTTGTGGATATTGAGAAAGAATGGGCGACACGTCAAGGGATTCTGGTTTTACCAACGTAATGGGGTAGTGCGCTAAAACCGTACAGCATTGTGCCAACGATTTTTGTTCGTCGTTCGTTAAGTCGGCTTTGTAAAGCGGAATAACAATATTTACCAAATATTCATTCATAATCGAACAGGTTGCGGTTGTGTTGTTTCCAAAAATTGTGTCGATATTTAAGAATTAGTGCTGTGCATTGTGCTACATCGAAGTTGCGCGCTGTAGCATATTCTGCTGCTATCATTTCAAAAAAATCTTGTTTTCCCCACAATCGGGCAAAATTGCGACAACCTTTCTCCATGTTTACAGTTCCAAACTCCATGCGATTGATGTCCACAAGTGTAAATTCAGGAACACCGTTAGTTACTTCAAATAAAATATTCCCCGGTGAATAATCTTTATGGTAAACGCCTTTTTGGTGTAAATCGGCTGTGAAACGCGCAAAAGATTTTACAATATTTTCGCGTCCGACCAATGTTCCGGTTCCAAATTCGTAGAACATACGACGAAGTGGAGATTGTTCGGTAATTAAAAAACTGTATGCCAACAGACCGCATTTCTGTTCTAAAATGTAGGCAATGGGTTCCGGTGTGGGAACTTCAAGTTTCAACAAGCGTAGGGCGTAATGATAGGCGCGGACAGCTTTAGGTTCTCGTAAAAAACTGTATACTAATCTGTTAATGAAAATTGGTTTGCGGTAACGTTTGACGTTGATGCGCGTTCCGTCGGGTAAAGTGAAAACTTTTATTTGATTGCGAGCGTTGTATATTATATCCCCTTCAGTGTCGAATAGGGCAGGTAGCGAAACAACGAAGTGCCGTAATGACTCATATTTCGGATTTACTACCACTTTCATTTCAGGTTGGCATTTATACGTTCTACAATCATTTCAGGTGTGATGTCGTTCAAACAAGCGTAATCGCTGCGATGGCAAGGTTTGTTGCCGAAAACGGAGCAAGGACGACATTTTAAGTCTAATTGTACAGCGTTTTCTTCTTTTTGCTTCCAACCCAGAAAACCGGCGTAAGGATGAGTTGCACCCCAAATTGATACGACAGGCGTTCCTGTTAAAGATGCTAAATGCATATTGGCGGAGTCCATTGATACCATAACGTCAAGCTGATTTATTACTTCCAAATCTTTGGTAAGGTTGCTTTTACCTGCCAACGACACACTGTTTTTATAACGTTTGCCCCAATCTTCCAAAACAGTGCGTTCCGAATTACCTGCGCCGAAAAAAAACAAAATAGTGTTATTTTGTTGCGATAAAAGTTTCACGACTTGTTCCATTTTATCAATCGGGTAAATTTTCCCGACATGTTTGGCAAATGGCGCAATTCCAATCCAATGACTATCAGTAGGTTTTGTCCATTCAGTAATTGGTTTGAGAACATTGTCGAATACTGACGTAAAAGTCGGTTGTACGGCGAATCCCAATTTTGCCAACACATCGGCATAGCGGTCAAACGATGTCTTTTGTTGTACGAAACGTTTACATTTTTTGCGCGTCAACATCCATTTTCCGTAGCGACCTTTGTTGATAGCAGCCACTTTTTTTTCTGCTTGGAAGAATTTCCAACGTAACCACTTAGAACGCAATACATTGTGAAAATCAGCTACATAATCGAACGAACGGTAATCTAAATCCTTCAGCAATACATTTAATCCTTGTATCCCTTTGTGTTTGCCATGTAGGTCTGCTATCGAAAAGTGCACATTATTGGGTAAATGCGCAAATAACGGTTGGCACATGGAGCGACTTAGCACGGTAATGTTAAGTGTTGGGTAGCTTGTTGCCAAAGCATGGACAATAGGTACAGTCATAGCTACATCGCCTAAAGCGGAAAAACGTATGATAAGGATTTTTGCCAACGTTGTTATTTTTGTCCGTACAAAACGGGATTCAATTCCGGGTCGTTATACATTTTCATTTGTTTGTACACCTTCATTTTTTTTCTACCGGCTTCAAAATCAGCCAATAGCTGGTCGATGGCTGTCGATAAATCGGATTTTTGCTCTAATAGTACATTGAGTTTAGCCGTGCATTGCGCTTTGTGTTCCGCCGATACGTCGGTGCGTTCTACTTCGCGCTCCATATGGTAAATTTTTAGGTGTAGAATTGACAGTCTATCAATCGCCCAAGCCGGACTCTCCGTATTGATGCTGGCGTCTGCTTTTGCCTTTGTCTGGCTGTATTTGTCCCAAAAATAACTATCAATAAGTTCTACCAAATCGGTGCGGTCTTGATTCGATTTGTCAATGCGGCGTTTCAACGCCAAGGCTTCCACCGGATTAATATTCGGGTCGCGAATAATGTCTTCTAAATGCCATTGTACCGTATCAATCCAATTTTTAAGGTACAGGTAGTATTCGATGCTTTTTACGGCATACGGATTCTTGATAGGCGTGTCAATAAAATCGGTTTTGTGGTAATCTGTTACCGATTCGTTAAAAATTTTGTTACTTAATTCTGTGAAAGTCATAATTTTATATTTTTAATTTTGAACATTGCAATTATTTGTTGTGTTTTGTCTTGATTTTAGATTCTAATTTTTCATTTTTAGTTTTTATTTTTATAATACCGCGTTTGGTTACCGAAAACATCACGCTGTATGAATTGCCGAATTGCGAACCGATGTCGGCTCCAAAAGCCAGCGAAAAATCCAAGTTCCACGCTTTGGGGAATTGTTTTTTTACTTCCAACAAAATGGCGGTGTTGGTCGATTTCAGTGCATCGCCATCGTTGTATAGTCCGTAATTTTCGGCGTATGTTACCAACGTGCGGTAACGGTAGCCGTAAATGTTGCCTTTTAAGCCGATGTGGTGCGCCATTGTGCGGTTGTTTAGCGTTGCTATGCTACCGTCTGCGTTGTATATCGGCGATGTGATGAACGGTGTGCCGATAGTTCTGTAAAAACTGTTCCAGCCGTTGCGATAAATGCTGTTATTGAAATAGTTATCGTCGCCGCCGAACACCAATCCGTCTTTGTCGTGGAATGACCCCGACTGGTCGGTGGTGTTTATAAATTCATAACACAAACTGCTGATGAATGGCCAGCGTGTTTGCTTTACGGAAACGCCCCACAAACCGTCTGAAATGTTCATAGCTTTCCACATAATATTTACTGGACCGTCTTCAAAAATGCTTTGCCAATAAGCCGACACTTTCCAATTCTTCCATTTGACATCAATGCCGAGATTTTGCGACCCGATATGATTGCCGTATGCGTTAATTTGTTCATTAATTGTACTCCCTCCCGAACGTGCCCAAAAGACGTTCCAAAAATTACGGAACGAATTACCTAAATCGCCGTGAACGGGCGATTTTCCGCCCCATTGCGCTGCATGGTGAAATTCGTAACTAATATTTACAGGCAATTTACCGCCCAGCCGTCCGGCTACAAATTTGTGATGCAAATAGGAATGTTTAACATACACATTGTCAATAAACCAGCCATGCGTTAGTCCGCCTTTCACTTCCAAATAGCCATAGGTAAGCGGAAACGGTGTGTATTGGTCAATGCCGATGGTGATGCGTGGCATAGGACGCGAATTCATCGAAAACAGCAAGCCTCCGCTCGACAGTTCCTCATCTTGATTGCCATACTGTTGTGGCTTTATTCCTAAAGTGATATCCACTATATAGAGACGGACATGACCATAGAAACGTTGCAAAAATGCGGAAACTTTTTTTGTGTCAACTCGTCCGATTCCTTCAATGCCGAAACTGTAGTCGAACCAGCGATTGGGACGTGTCAGTTCTTTGCCGAAATAAAGGCTGAGATTGCCACTGAACGGTTGTTCTGAAACGCTTCCGAAACGGTCGCTTGTAAACCAAAATGGTGCATACGTGCCCGAAGCGGCAACGGTTTGCATTTCGCCGCCATAGAGTAGTGTGTCTCGGCGCAAATCGGCAGAGTCCATGGGCAAGGGCCACGGTTTCCATGCGAAGGTCGGCAATGCAACGAGTCCGAATAGCGCTCCTATGAGTATTTTAGTCAATCGTTCCAACTGTAAATATCGTTTAAAATTTTGCCGTTCGCATCTTCGCCTAAACCAAAATAACCTTTGCCGTTGATGGCGAAAGTGACCATATTTTCGCGACCGCCTTGCGGTAAGTGTCCGACCAGCAACCATTTATTGCGCACAATGTCGTATTCTAACATATCGTCGAATAGAAATCCCGTTGTCAGTGAACCTCCGAAATAGCGTCCGCCCAACACAAAAACACGTCCGTTGAGCATTTGTGAAGCTGCAAAATCGCGCCCTTTGCCCGGAATGTCTGCCAATCGTCTCCATTTGTTCGATAGCGGCAAGTATTCCCACCAATCGTTCATGCTGGTTGTGTTGTAACCCGTTCCGGCGAAACAATGCGTTCCGTCGTAACATCCTGTAGCTCCGCCTCTTGCAGGAAAATACGCATGGTCGCACTTTGTCCAAGTGTCAGAATTTGTGTCGTATTTGTGAACTTCGGAAGTAAAATATGAGAAAAATCCGCATGCGGTATAGAAGTAATCTCCATGAGCGAAAGAAATCGCCACATTGCTGTTTTTCGATGGAAAATCGGCACAGCGTTCCCATGTGTCAGTGTCCGGCGTATATTTCCAAAAATCGCGCAGGTAGCACGAATCTCGGTAAACGTGTCCGTTGAAGCCTAAACCGATGTAAACCTGATTGTTAATGACTTGCGCTACCGCTTTTACTCGCCCTTTAAACGGTACGTCGTTGAGTTGTGTCCACGTGTCTGCTTGCGCATCGTAACGCCAAAGGTCGTTGAGATAAACACCGTTTTCGTCACGTCCGCACGTTACGTAGGCATTGTCTTTTACCACGAAACTTGTCGCCGATGCACGCCCTATAGGTAATGCAGCTTTCGGAGTAAATTGCATGGGAATTTTTGGCTCTTCAAAGCCATTGCAACCCCAAAGTTGCACTATCAATACAATATTGCCGATGTAGATAAAAAATTTGTGCATTGAACAACTCATGTTTTTGGACACTTTAACTTGCAAAGGTAACAGATTTTTCCGAATGTTTGCATTGAACACTTTTTATTTAACGCCAAAAGTGGATGAAATAAATAAAACGACTGTATCTGAAAAAAAATATGTAATTTTGTAACTTTAAACTTATCATTATGAAATTGACTGCTGTTTTTGAAAAATCGCAAGTGGCGGCGCGTGCATTGAACATGACATCAGATGCCGCAATTAACCAAGTTTTGGCTGATTTGGCTGATTTGACCGAAGCGCGTGCTGCTTCAATTTTGGCTGCCAATAAAGAAGATTTGGCTCGTATGGATATTGCTAATCCGAAATACGACCGACTGAAATTAACCGAACAACGCATTGCCGACATTGCATCCGATATACGCAATGTGGCTAATTTGCCATCGCCGCTGGGACGGATTTTGTCGCAAACGACGCGCCCGAACGGTATGGAACTGACAAAAATAGCTGTTCCTTTCGGCGTTATTGGTATTATTTACGAAGCACGCCCGAATGTTGGTTTTGACGTGTTTTCGTTGTGCTTGAAGTCGGGAAATGCCTGTATTTTAAAAGGCGGTAGCGATGCGGCGTGTTCTAACGAAGCCATTGTGAAAGTAATTCACGAAGCATTGCGCAAAAATGCGATGGACGAAAATATAGTAACGCTATTGCCAAACGGTCACGATGCCACGGCAGCGTTGTTGAATGCAGTCGGTTTTATTGATTTGATTATTCCGCGCGGTGGCAAACAACTGATTAATTTTGTGCGCGACAATGCTAAAATTCCTGTTATTGAAACCGGTGCGGGAATTTGCCATACCTATTTTGATGAGTTCGGCGATTTGGCGAAAGGCGTAGCTCTTGTTAATAACGCCAAAACTCGCAGAGTAAGCGTTTGCAATGCGCTCGATTGTTTGGTTATTCACGAAAAACGTTTGTGCGATTTGCCGCAATTGTGTAATAAATTGGCAGAAAGTAATGTTATTATTTATGCTGATACAGAGGCTTTTAATGTTTTAAAAGGAAATTATCCTGCGGAATTGCTGCAACCGGCTACGCCCGAACATTTCGGCACGGAATTTTTAGACTACAAAATGGCTATAAAAACAGTGCACGATTTTGCGGAAGCACTGCACCACATTGCACGTTTCAGTTCAAAACACAGCGAGTGCATCGTGAGCGAAAATGCCGAACGCTTGGCGCAATTCAATCAAGCAGTCGATGCGGCGTGCGTTTATAACAATGTATCAACAGCTTTTACCGATGGTGCACAGTTCGGATTGGGTGCAGAAATAGGCATCAGCACGCAGAAATTGCATGCACGCGGTCCAATGGCTCTCGAAGAGCTGACTACCTATAAATGGATTGTGCGCGGCGACGGACAAACTCGCAAATAAAAACTGTAATTATGGGAAAAATCAGACTAATCATCCGTCAGGAATATAAAAATCGTGTAGCAAAAAAATCTTTTTTGCTGCTGACTTTCCTTATGCCGCTGCTGTTTGTGCTGTTGCTGTTGGTGCCGATGTGGTTGTCGCTCATCGAAAGCGGCAAAAAATATAACGTGGCGGTTGTCGATTGGTCGGGATGCTATTCAGCCGTTTTTCTCGATACCGAAAAATATCTGTTTGACGAAGCAACTGCTCCGTTGGACAGTTTTCGCACTAATTCAGAAAGTTCAGGCTATGATGCAATTGTAGTCATTTCGGGTGATTTGCGCAATGCCGATGCTTCGGTAACAATTTATTCGGAACAACAAGTAGATTTGGAACTGAAGCAATACATACAAAAAGCTTTGGAAAAACAGGTGCGCGAAGATAAACTTGCGTCATTTAATATTCCTGATATTGAAAGCGTTATGTCGATATTGAACACGGAAGTTTCCGTAGAAACCGTAAAATGGAACAGCGACGGCTCGGAAACATTATCTTCTTCCGAAATTGCTCTTGTTGTTGGCATGTTAGCCACAATGCTTATCTATATGTTTATTTTTGTGTATGGCGCACAAGTGATGAATAGTGTAGTGCAGGAAAAAGTAAATCGTATAGTGGAAGTGATGGTGTGCAGCGTTAAACCTTTTGAGTTGATGATGGGTAAAATTATCAGTATCGCTTTGGTGGGTCTTACGCAGTTTGCCATTTGGATTGTTTTGACACTTGTTTTCTTTTTAATATTTGGGCAGCCGCTTTCGTTTCAGGCTGAAGTAACTTCGACAAGCGATTTCAGTGCCGTTTATTCTATGTTGATGTCTATCAATTGGATAGAAATGTTGGTGTGTTTTGTGGCTTATTTTATTGGCGGTTATCTGCTTTATGCGTCAATTTTTGCAGCTATCGGTTCGGCGGTCGATAACGAAACCGACACGCAACAATTCATGCTGCCCATTACCATTCCTATTTTGTTTGCCATGTATGCGGCTATTTATAGTGCGCAAAACCCCGATGGTCCTTTGGCGTTTTGGTGTTCGATGATTCCGTTTACTTCGCCCATTGTGATGATGGTAAGGTTGCCGTTCGGTGTGCTGTTGTGGGAAAAAATTGTTTCTTTGGTGATTTTGTTTGCTTCGTTTGTTGCTACCACGTGGCTATCGGCAAAAATTTATCGTACGGGCATTTTGATGTACGGCAAAAAAATATCGTGGCGCGAATTGTGGAAATGGCTGAAGGCGTAACATTTTATAAATAAAACTTTTGCTATGTGTGATAGCGTATCCGATAAAAAACCATTTACAGAACAGGCGAAATTGTTCGCTACGGCGCAAGCTTTGCACACAAAATTGTTGGTAGTCGATTCGCATTGCGATACGCCCATGTGTTTTTTCGACGGTATTGATTTGGGTAAGCGCGAAAAGAGAGTAAAAGTTGATTTCAGAAAGATGGAAGATGGCGAAATAGATGCCATCTTTATGGCAACTTACATTGAGCAGGGCGGATTGGACGAAGCGTCCACTCGTTTGGCTACTGAAAAGGCGTTCGACACCATTGCAAAAATAAAAATGCAAATCGCACGAAATTCGGCGCAAGTAGAGCAAGCAACGACAGCGCAACAGATAATAGATATTAAAAAAGTAGGTAAGCGCGCAGTAGTTCTTGCACTCGAAAACGGTTATGCGCTTGGCACTGATTTAGCCAATATAGAACGTTTTTTTGACGAAGGCGTGCGTTATATTACACTTTGCCACAATGGCGACAATGCCATTTGCGATTCGGCTGTAGGATGCAATACGCATGGTGGTTTGAGCAATTATGGCAGGCAAGTGGTGAAGGAGATGAACCGTTTGGGAATGATGGTAGATTTGTCGCATGCCAATGAAAAAAGCTTTTTCGATGCGGCAGAAGTATCGACTAAACCGCTCATTTTTTCACATTCTTCGGCGTATTCATTGTGTGCTCATCCGCGCAATGTTACCGATGCGCAGTTGCGATTGCTGGCTGAAATGGGCGGCGTGTGCCAAGTCTGTCTCTATCCGCTGTTTCTCAACGGTACGGAGGAGGCGACCGTAAGCGATGCAGTTGACCATATTGACTATATTGTCAATATGATTGGCATCGATTTTGTAGGGATTGGTTCAGACTTCGATGGTGGCGGCGGTATCTGTGGCTTTCAAACAAGTGCCGAAGCGATGGCAATGACAGTAGAACTGCTTCGCAGAGGCTATGCGCACGACGATATTGCCAAAATTTGGGGTGGCAACCTGATGAGAGTAATGAAAAAAGTGGAAAATAAAAAGTGATTTTTTTTCTTGTTTTTATAATAATTCGATAATTCAGAAATAATGAAAATAACGATGAAACAAAAATTTTATGTGCGAATATTGGCAATTGTAGCGTTGTCCGTTTTTGCAATGCCGTTTTTTGCCAATGCGCAATCCAAACAGCAGGTTGTTGTGGGCGAAACAAATTTGTTCGAAGAATTGGCAAAACCGGATAGTGTTACGGGCGCAACTGTGGAGGTTTTCCAAAATGCGCAGTTAGAGCACCGCATTCTTCGCCAAAAAGCGCAGTCGATGATGATAACGCAGCGGGGCTATCGTGTGCAGGTTTTTTCCAGCAACAATAGTCAATCTGCACGCGAACAGGCTTTTAAAGTGGAAAAAAATCTTTTGGAAAAATTGCCTAATCTTGAAGTGTACGTTACTTACAGCGCCCCGTTTTGGAAAGTGCGCATCGGCAATTGTGTTACGCACGAAGAAGCGCAACTGCTGAAAGAGTCCATGATAGGTGAATTTCCTGAATATCAAACGGAAATGTACATCGTTCCCGATAGAATAATCCTTAAATAAAAATAGTATGAACGAATTATTTGAGACCGGCGTGCCAAAAACAGCAGCAACCGATGAAATTGCAAAACATTACAAAGAAATTATCCGTTTATTGGGAGAAAATGTTACCCGCGAAGGTTTGCTTAAAACGCCGAAACGCGTTGCTTTTGCCATGCAATTTATGACGCAAGGTTACAGCATGAATCCCGAAGAGGTGTTGCGTTCGGCACTATTTGAGGAGGAGAAATACCAACAAATGGTTATTGTGAAGGATATTGACTTTTTTTCGATGTGCGAGCATCACATGTTGCCGTTTTTCGGGAAAGCACACGTTGCCTACATTCCCAACAAACATCTTACCGGTTTGAGTAAAATTGCTCGCGTGGTGGATATTTTTGCTCACCGATTGCAAATTCAGGAGCGATTGACCACCGAGATAAAGGACTGCATCCAAAAAACGCTCAATCCGATGGGCGTAATGGTGGTGATTGAGGCACAACACATGTGTATGCAAATGCGCGGCGTTCAAAAACAACATTCCGTAACTACTACTTCCGATTTTACGGGCGTATTCCAAAGTGCCATTACACGCGAGGAATTTATGAACCTTATTAAGCAAAAATAGGCGAAAAAAGTGTCAGAAAAAGACAAAAGTATTGACAAATTTACGGATTGACAATTTTTTTGCACGTTATTTTGTGCAATAGCGTAAATTGTAATTGTTTCCACGCACAATTTTCATATTTTTATACTTTCAATCTTTCTCTATTTTTTATTGCCGACGATTTTTCTGTTTGCGAAAAAAGAGTTACTTTTGTTGTTTGTTTAGCAACAAAGTCCGCGTTTTATGGTGTTGAACTACATTTGGATAGGTTTTGTACTGATAGCCATTGTCGTAGCTATGGTTGCGGCGTTTGTTACAGGCAGTGCCGACCCGTTAACATCCGTGATGAACGCTACATTCGATTCCGCAAAAACGGGTTTTGAAATATCGTTGGGCTTGACAGGCGTATTGTCGTTGTGGTTGGGCATTATGAAAATAGGCGAAAAAGGTGGCGTTGTCAATGCTATGTCGCGTTTAGTTGCACCGTTTTTCTGTAAAATTTTCCCCGAAGTGCCCAAAAATCATCCTGCCATGGGAACTATTTTTATGAATATTTCTGCCAATATGTTGGGGCTTGATAATGCTGCTACGCCATTGGGGTTAAAAGCAATGAACGAATTGCAGGAGTTGAATCCGAAAAAAGATACCGCGTCCAATGCGATGATTATGTTTTTGGTGCTCAATACTTCGGGACTTACTATTATTCCAATTACGGTAATGACTTATCGTGCGCAGTTTGGAGCTGCCAATCCGAGTGATGTTTTTTTGCCAATTCTTATGGCGACATTTTTTTCATCACTAGTAGGATTTTTGGCGGTAGCTTTTGCTCAGAAAATTAATATTTTCCAAAAAAATATCATTCTTACCTTGAGCGTCCTTACCGGATTTATTGTCGGTCTCATCGCTCTTTTTGCCACTATGGATCGTGAAAGTATTCAATTGTATTCTTCCATTGTTACAAATATTATTTTATTGGGCATTGTGTGCGCGTTTGTGATAATGGGTTTGGTAAAAAAAGTCAATGTGTACGATTCGTTTGTCGAAGGCGCCAAAGAGGGTTTCAAAGTGGCCGTGGGAATTATTCCTTATTTGATTGCTATTTTGGTGGCTATTGGTATGTTTCGCGCTTCGGGTGCTATGGACTGGTTGTTGTGGGGCATTGAAAAAACGGTAGCTTTTGTAGGTCTTAATACCGATTTTGTAGGTGCTTTACCAACCGCTTTAATGAAACCGTTGAGTGGAAGTGGAGCTCGCGGTATGATGTTGGATACTATGAACACTTACGGTGCCGATGCTTTTGTGAGCAAACTTGCGTGTATTGTACAAGGTTCTACGGACACTACATTTTATATATTGGCACTTTATTTTGGTTCTGTTGGTATTACTAAAACCCGTAATGCACTGACGTGTGGTTTGATTGCCGATTTTGCTGGTATATCTGCTGCCATTTTGATTGGTTATTTATTTTTCCATTAATTAGTTATGAAAAAACGCATCACCTATTTTTTTTGTACCTATTTACTCTTTGTTTTCATCTTTTTGGTGGGGAAAATAGCATTTATGGCGTTCTACCATGAGTTTTATGCTGATGTTACTTTTGTTGATTGTTGTGCAGTTCTTTTTTACGGCTTGCCATTGGATTTTTCCATGTCGGGTTATCTTACTATTTTGCCAGCCATTTTTTTGATTTTGTCGATTTGGCTTAATCCAAGAGTTCTTCGTGTTATTGAGCGTTTCTATTTTTATGTTATAGCTTTGGTTTTGAGTTTGGTCTTTGTTGGTGATATGGCATTATATGGTAATTGGGGCTTTCGACTTGATACTACTCCGTTATTCTATTTGCGTACACCACAAGATGCAATGGCTTCGGCTAATTGGTGGACGATTGTGGGTGGCGTTTTCGCTCTTGTTTTGCTGACTGCTTTTTTTGTTTATTTGTTTGAGCGGCTCTTAATTCGTCACACTTATACTCCAGTAAAAAAGCGTTTGATTATGTCATTCTGTTTGCTGTTGTTGTCCGCTTGTCTGTTTTTGCCAATTCGTGGAGGTTTTTCAGTGGCCACGATGAATACTGGGCAGGTTTATTTTAGTTCCAATATGCGTTTGAATCATGCTGCTATTAATCCGTTTTTTAGTTTTTTGGAATCAGTCACTCAGGAAAAGGATTTTGATAAACAGTACCGCTTTTTAACGAAAGAACAAGCGGCCATTGAGTTTAAAAAGATGATAGAAGTGTCATCGGATAGTGTACCTCAATTGGTTAAAAAAACTCACCCGAATGTGGTGGTGATTGTTTTAGAAAGTTTTAGTTACCAATTAGTTACCGATTTTGCGAATGTCGCTCCAAATCTAAACAAGATTGCATCAGAAGGTCTCTTTTTTACAAATTTCTATGCTAATAGTTTTCGTACCGATCGTGGTTTGGTGTCCATTTTAAGCGGTTATCCTGCACAGCCAAAAACCAGTATTATGAAGTTTCCTCATAAAACGGGACATTTACCATCTTTTCCCAAAGTACTAAAAGAGCATGGTTATCAGTTAAATTACTATTATGGTGGAGATGCCGATTTTACAAATATGCGTTCTTATTTGCGTGGTTGTGGCTTTGATAATATTGTGTGCGATAAAAATTTTCCGTTACGTCAACGTCTATCAAAATGGGGTGCGCACGACGATGTACTTTTTGAATACATACAAAATGAATTTGACAACAAGCTTCAATCGGAACCATTTCTCAAAGTAATACAAACCTCGAGCAGTCATGAACCATTTGATGTGCCAATGCACAAGTTTGAAGATTTATATCTCAATTCTGTGGCTTTTGTCGATAGTTGTCTGGGGAAATTTGTGACTCATTTGCAGCAGTCGCCTTACTGGGACAATACCCTTGTTTTGTTGGTACCTGACCATGCGATGCGGTATCCGTACAATATTGATAATTTTGCGGTAGCACGTTATCATATCCCTGTTGTTTTAACTGGTGGTGCACTCACAAAGCGAGGCAAAATAGAAACCTATGCCTCGCAAGTAGATCTCGCAGCAACCTTATTGGCGCAATTGGATTTGCCGCATAATAATTTTATGTTTAGTAAAAATATATTTAATCCGTCAAATCCGCAATTTGGTTGGTTTACTTGTCCCAATTTTTTTGGTCTGATAACCCCTACTGATACGGTTGTGTATGATTGTGATGCGAATCAGGTTGTGGTGGGCGATGCTCATCGTAATTCAGAAACAATAGTAAAAGGGAAAGCTTTTTTGCAAACATTATATGACGATTTACAACAACGCTAAATTTTTTAGATATGATTTTTTACACAACTGAGAACGTGAAAGCTCCTAAACTTGAAAAGCGTAAGACTAATGCTTGGATAAAAACGGTAGCTGCCAAATATGATAAAAAAATCGGTGAAATCGCGTATATTTTTTGCGATGATGCCAAAATATTGGAGGTAAACAAAACCTATTTGCAGCACGATTATTTTACCGATATTATTACCTTTGATTATTGCGAAGGCGCGGTTTTGAATGGCGACATTTTTATCAGTCTGGATACGGTGCGTACCAATGCGCAGGAATTTGGCGTGACGTTTGAAAATGAATTACACCGCATTTTAATTCATGGCATTTTGCACTTGTGCGGTCAAGAAGATAAAACACCAGAAGCACGATTGGAGATGACGCGCAAAGAGAATGAGGCATTACAAATGATAACTTTAGCATGAAGAAAATAAATTTAATTGCATTTGGAGGTGCGCGAGCTTGTTTTTTATACCTGTTGGCAGGTTTGCTGGCAATGAGTTGCGCTAATCGTGGAGGCGGCCCTCAAGGCG